>Ga0209751_10004874_pt1 | contig 12758 bp, 12 predicted proteins | sample RifCSP13_1_FD_184019 | JGI IMG/M metagenome (GOLD analysis project Ga0209751, IMG submission 184019) | Soil microbial communities from Rifle, Colorado - Rifle CSP2_sed 13_1 (SPAdes) (version 2) | ecosystem: Environmental > Terrestrial > Deep subsurface > Rock core/Sediment | place: Rifle... | reverse complement strand
CTGAATCTGTTTCAGGAGAAGGAAATATAAACTTCGACTCTCGAGGCGTTGGATCTAGAACATAAGGACTTTTTACACTCAAGCCAAACCAAAAGAGGCTATTATCTTGATACCTCCGTGTTTTGTACTTACGAAGAGGATATTTCTTTTCGCCATTACTATCTAAGAGTGTAATATGCCATTTGTCTAACTCTTTCTCCAAGGAAAAGTGATCTATTAATGTATCGGTTGGTAAATTGAATTTCTCGATCTTCTGCTTCCCTTCAGAATTCCACCTTAGACTTCTTTTGACAATACCAGGAAAAAACAGAAGTCTCTCACCTGGAGTGTAGCAAAAAGCCCCAAATGTTCGTAAAGGCTTATTCAGCTCTTGATAAAGAACATAGGTAATTCTACCTATAACCCCATTTTCAAGAACTCTTCTTAAAGGTCTTACAAGAGGAATAAAAAAAGAATCGCTAGTTCCTTGTGTAAGTTCTTTGGGATTACTAATTGTGATAACTATAGTCTCCATCTTATGTTTAGGCATGAAAATAATGATTTAACTCAAATTGTTACTAATTATTGCAATAGCATACTTAATAGAAAAAGCAAATATCAAAAGAAAAGCAGAGTTTAGCAATTAAAGAATCCCTTGTTAGGGAGCGATGGGGGAGGTCCAAAACCATATGACCTCTACTCCGGATCGCAAAATGATACTTGTTATGCTTTGTTTGGTTTAGTCTAGAATGATAATAATATCAAAGGATTAGAATTTGTTGTATTCTATATCAACGCAACAAAACAAAAAAAATACAAACTAAACATACACTGAATCAGAAAAACCAATAGAGTGCTGTAATGTGTAAAACAAAAGAACAATGAAAGAGATTGATAAGATTTTACCTAATATAAAAAAGGCTCTTAAAACCATTTATGGTGATCAACTCTTAGAGGTCATTCTATTCGGCTCTTGTGCTAGAGGGACTTTTACTAAGGATTCAGATATAGATATTGCAGTTGTGCTTAAAGGAAGGGTAAATAGGACAAAAGAAATAGATAGGATATACGATACGTTATATGAGTTGATTCTAGAAACCGGGGAGCTCATTTCCATATATCCAGTTTCTGAGGAAGAAATACTTAACTCGGTCTGGCCTTTATATCATCATATTAGAAACGAAGGGATAAGGATTTGAAAGAAATAGAAACCCTAAAATGCAAAGGGTAGCAAGAGCAATTAAGAGTGTAGAGTTACTACTTAAAGAGGGAGATTTCGATAGTTCGGTTTCCCGTTCTTATTATGCGATTTTTTATGCAACTGAAGCGGTTCTCTTAACAAAAGAACTAAAATTCTCATCACACAAAAGCGTGATAACACTATTTGGCGAACATTTTCTAAAGACCGGTACTTTCAAGCCAGAAATGGGAAGGAGGCTAAGCAAGACTTTTGAGAAGCGCCTAATAGGTGATTATAGTTTTGAACCCCAAGTAACTATGAAAGATACAAAAGAGACTTTAAATTGGGCAAGGGAATTTGTTAAAGATATAAGGAATTATCTTATAAAAGAGGAATATATGAAATAAAAGCAGCTATAAGAGTCTTTTTCCCAAAACAAACTTGAGGCTATACCAACAAATAATTTAACCATTAGGGAATAACTTTTATAACTTCCAATGCGGATTCGAACCTGCTACTCTTGGCTTCCTAGTCTCTCACTCAATCGCCTTAACTAAGTCTCTTTTCAAATTTGCAATGTCTTCAGTAAATTGTAAAGTTTCATTGTAAGTGAGAAATAAATAGAAGCGCATTTCAAATCATAGCAGGGATAACTATAGATTCAGCAAAGATTAGTATAAGGCCTTTAGGTAACATTTCAGCTGTTACTTTTTTCTCGGTGGCATATTCAACCCCTAATTAGGAGTAGAAATGGAGAGTAATTCTTCAGAAGTCATAAAAGAGAGCAAAGACCCTTCATCAGAGTGTGAAAAAGCCTCTATGCTCGAGGATCGTTATTTTCTTGAAGGTCCGCGTTCCAGAATACAGGAGTTATTTTTTACCATTCGTGTCGTGATAGAGTTCATTAAGGGTTTTAGAGTGCTCCACTTTGTAGGACCATGCGTTACCGTATTTGGATCAGCGCGACTAAAGGAAGACCATCCTTATTATCAACTTGCACGCAATGCAGGAGGACGTCTTGTTAAATTAGGATTTACTGTTATGACTGGAGGTGGGCCGGGTGTTATGGAGGCAGCTAACCGTGGTGCTAAAGAAGCAGGAGGTATGTCGGTGGGATGCAATATTACACTTCCAGTAGAGCAAAAGCCCAATCCATACTTGGATAAGTGGGTAACCTTTAATCATTTTTTTGTGAGAAAGGTATTGCTTGTAAAGTACTCCTATGCATTTGTTGTAATGCCCGGAGGAGTCGGAACCTTAGACGAGCTCTTTGAGGTTATAACACTCATTCAAACAAAGAAGATACTGGATTTCCCCGTGGTTCTTATAGGAAAAGAATACTTCCAGGATGCAATGGAATTTTTTCAACGTATGGTGCTTGAGGGAACAATTGGTATATCCGACTTAAATCTCATACTTTTGACTGATTCTTTGGACGAAGCAATTTCACATATTGAAAAACACGCAGTTGAAAAATTCAAACTGCGTCGGCGGAAGGTACCAAAACCATCAAGGTTATTGAGGGAATAAATTCATTCTAATGGTGCACTAACTAACCTCCCTCCTGATCGCTACCACAGATCCCGTGGTGCCCTAACTAACCTCCCTCGTCTGGCCCAAGCTCGACCAAAGCCCGCCGACTACCATAGATCCAATGGCTCTAGAAAAAATCTCACTTTTGTTCACTAACCCGGAACCCAAGGATTTTTCATGGCGGGCGATGCGGGATTCGAACCCGCGACCTCTGGCTTCGGAGGCCAGCACTCTATCCACTGAGCTAATCGCCCACTTCTCAAAGTTTGCTATGTTTTCAGTAAATTGTAAAGGTTCTTTTGGTGAAAACCGATTAAATCTCGGTTATGGATTGAGGCATAAGACAGCATTTTCTCATGAAATGTACAGTTAGAGAGAACTTGCCTTGAAAGAGGTTATTCTTTGTGAGACAATATTAAAAGTATGTAAAGCAAAGATTGCTGATACATGCAAGGAGATAACAGGATATGGCAAATATGCAGAAGAAAAGCGTAAACTCACCAGACGAAACACGCTCCTTCCCAAAAGGAAAGCTCGAACTTGTTACGGTTGCAGGCATCACGTTTGGTCGTGCTACACTTGAGCCAGGATGGAAGTGGTCTGAATGTGTCAAGCCAATAGCTAAAACAAAAAGCTGCGAGGCTCCTCACACCCAGTATCATGTTTCAGGAAGGTTAAGAGTTAGAATGGATGACGGCACAGAGCAAGAATTTGGTCCAGGCGATGTATCGCATCTTCCCCCTGGACATGATGGCTGGGTAGTTGGGAATGAACCTGTGGTAGTAATTGACATCACAGGTATGACCCACTTTGCTGAGCAGGCTAAAAAATAGCGATAGCATATTTAGCAACATTTAACCAGTTACATTTTAGCTAGCCTTCTATTCGAGAAACAACTACATAGAGGATAGGTCTAACTTTAGGTATTGGCAGGGCTCTGATTTCTTTAAACTGTTTTGCTTTTTGATGAGGAGAAAACATCCGAACTCCTAACAGTGGCTTTAGGTAATGAGATGTAAATAGGGATAATAAAAAGCATGATAACAATAATCAAAACAGTATTCCTAGGGTTGGTTTTAATTGTGGCCAGTAACATAACTGCTCATGCTGAAGATTGGGTATTTATAACCCTCTCACCTGATGGAGAATTTGCATTGTATATTGATAAAGATAGTCTCGTATTTTCTGACAATAAAACCTGGTACTGGAGTAAGCTTGAATTTGCAGAACCTCAAGAGAGTGTAAAAGAAGGCGAAATTTATTCAATATTGCATTCCTTTATAGAGATAGATTGTGCCAAGAAAACCTTTACGAATCCCTATGCTATAGAAAAAAAGAAAGACGGACAAGTTGTCTGGAGGGGTCATATACCTGCTAGGCCCGATATACCAATCCCTCCTGATAGTATAATAGAGAGAGAATTTGAATTTGTCTGCATTAAATTAATACCTAGATAAAAATTAGCTTGTGATGGTAAGGCATAGATATAGCAGAAGACTTATATTGAGCTGGAAAAGCATTTTAAATGTTCTAGTCATTATGGATAGTTATACCTATCAAATCCCTATGATTTAAAGGAGAACTCGGGACGATGGGGCAAATCAGAATATCTGCAAGAAACATTGGGGAAATTGGTTCCAATAAAATTAAACCTCAATAAGTTTCGATTGCCATTTATAAGAGTAAGAGAGAGATATAATATGCCGAGAGTGCCCCAAGGGATTGAAGGTTGCAAGAGTTGTGAGTCATTAGACATTCTTTTAAAGGTTGCTACTGGAGAGAAATAGTATTTAAGAAGGTTGCCGGTTTAAGGAAACCAAATTTCAATTATTCTCCTTGTAGGTGTTTTAACGCCGATACTTTATATTTCCTGTCATTCCTATAAAAACCTATCTTGCAGGGCTTCGGAGGCTATCACTCTATCCCCTGAGCTAATCGCCCGATTTAAAGATTCATAATTCTTTTATCACAATCTGCATATCGTCCCAGAGCGGTTTTTTATATCCAGGGTTTCTTAAAAGGGCTGCAGGATGATATGTAACCATAACCTTTGCCCTTCCATATGAATGAAACTTCCCCCTGAGATTTCCCAGTTTTTCCTTTATTCTTAACACAGATTGAGCGGCAACGCTTCCCAAACAGACAATTATGTCTGGGTCAATGGCTCTAAGCTGCTTAAAGAGATACTGCTCGCAGGTTCCGGCTTCATCAGGTTCAGGTGACCTGTTGCCGGGTGGACGGCATTTTACAACATTGCATATATATACATCGGAGCGCCTAAGACCCATTGCGATAATTATCTTTGTAAGCAACTGCCCTGCTCTTCCAACAAAGGGTCTACCCTGTTTGTCTTCTTCCTCACCTGGACCCTCACCAACAAAAACGAGCCTTGCCTTTGGATTCCCTTCCCCAAAGACTATATTTGTCCTCCCTTGATGTAATTTGCACCTTGTACAGTCCCCGATTTCTTCTCTGATTTCTTCAAGGGTCAGTTTCTTAGATGGTTTGTCAAAAATACCTAGCTGCTCCTCGATGTATATTCTAGTCCTTTTCTCTGTAAGCACTGAATATTTTAATTCTTTTCTGTACGTTTCAGAACTCTCTTCATTCTTTTTTTCTCTTGCCAAGGCTATTGTATCAAGCCCTAGAATCTTTTGACACTCAAAGTATCTCTTGAGTTCTTCCAGTAATTCCTTTAATTCAAGCTCTAAGCTCATCAGATGTATTTTAAAGTTCTAATATAATCCAATGTCCATATCACTTCAACTCGATGATTCTATTTAGCTCGCTAAAGGTTTTCTAACGTCATTGCTATAAAAATACGGAAATGTCATTGTGAGGAGTCAAACGACTAGCAAACTAAAAACGAGATTCCTCGCTTCGCTCGGAACGACAGAAAGAGAGAATACTTCAATGAGTTTACACTGAGCACTTCACTCCACTCACTACAGGCTTCGCAAATGTGTTCGCAATGACAACTTGAAAACGGAGGGTGATCATTAGAACAACTTGCACAACTTTTTCATAAATGACGAAAGCAAATGGAATTGCTTCACCCCATTACTCCTAACAATAACATATGCGAAGTTTTATTCCCTCTTACTACGCGCTCAACTAGATATGTTCTATAATCTTATAACTTTGCTAATCTAAAAATTAATGTAATCTTAATCGGCAAGAATCCGAAATATAAGAATTTAATGTTATCTTATCTTTTATTTTAAAAAGGATGACCGTTGTCATTACTAAAGATTTCAGTTTCTATAAAAACTTCGAATTATCGAAGCTAAGGCACACACAATTATTCGTATGTTGGGGTTAGTAGTTAATCCCTGCCATTAGAATCATAGGTTATTTAATCAACCTTAAAATATGAAGGAGCAAATATAATGAAGATCCTTGTTACTGGTGGTGCTGGATTTATCGGTTCATGGGTAGCTGATACCTTTATAAATAAGAGACATAAGGTTTTAATAGTTGATGACCTTTCTACTGGAATCGAAGCCAATATTCCGAAAGATGCAGAGTTTACTAAAGGTAATATTAGAGAATTTGCATTACTGGAGAAGGTCTTTTCTAATTTCAAACCTGATATAGTTAACCACCATGCGGCACAGATAAATGTTAGGCGATCTTTAGAGGATCCTGTATTTGATGCTGAGGTAAACATTATTGGAACGCTAAACCTTTTAGAGCTTTCTGTAAAACACAACATAAAAAGATTCGTCTTTGCGTCATCGGGAGGCGCTATTTACGGCGAACCTGAAAATTTGCCAGCAGACGAAAATACTTGTCCTATTCCTATCTCACCCTATGGAGTTTCAAAACACGCTATTGAAAAATACCTAGGTTATTATAAAGCGGTTCATAGGCTTGATTACGTTGCCCTTAGATACTCAAATGTTTATGGCCCGAGACAAAATCCACATGGAGAGGCAGGCGTCTTAGCTATATTTTGCAATAGGATTATGGCAGGAAAACCTTGCGAGATCTTTGGTGATGGAAATCAAACAAGGGATTATGTATTCGTGGGTGATGTAACAAATGCTAATATACTTAGTATTAATTCACCCTCTGGAATTTATAACATTGGAACACAGATAGAAACCTCAGTTAATGATCTTATAACTACACTTAGAAAAGTAACTAAAAGAGAATTCAAAGTAGAATACTCTCCACCACGAGCTGGAGAGGTTCTTAGGATTTACCTAGATATTCAATTTGCCAAGCGCGTTTTAGGCTGGTCTCCAAATGTAAATTTAGAAGATGGCATACATCAAACCTGGAAATGGTTTAATGATCGTGACTCGTGATTAGTGATCCGGGCTTCAGGAATCTAATATCAAATTACAAACTACGAGTCACGAACCCCGAGCTAAGAGAAAAAAATGGATTTTTCAGAACTCACTCGAATAAGCAGTGGATTTAGCCACTCGAGGATTCTTCAGGTTGCACTCAAGCTTGGTGTATTTGATGTGATTAAGAGGCAAGGGGGTTCTTCGGTAGAAGTTGCTAAAGCTCTCGGTACAAACCCTAGGGCGACAGAGCTTTTTCTCAATGCCCTTGTGGCTCTCAGATTCTTACGCAAGAAGGAAGGGAAATTTTACAATACTAATACTTCACTTAAATACCTTGCTAAAGATTCACCTAAGTTCTTCGGAGGAATGATTCTTTTTGAAGAAGGACTATGGAACATGTGGGCAAAACTAGAGGAATCTATTCGCACTGGCAAACCTGCGCGAGCTACAGATATGTTTCAGAAAAGCGAAGAAGAGACGGAGAGATTCATTATGGCTATGCACTCACTTGTGAGTGCAAGGGGTGATGCTGAGATTCTAAGCAATAAACTTGATTTTAGTTGGGCTCAAACTATGATTGATATTGGTTCAGGGCCAGGATCATACCCTATAAAATTTTTACAAAGATACCCTCACCTGAAAATTACGGTCTTAGACCTCCACGGAACACTAAAAGTAACAAAACAGGTCTTAAAAAAAGAGGGAATGAATCGAAAGATCAAGCTTTTAGAGTGTGATTACAACTCAGATGAAATCCCTAAAGGGTTTGATGTAGCATTTCTTTCAAACATCATTCACAGTGAAGATGAAGAATCGAATGAGAAACTACTTAAAAAAATATATGAATCGCTAAATCATGGTGGAGAAATAATAATTAAAGACCATATTCTTAATCACACCCTAACAAGTCCTGCGGTTGGGGCTATATTTTCAATTCAAATGCTCCTTACAACTAAGGGACGGGATTATTCATTCCGAGAAGTAAGAGGCTGGCTAATGGATGTAGGATTCAAGAAGGTCAAATGGATAAGATTAGAACCTCCGCTTACATCGTCTCTAGTAATAGGATGGAAATAATCCATTACTACAGCTCAGTTTACAAATCCTAGTGTAGCAAAGAATGACAACCAACTCTTCATTAATTGATAATCGGACTTTGTCTGGGTAATATTAATTTTACGGAGGTTGAACATGATGCGTAGATATGAAATTTATTTTGACGTGAGAGTAATCGAGAGAGACATTCGCGAAGGAACTATCACGAAAAAGGACTATGAAGAGTATTTAAAAAAACTTAGCGACATATCTGAGAAGGGTTGTACACTTGTAATTGATGAAGCAACAAATCAGCCATCAGAAATAACAAACAGTGAATCGGGAGAAAATGGATGAAATGGGACTATAGAGTTATTCCTATAGATGAGCTATTCCCTGAACATGATGACCATGATATAGCTGTGTCAAAGCAGGCTGCAACAACTAGAAGAGCGAAAATAGGAAGCGGCTTTGAGCAGAATTTACACAAACTTGGCAACGAGGGTTGGGAGTTTGTAAACATAGTTGGCGAATTTGGGATTTTTAAAAAGCCGAGTTAAATAAAGGGATATAATCATAAATTTCCCTCAAATATTAATAGGGCAAAATATAACGAGTGGATATAATTTTAGGATTTTTAACCTTTGGCAGTTGACTAACTAGGATGTGTTAAATTTATACATGAGAGTTTAAACTTCAGAATTAATTCTCATCACATTCTGTGACAAGCAATTGCATTCCGAAATGAATTATCTAAAAGTAATAATATGAATCTCACTTGTGTAAGATCAGGGGTTAATAATATATTTTATCTTTTTGCATTGTTTCTTATTCTTACTTTACCTAATTCTGCATTTTCGGTAACAGTCTCGGTAGAAGGCTTTGAACCATTATCTGGTAAAACTATTGCTTCGGCTAGAACTATGGCACTATCAAATGCCCTCAAGACTGCAGTTGAAAACGCTGCAAAAGGGATTAACCCTACTTTAGACGCTAAGTCACTAGAGAAATTAATAAACGAGAACCCTATTACATACATAAAGGCTTACAGGATTCTTGATGAAAATCGGATTGGAGATGATTATAAAATCATACTTGAAGCTAATGTGGATTCCGAGATGCTTAAAGACAAAATCAAAGGTTTGAAGGTCAATAATCTTAAATCTCCCGGAAAGCCCTCGATATCAATAGTAGTTTTAAAAATCCCAGAGAGTGACCCGATTATAAAGAGCTTACCCCTCTCGGAAATAAAGAGTGAGATTACAAGAGTACTTCAAGGTGGGGGTTATAAGGTCCAGGAATCCATGGGAGATATTAGAATAGAAACCTATGTGAGTGTAAAGACTAGTGAAAGCAAAGTAGGTAGAAGCATGTGTTATGCCCTTGGGAACGTATTAATAAAAGTAAAAGATAAAAACGAAAAGGTCTTAAACGAGGTAAGTGATAGCTTATATTTGAACGGTACCGACATAACTCAACTCAGCCTTGAGGCAATAAAACAGGCTGGAGCAAAGGCAGCAGATAAGGTTAAATTGGAGTTTGATAAAAAATGGAATATTGGTCAACGAGTTAAAAGTAAAACAATATTAATAACCTTTGTTGGATTTAGTAACTACAAACAATACGAACTACTAGACACAATTTTAGCAAACTCGACCCCAGGCATTGATAATATAACAAAGAGGATTTTTAGAAATGATGGAGTTTCCTTTTTGGTACTCTCAAGCATAAGTGAAGAAGACCTCGCTAAAACAGTAGATAGTCAAAACACACCTGGTTTCTCACTTAGGCTTAATGAAGTCTCTTCTGATAGAATTGAATTCAGTGTTGTTACTGAGTAGAGACGCCATTAATGGCGTCTCTACTCATAATGTGGGTTAAAAAATCCGAAATCCGCGATTAGCATTCCGCATTTCTTATATCTCTATTCCCACTCAATTGTGCTTGGGGGTTTTGTTGAGATGTCGTAAACAACACGGTTAATTCCTTTTACTTCGTTTATAATCCGTGCTGAGATTTTTTCAAGGATTTCAAAAGGAATGCGAGCCCAATTAGCAGTCATACCATCAAGGCTTGTCACAGCCCTAAGGGCAATAACATTTTCATATGTTCTTTCATCCCCCATGACACCTACGGTTTTTACAGGGAGTAGTACACAGAACGCCTGCCAAATATCATTGTAAATTCCCGCCCTTTTTATCTCTTCTATGAAAATAGCATCAGCGTACCTCAACTTCTCAAGCTTTTCTTCTGTTATTTCTCCCATGATTCTTATCACAAGGCCAGGTCCAGGGAATGGATGGCGGTCGAGGATTTCAGAAGGAAGCCCTAGTTCCCGCCCCACAGCTCTTACTTCGTCTTTAAATAGCTCTCTCAAGGGTTCGATTAGTTTCAGGTTCATCCTCTCAGGAAGTCCCCCCACATTATGATGGGTTTTAATCTTTGCTGAGGGACCCTTTACACTAACGCTTTCTATAACATCTTTTCATCTCTGGGTCTTCTATTCCTCGGAGTTTATCAAGAAATCTTCTTCTAGCATTTACATGAGTTAAATTGAGTCCCAAGTCTTTAAAAGTTTCAACTACCTGTTTTGCTTCGTTGAGTCTCAGAAGCCCTGTATCAACAAATATGCAATGGAGTTTATCCCATATAGCACGCTGGACAATTAATGCAGTAACCGCCGAGTCCACTCCCCCTGAGAGCGCACAAACTACATGAGAATTTCCTACCTTCTGTCTAATCTCCTTTATGGCGGTCCCCGCAAATGATTTCGCTGTCCATGAACCTTGGCATTTCGATATTTTAATAACAAAATTTGAGAGTATTTCCTTACCAAGCTCAGTGTGAATAACCTCTGGATGAAACTGAGTGCCGAAGATTCTGCCCCCTGTATGCTTCATCGCCGCTACTGGCGAGTTCTCAGTCATCGCTATAGAAACGAAACCCTTTGGAAGCTCAAGCACACGGTCGCCATGAGACATCCAGACCCTGGTCATTCGAGGAATATTCGAGAAAATATCCAAGGTATCTGTGACTTCAATTTCCGCAGGTCCGAATTCACGCCTTGTTGAGCGCTCTACCTTTCCGCCTAGAAGATGAGCTATGAGCTGCATCCCATAGCATATTCCAAGGATCGGAACCCCAAGGTTAAATAAGCCGGGATCAAGTGACGGCGCCCCTTCATCCCATACACTTGCGGGGCCGCCTGAAAGAATAATCGCCCTCGGTTGAGTTTCCTTTATTCGTTCTAACGGTTCGTTAAACGGTTTAATCTCAGAATAAACGCCAAGCTCACGTACCCTTCGTGCAATAAGCTGGGTGTATTGAGAACCATAATCAAGAACTAAAACGGTTTCACGCATTTTAAATCTTTGAAACGTTTAGTTGATAAATAATATCATTTTCATTTTGAATGATTGCATTGATATCATTCATAATATTATCCCGCCAGCAAGCCTGTCCCGAGTTTAACGAAGGGACTAGCGGTCTACCCTAATATTATGGGTAGCCAATGAGTCTTGCTCATTGGCGTAAACAGACGACAACCTTAATCCAAAATTGTGACATGAAATTGATATCAGTTTAGTAATATACTGAATAATAATAAAATCAATTAGACAGGTAGACAAACGATATTAAATCTAACTAGGGACTCTATTCGATTCTATAGTTCGGTGCTTCTTTAGTGATTATTACGTCATGTACATGGCTTTCACGAAGCCCAGCTAGGGTGACCTTTATAAATCTAGCCTTCTTTCTAAGCTCTTCGACATTTCTGGATCCTGTATATCCCATCCCAGCCTTTAATCCACCGACAAGCTGGTAAATCATCCCCGCAATCGAGCCTTTATAGGGAACTCTACCCTCTATCCCCTCAGGAACAAGTTTCGATTCTATCATATCATCCTGTGCATACCTATCACGGCTTCCCTTCTTCATTGCCTCAATCGAACCCATTCCACGATAGACCTTGTATGTTCTCCCTTGATATAGAACTACCTCTCCAGGGGCTTCATCCGTGCCTGCGAAGAGATTTCCTATCATTACCGAGCGTGCCCCTGCCGCCAGAGCCTTAGTTATGTCACCTGAATACTTTATCCCACCGTCCGCAATTACAGGGATATCGTATCTTTGTGCTACTCGTGCCACATCTCCGATTGCAGTAACCTGCGGGACTCCAACACCCGCTATAACTCGAGTTGTGCATATTGATCCAGGGCCAACTCCAACCTTTATCGCATCAGTCCCTGCCTTTACCAAAGCCTCTGCTCCATCAGCAGTTCCAACGTTCCCCGCTACTAAGTTTATTTTACGGAAATTAGATTTCGTGGAAGCTACTGCATCGATTACCCTCTTTGAATGTGCGTGTGCAGTGTCAATCACTATGACATCACACCCAGCTTTAAGTAGGGCCTCAATAGTTGATTCTCTTTCAGGTCCGACGCCAACTGCGGCTCCACACCTTAAGCGTCCCATTTCATCTTTACTAGCATTTGGGTGCTTCTCTATTTTTTCTATGTCCTTCATTGTTATTAGCCCGCGTAGCCTGAACTCAGAGTCTACTACTGGGAGTTTTTCAATCTTATATTTGTGAAGAAGCTCTTTTGCGCCTGCGAGTGTTATTCCCTCAGTTACAGTTATGAGCCTTTCTTTTGGGGTCATTAACTTATCAACCCTGAAATCTAGGTTCTTCTCGAATCTGAGGTCTCTATAGGTAATTATCCCAAGAAGTA
>Ga0209751_10004873_pt1 | contig 12759 bp, 8 predicted proteins | sample RifCSP13_1_FD_184019 | JGI IMG/M metagenome (GOLD analysis project Ga0209751, IMG submission 184019) | Soil microbial communities from Rifle, Colorado - Rifle CSP2_sed 13_1 (SPAdes) (version 2) | ecosystem: Environmental > Terrestrial > Deep subsurface > Rock core/Sediment | place: Rifle... | reverse complement strand
TCAAAGTAAAGAGATTTATAACTCACTACACTAGGCTGGTGTCCCTTTTATGCCCTTCGCTTTGGCGCACGCGCTGCAGAGGTTGAGCTGAGTCTGCGGATCTTCGACGAGCCCCTCGTCGAGATTGTGGCATATTTTCTTGCATTCCACGCAGATGAAATAAACGCCGTCGATGTTTTTGTTGATTTTTTCCCGATTGAGCACCCGGCCTTTAAGTTTCTCTACCCGAATGCCCAGAAGCTCTTCGTAGTTTCTCTTGACCTTGAGCCTGCCAGCCTCATCGCTGGGAAGATCCTGATCGTCTGCCTCTTCGTGGTTGGGATCGTCGAGGAAGCTGCGACTCCTTTGCTTCCTCGGACGTCCTACGTATTTCTTTTTGGTCCTTGGCATTTTTCACCCTCTTTGTTTGGATGAGGATTCCCTGGGGGGATTTTTCCAATACAAAAGCCGGCGAGGCTTTTTTGCTTCCCGGCTTTGATAGTTCATAATGAACCCTTCAGAGATTGTCAATAGAGGGAAAATCAGTATTTCTTGCCTAGGGATTTCAGGCCCTGCCAGGCCTCGCTGCTGCCCGGGTCGATGGCTAAGACCTCGCGGTATTTGACCTCCGCATCCTTCTTCTTGCCTAACTTCGCGAGCGCGTTGGCATGCAAGAGGCGCCATCTGGTATTCCGGCGCTGGTGCCGGAGAGCGCGCTCAAAGGCAGGGGCTGCCTTTTCCCACTGCCCTAGCTTGCTGTAGCCCTCGCCTAATTCGCTGTAGAGGGTAGAGGAGTCCTCACCCATTTGCTCGGATTCTTCCAACAAGGCGACGGCCCGGGCATAGCTCCCTCGTGCCAGCTCCAGTCGCCCGAAGGCTAGAAGGACTGTCGGATGTTTCGGTCGGATTTTTTCCGCCTGTCGCAGCCATCTCTCTGCCTCTGAGAGTTCTTTTCGGTGAAGGGCTATGGTCCCGAGCCCTACATACGGCAAGATCTCTTTAGTGCCTAGCCGTGCCACCCTCAAGTAAATGGCCTGTGCCTGCCTCGTGTAGAGTTCCTCAGTCAAGGCCAAAACCGATTTGACCTTTTCCAGTCCATATTCCAGCACCTTCTCGGCCGCTTGGGCCGCCTCAGCGGTTTTGTCCTGAGCGATGAGGATTTGGGCGCGCAGGAGATGATAATCGGCATTGCGCGGCTCCAGGCTTATCGCCTGCTCTACCTCCTTGAGGGCCCGGTCATGCCAGCCGCTCGCCTTAAAGGCCTGACTGAGGTAGTAGCGATGTTGCGCCGGGGAGACTCGCCGGGCGTCGGGCTTCCACGGGGGATCGGTCACGAATGGACCCATGAGCCTGCGGTTTAAATCGGTTGTGCTTTTTCCCAGGCTTCGAGGCGCGGAAAACTCGAGCCTGGCGTTATCGTCGGTGTTGAGATCGGCCCCGGCAGCGAATTCCAAGAGCTCCTTTCTTCCCATTCGATAGAGCCCCAGCACGGAATCAACGTCAGAGAGCCCCAGTTCTTTAAAGTCCTGCCGCAGGGTGCGGTTTTCTTTGAAAATCTTGCGCAGCAGGGGATAATCGAATTTCTGCTCCCGCAGGCTTCCCACCAGGAGAAAGTCACTCTCCTGCATGTTCCAGACAGTGACGTAGGGGAAGGACTCCGCGAAGGTCCGCAGCACCGTGCGAAAATCGTCCGGAGACATGGAGTAGTAGTGAATCCATTGGGCAAAGATGCCGTTGGGTTTCAGCTTTCCTTTAGCCACCTGATAAAATTCTTTGGTGAATAGGCTGGCGATCCCCGCGATCCATGGGTTGGAAGGCTCGGAGATAATTAGGTCGTAAAGGTGGGGCACGGCCATGATGTAATTTCTTCCATCTGTCGGGATCATGCGGACCCTCGGGTCTTCGAGAATCCCGCCGTTTAGGTCATGGAAAAAAGCCGCGGCCTCGGCCATCGCAGGCTCGATCTCGAGCACCTCAACTTTTTTGACTGGAAAGGCGCCGACGGCCTTAATGGTCATTCCCGTTCCCAGTCCGATGACGGCTACCTCCTCCGCTTGGGGACGGAGGAGCATGGGCAGATACCCGGTCATGAGCATGGTAAAGGCGTCCCCGTGAGAACCGTCGATCTTGCCGTTGGTTTTTAAGTAGAGATAGTCCTTGCTGAGTCGATGCACGCTGATGGTCGCGGTCAACCCTTCCCGGTAATAGAGGATCTTGTCTTTGCGCATCTCCTCCAAGCGCAGCGAGTCCGTGGGGAGGCTCTTAAAGCTGTCGGCATAGACGGTTACCCCGCTGGTAAGAATCGAGCGGTCCCAAAAAGGGAAACGCAGGGCCAGGAGAGCCAAAGCTGCCGCCACCGCTCCTCCCATGATCAGGCGATATCGGCGTCCTGGATGGGGGTCGGCGATCAACAATAGCCATCCAACCGACAGGTTCAAAAGGGCGCCGATGACGATGCTGACCTGGATGCCGAAGAGCGGGAGAAAAATGAATCCGCCGACGAAGGCTCCCACGATAGCCCCCAGGGTGTTGCAGGCATAGGTGGTCCCGACGCTGCTCCCGACTCGGTACAGACTCTGGGTGAAAAGACAAACCACCATGGGAAAGGTCATCCCGAGGAGGAGCGTCGGAAGAAACATCACGGCAAATGAGAGCACGACTTGTATGGCGAGAAAAAGGGGAAACGAGTCTCCGAAACCTTGATGAAGGCGAAGAAAGATCAGCGGCAATTTCTCAAATAGGGGGATGGTTGCAAGCGCCGCGATCCCCACTCCCAATTCAACCAGACCAAAAAAGATGACTTGCGCCTCCCGTTTCCCGAACAGCCTTGCGTAGAGATACCCTCCCAGGGCGAGGCCGGTCAGAAACGTGAGCAGCATGGTGGTAAAGGAATAAACCGAGCCGCCGATGACTAGTATCAGCGCGTGGGTCCAGGCGTTCTCATAGATCATCGCCGCGGCGCCGGAAAGAGAAATTGAAAGGAGCAGCAGCCACTCCATTCGCGAACGCGCCGGCCCCTCGCCGCTTTCTTCCGCCGGGGTCATCGGCGCAAAAGGTTCCTCGACCTGATTCCCGCGCATCCCATCGACGACGAAAATTAGCAGCGCGATAACCAGGTTCATCATGGCGGCGGCATGTACGGTCCGGCTCATCCCCAGGGCGGGGATAAGATAATAGCCGGTCAGGGCGCACCCCAGCACGGCCCCCAAAGTGTTGGTGGCGTAGAGATCCGCTATCCGCTGGCCCAGATGGCTGAAACTGCGGACAAAGAATCGACTGAGGACGGGGAGAGTGGCGCCCATGAGAAAAGTGGGAAAGATCAGCAGTACGAAGGAGAGGAGAAAAAGCAGGAGGTTGAAGGTCGTCGGGTATGAATCGTAGAGCCAGAAGAGGGGAATATAGACTCCCCTGGCGCTCCTGAAGAGAACCGGCACGAGGAGACCGTAGATGCCAATCCCCAATTCCAAGATTCCATAGAGGCGCAGAAGATTTCTTGCGCTGTTGGCCAGGCGACCGAAGATGTAGCTCCCTAAAGCCAGACCGGCCATGAATGCGGCGAGCAGCGTGGCGATAGCGTAAGCGGAGCTGCCAAAAATCTGCGTCAGCATCCGCATCCACACTACCTCGTAAAGCAGCGCGGCCGAGCCGGAGAGGAAAAAACAGATAAAAAGAGTGGCGAGAATCATCCTATCATCTGCCTCGCAGTTGCACGCCGAGCCACAGCGTGACGACGGCGAGGAGCAGGATCGTCAGCGTAGTGATCTTGAGTTTCCGGGTTACGGCCTGGAGCTCCTGGGGCGAAAAGGACTCCCCCGCCTCATATCGTCGCACAAAACGGTGCCCCACGGCCATGGATTGATAGGTGCTGAAAACGATGAGGACAAAGGATAAGGTAAGCTTCCACCCAAGGGTTACGCCGAGTTCTTTGAGGAACAGTTCCCGGTAAACCGCTTTCAGCTCTGTGAGCTGAAAGGCTCCGGACAGGACCAACACTCCGAGAGCGGCTGTCTGGAAGGGATTGTAGTATTTAAGACTGCGGGCGAGGAGGATTAGTTGTCCCTCGTGGTCCCTGACCGCGGAGAGCGCGGGCACGACGATGCACCACAAACCAACGACGGATCCCAGGTATGCCGCCAGGGAGATCAGGTGAAGCCAAGAGGTCAGCATGCAAACAGGGGATCAGGCCCAGGCAAAGAGGCTGCCCTTTTTACGGGGCCTCCCCGGGGCATCGTAAGATTCGCTGATCTCTTCGAGTTGCAATTTGACCTTGGCTAATTCCCGCTGTTGGTGATCTTCAAAATTCTTCAATTCTTTCCCGCGCCTTTCTTGGAATTGTCTCAGCTCTCTTTCCCTCTTCGCTTGAAACTCGGCCTGTTCTTTTTCCCACCGCTGGTAGAATTCTTTTAGGGTAGTGCGGATGCGGAAATTCAAATTATCCTTCACGACCATGGACCTGTGACATTGGGGGCACCAAAGGACGTTGCCGATCTTGAAGTGTCTGGCAGGTTCCCGATGAGCTTGCCCGCACTGGAAGCAGCGAACCGGGATCTCCCATGCTTCCATCTCCGGCAGCCGTAAGAGGGAAATCTTTTCCCCATCGATAGCGCCGGTCGATGGCGTAGGCGGAGGAGCAGGGGCGGCTTTTGCGGGAGCAGGAGATTCTTTGGGGGGAGAGGCGGGAGGTGGCTCCGGCCTAGCGATAGTGGCGGTCGGTGGCGCAGGCGTAGGAGTAGGGGCAACTTGAGCAGGGGCGGCTTTAGCGGGAGCAGGGGACTCTTTAGGGGGAGAGGCGGGAGGCGGCTCTGTCTTCTTGGCCGGGGCTGAAACCGGCGCCGGTTTTTCCGCCCCCTTGCGGAAGCGGGACTCGAAGTTTTCTCCAAAATCAACTTCCTGGTGCAGCGCGCGCCCCCGGGCAATTAACACCTCTTCCGTTTCCACATTGTTCGGATCGGGAACGCAGCAATCCACCGGGCAGACAGCGGCGCAGGCCTCATAATCGTGAAAGCCGACACATTCTGTACAGAGCTGTGGATCGATGACGTAGATTTCCTCTCCTTGGGAAATGGCGTTATTGGGGCATTCGGGTTCACAGGCCCCGCAGTTGATGCAATCGCTGGTGATCGTTGTCGCCATAAAATTTCCGCTTCCCCCTGGAATTGCTTGGTATTAGTCGAGCGAACGAAGTGCAACTATTTTAAGCAGAACTATGGAGGTTTGTAAATAGCCCGCGGACTGCCAAAGCCTTGTTTTCGCATTCTCTGTCTATTACAATTACTTGTTGCCGAGCGCCGGCAAAGAATTCATGGCTAACAAGTCTTCTAGAAAGAGGCAAAAGAAGGAGACCGAGGGCGAGGTCGCCACGCGAGTTTCCGAAATGAAGGAAGGAATCTCCCAGATGGAGTCCTTCATGAAGGAAGCGGCTGCGCTGGCTGCCGCAGAGGTGCAACGGATCGGCGAGATCCGGGAAAATCTTGAGGAGACGTTGGCATGCCTGAAGGCCGAGCTTAGGGAGAAAGAGGAGATGCTGCAGCAGAGGAATGCTGCCCTCGAGGATCTGGAAAAGGGGTTCATGGCCCGGGCCCAAGATATGGAAATCCTGATTCAAAGAAGAGATGATCTCCTTGAGAAGCGCGAGACCGAGTTTAGAGAAGCCTCGAGCAAGCAGAAGGAGCAGACGGCTGTGCTGGAGGCCCAACTTGGGGAGAAAGAAGAGTTGCTCAGTCAAAAAGATTCTGCCTATAGAGAGTCGCAGGAAGGCTTGAGTACCCGGATCAGTGATCTGGAGGGGGAGATTAGGAAAAAAGGGGATCTCCTTGAGAGGCGCGAGACCGAGTTTAGAGAAGCCTCGAACAAGCAGAAGAAGCGGGCGGCTGTGCTGGAGGCCCAACTTGGGGAGAAAGAAGAGTTGCTCAGTCAAAAAGATTCTGCCTATAGAGAGTTGCAGGAAGGTCTGGGCGCCCGGATCAGTGATCTGGAGGGGGAGATTAGGAGAAGAGGAGAGCTGCTGGAGAGCCGGGAAGCAGAGATCGCCGATTTACAGTCCAGGATAAATGCACTCGCAGTCTCTTCTGAAGGCGATGGCCAGCGGCGGGAAAGAAACACGGCCGTAGTTGAAGAGGCGGAGCGGGGACTGGAGGATGGGTCCTACCTCGACGAGCCCTCGGAGGAAGAACCCGAAGATTTTGAACCAGGGGTTAGAGAGGAGTCAAAGGTTAGACTGATCGGGAAATCGATGCGGAATGTGATGGTAAAGCCAGGCAACATCGCCAGGATAAGCCCGGTACCGGACGCAAGAAAGTCTCGCCTCGTGTCCTTGCTTGCGCCGATCAAGAAGGGGAGCTAGGGAGATAATGGAAAAGAGGCCATTTAGCCTGACAGCAGATTTGAGTTTCCTCTACCTCAGCGAGGGACATATGAGGGTTTTCGGGGAAATCCTTTCTGCAATCAGCCGCCGTGATGGGCTCATATGTGTCACCGGTGGACCCGGCACCGGGAAAACCATCATCTGCCGGCGGCTCCTGGAAGAGCTTGGTGATGAGTATAACGCCGTGGTTGTGACCACTCCGTCCAAGACCCCCCAGGCCATGACCGAGACGCTCGATGAGGCGTTCGGTGAAATGGAGGGTGATGCCAGGATTCCCGTTGCGATTTTCGACGAGGCGCAGCACCTGGATTTCCGCTGTCTCGATCATATAAAGTTTCTCACCAACCTGGAGAAAAAAGGCGAGAAACTTCTTCAGATCGTTCTCGTCGGCCAACCCGAGCTGGCTGAGAAGATCAACCATAAACGGTTTACACAGCTCGAGCAAAGAATCGGGGCGAAACTAAAACTAGTCCCCCTGAAAAAAAGAGAAATTTTATTCTATTTGAACCATCGCCTCGCCGTGGCGGGCGTCTCGGAAGACGTCCGCTTTACCAAGAGTGCCGCCAGATACCTTTACCGGGAGACCACCGGCGTCCCGCGTCTTATCAACCGAATCGCAAACATCGCAGTAGAACACGCCCTGCAAGAAAGCAAAGGGAAAATCGGGGCCGCGGCAGTGAAACGGGCTGCTTCCAAAGTCAGCGCCTCTCGCAGCGACTGGAAAGAAGCGGCCGGTCCGCAGCGGCTTTCTCCTCGCCTCTCCGTGCTGATATTGCTTTTGGTTTTGTCTGTAGGATTATACAATTATTACAATCCTGACTGGCTCAGTTCTCTCTATGGCACGGAGCATGCCGAGACCCGTTCCAATCCAGCTCAACCGCAGTTTGCGCTGAAACTGGGCGCCTTCCTTCAGCGGGAGCAGGCGGATGAGTTCCGCGAGCGACTTGCAAAAGAGGATCTCAAGGCCGCCGTTGCGGCGAAGGATCTCGGAGATGGATGGATTCTCTACCAGGTGCGATTGCCGGGTCCGTATACTCAGGATGAGGCGATCAACGTCATAGGCCACCTGCACAGGATCGGAATACAAGAAGTGGAAAAACTTCCCATCAGCCCCAACAAGAGCAACTAAGTATCCTCATCGGCCTGGTACAACACCTCCAGGGACAGCTTGTCTTTTCGGTGCCTATTGAATAAAATACATCATTTGCCGTAGAGCCTGAACAGACCCGGTATTCTATGAGTTCTGAGTTATTAGAGAATACGCAAGGGAAGAGACAGCCCCTTCGGATACTCGACGAAGTCGCCGAGCTGCAGGCGCGGCTGTCCCGTATCGAATCCTTGATCCAGCAGGCTGCCGCCCTGGCGCTCCAGCAGGCGCGGCGGGCTGATGAGGTCCAGAAGACTTTCGAAGCAACAGTGGCTGCATTAGAGGCTCAGCTTCGGGAGAAGGAAAGCAAAGCCAATCAAGAAGACTCCGGTCTGGGAGAACAGGATCAGGGCCTTGCGACTCGGATCCAAGATTTGGAAAATCAACTGCGGGAAAAAGAGGGGCTCCTGGAGATTCGCAACGGCGAGCTTAAGGATCTCAGATCGAAGCTTGAAGAGGCTGCAGCCCTGGCGGCTGCAGAAACCAAGCGAACGCAGGATGTCGAGCAGAATTTCGAGGCGAACGTAGCAGCGCTGAAGACGCAGCTAGGTGAGAAAGAGGAATTATTGAGTCAAAAGGGCGCTGCTCTCAAAGAGATGGAAGAGAGCCTGACCGGGTTGGAAGAAAACCTGTTTAGCCAGATTCGTATCCTGGAGACCCAATTGGAGGAGATGGTTCATAAGTCTGATTCTCAGACACCGGAACCGGCAAAACCTGAAACACCGGAACCGATGAAAAAAGAGAGCACCTCCCGCAAGTCCCCGAAGCGAAGCTGAGAGATCGATAAGTTCAAGTTGAAAGGGAGCGCGACATGGCCATACCGCAGACCCCGCTAAAGTTAGAAGGAACTTCGCCCCAGACGGAAGATTCTCCCGTCAAAAGACTGCAGGAAAAACTAACTCTCAAAATCCAGAACCTGGGTAACCGGGTGAAGGAAACGGAGAAGGTTTTGGAGACTGGCGGCACAATGCTCAGGCTCAAGCCCGGAGAGTCGGCGGCCGACATCGACCAGTTAAAAGAGCAGGTTGCCTACGCCGAGGACGTAAAGCAGATTATGAACCAGATCCACGCGGCGAAGGATCTGGATCAAATATTTGTGGGATTGAGAGAGGGGATCCTTGGGCTCCTGGGCGCCGAACGTCTCACGCTTTATGCCGTGGATTACGACAAAAAGGAGATCTACTCCAAATTTTTAGACCCTGACACGCTCAAAGACATTAAAGAAATCCGTGTCCCCGTTAACGAGCAGAGCATTGCCGGGTTTGTCGCCAAAAACACAAAAACGGTCAATATCACCGATGCCTACAACAAGGGTGAGCTCACAAAGATCAGCCCGGTGCTTTCCTTCGACAGTTCCTGGGACCAGAAGATAGGGTTTCGCACCAAGCAGATACTGACTGTCCCGCTCTTCTCCAGCGACAACTTGCTGACTGGAGTCATGCAGCTCGTCAATAAAAAAACCGGCGACCGTTTTACCAAGGAGGATGAAGAGAGAGTTCAAGAGATCGCTACCACGCTGGGGATTGCCTTCTACAATCAGTACCAATTGGCCAGGAAAAAACCCACCAGGTTCGACTACCTCATCTCTTCAGGCCTGATCACCCAGGTCGAACTAGATGCGACCATCAAGGAGGCCAGAGAAAAGCAAAAAGAGATCGAGTTCCTCCTGATGGAAAAGTACAAGACCCCCAGAAAAGAGATCGGGAAGTCTCTCAGCCTCTTTTATAAGTGCCCCTTCCTAGAGTTTGACGAGAGGGTCTTTATCCCGCCGGATTTGGTAAAAAATATCAGCCTCAACTATCTCAAAGCCAATTACTGGATCCCGCTGCGCCGCAGTGAAGATTCGGTTGACGTGTTGATCGACGATCCCTACTCGTTTCAAAAACTGCAGGACGTCAAGCGGCTTTTCCCGGTAAAGGAGGTCAAATTTTTCGTCGCGCTGAAGGATGATATTCTCAAATTTGTCAGCTCGGTGGCAACAGATCTCGACCCGAACGTGCCCAAACAGTCTATCGCGGCCATTCTCGGAGAACTGACTACGGAGGATCAAGCGAAACCGGAAGAGGCGGCAGCGGGTGTCATCGACGAGAACGATAGCGCAGTCGTTCGTCTTGCCAACCAGATTGTCATCGATGCCTATAAAGAGGGGGCATCAGATATCCACATCGAACCCAATTCCGAAAAAAGGGAGACCCTTATCCGCTTCCGCGTCGACGGGAGTTGTCATGAGTACCAAAAGGTGCCGCCGAGTTATCGTAGGGCCTTGGCCTCCCGCTTTAAGATCATGGCCCGCTTAGATATCTCGGAGCGCCGCAAGCCCCAGGATGGAAAGATCAAATTCAAGTTGCCGGATCGCGAGATCGAGCTCCGTGTAGCGACCATCCCGACCTCTGGCGTTGATAACGAAGATATTGTCATGCGTATCCTGGCTGCCAGCGAGCCCATGCCTCTGGATAAGATGGGGATTTTAGAGAGGAACCTCAAAGAGCTTAAGCAGATTCTGGATATACCCTACGGAATTTTTCTCGTTGTTGGACCGACTGGCTCCGGAAAAACGACCACACTGCATTCCTGCTTGGGCTCCATCAATGACCCCGAATGGAAGATTTGGACCGCTGAGGATCCGGTAGAAATAACCCAGTACGGCCTGCGTCAGGTACAAGTCCAACCGAAGATCGGTTTTGATTTTGCCGCTGCTATGCGCTCATTCCTGCGCGCCGATCCGGATGTCATCATGGTCGGCGAGATGCGCGACAAGGAGACATGCGAGACCGGCATTGAGGCCTCGCTCACGGGCCATTTGGTGTTCAGCACGCTGCATACCAACAGCGCCGTGGAGACCGTGACCCGTCTGCTGGAGATGGGCATGGATCCCTTTAACTTCGCCGATGCGCTTTTGGGGGTGTTAGCTCAGAGGTTGGCCCGGACCATCTGCAAAAACTGTAAGGAGAAATTCCATCCGCCGAAGGAGCAATATGACACTCTTGCCAAGGCATATGGAGAAGAGGAATTTGCCAAGCTAGGGTTCAAGTACGACGATAACTTTATGCTCTCCCGGGGCAAGGGATGCGATTCCTGTAACAAGACCGGGTATCGAGGCAGGATCGCCCTTCATGAGCTGTTGGTCGCGACTGATGAGATCAAGGTGCTCATCCAACGTCGGGCCCCTGTGGCGGAGCTATTGAAGCAGGCGAGGCATGATGGAATGACAACTCTCGTCCAAGACGGGGTTGTAAAGTGCATTCAGGGACATACCGACTTCATACAGGTCAAGGCCGTAGCCATGAAGTAGGCCCAGCTCCCCAAAGGTTCCATCAACGTTCTAAAGTCTGAAGCGCGGCGTCCGTCTGCCTTAAACGGATGGCTAGGGCACGGGCGAGCCGTGCCAGGACCCTTGCGGACATGAAGGGAGGGTCAACAGCTATGGTGTTGAATCGCGCTCGGGAGAGCGTGAAAATGTCTGTCGCTGTTGAGGCCATAGCCTCGGCTGACCGGACGCCATAATCCAGGAAGGCCATCTCGCCGAAAAAATCCCCTCTGGAGAACGTCGCAAGATGATAGTATCGTTCGCCCTTTAACGGAAGCAAGATCTTGACCGAACCTCTCCGGATAAGAAACAATTCATCTCCAGACTCCCCTTGATTGAAAATTTTTTGACCCGGTTCAAAGGAACGCAGCTCCACGCAGGCCTCGATAGCCTTGAGATCTTCCGACTCCAACCCCTTCATTAAATCGATTTCCCGAAGCTCGAGAGGGTCCTCTAAAGCGGATTCCAGCAAGCCTTCGGCCTGGAGAAGCCGGTTTTCAGTCCATTCGAGCGCGTCATCCAGAAGGTCGAAGATCTTCACATTCCTGGTTGGCTTGGTGAGGCCCACCTGATCAAAATACGTTTGCAGATCCTGGCCTGTGGGCAAGCTGTGCGGCAGGTCGCTGAAAGTGAGATAGGCCGCCCGTTCCGTGAGCCGCGCCTCGATCTGATCCAACATGTGCGCCGCGGTGATATCGACGGATCCAACTGCCCGCATGTCCAGAATCACGTACTTCTTGGTCCTCAGGTCTGGCTCTATCTGCGAGTAGAGATGATCGGTGGTCCCGAAGAAAAGATTCCCCTCCAATTCATAAATTACCGTCTGGACGCCTTGCTTTTGCAGTACCTCGATCTCTTTGGGGAGACGACGCTTCTTGGAAAAAGTGCCATCTCCGGTCATCCTGCGCCGAATGACCGGGTGATGAATCTGCTCGCGGAGAAACAGCAGAATGGCTATGCCGAGACCGACGGCTTCGGCCGTAACCAGGTCCATCGTAACGGTAACCACAGCCACAGAAGCGACGACCCCGAAGTCGGGGATGGTGGACCGCTGCTTCAAGAGATGGAGGCTATCCCGGTCGATCATCCGGTAAGCGACGACCAGGAGGATACCAGCCAGGGCCGGGATCGGGATCCAGGCCACGAAGCTGCCAAGAAGGAGGTAGGCGACCAAAATTCCCACCCCTTCGACGAGTCCGGAGATCCGGCTTTTGCCCCCGCTGCTGATGTTGACAAGGGTGGCACCTACCGTTCCGGCTCCTGGTATGCCACCGATCAAAGCTGAAGCGAAGTTGCTGATTCCCTGGGCTACGAGTTCCCGGTTTGAATTGCTTCTGGTTCGAGTGAGCAAGTCCACTATGACGCATGTCTTGAGCGTGTCTATCGAGAGGAGCACCGCAAGGGTCAGTGCCGGGACAAGGATGACGATCAGCTGTTCTCCGCCCAGTTGCCTCAAAGACGACCAACGGTCAACGAGTGGGCCGAGCCCTAGCCCCTCACTCCCTCCAATCTGCCCAATAACCAGCGGATTACCTGGAAGGCTCAGCAGATGAGGACTAAAGGCCCCCAGGGCAAAGTAGGTACCGACGCCGCCCGCTAGGCCGACAATAGCGGCCGGTATGGTTCGTATCAATTTGGGACCCAAGAGCATTCCCGCCATCGTTACAACTCCAACGGCAAGCCCGTGTATTTCCCATAGAGGGGGTGACGTGAGCCCGAGCCACAAGCCTGTTCCCTTGGGAAGCCCGAAGAGTTTTGGGATCTGCCCGATGAAGATGAGGAGGGCCACTCCGCTGAGGAAGCCGGCTACCACCGGGTAGGGTATATATTTTATGAGCCTCCCGGCGCCTATACATCCAATGAGCATCTGCAAAAGCCCTGCCAGGAGGGTCCCGAGCGTGAGCGTCAGGAGAACTTGTTGGGCTGCTACGGGAGGCGTGGAAAAAGAACCGTACCGTTCCA
>Ga0209751_10004871_pt1 | contig 12760 bp, 10 predicted proteins | sample RifCSP13_1_FD_184019 | JGI IMG/M metagenome (GOLD analysis project Ga0209751, IMG submission 184019) | Soil microbial communities from Rifle, Colorado - Rifle CSP2_sed 13_1 (SPAdes) (version 2) | ecosystem: Environmental > Terrestrial > Deep subsurface > Rock core/Sediment | place: Rifle... | reverse complement strand
GCAAGCCGTCCGGGGAGTTCGCAGGGACGATCTACTCGCGCGTGCGAGCCAAGCTCGAGCGGGAGCCGGTCGAGGACTTCCGCATCGACTTCGAGGACGGCTACGGCTATCGCCCCGACACCGAGGAGGACGGCCACGCCCTGGGCGCCGCGCGCGAGGTCGCCCGCGGGATGAGGGAGCGGACGCTGCCGCCCTTCATCGGCGTCCGCGTCAAGCCCCTATCGCCGGAACGGGGGGAGCGGGCACTCCGCACCCTCGACCTCTTCGTGACCGCCCTCGTGCGCGAGGCGAAGCGACTGCCCGACGGCTTCGTGGTCACGCTGCCGAAGGTCACCATGCCCGAGCAGTGCGCCGCCCTCGCGCGCGCCCTCGCCGCCCTCGAGGCCCGCTCTCGTCTCCCGCGGGGATCGCTGCGGCTCGAGCTGATGGTGGAGACCCCGCAGGCCATCCTGAACGGACGCGGGCTCGCCGGGCTCCCGGACCTCGTCGCCGCCTCCGGCGGGCGCTGCGTCGCCGCCCACTTCGGCACCTACGACTACACGGCCGCGTGCGGAATCACCGCCCCCCACCAGACGATGACCCACCCGGCCTGCGAGTTCGCCAAGCAGGTGATGAAGGTCGCCCTCGCGGGGACGCCCGTCACCCTCTCCGACGGCGCCACCAACGTCCTGCCCGTCCGCCCTCACCGCGCCGCGCACGGGGGGCCGCGCCTGACACGCCAGCAGGAGCAGGAGAACCGCGCCGCCGTTCGCCGCGCGTGGCGGCTGCACTTCGAGGACGTCCGGAGCTCGCTCCGCAGCGGATACTACCAGGGGTGGGATCTCCACCCCGCCCAGCTCCCGACGCGCTACGCGGCCGTGTATTCCTTCTTCCTCGAGGGGCTCGAAGCGGCCGCGGCGCGGCTGCGGGCGCTGGTCGAGGCGGCACCGACGACGCTCGTCGGCGACGTCTTCGACGACGCCGCGAGCGGTCAGGGCCTGCTCAACTACTTCCGGCGCGGGGTGGCCTGCGGCGCCATCACCCCCGAGGAGGCGCACGCCAGCGGGCTCACGCTCGAAGAGCTACGCACGCGCTCGCTCTCCGCCATCCTGAGGGCCCGCCGCCCTCCCGCCCACCGGAGCGGGGGCCCGCCGTGACCGCTCGGCGTCTCATCGTCAACGCCGACGACCTCGGCCGCACCGCCGGCGTCAACCGCGGCGTCTTCGAGGCCCACCGGCGGGGCATCGTGACCAGCGCGACGCTGATGGTGAACTACCCCCCCGCCGCCGAGGTCCGCGCGCTCTCGGCGGGGTGCCCCAATCTCGGCATCGGCCTCCACCTCCAGCTGAGCGGGGGGAGGCCCACCCTGTCCCCGGAGCGTGTCGCCAGCCTCGTCGACGCCGAGGGCCGGCTGCCGTCCAAGCCCGACGCGCTCGACGAGGCCGACCCGGCGGAGGTGTTGGCAGAGGCCCGCGCCCAGCTTGCGCGGTTCCGCGAGCTGCTCGGACGGGACCCCACCCACTTCGACGGCCACCACCACTGCCACCGCGTACCCTCGGTCTTCGCGGCGGTGGTGGCGCTCGCCAAGGAGATCTGGCGCCCCGTCCGCGGGCTCGACCCCGCGATGAGGGAGCTCCTCCGGCGGGAGGGGATCGCCTCGGCGGACAGCTTCATCGAGGACTTCTGCGACGAGAAGGCGACGCTCGAGACGTTGCGCGCGATCCTCGAGGACCTGCCCGGGGGTACGAGCGAGATCATGTGCCACCCAGCGCGGGTGGACGAGGAGCTGCGCACGACGAGCAGCGACCCCCTTCCCCCCGAGGGCGAGCTCGAGATCCTGACGAGCGAGGCCGCGAAGCAGGCTGTGCGCGCGACGGGGGCCGAGCTCGTGAGCTTCGCCGCGCTGTCACCCGCCCGGCGTGGCTAGCGCAGCGTCGGGGGGGAGGGGGACGGAGCGAGGGCACCCTTCGCCCCCTCAGCTCGGCGGTCTTCCGTCCATCAAGCACGGCTGAGCCAGTCGATCCAGGCGCGCTGGGGTCCCTCGTGCGTCCACTCCAGTCCGTAGCGCGGCCGGCCCCAGAACCGCATCGAGGTCCAGACGACCCTTCCCGTGGCGGGAACGGGATGGCGGCCGTGGGCGAAGATCAGCCACAGGATCAGCTCGTCGCCGACGACGAACTCCCCGTCGAGGGCGAGGCAGGCCCCGCCCGCGGAGAGGTTGCGGGCCTCGCCGCGCGCCCCGCGGAACTCGGCCTCGGCGGCAACCTTGACCGTGCGGGCGGGAACGCGCCGCTCGTGCCGGCGATGTTCATCCCCACCACTCATGGCCCACGCTCCTATTGAACGACGCTGCGCCAGCCGCGTCGGGTCAGATCGCGGTAGATGACGGCCACCGCGACTGCCGCCACCAGGAAGTATGCCACGGCGCGCGATCCTAGAGCGGTATCATGGGCCGGGGCCAGCCCCATGCACGTGCTCGGCATCGACGCCGGCGGAACCAAGACCGTCTGCTGCCTCGCCGACGGCGACGGCAGCGTGATCGGCGAGGCCCGCTCCGGAGGCGCCAACCTCCAGTCCGAGGGCGAGCTGGGGGTGGAGAAGGTCCTCCATACCGTGATGGACCGCGCCGTCGATGGGCGCGTCGACGCTGTGGATGCGATCTGCCTCGGCATGGCGGGCGTCGATAGGGACCCCGATCTCGCGGTCATCCGAGGGATCATGCGCCGCATCGGTGCCCGTGCCCGCACCGTCGTCGTCAACGACGCGCTCGTGGCCCTCGTGGCGGGGGTGGGCGACGCCCCCGGCATCGTCATCATCTGCGGGACCGGCTCCATCGCCTACGGCCGCAACGCCCGCGACCAGGCGGCGCGCGCCGGAGGCTGGGGCCACATCCTCGGGGACGAGGGCAGCGGCTACTGGATTGGCCGGCAGGCGCTGCGCTCGGTGGCGCGGGCCGCCGACGGCCGCGGACCCGCCACCGCGCTCACCGCGCGAGTGCTGAACCACTTCGCGGTGGCACGGCCTGCCGACCTCGTGAATGAGATCTACGACCGGGAGGTGCGCCACCACGTGCTCGCCCAGCTCGCGCGGGTCGTGCAGCAGGCCCGGGACGAGGGCGACGAGGTGGCTACGCAGGTCCTCGAGCAGGCGGCCCACGAGCTGGTGTGGGCGGCGCGCTCGGTGGCGGAGCGCCTGTGCATGCGCGACGAGGCCTTCACGTTCGTCCTCGCCGGGGGTGTCTTCACCGGCGTGCCATGGCTGGCGGAGGAGCTGCGGCGGCGCCTTCCCGCGATCGCGCCCCGCGGCCGCGTGGAGAGGCTGGAGATCGAGCCGGCTCTCGGTGCGGTCCGCCTTGCCCTCGCCGAGGCGCGCGGGGGTGCGCGGATCCCGCAGTACGTCTAGCGACGTCATCCCGAGGAGCTCCGGTCGTGCCAGGCGACGAGGGATCCGCCCACCCCCGAGCGGGCGTGATCGCGCTGCCGAGAGTGAGCTATGCTTGGGGAGTCCCAAGAAAGAGGAGGTCGTCATGGCTGTCCGCAGGGTGTCCCTTCCGCTGCTCGCGGCCCTCGCGCTGGCGGGCGCGGCTGTGAGCGATGAGGATCACTCGCAGCACCGCCACGGTTCCGGGGAGCCCGAGAAGCTCGGCAGGGTGGCCTTCCCGGTGTCGTGCAACGAGGCGGCCGGGGAGACGTTCGGCCGCGCCGTCGCGCTGCTCCACTCCTTCTGGTATGGGGAGGCCGAAAAGGCCTTCACCGACGTCACCGGCCTCGACCCCTCGTGCGTCATGGGCCACTGGGGCGTCGCCATGAGCAACTTCCACCCGATCTGGGCGCCCCCGACGCCGGCGGAGTTCGAGCGGGGGCGGGCGGCCGTGGCCAGGGCCCAGGCCGCACCGGCCAAGACCGATCGCGAGCGCGACTACATCGCCGCCGTCGCCGCCTTCTACGAGGGCGACGGCGGAGACTTCTCCTCCCGCAAGCTGGCCTACGAGAAGGCGATGGAAGGGGTTCACCAGAGGCATCCCGAGGACCGCGAGGCGGCGATCTTCTACGCCCTGGCGCTCCTGGGGACCGCCCCGCCCACGGACAAGACCTACACCAAGCAGAAGAAGGCGGCCGAGATCCTCAACACGATCCTCCCGAGCGCACCCGAGCATCCCGGCGTGGCCCACTACCTGATCCACAGCTTCGACTACCCTGCGCTCGCCGAGCTCGCGCTGCCGGCGGCGCACGCCTACTCCAAGATCGCCGCCTCCTCGCCCCACGCGCTCCATATGCCCTCGCACATCTTCACGCGCCTCGCGCTCTGGGACGACTCGATCCAGTCGAATATCGCCTCCGCCACGACGGCGGAGCGGTACGTCGAGAAGACGATGCCGGGAGCCGCGTCTTTCGACGAGCTCCACGCGCTCGACTATCTCGCCTACGCGTACCTCCAGCAGGCCCGCGACGACAAGGCGAAGGAGGTGATGGGGAAGATCACCGCGGTGGAGAGGCTCGATCTTCCGAACTTCGCGGCCGCCTACGCCCTGGCCGCGGTGCCCGCCCGTTACGCGCTCGAGCGCCGGCAATGGAAGGAGGCGGCGGCGCTGACGGTGCGGCCCGCCTCGTTCCCCTGGCCGGGGTACCCCTATGCCGAGGCCATCACTCAATTCGCCCGGGCGATCGGAGGGGCGCGGGCGGGCGACCTCGAGGCAGCGCGCGACGGCTTGGCGCGCCTGGCGTCGATCCAGAAGGGACTCGCCGACGACAAGAACGTCTACTGGGCGAGCCAGGTGGAGATCCAACGGCTGGCGGGTGAGGCCTGGATCGCCTTCGTCGAGGGGCGCCGCGACGAGGCCCTCCGGCTGATGCGGGCCTCGGCGGACCTCGAAGACGCGACGGACAAGCACCCGGTTACGCCGGGCTCGGTCCTCCCCGCGCGGGAACTGCTGGCCGACATGCTGCTCGAAGCCGGGCAGCCGGCGGCGGCGCTCGCCGAGTACGAGGCGTCGCTCCAGACGGCGCCCGGCCGCTTCAACAGCCTGGTGGGAGCGGTGCGGGCGGCGGAGGCCGCGGGGGACAAGGCCAGGGCTCGGGAGGCCTACGCAAAGCTCGAGGCCCTTTGCGCGAAGTCCGACGGGGCACGGCCCGAGCTGGCGGTGCTGCGGGCCTCCCGCAAGCCCGGAAGCTGAGCCGTGTTCTTCAAGCAGCTCTACCTCGGCTGTCTGGCCCAGGCGTCCTACCTCATCGGCTCCGAGGGCGAGGCCGCGGTCGTCGACCCGCGCCGCGACGTCGAGGATTACCTCGAGGAGGCGCGGGCGCAGGGCCTCACGATCCGGTACGTGATCGAGACCCACCTCCATGCCGACTTCGTCAGCGGCCACCGCGAGCTGGCAGAGCGGACGGGGGCCACGGTCGTCTTCGGCGCGAGGGCGGAGGCGACGCTACCCCACCGCGCCGTGCGCGACGGCGACGAGATCCGGATCGGAAAGGTGGTCCTGCGCGTCCTCGAGACGCCCGGCCACACCCCGGAGAGCATCTCGGTCCTCGTCATCGAGCCCGAGGTGTCGCCGGAGCCCCGGATGGTCCTCACCGGGGACACGCTGTTCGTCGGCGACGTGGGGCGACCCGACCTCGTCGGGGCCCAAGGCCACTCACCAGAGGCGATGGCCGGCCTTCTCTACGAGTCGCTGCACGAGAAGCTCCTCCGGCTGCCGGACCCGGTCGAGGTCTATCCCGCCCACGGGGCGGGGTCGCTCTGCGGAAAGAACATCTCGAGGGAGACCTCCTCCACCATCGGCGAGCAGCGGCGCACGAACGGGGCCCTGCGGCCGATGCCGAAGGACGAGTTCGTCCGGATGGTGACGAGCGACCTGCCCGAGGTGCCGCCTTATTTCCCCCTGGACGTGGCCGTCAACCGCCGCGGGGCGGCGCCCTTGGCCGAGCGGCCGATGCCCCCCGCGCTCGGCGCGGCGGAGGTGGCGCGGCGGATGGAAGACGGGGCCCTCGTGCTCGACTTGCGGCCCGCCGCCGCCTTCGGCGGCGGGCACGTGCCGGGCTCGCTGAACATCGGCCTGCGGGGCGAGTTTGCCTCCTGGGCGGGAACTCTCATCCCGGCCGACCAGTCGGTGATCGTCGTGGCCGACGAAGACGCTCGTGTCCGGGAGGCGGTGATGCGCCTCGCTCGGGTGGGCCTCGAAAGTGTCGTCGGCTTCCTGGACGGAGGCGTCGCCGCCTGGGTGCGCGAGCGAAGGCCGCTCGCCACCGTCCCTCAGGTCAGCGTGTCCGAGCTGAGCGAGCGCCGGGGCGCGGTGCAGCTCGTCGACGTGCGCCGGCCCGGCGAGTACATGGCGGCGCGCGTGCCGGGTGCGATCAGCCATCCTCTCGACCGGCTCGAGCGGGAAGTTGCCACCCTCGATCCCGCCCGGCCCACCGCCCTCATCTGCGCGAGCGGCTATCGCTCGAGCACCGCCACGAGCCTCCTGTCCCGCCGCGGCTTCGCGGACGTGTCGAACGTCGTCGGGGGCACGAGCGCCTGGTTGGCCGCCGGCTACGAGGTGGAGAAAGGCTGAGGGGCTCGGGGGTCGCGCTCGCGCGCGACCCCCCTTGCCTGGAGAGACGCAGCTCTGCCGGAGGCGTGCTCCTTCAGTTCGGAGGCATGAGCACGGTGTCGATCACGTGGATGACGCCGTTCGCGCACCCGATGTCGGCCTTGACCACCTTGACGCCGTTGACCGTCAGCGCCCCGCCACTCGTTCCGAACTGAACCGGCTTCCCCTGCGCGGTGCCCGTCGACTTCACGAGCTTGATGTCGTCGGAGGTCCAGCGGGAGGTCAGCACGTGATAGGTGAGCACCGTCTGCAGCTTGGCCTTGTCCTTCGCCAGGGCGTCGAGCGTCTCCTTCGGCACCTTCGCGAAGGCCTCGTCGGTGGGCGCGAAGACGGTGTAGGGCCCCGGTCCCTTCATGATCGCGACCAGGTCGGCGTCGGTGAGCAGCTTGGCCAGGGTCTTGAAGCTGCCGGCGGCTACCGCCGTGTCCACGATGTCCTTGTCCTGGGCAAGAGCGGGGGCGAGCAGGCCCATGCCGAGAGCGAGCAGGGCGACGAGGGCGAGCCGTGTCTTCATGGATGGCTCCTTTCCGCCTCCGTCGCCGATGGCGCGGGGGCACGGACTCCACGCCTTCTACCAAGTCGCCCCGCGCCCGTGTATGACGGCCGTCATGTCGCCCCCCCCATGTCGACCGAGGTCCCCTTGACGGAACCCCGTGCCCGGCCGAAGATCCCCCGGTCTTCGGGCGGACGGCGATGTTTTGGCCGAAGGAGCTGGCCATGCGCAAGATCACCATGCTCGGCGCGGGGCTGATCGGTCGCTTCTACGTCGAGTCTCTGCACGGGCAGAGGAGCCGTGACCGGGTGGAGGTCCTCTATTCGCGCACCGAGGAGCGGGCACGGCGGCTCGCAGCCGAGCTGGGAATCCCCCGCGTCACGACCGACATGTCGAAGGCCATCGAGGATCCGGGGACGGACGTGGTGGTCGTCGGCCTGCCCAACCACCTCCACGAGAAGGCGGTCGTGGCCTCGGCCCGGGCGGGCAAGGCGGTGCTGTGCACGAAGCCCCTCGGTCGCACGGGGGCGGAAGCCCTGCGCATGCTGGAGGCGGTCGAGAAGGCGCGCGTCTTCCACGGGTACCTGGAGGACCTCGCCTACACCCCCAAGACCCTCAAGGCCCTCGGCGAGGTGCGCGCGGGAGCCCTCGGCAAGGTGCTGTGGGCCCGCTCGCGCGAGACGCACCCCGGGCCGCACAGTGACTGGTTCTGGGACAAGGCCCAGTCGGGGGGCGGCGCCATCGTCGACCTCGGCTGCCACTGCATCGAGATCGCGCGGAACTTCATTGGGAAGGACATTCGACCGGTCGAGATCGCGTGCTGGGCGGACACGCAGGTGCATCCGATCGAGGCCGAGGACCACGCGGTCGGTCTCGTCCGCTACGAGAACGGCGCCCTCGGCCAGTTCGAGGTGAGCTGGACCTTTCGCGGCGGTATGGATCTCCGCGACGAGGTGGCGGGGACGGAGGGGACCATCTGGCTCAACCACTGGCTCCGCACCGGGTTCGAGGTGTTCACCGCCGTCGGCGCCGGCGGCTACGTGGCGGAGAAGGCGGAGGGGACGAAGGGCTGGCTCTTCCCGGTGGGCGACGAGATCGGGGCCTTGGGGTATCTCGCGATGTTCCGCGACATGCTCGATTCGCTCGACGCCGGGCGCGCGCCGATGGAGACCTTCTACGACGGCTACGTGGTCAATGCGATCATCGACGCCGCCTACGCGGCCGCCGCCTCGAAGCGGTGGGAGCCCGTGGCCCTCCCCGTCTGGCGCGGACGGACGGGCGTACCGAGCCTCGCCGCCCAGCGCGAGTACGACGCCGAGCATCTCCTTCTCAAGGAGGAGACCCTGCCGGACGGCTCGCGCAAACTCATACTCCGGCACAAGGCGTCGGGCCGGATCGTGGAGAAGCTCGTCGGCTGAGCGCGCATTGACCCTACCCGGGCGACCAGCCCTCCCATTGTCGCCGGGCCTGCGCGAGCGCCGCCCGCGCGTGCTCCATCACCTGCGGCCCGTCGTTGTGGGGATTGAGCGGGACCTCGGGGAAGGAGCGGAGCTGTTCGACGAGCGCCTCCGCGGCGGCCTCGCCGACCGCCTCGTCGCAGGTCTCGTAGAGCCCACCCTCCTCCTCCTCGCGGCGGTTGTGGGGCTCGAGGACCGATACGAGGTCGGCGACGATCGCCGGCGTCGGCGTGGGGACGAGGAGGGCGGCGATCGCGCCGTGATCGACGCGCAGCAACGGCGCCACGGGCAGGGGACGACCGCCCCGCGCCCGGAGGGCGGCAGGAATCAGCACTTTCTCCTCCATGCCGATGTGCCGAAGGATGCCGGCGCGAAACTCGCCGAAAGGCCCGAGATCGACACGCCCCGGCGTCGCCGCGGCCCGCCTCAGGAGCTCGCCGAGCCGCCGGTGGTCCTCGCTGAAGAAGCGGAAGAGGGGTCCTCTCGGCACGGGCTCAGTGGTGGCGCTCCGGCGCCCGGGGCCCCTCTTCGCCGGGGTGGACGCCCGCGGCATCATGCCAGAGGCGTTCGACGTGGTGAACGTAGTCGACGTAGGCGGCCACGAAGGCCCGACCCTTCTCGACGCTCTCTCCGGCGTGCTCGCGCGTGTCACGGACCCGCGCGAAGCGCTCGCGGATGGCACGCTCGACGGCGTCGGTGATCCTACGGGCCAGGGCGTCGACAGAGGCGCCCTCGAGGGCCTCGTCCGCCTCACGCGCGGCCGGATCGACGACGCCCGCCGGCCTGAGACCTTCGAAGGGCGCGCCCTCGCCGGCGCGGTGCAGGCGCACGACCGTCTCCAGGAAGAGCCGGTCGGCCACGGCCCGCGCGGCCTCGCCCCCACCGCGCGCGGCCAGGGTCTGCGCGAAGACCCCCCGCACCTCCTCCTCGTCCACGGCCCTCACCCACTTGAGCACGAGCGCAACGTCGCGGGCCTCGAGCGCCGCCCGGGCGTCCCTTGCGACCGGCCCCTCCAGCGTGTCGCAGTGTGCCCCAACGGGGCGCGGGATGGCCGTGGCCAGGAAGGCGCATGCGAAGAGACCGATCCGTCGGCGGTTTGTCATAAACGTTCTCCTCCGACAGAAGTTACCCCTTTTGGGCCTCGGAGCGCACCTCGCCCCGGCCTACAATCACCGCCTGCGCGCCCGCACCGCTCCGATTCGCCGACGACGGCGAGGTCTCCTGTCGCGCCTCCTTGCGGTCGGGTGTGTCCTCGCCCCCACCCTCGCCCTCGCCTCGCCGCCGCCTCCGGAAGATCACGTCCTGCAGGCCGGGCTCGCCCGCAGCGCGATCGTGCTCGACGGCCGGCTCGACGAGTCGCCGTGGGTGACGGCGCCGGCGGGCGGGGGGTTCCTCCAGCGCGACCCGAACCAGGGCGAGCCCGCGACCGAGCCGACCGAGCTGCGCCTGCTCTTCGACGACCATGCCCTCTACGTCGGGGCGAGGCTCCACGACGGCGACGCGGGCCGGATCGTGCGGCAGCTCTCACGCCGCGACGCGGTCGCGGAGGCCGACAGCTTCACGCTCTACCTCGACCCGCACCGCGACCGGCGAACCGGTGTCGTGCTCCAGGTGAGCGCGGCCGGCGTCCAGAGAGACGCCGTGATCTATGACGATAACTTCGAGGACGACACGTGGGACGCGGTCTGGGAGTCGGCGGTGAGCGTCGACGCCTCCGGCTGGACGGTCGAGATGCGGATCCCGTTCTCGCAGCTCCGCTTCCCCACAGCGGCCGGGCACACGTGGGGCATCAACGCGCGCCGGGTGGTGCATCGCAAGAACGAGAGCTCGTGGCTGGTGCTCGTGCCCAAGAACGAGAGCGGGCTCGCCTCGCGCATGGCGCCCCTCGAGGGCCTCGACGGCGTCGAGCCCGGGCGGCACCTGGAGCTGCTGCCGTACGCCGCGGCCCGCGCGGAGTACGTCGCTCCCGCGAAACCCGGCGACCCTTTCAACGACGGCTCCCGTCTGTTCGGGAGCGCCGGGGTCGACTTCAAGTACGGCCTCGGCACCGGCATGGGCCTGGTGGGTGCCATCAACCCCGACTTCGGACAGGTGGAGGTCGATCCCGCCGTGGTCAACCTCACCGCATTCGAGACCTTCTTCGAGGAGAAGCGCCCCTTCTTCACCGAGGGCAGCCAGGTCTTCCTGCGCTTCGGCCGCAGCGGAGCGAGCGATTACACGACGTTTTTCTACCCGGAGCCGCTGCTCTTCTACTCGCGCCGGATCGGGCGCACGCCGCAGGGAGGGGCGACGGGCGAGTACGTCGACGCGCCTCCCTCCACGACCATCCTGGGCGCGGCGAAGCTCGTCGGTCGCACGGTAGGCGGCTGGAACGTCGGGTTCCTGGACGCCGTGACCGGCCGCGAGTTCGCGCGGCTGTCGACCGGCCCCTCTCGCGAGGAGATCGAGGTCGAGCCGCTCACCAACTATTTCACGGGGCGGGTGCAGCACAGCCTGGGCTCCCGCGCGTCCATCGGCTTTCTGGGCACGGCGGTCGTCCGCGACACAGACGCTCCCAACCTCGACGCACTGCTGGTGGACCGGGCTTTCGTGGGGGGGGTGGACGGCCACGTCTTCCTGGATGCGAAGCGCGACTGGGTTGCCTTCGGGGGACTCGCCGGGAGCACGGTGTCCGGGAGCGAGGCCGCCGTGCTGCGCCTCCAGCTGGCCGCGCAGCGCTACTACCAGCGCCCCGACGCGCCGCACGTCCACCTCGATCCGTCGGCGACGTCCCTCTCGGGCTGGAGCGGGCGGCTCGGGCTCAACAAGAACAGCGGCAACGTCACGTTCAACGCCGGGCTCTGGGGGATCAGCCCGGGCTTCGAACCGAACGACCTCGGCTTCGCCACCCAGACTGATCGGGCGGGGGGCCACGGCCTCGTGCAGCTCCGGAAGCTGACGCCCGACGGCTTCACCCGCAGCCGGAGGCTCTGGGTCGCGAAGTGGTGGACCTGGAACTACGGCCGCGAGTCCCAGGGCGATGGCGTGCAGGCGGCGGTGGGCGTGCAGCTCCGCAACTACTGGCAGCTCGATCTGACCCTCGGCCGGTCCTGGAACACCTGGGACGACAAGCTGACGCGGGGCGGGCCGACCACCATCCGCCCGGGGATCCGCAGCCTGGGCCTCGTCTTCTCGAGCGACAGCCGGCGGCGGTACTGGCTCAACGCGCAGGCGACGCTGCAGGACCGGGAGTTCGGGAGCTGGAGCCGCCAGCTCGTCGCCACCCTCAACGCCCGGCCCTGGACGGCGCTCACGCTGTCGGTCGCGCCCTCGCTCCTGAAGGTGCACACGGTGGCCCAATACCTCGCCACCGTGGCCGACCCGACGGCCACCTCGACCTTCGGCCGCCGGTACGTCTTCGGCGCCCTCGACCAGACCGAGGTCTCGATCCCGCTCCGGGTGAACCTCGTTCTCTCGCCGAGGCTCTCCTTGCAGCTCTACACGCAGGCGCTGCTGTCGGCCGGGGACTACCCCGCGATCAAGGAGCTGGCGGCGCCGCGGACGTACGACTTCCCGATCTACGGTGTCGACGTGGGCACGATCGAGACGGATGCCGGCGGGGGCGCCTACCTCATCGACCCCGATGGCGGCGGCGCCGCGCCGCCGTTCCGCCTGCCCATCCCCGACTTCAACCTCAAGTCCCTGCGCGTGAACGCCGTCCTTCGCTGGGAGTTCCGGCCCGGCTCGGCCGCCTACGTCGTCTGGACGCGGCGCCTCCAGGACGGCGCGAACCCGGGAGACTTCTCCTTCGGTCGCGACCTCGGCGACCTCCTGAGCGCGCCTGCCGACGACGTCTTCATGGTCAAGGTGGCGTGGTGGCTGGGACGGTGAGCCCCCCTTCCCGGGGGTGGTCTCGCGTGTTACCGTTCCCGGGTCGGGGGACGCTCAGTCACGGGAGCGACCCGCCGGTCGAGCAGGGAAGGTAAAACGTAGCCTCGCGGAGGCTGGAGAGCGGCATGATGAGAGCGAGAGTCTTTTTCTGGTTGGCGTCGGTCAGCCTCGCGGGTCCCTTGGCCTGGGGGCAGACCGCACCGGGAGCGGCAAAGGCCGCCTCTCCGTGCGAGGGTGTCAATACCCTCACCGACACGGAGAAGGCGGCGGGCTGGGAGCTCCTGTTCGACGGCCGGAGCCAGACGGGCTGGCACGGGTACAACGGCCAGAGCACCGTGTCGTGGAAGGTGGAGGATTGCGCCCTCAAGT
>Ga0209751_10004869_pt1 | contig 12765 bp, 8 predicted proteins | sample RifCSP13_1_FD_184019 | JGI IMG/M metagenome (GOLD analysis project Ga0209751, IMG submission 184019) | Soil microbial communities from Rifle, Colorado - Rifle CSP2_sed 13_1 (SPAdes) (version 2) | ecosystem: Environmental > Terrestrial > Deep subsurface > Rock core/Sediment | place: Rifle... | reverse complement strand
AGGCTGATGTTTATCGAGCGGCAGGTTGGCAACCTCCGCGACGAAGTTAGAAAGCTCGGTGAGTTGGGCCAGGTTTTCTGGTGGAAGACAGACTTTCCCCATTTTTAGCTGCAAGTCAGCGATTAAGGTACACAAATTGGCATTCCCCACGCGCTCGCCGTAGCCATTGATCGTACCTTGTATGTGAATGGCTCCTGCCCTTACGGCAGCCAGCGCATTGGCCACCCCGCAGCCGCCGTCATCATGTGTGTGGATGCCTAGCGGAGTGTTGAATTGCGTAGCAACAGCCTGTACAATCTCCTCTACTTCCCAGGGTAGGGTACCGCCGTTTGTTTCGCATAACACCAGCACGTCGGCACCCGCTCCAGCCGCGGCGCGCAGCGTTTCGAGAGCATAGGCTGGATTTGCTTTATAACCATCGAAGAAATGCTCGGCATCGTAAATTACTTCCCGTCCCTGAGTTTTAAAATATGCAACACTCTTCTCGATCATCACCAGGTTTTCTTCCAGAGTCGCCTCGAGCACCGCGGTTACGTGCAGGTCCCAACTCTTGCCCACCAGGGTAACGACGGGGGTTTCGGCTGCAAGCAAAGCCTGAATGTTGGCGTCATTTTCCAGCTGGGCGCCTTTCTTGAGTGTGGAGCCGAAAGCCGCGATCTTGGCATGCTGCAGTTTTAATCGGTTTGCTCGTTGAAAAAAGGCGGCATCCTTTGGATTCGAGCCTGGCCAACCGCCCTCAATATAATGCACGCCAAATTTATCCAGCCGCTGGGCGATCTTCAATTTGTCATCTACCGAATACGAAATCCCTTCGCGTTGGGAGCCATCTCGCAATGTGGTATCGTACACATAAATATCTACCATGATGAGAGTCCTTATCACCCTGAGTATTGGTGCTGTTGCTCATAAGCGGAAATATGCGCTTCTTGCTCTATCAGATAACCTAATGAATCGACGCCCTCCAACAAACACAGCTTATTGAACGCGTCGATGGGAAAGTTCACCACTTCCCCATCCGGCAAATGCATTGCTTGCGCAGCCAGATCTATCGTGACCTGGGCATGGACAGCATTGCTGGTCAGGCGAAACAACTTGTGGTGTGTCTCGGGCCCTATAATAACCGGCAACAAACCGTTCTTCAGCGCATTATTCCGAAAAATATCTGCAAAGGAAGTGCTAATGACCGCCCGGATCCCCCAACTGATCAGTGCCCAAGGCGCATGCTCGCGCGACGAGCCGCAGCCAAAATGGTCCCCAGCCAGTAAGATCTGGCAGCCATGGTAGGTAGATTGGTTAAGCGGGAAAGCAGGGTTAGGCTTGCCATCGGACAGGTAACGCCAGCCGGCGAACAGCCCTTCTGCCAGCCCGGTTTTATCGGTAACTTTCAGATAGCGGGCTGGGATGATCTGATCGGTATCCACATCGTTATTCGGCAGCGGTATCAAGGATGATGTCAGTATCTTGAATGGTTTCATGACCTGGTATTCCAAATCTTCCCAACGAGAAACGAATTGATCGGCCCTCTCAGACCATCCGGGGATCGACGATGCAACCTGAGATGGCTGCTGCCGCGGCAGTCAGCGGGCTGGCCAGAAAAGTGCGCCCACCAGGTCCCTGCCGCCCTTCAAAATTGCGATTGCTGGTGCTCACCGCGTACTGTCCAGGTTGCAGTGCATCACCATTCATGGCAATGCACATGCTGCAGCCCGAATACCGCCACTCACCACCCGCCTCCTTAAAAATTCGATCTAATCCCTCAGCTTCTGCCTGGCGGCGTACTCCCTCGGACCCAGGAACCACGACCAGGTGGACACCCTCGGCAACCCGTCGCCCTGCAAGCAGCGAGGCTGCCTGGCGCAGGTCTGAGATACGAGAGTTCGTGCAGCTTCCCAGGAACACAATATCCACAGGTTGGCCCAAAAGAGGCCGTCCCGGCTGCAGATCCATATAGTGCAAAGCTTTCACTAAGGCAGCACGCTTGTTGGCATCTGGCTCATCTCCTGGGTCTGGCACGGGCTGACTGATCGGAATCCCCATGCTGGGATTGGTGCCATAAGTGATCATTGGCTCCAGGTTGCTTATATCCAACGTGATCGTCTTGTCAAAAGTAGCCCCCAGCTCGGTGGGTAATGAGCGCCAGTAGGCTACCGCCTGTTCCCAGGCCGCTCCCTGGGGAGCGAATTTCCGCCCAGCCAGATACTCAAAAGTGGTTTCATCGGGTGCGACCATACCCGCTCGGGCACCTCCTTCGATCGACATGTTGCACAGGGTCATGCGTTCTTCCATGCTGAGGGCGCGAACCGCTGCCCCACCATACTCGAAGACATGCCCGGTGCCTCCCCCGACGCCAATGGTTGCGATCAGCGCCAGGATCATATCCTTGGCTGTTACGCCGGTAGGCAATCGACCCTCGAAATTGACCTGGTAAGTCTGAGGACGATATTGGAGCAAGCATTGTGTAGCCAGCACATGCTCTACCTCGCTGGTGCCAATGCCAAATGCCAGCGCGCCGAAGGCCCCGTGCGTCGCGGTGTGGCTGTCGCCACACACGATAGTCATGCCAGGTCTGGTAAGTCCAAGCTCTGGGCCGATCACGTGGACAATGCCGCGTTGCGGGTCCTCCAGGTTATAGAGTGTCAGGCCGAAATCTTGACAATTCTTTTCGAGCTGGCGAAGTTGGCGTGCAGCCATCTCATCGACCAGGGAGAGAGACAGGCCAGCTGTGGGTGTGGAATGGTCCATGGTCGCTACCGTGCGTTCCGGACGGCGAACCTTCAATCCTTTTGCGCCCAATCCACTAAATGCCTGCGGTGAGGTCACCTCATGTACAAGATGCAGATCGATATACAGTATGGCTGGCGCGTTGGCCTCGTGGCGAACGACATGGCTATCCCAAACTTTTTCGAAAAGAGTACGGGGTGTATTCATTAAGGATTTACAGGGACCTTGACGCCGAGTTGAGCCGCTATCTCCGGCTGGCGATAAATACCCTTAGCGAAGAGCAGCTTATTTAAGGCCGACAGATAGGCTTTGCCGCTGGCAACGATGATATCTGTATCGGCTCCATAACCGCCAAAGGTGCGCGTGTGCGCCTCATCGTTTTGGGGGGAGGTCCGTTGGGGGATCGATCCATTTTCAGCCTGTAAACGCACCGTGACTTCTCCCAGGGCATCGATCCCTTCGGTGACGGCGTGAACGTTGAATTCAACCAGGGTATTGGGTACGCCAATGATGGCGTCGATGGCCTGGTAGACCGCATGCACCGGCCCGGTACCCACCGAGGCATGGATATAGGTTTTACCATCTGGACCGCGCAGCCTGACTGTCGCCGTAGGCATGCCCATGGTCCCACAAGCAACTTGCAAGCCATCCAGGCTGAAAACCTCGTTTGATTGGAAGGTCTGGTCTTCTAACAGGGCTTCCAGGTCGGCATCGGTGATCACTTTTTTCTTATCTGCCAGTTGTTTATACCGTTCAAAGGCACGGTCGATATCCTCGGGGGTAAGCGTATAACCCAGCTCCTCGAGATGTACTTTCAGGGCATGTCTGCCGGAGTGTTTCCCCAAAACCAGGCGCGAGCGAGTCACCCCCACCATTTCTGGCTGCATAATCTCATAGGTGTTCTGGTTCTTCAGCATGCCATCCTGGTGGATGCCGGCCTCGTGGGCGAAGGCATTGGCTCCAACAATTGCCTTGTTGGGCTGCACGGGAATACCAGTATAGTTCGATACCATCCGGCTGACCCTTGCGAACTGCGTGGTGTCGATCCCCGTCTCCAGGCCAAATACTGCGCGCCGGGTATGCAGCGCCATCACCACTTCTTCCAGTGAGGTGTTCCCGGCTCGCTCCCCGATACCATTCACGGTAACCTCAGCCTGGCGGGCTCCCGCGCGAATACCAGCCAGAGTGTTCGCTGTTGCCAGTCCCAGGTCATTATGGCAATGCACCGAGACGATTATGTTTTCAACACCAGAGGTATGGGCCATAACACCCGCGATCAACCCACCGAACTCTTCGGGAGTGGTATATCCAACTGTGTCGGGGATATTCAGGGTGGTTGCCCCTGCTTTAATTGCCCCGCCCAGGACTACGTACAGGAATTCGGGATCACTTCGACCAGCATCTTCGGGTGAGAACTCAATATCCGGGCACAGGCTGGCAGCATACGCCACCATTTCTCGCACCCGCTCGATCACCTGCTCCGGATCCATGCGCAGCTTATAGCGCATGTGGATGGGTGAAGTAGCCAGGAAGGTGTGGATGCGCGGGTGAGCCGCGCCCTGCACTGCCTGCCAGGCCGCGTCGATATCGGCCTTGGCCGCCCGCGCCAGTCCGCAGATGATCGGCACCTGGCGGTACATATCACCGTCACCAGGCAGGGGATTCCCTACCTCCAGGGCGATGCGGCGCACCCCTTCCAGGTCATCTGGTGAGGCGGCGGGGAAGCCAGCCTCGATCACATCCACGCCCATGCGTGCCAGGGCGCGGGCGATCTCAAGTTTTTCTGCCGAGGTCAGGCTGGCTCCGGGAGATTGCTCCCCGTCGCGCAGGCTGGTGTCAAATATGCGCACGTAGTTCGGATTCATGGCTACTCACCTGGTTTGATCGTTACCGGGTTGATGAAAGGCATCATCTCGCGGAGCTCCGCACCAACCCTTTCAATTAAATGATCTTGATTTATCCGCCGCTGCTCATTGAACCAGGGGCGTCCTCGTTCGTTTTCCTTGATCCAACCCGCGGCGTAGGTTCCATCCTGGATCTCATTGAGCATTTGGCTCATGATGTACTTGGTTTCCTCGGTGATGAGCTTGGTGCCTCCGGTATAATCACCGTGCTCTGCCGTGTCCGAGACCGAATAACGCATATAATTCAAGCCTCCGCGATACATCAGGTCTACGATCAGTTTCAGCTCGTGAAGGCACTCGAAATAAGCTACCTCTGGCTGGTAACCGGCTTCAACCAGGGTCTCGAACCCGGCTTTAACCAGGGCAGAGACTCCCCCGCACAAGACGGCCTGTTCGCCAAATAAATCGGTCTCGGTCTCCTCAGTAAATGTAGTCTCCAACACACCGGCTCGGGTAGCCCCCACTGCATATGCGTAAGAAAGAGCATTGGTTTTGGCCTGCCCACTGGCATCCTGCGCAACAGCCAGCAGGGAGGGTACCCCGCTACCTTCAACGAATAACTCACGCATCCGATGGCCCGGGGCTTTGGGTGCAATCATGCTGACATCCACCCCCTCAGGTGGCACGATGGTTCCGAAGCGGATATTAAAGCCGTGGCCAAACATCAAGGTCTTGCCAGGTTTGAGGTAGGGAGCAATTTTTTCGGAATAAATGGCTGCCTGTGACGTATCTGGTGCCAGCACCATCACCACATCTGCCCAATCGGAAACGGACTCGACTGTATCCACCGGGAGGCCATCGCTCTCAGCTTTCTGCCAGGATTTGCTCCCTGGGCGCAAACCGACCTTGACTTGAACGCCACTATCGCGTAAGTTCTGCGCATGGGCGTGCCCTTGCGAGCCATAGCCGATCACAGCTACTTTCTTGCTGCGAATCAAGGATGGGTCAGCATCTTTATCGTAATAAATTGTAGCCATTCGAGATCTCTCCTATATGCGATTGTGTCCATTTGCGCCAGGCGTGTGACGTACGCCAAGCGCGTCGCCGCGCATCATCGCTACTTGCCCTGTGCGCACCATTTCCAGGATACCGATTGGCTTGAGCAGCTCCAACAAGCTCTCGATTTTATCCTCGGTACCTGTGCTTTCTACGATCACCGACTCTGGAGCCACATCGATGATCTTTGCGCGGAAGATGGCTGCCAGGTTGGCTATTTCAGCTCGTCCTTCGGGACTCGCTTTTACCTTGATCAAGGCCAGGTCGCGCGCCACAACAGGCTGGTTGGTAACATCCTGTACATCGATGATGTTAACCAACTTATATAAGTTGGCCTCGACTTTGCGAGCATCTAACGCCTCGCTGTCCATCACGATGGTCATACGGGATACCGCCGGATTCTCCGTGCGACCTACATTCAAAGATTCGATGTTGAAGTTGCGGCGACGAAACAGCGAGGCCACCCGATTCAACACGCCCGGCTTGTTCTCTACCAGGACGATCATCGTATGTTGCATAGCATCCTCCTCTCGCTTAGCCAACTTCTTGAACCTGGCGTAGTGGCCGGCGGATCATAGCATCCAGGTCAGCGCCGGCCGGCACCATTGGATATACTGCCTCTTCTTTTTCTACCTTGAATTCCACCAATACCGGTCCTGGCGTCTGCTGTGCAAATTCGATTGCGTTTTGAACTTCCTCGGGTGCGGTGACCCGCCGGGCAGGGATACCATGCGCCTCGGCAATCTTGATGAAGTCGGGGTTATGCAACTCTACTGCTGAATAGCGCCGCTCGAAGAAAAACTCTTGCCACTGGCGAACCATGCCCAGGAAGTTGTTATTCATAATGGCGATCTTGACATTGGCTCCTTCTTGCACCGCAGTAGAAAGCTCCGCCTGCGTCATTTGGAAGCCTCCGTCCCCGACAATTGCCCAAATCTCCTCGTCTGGGGACGCAAACCAGGCGCCGATCGCTGAGGGCAGCCCAAAACCCATCGTGCCAGAGCCACCCGAGGAAATCAGTTGCCGGGGTTTGTCAACCGGGTAATACTGCGCGGTCCACATCTGGTGCTGGCCGACATCGGTCGTGATGGTGGCTTTGCCCCCCGTAGCCTGCCAGATATTACGCACCACATGGGGGACGTAAAGCTTGCCATCATCAGCCCAGGATTGGATATCACGCGTCTCACTTTCTCGGCGCCATTCATCTATTTCTGCCTGCCAGGCTTCATGATCTTGCTCATCCACCAGGGCGATCAAATCAGCCAATACCGTTTTTAAATCGCCGACCAGCGGCACATCCACGGTGACATTCTTGTGAATTTCAGACGGGTCGATCTCGATATGAATCTTGCGCGCCCGCGGGGCATAGGTGCGCAAATTGCCGGTTACGCGGTCGTCAAAGCGCATGCCAAAGGCCAGTAACAGGTCAGAATTTTGGATGGCCAGGTTGCAGTACGCTTCTCCATGCATTCCCATCATGCCCAGGCTAAGCGGGTGCTGGGCAGGAAAGCTGCCCAAACCTAACAATGTGCTGGCAACCGGTGTGTGGGTTTTTACCGCGAACATGCCCAGCTCCTCAACCGCGCCACTGATCGTAACGCCATGCCCCGCCAGGATCACGGGGCGCTCAGCCTGTGCGATCAGCTCTACAGCTCGCTGAAGATCGGCCTGTGGGGCGTGAGCAGGTGGGCGGTAGCCGGGCAAAGAAATATGCTCGGGGTACTCGAATTCCGCCTTTTCTATTTGGGCATTTTTACAGATATCGATCAATACCGGCCCCGGGCGTCCGCTGCGGGCGATGTAAAAAGCCTCGCGCACTGCCTCTGCAATTTCATCGGCGCGGGTGATCAGGTAATTATGTTTGGTGATGGGCAGGGTGATGCCGGTTACGTCAGTTTCCTGGAAGGCATCACCGCCGATGAGATGGGCATGTACCTGGCCGGTGATACACACGATCGACGAGGAGTCCATCATCGCAGTAGCAATGCCGGTCACCAGGTTTGTTGCACCCGGCCCAGAGGTAGCCATGGCAACTCCAACTTTACCGGAAGCACGGGCATAGCCATCCGCCATATGGGTAGCCCCTTGCTCGTGCCGCACCAATACATGATGCACCGGGTAACTCAACATGGCGTCGTAAATCGGCATATTGGCTCCGCCAGGATAGCCGAAAACCACCTCGACCCCCTCCCGGATTATGCATTCCCACAAAATCTCAGCGCCTGATTTTTTCATGACAGATCTCCTTAAAATTACCGGTTAACCAATTTCCTTCTTGCTGACGGACCAATAGATTTGCTTACAATAAGATTGCACCTTGGCTAGCGCTGGTTACCATGCGGGTATAACGCCGCAGCCAGGAGCTTTCTGACCGGCTTTCAAAAGCTGGCAGGGCTGCCAGCCTTTGCTGGATTTCTGTGTCGCTCACGCTGACATTGAGGGTGCGCGCATCCAGGTCGATCTCGATCCGATCGCCGTCTTGCAAGGCAGCGATGGGTCCCCTGGCGGCAGCTTCGGGGCTGATATGCCCGATGCACAGCCCACGCGTACCCCCTGAAAAACGACCATCCGTGATCAGCGCCACCTGTTCGCCTAGACCCAGCCCCATGATGGCCGATGTAGGCGAAAGCATCTCTTGCATCCCCGGTCCACCGCGGGGCCCTTCGTAACGGATAACTACCACATCGCCTGGCTGAACCTGCCGGCTGAGAATCCCTGCCATGGCTGCTTCCATGCTCTCATAGATGCGCGCCGGACCTGTATGCTGGCGGAGATAAGATGCTACACCGCCAGTCTTGATTATGGCGCCCTCCGGAGCCAGGTTGCCGAACAACACCGCCAACCCACCCACGGGGCTATGGGGTCGCTCGATCGGCCGGATGACTTCGAAATCTTGGATTGTCCTCCCGTCAATCGATCCGCGTAGTGATACCCCAGCAACGGTGGGACGATCGAGGTGCAATGTATTGCCTGATCGGGCAATCTCATTAAGAATTGCCGGAATGCCTCCAGCACGATGCAGATCTTCCATGTGCCAGGGGCCTGAAGGGCTGATCTTGCTGAGATAAGGCACGCGATTGGCTACGGCATTAATCCGTTCCAGGGGATATTCAACCCCAGCCTCATGGGCAAAGGCCAGCGTATGCAACACGGTATTGGTGCTGCCTCCCATCGCCATGTCCAGGGCAAAGGCATCGTCAATCACGTCGGCATTCACCAGCTTGCGCGGCGTCAGATCTTGCTCAATCAGCGCCAGGATTTGCGCTGCCGCGCGCCTGCCCAGGGTTTCTCGCTCGGTGCTGAGTGCCAACGCAGTGCCGTTATATGGCAATGCCAATCCCAGGACCTCGAGCAGACAGTTCATCGAATTCGCGGTAAAGAGTCCCGAGCATGACCCACAGGAGGGGCAAGCGAAATCCTCCAGCATCTTCAATCGGGCAGCATCGATCTTCCCCGCCTTGTATGCTCCAACGCCTTCAAACACCGAGATTAAATCAATCGTCTCGCCTGTGGGTGTCTTACCGGCCGCCATTGGCCCACCGGAGATGAAAATCGTGGGGATATCCACTCGCAGGGCAGCCATGATCATGCCGGGTACGATCTTGTCACAATTGGGAATACAGACCATACCATCAAACTGGTGAGCCATGATCATGGTTTCCACGCTGTCAGCGATCAGCTCCCGAGAGGGCAGGCTAAATTTCATCCCCGCATGACCCATCGCAATCCCATCATCCACGCCGATGGTATTGAATTCAAACGGTACTCCCCCTGCGGAGCGCACTGCCTCCTTGATCAGTTTGCCAAAATTTTGCAGGTGCGCATGACCGGGGACGATATCCACATAGGAATTGACAATCGCAATGAAGGGTTTTGATAGATCCGCGTCTGTTACTCCAGTAGCCTTCAGGAGCGCACGGTGTGGAGCCCTTTCAAACCCCTTTTTTACCTGGTCTGAGCGCATGCAATGACCTCCATATCTGATAAAAAACGGGGCTGCCTTTTGGCAGCCCCGTCAACTTTTGCAAGTCTTTCGCTATTTCCTAGTATCTCACCGGGTGTTTTGCTGCCTGAACGAGTAAAGGGCTCTTAATCCCAAGGATAAGAACCAGTACAGAAACCAGAATAATGATCGATAGGAACGAGTTCATGTCCGCAAATCCGTTTTTTGGTTCACGCTTAATTCTATCTAGTGTACAAAATATTTCTCTTTCTGTCTATGGGCATTTTCTACAATAAATTGGGTCTTTTTTTTGTATATTTTGTCAAAAAAGCAGGATTTTTTACTTGAGCTTACCCCCCAGAACCGGTCGACCGACTTACGTATATTTGCCAATCATGTGATAGATGCGCAGGGCCAGTTGTATCGCCAGGCGATTTTCAGGCATCTCAAGATCCAGGTTGGTGAGGGAGGAAATTCGCTCCAGTCTGTAAAGTAACGTGTTGCGGTGGATAAACAGTGCTTCGGCTGCCTGTGAGAGGTTGCCGTTGTGTTCAAAAAAGGCCTCAAGTGTATGGATCAGCTCACCAGCTCCCTCATGAGTGAGCAACTTGCCCAGGGTTTCTTGTTGAAAGGCAATCAACTCGGGGCTGTGCTCCAATTGAAACAACAACCGGTAAACGGATAGATCGGCGTAATAGAGCGGTTTTTCTTCCCTCAATCGACGCGCCATTTCCAGGGACTGGCCTGCTTGCCGCAGAGAAATGCGCCATTCCTCCAATGAAGACACTGGAAAGCCGATCCCACACCGCGCCTGAGTATTGGGATGTTCCTGTGCGGCCTGATTTAGCACTGCCTGGCCTAAAATCAGAGCCGGTTCAGGTCGTTTCTTATCGGGTGGAACCTGGCAAAAACAGATCACTTCACTGCCTAACGAACTGACAATGACCTGCAGTCCGAGGCGAGCGATCTCGCCATTGATCATCGTTTCCAAACGTCGCCGAGAGGGAGGGGCGAGTCCTTCCCAGGCAAAACGCAAGGCAACATGCGCTTGCTCGAGATCCAGGCCCATCGTCTGCACCCACAAGCGCACATCGCGGGGGGACAAATTATCCTGGAGCAGCGCGGTTAGCAGGTCTCCCTTCAGACGTTTTTCTGCCTCGCGGATCGCTTTGTTACGCGCCATCTCCATCGCGCAAACCGGACTGCCTTGCTCGATAACCAGATAGTCTAGATCATCTAATTCGCCCTGTAAACCTACCATAGACAGGTACCCCCGCGCCATCTCTCCCACGATCAGGGGCGCGATCAGGCGTTCCAACCCGCCAGGAATGGTCTGAGTTAAGACTTTCTCCTGGCTGACAGCAAGTTTGCGGTCGAGTAAACGATCTGGCAGGCTTCCCAAATCGCCTAACTGTTCGAGTATATCCGTCCAAATGGTCGATAAGGTGGATGATGGGTGGTGGGCCAGGATGCGGCCGCGCTTATCCTGAATCAGGGTTCCACACCCGGAAATCTCCGTCATCGCTTTTGTCAATCCCTCCAACCCTCTCCCTTCAGCCTCCAACTGCGACAATTGCGATCGGATCCGCACGCCGCGTTCCATCAACGCGGTGCGCTGGTTAATCAAGATAGTCAACATCGTGCGTTGTAGGCTGCGCAGGTCGGGTACATGTTCGTCGACGGCCGCAATAACGAGATCACCTGGATCGATATTCTCCGGCAGGGGAGCTGCACCGAGCAACAGCAGAGCGGCCAGCTTATTTTCCTGGGCCTGCTGGATTACCTGGCTGTTCAATTCAGATGCATTTATGAGCAACAAGTCCCCTGGCTGGGTGTCGGACAGTCCGAGAGATACCCAACGGATGGCGTGTTGGCTGTTCGCTTCACCACATATCCAGGTGACAGGCGCAGTAAATGTCAATCGAAACAGCTCTTTAAGGCCTGAAGTTTTCGCAGCCATAGGATTAACCGGCCATTATACTGCAATCGGCCTTTGAAATAATGTTTGTTATGCTTATCTTGCCGGGGGACGATCCGCGAATTACGCCAATTTTCGCTAATTTCTTTAGATTTTCGGGTTCATTAGCGTAATTCGCGGATAAATATCTTCGCCGGTGCTAATCCTGGCTTGGGCGGGCGGTGAGCGTTGCCTCCAGGCGCTTCTCTTTGCCATCCCGCAGCACCGTCAGGCTAACTTTTTGGCCGACTCCGGTCTGGGCGGACAGATAGGCGATCAGGTCGTCCATTTCTTTCACCGAATGATCGTCGATGGCGAGGATCACATCCCCGCCCACGCTGACCTGCTGCCCATTGATCGTCACCTGGCGGTCGCTGCCGCGCAGGCCGGCCTTGTCGGCTGGGCTGCCAGCCACGACTTCCGCCACCAACGCGCCGCGCTGGCTGTCTTCCAGGTTCATCGCTTTGGCCATGCCAGGGGTCAGGGAAGTGCCGCTGATCCCCAGGTAAGGGTGGGCGTAGCTGCCTTTCTCGATCAGGACCGGCACTACCCGCTCGACGATCGAGGCGGGAATGGCAAAGCCGATCCCGGCATTGGCACCCGCCGGAGATTCAATTGCGAAGGTCACCCCAATCAGCTTTCCCTGGTCGTTTACCAGCACGCCGCCAGAGTTACCCGGGTTGATCGGGGCGTCGGTCTGGATCACATCCGGGATGCGATAAACCGGCCCGCTGCTGAAATTCAGCTCTCCCGCTGGCAGGCTGCGCCCGAGAGCGCTGATGATCCCGACTGTCATCGTGCCTTCCAATCCGAAGGGGTTGCCGATGGCGATCGCCAGCTGCCCAACGCGTAACCCATCGGAAGCCCCCATCTCGACCGGGTGCAGCTGCTCTGCAGGTACCTCGACCTTTATGACTGCCAGGTCGCTGTCGGGGTCAACCCCAACCCGCTCGGCAGGTACGGTTGTGCCATTCTGAAAGGTGACTTCGATCTTGTCGGCCCCGTCGACGACATGGTTGTTGGTCACGATATGGCCGGCTTCATCCCAAACGAAACCAGACCCCAAACCTTGGCTGTATTGAGGCGTTTCTGGGCTTTGTTGATTCGGGGTTTGAGGCGCTTCTGGTATCCCCGGAAAGCCCGGCATGTTGAAGAATGGAAAGTTCGGGAATTGCTCTGAGCCAGGTAGCGTCACGCTTTGTTGCGTTAAGATGCGAATGTTGACCACCGAGGGGTTCACCTGG
>Ga0209751_10004867_pt1 | contig 12771 bp, 7 predicted proteins | sample RifCSP13_1_FD_184019 | JGI IMG/M metagenome (GOLD analysis project Ga0209751, IMG submission 184019) | Soil microbial communities from Rifle, Colorado - Rifle CSP2_sed 13_1 (SPAdes) (version 2) | ecosystem: Environmental > Terrestrial > Deep subsurface > Rock core/Sediment | place: Rifle... | reverse complement strand
TTGAATGATCACAGCCATCTTTTCCTCTTCAAGACGATATGAAGTTATCCTGATATAATCTTTTGCTCCCTGATAAAAAGTCGATGCATAAACTCTCTTTATCGTATTTAATAGATCGTTTAATTTGATTAGCGGATTAGCCTGATTGTTAGGAAGCATATAAGTTTCATAAACGCCGGCAAATGGATGATATTGTGAATCTTCTAGTAAGCTTGAAGACCTAACAGCTAGCGGTTCACGAATGATATCGAGAAATGCGGCAAGCTCACCGAGAATATCCTCGGGAAATTTAACCGCTTCTAAAAACTTCTTGGTTATTTCTTCATCGTCGTTACAATTAAGAGCAAATTTTCTGAGATTATTCTCGTCGATAAATTGATCAAAGATATCTGTACCAAGGACGACAGCCGGTGGGACAAATATTTTTACATCCGGAAATTGATTGCGCACATCGTAATTATTTATGAGCGTATTTACAAATCCCAATCCTCGGGCTTTACCACCAAGTGAACCGCCGCCGATTCTTGCAAAACTGCTTCTTGGATCGAATGTTTCTTTTGTGAAATCTGTTATTATGCCTCTTTGCCTCATATGGCGGTAATTACGAAGAGAGAGTATCAAATCTTTTCTTAGTTCATCAATTGAAGCATAATCCGAAATCTTTCTTGGGCGCAAACGATGTGCAAGCCAAAATTCGGTTCGTGCTTTCAGCCAATTGGAGAAATGATTTCTTGAAGCATGATAAATAATACTATCCTCGGGAACAATCTTTAATTGTTCTTCGAGAGATCTTAAATCATTCGCACGCCCAACTTCAACCCCTTCCGTAGCACGAAAAATAAAATCTCCGAAGCTGAAAAACTGATTCATAAACTGTCTTAACTCGTTAAGAAGAAGAGGTGAATCCTTCATTATAAATGATGACTTGACACTTAGAGCCAAATCTTCGTTATTGGAATTATTTGAGAGCAATAAGATCGGAACATCTGAATGATCTTTCTTCACTTCTTCGGCGAATCTAATTCCGGCTTCTGGATCCTGAACACCTTCGCGAGGAAAGTCTATATCTGAAATAACGCCGAGAAGAAATTCTTTATATTTCTGATAATACTCCCATGCTTCTTCATAATTTGAGCAGAGAAGGATTTTTGGGCGAGCCCTCATTCTTAAAAATTTGTGAGTGAGGTTTATTCCCTCGGAAATTAATCTTTGTGACTGCTTTAAAATTTCTGTGTAAATAATAGGCATAAAAGATGAATAGTAACGTACGTTATCTTCTATAACAATTATGCTTTGAACACCTACCATCCGAGTATCGTGATCGACATTTAATCGGTCTTCAAGAAATTTGATAATAGCGATGATAATTCTAAAATCACCTTGCCATACAAATATTTTATCAAAGACAGAAGTGTCATAATTAAAAAGAAGATTATTAAGCTCTTTGTTATCATGTGCAAGAAGAACAACGGGAATATTAAGCCCTGATTCTTTTACAAGTTTTGCAAATTGAAGCGCTTGCATATCTTCTATATGAAGAGTTGTTATTATGAGGTCGAAGCGCTTTTCATCTTTAGCAAGATTTATTGCATCATGACCGCTTGAAACTCTGGTTAATTCAGGAGAGTGACTAAGGTTTAATCCTTGATATTCGTTTCTGATTAATTCATACAATCTTCCGTCTTCTTCAAACAGATAAAGATCATAAAGACTAGAAACTAAAAGAACATCGCGAATACGAAGCCGCATTAAATTTTGAAAACCCTGAAAGCGGTTTCCATAGCCATGTTCAACTAAAAGATCATCGAAGCTTGATCTTATTTCATCGAAGCGGGTTGTGGTTGTTTCTTGATTTTTCATTGCAAGTAATTGGAATTTTTACACAAGCAATTTAATCATTTTATGATTTGAAAATTAAGGAAATAAAAAGCGAAGGACTTTTGAAATCCTTCGCTTCAAAAATTCTGGATATTCTTTGAAGAAAGAATTGTCAGTCTGAGCCAGTCGAAGACTGACGTTTTAACTTCGGACACACTTCGATTAACTCAGTGTGACAGCGAGATTACTTATAGAATAATCCCTAATTTGGTGAAGTCCTATACAACGCCCTGGTCAATCATTGCATCGGCAACCTTTAAGAAGCCACCAATGTTTGCACCAACAACGTAATTACCAGGAACTCCAAACCTCTCAGAGATGTCAACACATGTTTGATGTATGCTTTTCATTATCATACGTAAGCGGTTATCAACTTCTTCTCTTGTCCATGGCATACGCATACTATTTTGTGTCATCTCAAGACCTGAAGTTGCAACACCGCCTGCATTAGCGGCTTTTCCCGGTCCGTAAAGTATTTTGCTGTCTAAGAAAACCTTAACACCATCAAGATTTGTGGGCATATTAGCACCTTCGCTTACAACATAAACACCATTTTTAATTAAGTTCTGAGCATCTTTACCATTTATTTCGTTTTGTGTTGCACTTGGAAAAGCACAATGTGCTTTGTGATTCCATAATGGATTGAAATCTGCATTCTGATTCAGCTCGGTATAAACTGCACTCTTATATTTATCAGCATACTCTTTCATTCTACCGCGTCGAACATTCTTCAATTCCATTACAAAGGATAGTTTATCTTTATCAATGCCGGCTTCATCATAAATATACCCATTAGAATCTGATAACGTAACGGCTTTACCTCCAAGTTGATTAATTTTTTCAACTGTGTATTGTGCAACGTTCCCGCTGCCGGATACTAGACAAACTTTTCCTTCAAGTGTTTGTTTCTTAGTGCTTAACATTTCTGAAGCAAAATAAACTGCACCATAACCTGTTGCTTCAGGGCGAATAAGTGAACCGCCCCAGTTCAGCCCTTTGCCTGTTAGAACACCGGTAAATTCATTTTTCAACTTTTTATATTGACCAAACAAATAACCGATTTCTCTTCCGCCAACTCCAATATCGCCGGCAGGAACATCTGTATCAGCACCAATATGTCTAAAAAGTTCACTCATAAACGCCTGGCAAAAGCGCATAATCTTAAGATCGCTTTTTCCTTTTGGATCGAAATCAGATCCGCCTTTTCCGCCGCCCATTGGTAATGTCGTCAAACTGTTTTTAAAGACTTGTTCGAATGCTAAAAATTTTAATATACCCTGGTTAACAGATGGATGAAACCTCAATCCGCCTTTGTAAGGACCAATGGCACTGTTCATCTCGATGCGGTATCCGCGATTGACATGAACTTCTCCTTGATCATCAACCCAGGGAACACGAAAGGTGATCGTTCTCTCAGGCTCAATAATTCTTTCGAGAATCTTTGCTGCACGGTATTCAGGATGTCTGTCAAGCACAAGAGTGAGAGACTCGACAACTTCTTGAACCGCTTGATAAAATTCCGGTTCGGCAGGATTTTTAGCTTTTACTTCGGCCATTAAATCTTTTACGTATTGTGACATTTGTACCTCCAATATTTTTTTGATGAGTTTTGCTTGATGATTTAGTTTGTAATCATCTAAAGTGAAATTTGTTTAGAGGAATTTATGAGATGGGCTTAGAACTGAAAAGAAGAAATACTCTGAATTTTATGTAATAGAAATTATGACAGGTGTGCCTCATAAAATTTTCTAGATATGCCAGATTTTGATTCTTCACTTCAGTAACAGAAATCTGGCATATCTATTTGTATTTATTTATTTTCCATTACTCAATAAGCTTATTGTTAATGACATATTGCGTAAGCTCAACATTGGATTTCATTTTCATCTTTTCAAGAATACGATTTCGATAAGTGTAAAAGGTATGAATGCTTATTGATAAATCATCAGATATTTTTTCTGCTGATTCACCCGAAGCAATTTTGCACATTACTTCGTATTCTCTGTCAGATAGATTTTCGTGCGGCAATTTAGAATATGACTCGTCAACTGTATCAGCAAGATTTTCAGCCAATTGTTGGCTAATATATTTCCCGCCGGAAACAATTTTTCTTATTGCAGCGACGAGTTCGTTAGGAGCGCTTGCCTTTCTCAAATAACCTGATGCACCCGCTTTCAGTGCCCTTATTCCATATTGTTCTTCACCATACATACTTAGAATAAGTAAGGGGAGTTTAGGCAATTGAACTTTTAGATCTTTCAGTAAGTCAAGACCGGATTTGCCAGGCATGTTAATGTCTATTATTGCAATGTCGAAATTGTTCGTTCTAAGAATCTCGAAAACTTCATTTGCGTTTGCTGCTTCACCTGTAACTTCCATGTCAGATTCTTCAGCAACAATTTGCTTTAACCCTTCTCTGACAATTGCATGGTCGTCTGCTATGAGAATTTTAATCATAAAATTTCTTGACAAACCCAGTTTCTAAACGAACTATTTAAATTATGCTGAGAAACTGGGTTTGTAATCTTAATTTAGTAAAGGTAGTTCGACTTTTACGGTTGTTCCGCTGTTCATTGAGCTTTTTATTGTGACAGTTCCGCCGAATAACATCGCTCGTTCCTTCATTCCAAGTAAACCTAATGACCTTGGATCATTAATTTGATTTGCTGTTATCCCTTTTCCATTATCTTTTATTTCAAGGATAAGATTATCTTTATACTCTTTTAAGCTGATAAACACTCTATTTGCATTTGCATGCCTGGCAACGTTTGTAAGCGCTTCCTGAAATATTCTAAACACAGCAGTTGCCTTTTCTTTATCCAAAAATGGTTCTTCCTTTGGCAAATCACAAACGCAGCCGATTCCGGTATGCGCCGAAAAATCTTTTGCCTGCCAATCAATTGCGGGACTTATTCCAAGTTCATCTAAAACATTTGGACGGAGCTTCTCGGCAATCCTTTGAATCGAGTCTATTGAATCATCAATTAATTTTATTGAAGATTCTATTTTATCTTTAAGACTCTGCTGATCATCATTTAGTTTTTTACCGACAAGAGTTATTTGAATTTTTAGGAATGTAAGCATTTGTCCTAGTTCATCGTGAATTTCACGGGCAATTAAAGTCCTCTCTTCTTCTCGAATACTTTGCAGATGAAGAGCAAGATTTCGCAATCGTTCGCCTGTGTCTTTAATTTTTCTTGCTGCCTCTTCACGCTGACTAATATCTCGTGAAATGAATAACACAGCCGGCTTATCATTAAAATCAATTAGATGCGAACTTAATTCAGCCGGAATTTTTTCCCCTGTTTTTGTTATTTGAATTGTATCAAAGATTGCATGACCTTCAAGCCAGGTTTTATCAATTATCTTAACTATTTCACCCTCAAAATTATTAAAAATAACCGAGTAAGGATTTTGATTTTGTAATTCTTCTTTTGTGTAATTAAGTGTTCGACAGGCAACTTCATTCACTTCCACAAAGTTGCTGAGAGTTCTTCCATAATTCAGATAGCAAACAAACATGGCATCATTTGCCTGGTTAAAAACACTTCGGTAACGTTCCTCGCTCTTTAGGAGTTTAAACTCGGTTTGTTTCTTTTTAGTAATGTCACGAATAATAAGAAACAACAAATTTTGCTTTTCATGGTTACTTAAAAATGAACTCGTGAACTCTAACCAGATTTTTTTCCCATCATTTAAAACAAATTCGTTTTCAAATCTATGCTCTTCAATTTGTTTTGAAAATAAATTCTGTATTAGATCAAATATTTCTTTTTGATACTCTACCGCAAAGTTTGTGGTGAAGTTTATAGGCGGGCTTGAATTCTCCCCGAACAAATTTAGATATGCTATGTTTGAATGATATACAATTCCTTTATCATCTATCAAACATAAGGTATCAGTAAAGTTGTTAAATATTTCTGATAATTTAATATCGAGAATTTGGTATGGTTGATTATTTAATTGCACCTGGTTTAATTATAATGCCTTTGTTTTTATGTCCGCTTATTTTAACAATAACGGGTTGATTAAACCTTAGATGTTTTGTGTATTTAAGTTCTTCTACTGCTGGAATTGATGATAACCAATCCCAATCAATAAAACCGAAATGAATAAAAGGGTTAACAGTAAAATAACCAACTCTAAACGAAGTAATATTTTGAAAAAAGTGTGAACCCTGGGAAGGTGTTACATTTAGATCTTTAAATCCTGCTTCAACAATAACGCTTGCACCCGCTATTTGATCCCAGGTAACCGGGATTCCAAGCCAGGGATCGAGACTACCCCATCTTCCCACTCCAATTAAAATATAAGGTCTTTTTTGATTTAATAGTTTTGAATTAATTGTGCTTACTTCACTGGCGACTGCACGGCTTTTACCACGGTCAAACTTTTCTATATCAACAACTACAATATCGAAAATATTTGTAATTGCACCATTGCCTAAGACCTGCTCGCTTTGGCATAACAAATCTTCCTGCGAAATATTCTCGACATCCAATTCTTCCCGTTCATAACTTATGACCAATGGACGCATTTGCAGAAGTTCAAATTGTTTGGGAGAATTTTCCGGCACTTTAAGGTTGACAGCAAACTCGAGTTCAATTGGAACTCCCATTCCCCATGTTCCTAAATCCAAAAGTAAATCAAGAATTTCCGCAAGCGGAAATGCTTTGTGTTTTAAAACCGGGGCAAAAGTTACAACACGTTTTCCAGCTCGAGATATTCCGTCATATACAGCATCATTTTCCGGCGAATATGTTGAACCCACATAGAACAGCGTTTGATCCTTTTCTGCAATAGTAAGTTCATATCTTTTTACAAATCTATCCGGGGCATGATCAATCAAGTCTTCTGATGTATCATCGATTTCCAAAGCATAAAATTCTTGCTGAGCATTTCTAATAGTTTCTTTGGTTGAAAAGAATTGAAGAAGATGCTTTGGATATTTAGGACAAAATCTAACAGTGTTTCCTCCATCCACCACAGTTTTGCCAAGTCCTAATGCAACCTGAGCAATTCCATCTGAAGATTTTTGCGGAGGAACGGGATAAAAATTATAAGACTTAGCAACTCCAGCAAAATCAGGATAGAAACGATTTTCTCTTTGAGCACCAACCAACCTTTGCACAATCACTGCCATTTTTTCTTCTTCCATCCGGTAAGCAGTTGCTTTCATGTAATCTTTTGCCCGCTTAAAGAAAGTGGAAGCATAAACAGATTTAATACACTCAAGCAGTTGATTCAGTCTTACTGCAGGATCAGGATGATTATTCGGTATCATGTACGTTTGATAAACCCCGGCAAACGGTTGGAACTGGGAATCTTCCAATAAGCTTGATGATCTTATTGCCAGCGGCTCGTGAATGATTTCAAGAAACTCGTTCAGCTTTTTTATAATTTCAAATGGGAATTTTTTAGCATCAATAAATTTATTAAGCAGCTCTTTATCATCAACTTCCTGATAAGCAAATGATTCAAGATGATTTTCTTCCAGAAATTGATCGAATACATCGGTTGCGATAACAACTGCTGATGGAACAGATATCTCAACATCTTCAAATTTAAATCTTATTTTCTGACTGTTAATCATTGTGTTGATAAAACCCAAACCCCGGGCTTTACCACCAAGCGAACCTCTTCCAACTCGCGCAAAGCTGTTGATAGGATCAAAAAGCTCCTTGTTAAATTCAGTAATTGTTCCGCGGGTTCGTTCTTCAGTATAAGATCTAATTGAATCTAAAATCTCCTGGCGAAGATGATCGGGAGTTTTAAACTCAGAAACCTTTTTTGGTCTCAATTTATGTGCAAGCCAAAATTCTGTTCGTGCCTTAAACCATTTGGAGAAATGATTTCTTTCTGCATGATAGACAACACTCTCGGCCGGAACTATTCTTAAGTGCTCTTCTAATGATTTCAGATTGCTTGCCCTGCCAACTTCACTCCCATCGGGTAGTCTGAAAATAAAATCACCAAATCCAAAATTATCAAGCATAAACTTGCGAAGATTATAAAGCAATCTTGGCGAACCTTTTTGAAGAAAAGAAACACCAATTGATTTAGCAACTTCAGCATATCCTGCATTGCTTGATTGAAGAAGAATTGGGATATCATTCTGGCGTTCTTTTACATTCTTTGCAAACTTAATTCCTGCTTCGGGATCTCTAACACCATGATATCTAAAATTATTATCTGTAATTATACCGAGTATAAATTCTTCATACTTATCAAAATAATCCCAAGCCTCTTCATAAGTTGTACAAAGAAGAATTTTCGGTCTTGCGCGCATTCGAAGAAACTTGTGAGTGATATTAATGCCCTCTAAAATCAACCGTTGCGATTGTTTGAATACCTCCGTATAAATTAAAGGTAGGTACGATGAGTAAAATTTTACATTGTCCTCAACTAAAATAATTGATTGTACTCCAACGGTTTGAGTATCACTATCTAAGTTTAAGCGATCCTCCACGTACTTTACAATTCCCATTAAGAGTCGGTAATCACCTTGCCAAATAAATAATCTATCGAAAATTGAAGTATCGTGCTGGGCTACTAATTCTTTTCTTTCACGATTATCGTAGGCGAGAAGGATAATTGGAGTATCGCATCCAATGCTGCGAATTTTTTCCGCAAGCTTTATAACATGCATATCTTCAATATGCAGCGTTGTTATAATTATATCAAAATTATCTTCCTGTTGAATAAGATTTATTGCTTCTTCGCCGGTTGTAACATGTGTAATCTCCGGAGCCCAGCTTAAATTAAGAGTTTGATACTCTTCTCTGATTTGTTCGTAAAGCCGTCCATCTTCTTCAAACAAATAAAAATCATACAAACTTGATACGAGAAGAATCTCCCGCACCTTTTTGTGCATTAATTTCTGGAATAATCTTATTCGATTCCTGAAAACATCTTCTGCGTTTATTTGAATATTCTGTTCTAAATTATAAGGCATAGTAGTTATGACTAATCAAAAAGTTTATGTTCAATGTTTAAAAAAACATAATTCATCAGCTCATTTTCTAGCGTAGACTTAAATTCATTTGTCATTCATAGTTCCTTCCGCCGGAAGCGAATAGATATTTGCTGCTCGATAGTCAGTCAAATAATGAATATTGAACACCGAATATCGAATTCTGAAGTATTTAGATCAGCAACGGATTAAACTTATAAATTAAACCAAGCCCTGATCAAGCATTGCATCGGCAACTTTTAAGAACCCGGCAATATTTGCACCAACAACATAATTTCCCGGTTGACCAAAACGCTGAGCTGTTGAAACGCAAGTATCATGAATTCTAATCATAATTTCGTGTAAACGTTTATCAACTTCCTCTGCTGCCCATGGTAATCTCATACTGTTCTGAGACATTTCCAGACCGGATGTTGCTACCCCGCCTGCATTCGACGCCTTTCCCGGAGAAAATAGAATTTTGGCATCTGAAAATATTTTGTAAGCTTCGATTGTCGTAGGCATATTTGCGCCTTCGCAAACACAAGTACATCCGTTTTTCAATAATTCCTTTGCATCATCTTCAAAAATTTCATTTTGCGTAGCACATGGGAAAGCAACATCAACTTTAACTCCCCAAGGTTTCTTACCGGGAAAATATTCTACCTTAAATTTGTCAGCATAATCTTTAACACGATCATTTGAGCTTGCACGAAGCTTAAGCATGTAGTCAACTTTTTCTCCTTTGACGCCATTTTTGTCATAAATAAATCCATCAGGACCTGAAATTGTTACAACCTTTCCTCCAAGCTGATTAATCTTTTTAACTGCGCCCCACGCAACATTTCCAAAACCTGATACTGCGCAAACTTTTCCTTCAAAATCTTGTCCTCTTGTCTTAAGCATTTCCTGAGCAAAATAAACAGCACCGTAACCTGTTGCTTCAGGGCGAACAAGTGAGCCGCCCCAATTTAATCCTTTACCGGTTAGAACTCCCGTAAATTCATTTCGTAATCTTTTGTATTGACCAAATAAAAAGCCGATTTCTCTTCCACCAACTCCAATATCGCCGGCGGGTACGTCAGTATCTGGGCCAATGTATCTGAAGAGTTCTGTCATAAAACTCTGGCAGAAGTGCATAACCTCATGATCACTTTTTCCTTTTGGATCGAAATCTGAACCGCCTTTACCGCCACCCATTGGAAGTGTTGTTAAGCTATTTTTGAAAACTTGTTCGAAAGCTAAAAATTTTAAAATGCCAAGTGTTACTGAAGGGTGAAATCTTAAGCCGCCTTTGTATGGTCCAATGGCGCTGTTCATCTCGATACGGTAACCGCGATTGACCTGAATTTCACCTTGATCATCCATCCACGGAACTCTGAACAGAATGACTCTTTCCGGTTCAACCATTCTCTCAAGAATCTTCGCCGAACGGTATTCCGGATGCTGTGTGATTACAACTTCCAATGATTCCAAAACTTCCTGAACGGCTTGATGAAACTCGGGTTCATTTTGATTTTGTGCTTTAACTCTTGCCAATATGTTGTTTAAGTATTCAGACATATAAACCTCTTTTTTTGAAAATATTATTGCGTTATACGATTAAGAATTTTTTTTCTTGCACCAAGATTGCTTGCGGGAAATATCTTTTTACAGACAGGAATATTGTTTATTTCACATCTCATCAAAAAAACTATTTGATAATTATAGATTTAACTATTCACCGTAACGAGCTTTTAATTTATAAGACAAAAAAAACGAGTGATTTTTTCCCCGAAAAACTCTTAATTGTCATACCAAAATTAGCAATTTGTCGGATGAAAAACTTGGCGATTTGGGGGGATTATTCAGGAAAAAATTGATTATATCAGAAACTAATTATAGGTTTTAATTGTGATTCTTTGAGTTTTGGTAATTGTAACTTTATTTAAAGAGTTCTTCCTTTATGTCATTAAAAACTAAACCAAATAATTTCAACGAGAAAAATCATGGATATTAAACGATTGTTTGGATGGTTGGGGTTAACGATCTTACTTCTTATTATCCCAATAAAAATGATACGATTACTTGATCAGGATATTATTGGATCAATACTTATTAGTGTTGCCCCAAGTATTTTAGGACCTTTCGGTTTGCTATTACTCATTTTATCGAGTTCAGGTAAACTATCAAACCTCACATTGTTTCAAGTTACTCTGATTGTCCTAATAATTGCACTCATACTTGAGTTTGCTCAACTTTTACCTCGACCTGGATTTCTTAAATACATAAACTATACTTTTAACTGGCTTGATGTAATATCAAGTCTTTTAAGCACATTTGTAGGTTATTTTATTGCCCGTTTAATAATCAAAAAAAATTACACTAAAAAACTAAAACTATATTCTTATGAAAAAACTTAACACTCTCACAATCGTATTTGCTCTAATACTTTTTAATTTCAGCAGCTTTTCACAAACATTTCAAGAAGAAAAGAAAGACAATTTCAGTTTTGTTTTCTGCACTGATATTCACGTTGAACCCGAAAGGAATGCTGTTCAGGGATTTACTCAAGCTATTGATACAATAAATAAGCTTCAGCCAAAATTTGTGATAACGGGCGGAGATTTGATAATGGATGCGCTCGGTCAATCATACGAAAGAGCTGATTCGTTATACAACTTGTATCAGGAAATGACGAAGAAATTTCAGATGCCTGTTCATAACACAATGGGCAATCATGAAATTTACGGAATTTATAAAAAGAGCGGTGCTGATACAACTAATCCTGAATACGGAGAGAAAATGTTTGAGAAAAGATTGGGTAAATCTTATTACTCGTTTGACTATGATGGTTGGAAGTTTATGGTTCTTAATTCCATTGAAGATACAAAGAAAAGCAAATACATTGGACTTATTGACAATAAACAGATTGATTGGATAAAAGAAGAGTTAGCAAAAACAGATTCCAAAACTCCAATTGTGATAAGCACTCATATACCTTTCATTACCGCATTCGCACAAAAATATTCTGGTTCTACAATTGCCAATGATTCTTCACTTGTCGTTGTAAATGCGAAAGAAGTTATTGACCTGTTTAAAGGATACAATTTAAAATTAGTTCTGCAAGGTCATCTGCATACTGTGGAGGATATTTACATTGATGGAATTCATTTTCTAACCGGCGGTGCTGTTTCGGCAGCTTGGTGGACGGGACCAAATATGGCATTCGAGGAAGGTTTTATGTTAATTACTGTGAAGGGTGAAGATTTTGATTGGAAGTATGTGGATTATGGCTGGCAGGTGGAATAAATTATTTGCTAACGTTACGCAAAAAAATTCGTGGTAAGAGATGACATCTTTATTTCTTTAATGGCAATGCCACAAATAAATTTATGTTTCCATCAAAGAAATGAGAATTAATTTTCCTAACAAAAAGATGTCATCTCTCTTTCTGCGTAAGGTGAATTATTAAATATTTTTTCGTTTCCTTGCAATAGCAGTTTTGTGTTAATAGATTTAAATTAATTTTCATTTCAATTTATTTAGGATCCATTATGTCAAATAAAATTTTGAAGGAAAAAATTCAGCAAGCCATTGGAATATTAAACGAAAAAAATATTGACATGTGGCTAACTTTTGTAAGAGAAAGTTCAATTACTTCCGATCCGGTTATGGAGATGATTGTCGGTGATCAATGCACATGGCAAAGTGCTTTCATCATTTGCAAAGATGGAGATACAATTGCAATTGTCGGTTCATTGGAAAAGGACAAATACGAGAAAAATGGTCTTTACAAAAATGTAGTTGGTTATATTCAGTCAGTCAGAGAACCTTTGGTTGAATACATCAAATCGAAGGATCCTAAAAACATTGCAATCAACTATTCAAAAGATTCTGTGCTTGCAGATGGACTGACATATGGCATGTACCAAATTTTTCTTGAGCATTTACATGAAACA
>Ga0209751_10004865_pt1 | contig 12774 bp, 13 predicted proteins | sample RifCSP13_1_FD_184019 | JGI IMG/M metagenome (GOLD analysis project Ga0209751, IMG submission 184019) | Soil microbial communities from Rifle, Colorado - Rifle CSP2_sed 13_1 (SPAdes) (version 2) | ecosystem: Environmental > Terrestrial > Deep subsurface > Rock core/Sediment | place: Rifle... | reverse complement strand
CAAAGGCTGGCACGGATTCCGCGACATTGACAGCACTATAACCATGGCAGGGGATATAGGTTTTGTGAAAGCCAACAGCCTTTTTAACAATTTTTACATGCTCGACTCCGCGATATGGATATTCAAAAGGCCGTAGCAAATAGTTCTCCTGAGCGAGAACTGCATTTTATGCTTGAGCATGCAGGGCATACGGTTGCAGGCGGAATTATCATTTAATACAAATACAGTTTAGAAGTAAAAACAAAAACTCCCTAACTCTTAAACTCCTAAACTTCTAAACTCTTAAACTTTCTATATTTCCCTATGAACAGACAGGTTGTTGTAACAGGCATAGGCATCATATCGCCCCTTGAATCAGGTAGAGGGGTTGATTCATTCTGGCAGGAAGCGCTGGCAGGCAGAGATGCAATAACACAGGTAGAGTCCTTTGATGCCAGTAAGTATGAATGCAAGATAGCAGGCAAGGTATCAGATTTGGGGATTGGGATTTCGGATTTGGGAATCGGGAATGCTGACAGGTGGATAAGCTTCCTTGATTTTGCATTCAAACAGGCAACTTTAGATGCAGGGATTGATGCAAGTTCAGGAGATTTTGGAGTATGTATCGGCACAGTTCTCGGAGGTATCCTTGCGGGACAGAAGGCATGGCAAGCCCTTGACAAGCCCTTTTGTCAAGGGCAAGAGAATAAGCCTGCTTTACCTGAAAAATATCATCTCTATTCCGGTGAAAGATACCTTATAGATAAATATAAAATCAAAGGCCCTGCCCTTACTGTGTCCACTGCCTGCGCATCAGGCACAGATGCCATTGGAATAGGATACAGGAATATCCTCTGGGGAAAGGCTGATGTAATGGTGGCCGGCGGTGTTGATACGCTTAGCGAGTTTGCCTTCTGCGGTTTTAATAACCTCAAGGCTTTGACAACGACCAAGGTAAGGCCATTTGATAAAAACAGGGACGGCCTTGCCCTGGGTGAGGGCGCTGCCTTTCTGGTTCTGGAAGAAGCAGGCAGTGCGAGGAAAAGAGGGGCACAGATTTACGGCAGGATAACAGGCTATGTCTCAAGGGCAGATGCCCATCACATGACAGGGCCTGACAAAGAAGGCCGGGGCCTGGCATCGGCCATAACAGCAGCAATAAAAGAGGCAGGCATATCAAAGCCTGATTATATAAATGCCCACGGCACAGGCACAATATATAACGATGCAATGGAGACAAAGGCGATAAAGCTCGCCTTCGGCAAATCTGCATACGAGATACCGGTAAGCTCTATAAAGTCTATGATAGGCCACAGCTTTGGCGCAGGCGGCGCAATAGAGGCAGCTGCCTGCCTTCTCGCCATCAAGAATGGCGCAATACCTCCAACCATAAACTATCAGGGAAAAGACCCTGACTGCGACCTTGACTATGTGCCCAATACAGCAAGAAAGGCCGATGCAAAAACAGCTATTTCTCTCTCTGCCGGTTTCGGAGGGCAGAATGCGGCCATTTTGTTTAGCGCGGTTGATTAACAGGAATTAGAAATTAAGAATTGGAAATAATCTCTATCATTTGGTGCAACAAGATAAAAAGATATTTCGACAAAGAAAGGGAATCATACATGAAACGGATCCTGTTATCAGTGCTCTTTGTTGCCGCATTTGTTATTCCGGTGTTGTCCCAAACAAATCAGTCGAAAGCAACAGATAGAGAGAAGGATGTGATTGCAGTGGTTCTCGGAAAGACGATCAATATCAAAGACAAGGACAAGGTGAACGGAGCGATTTTCGGGGCGCTTCTGGAACAATACGCGAAGGAGAACAAAATTGAGCCGACCGAGGCGGAACTCGATGCCTTTGTGCAGAAGACAGAGGAAAAGCAGAAGCAGCTGCAATCCGAGTTTGAAAAGGACAGAAAAAAGTTAACACAGGAATTAAAATCTACGTCCCTAAATGAACAAGAGAAAAAAGAGAAAACCGCACGCCTGAAAACACTCGAAAACATTCTGAAGACGACCAAAGAAGTAGAGGAGGAGACCAAGGGAATGGAAGAACAGATGCGGTCGATGCGCCGAGCTATGGCGCAGCACTTCGTAAAATCATGGAAAATCAACAAGTCGTTGTATGAGAAGTACGGAGGACGTATTATTTTTCAGCAGGCGGGTGTCGAGCCATTGGATGCGTATCGTGAATTCCTGAAAGAACAGGAGAAGAAAGGGGCTTTTCAAATCCTGAACAAGGATTATGAAGCGTCCTTCTGGAAATATTTTACAAATGACGCGATGCATACGTTCTACCCAAAAGACGACGGCGCCAAGTTCATGAAAACTCCATGGTGGCTCATGGACAAACCTATTGAGTGAGAAAAACGAGAATAATGAAAAACAAACATTTAGGTTCCAATTTCGATACTTTTCTTGAAGAAGAAGGCCTTCGGGCGGATACAGAGGCTGCCGCAATAAAGAGGGTGCTTGCCTATCAGATTGAAATGGAAATGAAACGTGCTGAGCTTTCCAAATCTGCCATGGCCGAAAGGATGCACACCAGCCGCTCGGCCCTTGACAGGCTGCTTGATCCTGCCAATGTCTCCGTTACTTTGCAAACACTGGAAAGGGCGGCCCTTGCATTGGGAAGGAATCTAAAAATCGAGATGGCCTAACCAATTGCTCAAATCTCCTTTCCTTCTCGCTGAGTTTAGATTATTATAACCACATGCCTAAAGTACTCCTTGTCAATCCCCCTTACACTGCATGGGATGCATCTGTTCCTCTGCCAAAGACGTTGGAGAATACAACGCCCTCCTTCGGCCTGTGCTGTCTTGCCTCGGTTTTAAGGGAGAAGGGGTATGAGCCGAAGATATTGGAGGCTGGCGCACTACAGCTTACCCTTAAACAGACCCTTGCCTGTATAATAAAGGAGCGGCCTCAGGTGGTGGGGTTCAGGGCATCCACGATTTCTTTTAATAATGCTGCGCTTCTGGCAAAAGAGATAAAGGAATATGATAAAAATATTATAACCCTTATCGGCGGGCCTCATGTTACTGCCCTTCCAGTGGAGACCATCCAGGATTTTCCGCAGTTTGACGCAGGGATAATCAACGAGGGGGAAGAGACCTTTATTGAATTCCTTGAGGCTGTTAATAAAAAAGGCATAAGCACTGCAGATGATATTGGCTGGATAAAGGGGGTGGTTTTCAGACATAACGGCACGGCAAGGCTTGCACCAAAAAGGCCATATATAGAAAATCTGGATACCCTGCCAATGCCTGCGTGGGATTTGCTGGAAGGCTTCCCTGAACGTTATCAGCCGCCGCTTATGAGCTATAAGGAACTTCCAGTGGCATCCATGGTTACATCCAGAGGATGCCCGTTTCAGTGCATATTTTGCGACAGGTCTGTATTCGGAAACCGCTACAGGTGCTACAGCGCAGATTATGCCATAAAGATGATAGAGCATCTTGTGGAAAGATATCGAATCAAGCACATTATATTTTATGACGACCTCTTCGCAGCCTCCAAGACAAGGCTCAAGGCTATCTGTGAGAGGATTATTGATAAAAATCTTAATATAAGCTGGACATGCGATGCAAGGGTGAATACAGTAACACCTGAAACCCTTGCGCTGATGAAAAGGGCCGGATGCTGGGAGATTGCATATGGCATAGAGAGCGGCTCGCAGAAGATACTTGACCTTGTGGCAAAGGGGATTACATTAGAGGAGATAGAAAAGGGCGTGCGGTGGACACATGATGCAGGCATAAAGGTAAAGGGGCTTTTCATGATGGGGCATCCCCTTGAGACCCGCGAAACCATTAAAGAAACCATTGACCTTGCAAAGAGGCTTCCCTTTGACATCATCAACATCAGCAAATTTACCCCATTCCCCGGCACAGAGATATATAAAGATGCCCACAAATACGGACGGCTTAACCCTGACTGGAAAAAGATGAATGCCATGAATTTTGTTTTTATCCCGCATGGATTTACTGAAAAGGAATTGGACTGGGAATATAAAAAGGCAATTGCAAAATATTACTGGAGGCCGCAAAAGACCTTCTCACTTTTCATTGTCATGCTTAAAGACCCGGCAGGGATTAAAAGGCTTTTAAAAGCAGGCTGGGACGTGCTGATGTTTTTCATTTTAAAGATGGGAAGGGTGAGCAGGGCTGCTTAAAACTAATTTTATGGACAAAAAGATTTACATAGCAGGCGTTGGGGCATGCAGAGAAGTTCCGGTCAAGATAGAGACACCAAAGGCAGTTAAGACTGTGCTCAAGGCAGAGGAACTCGCCCTTACCGCAGTATCTGCAGTGTTGAAACAAATTAGAAATTGGGAGTTAGAAACTGGTATTGTCTTTGGCATAGATAATGCGATAGACAGATGTAAAGAAGAACTTTTTAAAGGCCTTCTCGCAGAAGGTCCCATTGGCGCAAGCCCGCTTCTTTTCCCTTATACCAGCCATAATGCCGTAACAGCTCAGGCAACCATTGCCTTTGGCATAAAAGGAGAGGATATCACCATTACCAGCGGGGCCTCGTCATTCCTTAAGGCCATTGAATACGGCTTTGAACTGCTGCATAGAAGCGTAATGAAGTCAGTTATTGCAGGCGGCATTTCAGAAAATGAGGCAATGGTTGTGGTAATGGAGCGCCTTGCCCCCGATGAAGCGCAAAGAAAAAGAGGGGCTGGAATCTCCTTGAAAGAGGTTACATGTTTTAAGAACCCTTTGCCGCGGGATGGGGTGGAGATAAAATCAATAGAGGACTCTTTCCGTTTAGTGGAAGATTTTATTAAAGGGGAAAATAAGCTTGTTACGGCAGGCTGGATATTTGAACTTATAGTGAACGACAAAAATAAGTTGACATAAATGCTGGTAGCCGCAGGCTTTAGCCTACGAAAATAGCGCACCCATAAAGGGTGCGGCTACCCATATATGTCTAAAAACTAATGTCGTTCACTATATCAAGTTGAAAGAATGAGGTTTTTTAAAACGGGATTCAGATAGAGGTTTTTGCTTGAGTCTTAACAATCATAATGAAATCGGCAGGGCTTACAATCCTGATTCCTCTGAAAACCTTTAAATCTTTAAGGTGACTGTCGCCTGATATGATGAAGTCAGCCCCACCCTCCACCGCACATTCAAGATATTTATTGTCAGATGGATCATCCTCTATAGCATCTATTGTCAGACCCACATTGGTCATTACGGAAACCACCCTCAACTTTCTAATGAAGCCGGCAATATACTCAGGGGTCTTGCCATGCCTTTTGAGGATTTTAGGATACAGGAGCACATTGCTTATCTCCGAGATTATCTCTTCGGACATCAAGAGTTTTACTTTATCCTCCCGGATCAGAGATATGATCTGAGCAGGATTTGACCTTGGTTTCAGCAAGGCGCTCACAAACTGGTTGGCATCAAGGACGATCCTGATCATCTCCTGGCCTTACTCTTACGGTAAGACTTAACTGCCGCCTCAATCTCAAGATTGATGGTCTTTTCACTGCCGGGACGCACACCTTTCTGCACTTCTTCGAACATCTTAAAGAACTCGTCTTTTTCTTTCTTCATCCTCTGGTACTCTTCTATCGGAATGATCGCAACCAGAGGCTTCCCTGCCCGTTCGACAATATATTCGTCCTCCTTCAATGCCACCTCATTCATCACCTGTCCCAGATTCTGTCTCACCTTTATTGCGGTAATCCTTTTCAACATACCCAAACACCTCCCGTATAAATCATACTGATCATAATGGTTATTATAACTGATCTGGTGTGGAAGTCAATGGGAAATAAATCTAATTTAGGCTTGAATCTTGCAATATAAGTCTTTATAGTATTAGCAGTTTTTGAAAAATTGTTTTACGCAGGCCGCAGCCCCTGATAAAATCAGTCCGGGGCAGGCTCTGCGGCTGCAAAAAGGCAATAGGAAATATGGGAAGTGTCCCTCGGCCACCTTCTTGTGGGTTTCGTTTCATTTTGTAGACCTAACGTGTTGTTGTGCCGCACCGCCACCGATACATCAGGAAACGGTGCGCTGTCCCCGGCGTCGGCACGAACAACGAGTTAGGTGCCTTTAACATCAAGGACCTCGATTTCGTAAATAAGCACCGCATTCTCCGGGATGAGGTCTTTTACCCCAGCATCCTTGTAACCGAGGTGAGGACTGATTTTCACTTTTCTTTTTCCTCCCTGTTTCATTCCCTCAAGGCTGTACTCGATTCCAGGTATCGCGACGCGGCTACCAACTACGATTTCTCCGACATAGTTTTCTTGAACGGGATCGCCTTGGTTTAGCCATCCATTAAGGCGGACCGTGACTCGGTCGCCTTTCTTCACGGGATCGCCGATGCCTTCAGATTCTGAGACAAGTTTGATACCTGGCTTAAGCTCCATGTTGTTTTGGCACCTAACATGTATTGAACAGACTGTATAAACCGGTGGAGGCAGACTGTCCCTTTCCGCCTAAACCGGGGAGCATCCGACGGCCGTTTGCTCCAACCCCTTGTAGCATCGCATCTTGCCTCCGTCATCCGTTTTCGGAGCCTCGTCTTATGCAGTCTGTATAAGACGATTCATGGGCCATCGATTGGGCTCCTCACGCCGTGACCACCCTTGCTCAGCACATGGGTGTAGATCATGGTCGTACTGACATCCTTATGCCCCAGAAGTTCCTGAATCGTGCGGATGTCATAACCCGACTCAAGCAAATGAGTGGCGAACGAATGGCGGAACGTGTGGCACCCCGCATGCTTGACTACATTCGCTTTGTGAACCGCATCTTTGACGGCACGCTGAAAGATGGTTTCGTGTACATGGTGGCGGCCTTGCTGGCCGGTCGTCGTGTTCTTCCAGCGGTTCTCCTGCGGAAAAACCCACTGCCAGCGCCAGTCCATTGGGGCGTTCGGATACTTGCGGTCCAAAGCGTCGGGCATCAGGACGTGGCCCCAACCTTCGGCCAGGTCTTTCTCGTGAATCGCCTTGACATCTCGCAGATGGTCTTGAAGGGGCTTCTTTATCAATTCGGGAAGCATCGTGATCCGATCTTTCGCGCCCTTGCCGTCACGGACCATGATTTCGTTACGGCTGAAGTCGATGTCCTGAACGCGCAGCCGCAGGCATTCCATCAACCGCAAGCCTGCGCCATACAGCAGCATACCCATTAACCATTTATCACCTTCTAATAATCCTATAGCCGCTTTAACTTCCTGTTTTGTCAAAACAACAGGCAGCCTTTTCGGTTTTTTGGCACGAATCAATCCTTCCAGCAAACCAATATCCTTGTTTAAAACGTGACGGTAGAGAAACACAATGGCACACAAAGCCTGCGTTTGAGTAGAGGCGCTTACATGTTCATTGATAGCCATGTGCGATAAAAATGCGTTGACTTCCTTCTCTCCCATTTCCAATGGGTCACAATTGCTATAGAAGTGAATGAAACGTTTGACCCAGTTGACATATGTTTGTTCAGTTCTTCTGCTGTAGTGGCGCGATTGAACTGCTTCACTGACCTTGTCAAGTATTATAATTATAGGGGATAGATTTGATTGGAGGGTGGGGTCTATATGAACCTGTTCCTGACCAAATACCTTTAGAATTTTATGGACTACTCCTTCAGAATCAGGGAAACTCCAGTGTTTCTTATCAGGATTCCACTTGTGTCCTTCTATAGCTTTGATTTTTGAGATTCGTGAGGGGTCATAGGGAAATGCAACGGTTATCTTGCCTGAGGTGTCTTTACTCACTTTAACTTTTGCTATAAGGGGTATCTGTGTCGGAGGTTTAGTAATTTGTGTAGTCTTATGCGCCAGAGAAATAGCACTATTAAAGGCAGTTTGAACTTCTGACATATCTACCTCTTTTTTGTAAATTATACCGCTCCCTTTCTTTTGTCAAGCGTTTTTATGTTCACGCATTATTTGGCTTTACATCGCGCATTATTTGGCTTGAAACTTAAAACATAAATCTTTATAGTATATCCATGGGCTATGTAACAGATATTGACAGGAAAGACGCAAAAGACATATCAGCCATTCAGGTCAAGCTCCTTAAAGAAACAGTTTCCCATCTTTATAAAAATTCCCCATTTTACAGAAAAAAAATTGGCAGCCTGCCGGATATAAAGGCTATAGATGATATCAGCAGGCTTCCCATAACAACAAAGGACGACCTGCAAAAGGACAACTGGGGGTTCCTCTGCGTGCCTAAAAACAATCTATCAGAGATTGTGGCAACCACAGGGACAACAGGCGCGCATGTATTCATAGGGCTTACAAAAAAAGACCTTGAAAGGCTTGCTGAGAATGAAAAAAGGTGTTTTTCCTACACAGGTGTTACTCAGGACGACCTTTTTCTGTTATCCGTTACCATGGACAACCTGTTTATTGCAGGTATGGCATACTATTCAGGGCTTCAGAGGCTTGGCGCTGGGGTTATCCGCATGGGGCCGCATACACCCAAAAGACAGCTTGAGCTTATACAGACGCTAAATCCCACAGGCATTGTAGCGGTTCCATCTTTCATAATTGCCATTTATAAGCAGGCGGAAAAGGACAGAATAGACCTTAAAAAATCAAGCATTAAAAAGATTGTCCTTATAGGCGAGGCCATAAGGAATCCAGATTTTTCTTCCAATACTCTGGGAAAAATGGTAGAAAAATTAAGCACAGCAGAGAGCTATTCCACTTATGGTATAACCGAGGCACAGGTGGCATTCTGCGAATGCCAATACCGCAAAGGTCTCCACTCCCATCCTGACCTTGTTTATCCTGAAATAGTGGATGACAGAGGTAATGTTTTGAAGGAGGGAGAAACAGGGGAGCTTGTTGTAACAACATTTCAGGCAGAGGGCATGCCGCTTTTAAGATACAGGACTGGCGACATAACATTTAAGTTAACAGAGAGATGTGATTGCGGAAGGACATCCACCCGCATAGGGCCCATCATCGGCCGCAAGGCCCAGAAACTTAAGGTAAAGGGCACAACGGTCTATCCAAAGGCCATAGAGAACGCCCTGTTAGAGATAGAGGGTGTTGAAAATTATGTTATTGAGGCATACACAGGTGATGACCAGGCAGACCATATTGTTGTGAAAGTTGGCTCTCTTAAGACGCAAGACTTAAGACTCAAGACGCAAGACTTAAAAGAGGCTGTTTGTGAAAACATTAAGGCAAAAGTAAGGGTTACACCACAGGTTGAAATCATGACGCCTCTTGATATAGAGAAGATTTTATACGAGGGCGGGAGGAGAAAGCCTATGACGTTTGTGGACAGAAGGGGGAAGTAGTTATGAGTTCGGAGTTCGGAGTAAAAAATACAAAGAAAGTTAGAGGTTGGAGGATGGGGGTAGTTGCCTCTAACCTCATACAATTGAGACAAAGGGGAAAATAATGACACTTAACTATGAAGTCATCCACGGCCTGGATTTCACAAATGAGGAGATAGGTGCCTGCCTCATGCGTGGGGGGCTTTTATCCCTTGAGCTGGAGTTCAGCAAGCGCTGTAATCTCAAGTGCATATACTGCTATGCAAGCGCAGGAAGCGCAATGGATAATGAGCTTGGTTTGCCTGAAATAAAGGATATTATAGACCAGGCACAGGAACTGGGCGCAAAAAAAATAATCCTCCTCGGCGGGGGAGAGCCCCTGATGTATGAAGGGCTTGAGGAGGTTGTGGAATACATCCGTTCAAAGGGGCTTCAGCAGAGCGTCTTTACAAACGGCATGCTTCTCACAGAAGACCTCGCCCGCTTCCTGTTCAGACATAAGGTATCTGTGGTTATAAAAAATAACAGCAATATCCCTGATATCCAGGATACGCTGGCTGGGGTTAAGGGCGCCTACAGCAGGATAAAGCAGGGGCTGGAATATCTGTTAACAGCAGGCTACCCTGAAAGGGATTGCCAGCTCGGCATCCAGACTGTAATATGCCGGCAGAATATCAAAGAGATACCCGACATGTGGATATGGGCGCGGGAGAGGGACATAATACCCTATTTTGAGATAATTACTACACAAGGAAGGGCAAAGGAGCACCGCGAGCTCCAGGTTTCAGTTAATGAGATAAGGGACGTGTTTGAAAGGCTTGAAAAGATAGACGAGACAAGATTTGGCCATAAATGGAGTCCGCACCCAACCATAGCCTCATTTACATGCAAGAGGCATCTCTATTCATGCCTTGTAAATTCCCAGGGGAATATCCAACCATGCACAGGCATTGATATGCCTGTAGGCAATATCAGGACAGAAAGGCTGGCTGATATCATGAAAAGGAGCCCTGTCATACAGAAGCTCAGGAACATCTATTCAAATATCGAAGGTGAATGCAAGAGCTGTGAATTCGCATTTGACTGTTACGGTTGCAGGGGTAATGCGTATCAGGCCACCGGCAATTATCTTGCCTCAGACCCTGCATGCTGGCTGCACAAGAAGGTAAAAAAGGGGGCGAAGAAAGAAGAAGCGCCTCAATCTCAGAGTGCCGGGGATGCCAGGGAATACAACGTTGTTTCTTGCAAGGAAGGGTAGCGGCCTTCCCTGCTTCGCTATAGTATCTTATGTCCCTCTTCCTTGACTGGCGAGGGTGGTTCATTCCATGCAAATCCTCCTCATATCTGCTAACAATGAAAAGACCCCTTATCCTGTATCTCCCATAGGCCTTGCCTATGTAGCGTCAGCCCTTCTTAAAGATGGCCATGATGTTAAGATACTTGACCTCTGTTTTGCAGAAGATATCGGCTCAAGCGTGCAGCAAATCATCGCCTCGTTCAAGCCCGACATCATCGGCCTTTCCATAAGAAATATAGACAACCTCACATATCCAAAGAGCGTCTTTTACCTCCCTGCCATAAAATCTGTTGTTGATGCTGTTAAGCCGATGAATATCCCTGTAATAGTTGGCGGCTCCGGATTTTCCCTTTTTCCTGAAGCTGTATTAAGATACCTTGGCCTTGAGTTCGGGATTGTGGGTGAAGGCGAGGATGCCATCAGGGAGTTTGCAAGAAGATATGTATGCAATAAAAATGTTTACCCCCACACCAAAAATTATGATATGGGGGTTTATTCCATCAAAAACCTTGCCTATATGAAGGACAACAGGTTCTATCAGAACCCAACAAGCTTTTCTGCTGATTTTGCACGGCCTGCAAGAGGGCTTCTGGATAATGCAAGGTACCTTGAGCTTGGCGGGATGGCCAATGTGCAGACCAAGAGAGGATGCCCGTTCAACTGCATATACTGCACATATCCGTATCTTGACGGCAGCCGCATAAGGTGCAGGAATGCGGACGATATCGTGGATGAGGCGGAAGAACTCGCAAATAAATACAGTATCGATTATATCTTTTTTGTTGACGACATATTTAACCAGCCTCTTAGCCATGCAATGGACATTTGCAAAGGCATAATAAAAAGGGGATTGAAAATAAGCTGGACATGTTTTGCAACACCCAAAGGCATGACACCAGAACTCTTAAGCCTTATGAAAGCTGCCGGATGCAATGGCGTTGAATTCGGCACAGATGCAGCCAGCAATGAGACGCTCTTAAAGATGGGCAAGTCTTTTTCACTTGAAGATGTGAGAAAGGTATCCAGCCTGTGCGATGATGCAGGGCTTGAGGCAGCACACTATCTTATACTTGGCGGTCCCGGCGAGACAGAGGAAACACTTGAAGAGGCCTTTGCGTTCATGGACGAGATTAACCCAAGGGCTGTAATTGCCATGACAGGTGTCAGGATATATCCCAACACAGCCCTTGAGAAAATAAGCCTTGCAGCAGGTGTTATAAAAGAAGGTGAAGATATCTTGCAGCCCTGTTTTTATATCTCTCCTACTATAGGCGAGGAAAGGCTTTTATCCATGGTTAAAGACCATGCCCTCAGCCAGCCCAATTGGATTGTCCCGGGACTGGATATAAGAAACTCAGAGGAGAAAATGGCCATCTTAAGAAGGTTTGGCAACAAGGGGCCTTTGTGGAATATGCTTAAAAAGAGGAAGAAAGAGAGCAGATAGAGGAAATTGGGATGTGTCCCTAATTATTTTATGAAAAAACTTGTTGTTTGCATTTCTTTTTTAGCAGCGCTTTGCGCCGGCCATACACAGGCTGCAAATATTGACCCCTCTTTTAAATTTTCCACCATGGAGACAGAACACTTCTCCGTCCACTTCCATCAGGGACTTGAGGATGTAGCGCAAAAGGCCGCATCCATTGCTGAAGGGGCGCATGATACCCTTGTAAAGGAATTTAGATGGACGCCCAGAGAAAAGACCCAGATGGTTCTTGTAGATAATTCAGATTTCACCAATGGGTTTGCCACAGTGCTTCCGTATAACACTATCTATATATTTGTTGTGCCGCCGTCCATAGACATGACCATAGGCGAATACGAGGACTGGCTTGCGATACTAATCATCCATGAATACAGCCACATACTCACCATGGACCCGGCGCGGGGCTATTCAGATGTTATGCGCAGCATATTCGGGAAACCCCTCCCCGGAGGCGACCTCCTTTCATTTCTCATGTTCATTGCCGCAGGCCCTCCCAATGTATTTCTGCCGCGCTGGTGGCACGAAGGCATTGCAACATGGTCAGAGACAGAACATACAGTAATGGGCAGGGGCAGAAGCACATTCTACGAGATGATACTAAGGATGGCAGTTTTGGAAAATAATATCCCCGCAGTGGATAAAATAAACGGAGAGCCGCCCTACTGGCCTGACGGCCATATGCCTTATATCTTCGGCCTCAGGCTTCAGAAATATATTGCCGATAAATACGGCAAAGAGGCACTGGGAGAT
>Ga0209751_10004864_pt1 | contig 12774 bp, 16 predicted proteins | sample RifCSP13_1_FD_184019 | JGI IMG/M metagenome (GOLD analysis project Ga0209751, IMG submission 184019) | Soil microbial communities from Rifle, Colorado - Rifle CSP2_sed 13_1 (SPAdes) (version 2) | ecosystem: Environmental > Terrestrial > Deep subsurface > Rock core/Sediment | place: Rifle... | reverse complement strand
ATGACCTTTTCCGCCGGCATCCAGTTGCGCCATCTGGAAAAGGTCATCGATCAGGATGGAAAGCGAGCGGATATCCCTCTGGGCAGTTTGCAGGTAGCGTTGAGCTGTCTCTTGCCCCTCCACGACCCCGTCGCTCAGGGCTTCCAGGATAGCCTGGATGGAAGCCAGCGGGGTTTGCAGGTCGTGACCCGCCCAGGCAATCAGGTCGCGGCGCAGGGCTTCCAGTTCTTCCTTTTTGCGGGCGGCTTCCTGCAACTGGGAGGCCATCTGGTTGAAGGTCGCCGCCAGCATGGCGAGCTCGTCTCTGCCGCTGACCGGCAGGCGCGTATCCAGGTCCCCCCTGGCGATCGAGCGCGCTGCCCGGTCCAGCAGGCGGATGCGGTCGGTCAGCGTGCTGGATAAAAAATAGCCCAGTGCCGTCGCCATGCCTCCGGCGAACAGCAGCAGCACGGTCGCCAGCAATAGATCGTGCTGGTCGAAGAACATCAAGCGGGCGGTCAACCAGACGTTAATAAAGGTCAGCACGCTGGAGAGAAGGTAGCCGCCCAACAGCGTCCAGCGTATGGTCGGCGAGCGCTCCATCCACCCCAGCCGGTAGGAGCCGTAGCCAGCCAGCCCCGAGATCAGGGCGGTGATGGATAAAAATAGCGCCATCAGCCCGAAATCAATGAACGCCGGACGCATCAGCATGTTGAAGATGAGCAGCGAGAGGGCCACAATGCCCAGCACGCCGATGGCGTAGCGCAGCAGTACCGATTGGCGCCAGTTATTGCGGCTATCTGCCGACTGGATTACCTCACTCATTCTCTACGACCTCCATAGGGCTTACGGCTCGAACTTATATCCTACCCCCCACAGGGTCTGGATGTGCGCCGGGTTCGAGGGGTCTGCTTCCACCTTCTCGCGCAGGCGGCGGATGTGCACCGTGACTGTGCTCGGGTCGATATAATCCGAAAGCCCCCACACCTGTTCGAGCAATTGCTGGCGGGTGAAGACCTGGCGCGGGTGGCGCGCCAGCAGCCAGAGCAGGTCGAATTCCTTGGCGGTCAGCAGGATTTCCTCGCCGCGGATGTGCACCAGGCGAGTTTGGGGATCGATGCGGAAATCATCGAACTCCACGGGCCGCTCCCCTGCCTCGGGGGCGCTGCCTCGCGCCCGGCGCAGCACCGCTCGCACCCGGCTCACCAGCTCTTGCGGGCTGAACGGCTTGACCACGTAGTCGTCTGCGCCCATCTCCAAGCCTGCGATGCGGTCGGCCTCCGAGCGGCGGGAGGTGAGCATGATGATGGGCACATCGCCCTGATCGCGGGCAAGGCGGGTGATCTCGAACCCGTCCAGTTTGGGCAGCATCAGGTCCAGGATGATCAGGTCGGGCATCCGCCGCCCGATCGCCTCCAGCGCGGCTCGCCCGTCGTGCACGGCCTGCACCTGGTATCTCGCTCGTTTAAGGTACAGGCTGACCACTTCGGCAATGCTGGGTTCGTCTTCTATCACTAAGATAAAGGCTTCACTCATCGGATGTGTTCCCGGGCGATTCCTCCAGGGTCTGCTGGATGAAGCGCAGCATGCGCTGGTAATGCGACCCTTTCCAATATACCTGGCTGCATTCCAAGCAGCGCCGAAATTCGTTGAAATACTTTTTCGTCAGCGGCTCCAGCCGTTCCAGCACTACCTGCTTGCTCACTGCCTGCAAGACCCCGTTGCAGCGCATGCAGCGCTGAAAAGGGGCAATTTTCTGCTTCAGGTTAAAGCGCCTAACCACTTCGATCAACTGCTGGCGGGGGACCTTGCTGCGCACCCAGTAGCCGTGTTGGATGGCGCTGCGCATCAGCAGGCGCACATCGCGGGTCAGCAAGACCCGCTCGTGCCGGGTGGCCAGTTGGGCCAGCTCCGCGTCCTGGTAGTCGTTGCGATACAGGCAGTCGAAGCCCAACATGCGCAGGTATACCGCCAGCCTGCCCAGGTGGTTGTCCAGCAGGAAGCCCCGATCGGCGGCCCGCAGCGATTCGAGCGCCTTTTTGCCGGGCGGGTAGGCCGCTATCGCATCGCCATCCTGCACCAGATAGCTTAGATCAACCCTGGACCGGTTGACCAGGATGCGCTCCAGCTCTGTGTGCGGCACGCCCAGCGATTCGATCAGGTGCTTGACCGACTGGTTGCCGTTGAAGGCGAGCGAGATCGCCAGGTTCTTGCGCCGCTCGGGCAGAAAATCGTTCAGCTCGGCGTGGAAGGAGAAAGTCGCCTGTTTGAGCTGGCGATCTGGGGCACGTTCCTGCTCGATAGCAGGAGAGGCATGCTTGGGCTGTGCCATAACCTAACCATACTCACTTGATCCTAAATAGTCAAGGTGTAGAGTAAAAAATCCCCACCATACCCCAAGCTGGCGGGGAGGATTTCGAAATATTCTGTCGATAATATTACTTAGCAGGTTGATCTTCCGGCGCTAGGCGTCCACCGGGCCCGTACCCGTCTCGTCTTGCCCTGCATCGGGCTGATCCGTGGGCACCAGGGCAGCCAGCTGCTCCGCGGCTGTCAGAGAGACCATCCCGGGGGCGTTTCCCGCAGGCGTCACTCCGCGCGGGCCGCCCAACATGAACTGGGCCAGGCGAGCCAGGGTCCAGGCTATACCGTTCATGAGGTGCAACCCTGCCAGCCCGACGAGCAGCCCGATCCAGAACAGGATCACTGCCTCCCAGAAGGTGTCGATCCGCCAAATGGCGTCCCAGGAGAAGACGATTTCCAGGGGGAGAAAGCTGAAGGTGAGCGGCGCGGTCACGAACGCTGCAGTTATAGCGATAAGCGTGACGCTGACCACGAAGCAAACAATCCCCAGCGGAAACTTCAGCAGCAGGAAGAGCAGCCCCAGCCAGGTGACCGGGTTGGCGGCATAGGCTTTGACTTTCTCCCAGGTCGTCTTATCCCTGATATCTTCCCGCCACAGCGGCGGTAGATCCACCCTCAGCAGCGAGATGGCCTGCTGCCGCTCGAACAGAATGAGAACCCACCACCCGGCGAAAACCAGCAGCAGGATCAAAAAGCCCACCCACAGGATGATCAGCGGAATCCCCACGGCAAACCCGACCACGAAGAAGATGAAGTAAGACAGTCCGAGCGGAAAAGCCAGCAGGATATAGACGATATTCAAGTACGTCTGGGGCTGGACCACCACGCCAAATATTTTTGCTAACCAGCTTCGATTTTGCTTCATTACAAGCTCCCTGTTCTCCCACGCCCCTTTGAGGTGGCGCTCCTGGGCACTCATTCGCTGAGAAATTGGGCCTAGGTAACTTTATTCTCCCGCGGTTTCACCGGGTTCTTCAGCAACCGCGGTGGTTTCCTGCGGCTCGACTTTCTCGATGACGATGGTCAGGTTTGCGACCAGCGCGGCGATGGCTCCAATCGCTGCCCAGACCGGCAGCAGCACGGCGCCGACCACCCCGAGCGTGAGCGGGATTTCTATCAGTGTTCTGCCCTCTTCGTTCTTGATAGTAATCCGCCGCACGTTGCCTGCGGCGATCACTTCTCTGATCTTAGCCACCACGGCCTCGCCATCCACCTGGAATTCTTCATTGTATACCTTTTGCTCTTTCATGATTATTTTCCTTTCTCTGCATGCGGCTCTCAGTCAGATATACGCAAGGCTCGCCGGAATGTTGCATCAACCTGTCGTCTTTACTCCAGGATTTTCGCCCAATCGATGGCCTGCACAGTCCGGTAAAGCCCGTGATCGTCATCCACCACCCGGAAATCCAGGTTGGTAAAGGTGCGTTCCGCCAGGAGGCGCACCGTTTGCAGCGGTAGGAGCTCGTCTCGCGCGCCGTGGTATGTGATCGTCGGCACGCTGATCCGCTCCGCTGGGCGGTTGGCAAAATCGGGCCAGATCAGCGCCGGGGCGAGCAGCACCAGTTTTTCCACCTGCTGCGGCCGCTCGCAGGCGAACAGCGCCGCCATCAGACCGCCAAAGCTGGAGCCGATCATCTTCCAGCCGCGCTCCTCGCCCAGGATGCCCCGCAGCAGCCCCATGCGCTCTTCCAGAGAGCCGCGGAAATCCGGCGTCAGGATGCCCGGGAACAGGCCGCGCAGCAGGGTGGCTTTAACGCCCTGACTGGAGCCTTCCAGTCCGTGGATGAAGATCAGGCGCGTTGGTTTCATCTTTTTGATCCTGTGCTGGGTTAAAGTTTACAAACTGTCGCTGGAATATTATCGAGTGGCAGACCTCAACCCCGGAAGCAGATCAGCTGCCACCAGGCGATAGGCGGGCCGGTATGCCTGCTGGTAAGCCTGAGAATGGTGCAGCGGCGGGTAGCCTTTCGTCTGCACTAGCTGCGTGATTTCCATTAGTTCTTCTATATTCCAACCAGACCACAGCGCGCCGCGGTTGGCCCCCACCACCAGGTCCCAAGCTGCAGCCAGCTCTTCTACCCGCCCCCATTTTCTGCGCGCCGTCTCCAGGCAGGCTGCGGCCAGGTCAGCCGGGTCGCCAGCCTGCGCCTTGAAAGGCCGTAAGTTCAGCCTCCCCAGGAGGCCATCGGGACGGATTTCCTCCCACAGCGGCTCGCTATCCACAACTTCCACCGCATCCAACTCTTTCACCAGCCGCTGGGCAAACGATTCGGGTGAGGCGATCAAGTGCTCCGGCCCGAGGATACCCTGGTAGAGCAGTTTGTAAGCATCGCGCGGCTCCATCCGGGGGCGCTGCTTCAACTGCTCCTGAAGCCACTGTAATAGCTTATCTTTATTTGAAAAGATCACAAGTTACACTCCAGAAGATAAACCATATTGGCAGATTATATCAACGCCATTTAATGGTGCGCTCTTTTTTCAGAGCTGCACCTCTACACCCTCTGCCAGCCTCACACCACTTGATGATAACTGCTTGAAATTGCTGCGTGTTTTTTAGCTGGCCAAGCATATTCGCCCGCTGTTCAGCGGGCGAATATGCTACAGACCGTATCTAATTTTAATCGTGGTCGCTCAGAATACCTGGTAAATCGCCTGCCTGGCATCGCCCCAGACGATCAGGTCTTTTCCTTCATTAAACCACTCTATATACTCGGGGTCTGCCAGCACTTTGGCGTAGACCTCCTCCAACTGGGCCATGCTTTCATAACGAGAAACAATGTGATTCTGGTAAATTGCCCCATTCATATTACCCAATATCTCGGTGGGAATGTTGTACTTCTCTTTGGCCCAACTCGAAAATTTCTTTAAATGCTCAATACCCTGAAAACGCATCCCGGGTTTTGTGGTTACGGTAATTGCAGCGTAATACATGAGTTCCTCCTTTGGCTCATCCAGATCAGGCAAAAGTTATATCTAGGCATGATGGTTAATAAGCTACAGGGGCGTGATGGAAAGCGGGCGGTAGCAGTGGCTTTGATCCGGTCTGTTCAAAGAATATTATACAGCGGTTTCCATAGGTGTCAGGGTGACGCCGTCGGCATGACCGCCTGTTCGTAACCGGGGATGCACGGCGCAGCCAGCCCGACCGGCGGGGGAGCTGGTTTGTGCTCGGGTATCTGTACCTGCGTCTCCGGGGACAGGGCGATCGAGTTCAGTATGCCCTGCACGTCCGGGTGATCCAACCGCTCGCTGGCGGTGCCAAAGGCCAGGAACAGGTCGTCCGTCACGGTGAACAGGTAGAAGCTGCCCATCCCGAAGATGCTCTCAGTGGTCACGAACAGTGCCGGCTGCCCGTTGATCGCTGTCTCCTGGGTGGTAACCAGGCGAGTCTCGGAGTCGCCGCTGTAAAGCACGTTGACAAAATCGAGCTGGCTGGTGCCCGGGGGCAGGTTCCGCATCCCTGCCGCGCTCATGAAGTTCATGTCGATCTTGATCGCGCCCGCTTCAGGCGGGATATTGCTGCGCGGGAAGTCCAAGGCATAGTCATCCGGGTAGTTGTGCACCGGGTAGGCGAAAGCGCCGCTGCCTGTGGGGTCATCGGACGGGAAATTCGCCTGCCAGAAGCACGGGATGGCTAAGCGGACGTTATGGTAGGGGTCCTGCACTTCCATCCAGTACTGCGACCATTCCGAGGTCGGTGAGGGTGCCAGCGTGGGCGTCTCGGTGGGCGGCGGGGTTAGACCCGGTTCGCCGGGTTGCGGCGCTGCTGTTTCGGCGCCGGGGGTCTGACCGCAGGCATCCGCCGCCAGGGTAAATATCGCCAGGACCAGCCAGATGTTTTGGATGCGGGTGAACAAGATTACCTCCTCAGGATTCGCAAAGAATTCAGAGCAGCTCATTGGCCTTTTGCACTTGCACCACCTGGGTGGGCAGCGGCATCTCGATCCCGGCTGCCTGGAAGAGGCGGTTGACCTCCACCAGCCCGCGGTCCTGGGCTTCGGGGGGGCTGGTTTGGGCGGTGTCGATCCAGTAGTAGATCGTCAGGTCGAAGGTGGAGCTGCCAAATTTGTTGAACACGACCTGGGGCGCCGGCTCGGCCAGCATGCCCTGGACCGCGGCGAGCGCCTCCAGGGCGGTGCGGCGCACCAGCGCCGGGTCGCTATCGTAAGCCACGCCGAGATTCAACTCCAGGCGGCGGCTCCTGGCACGGCTGAAGTTGATGATCGGATTGGTGAAAACGTCGGCGTTCGGGATGATCACGATGCGCCCATCCAGGGTCTGCATCTCGGTCGCCCGCAGGTCGACAGCCAGGACTGTGCCGGTAAACCCTTTCACTTCGATCGTCTCGCCAACATCGAACGGTTCCTGGACCAGCAGCAGCAGCCCGGAGACAAAATTTTTGCTCACGTCCTGCATGGCAAAGCCGATGGTAAAACCCACCACGCCCAGGCCGGTCAGAAAGGCGGTGACATTGAACCCGACCTGCTGCAGGGCGAGGATCGCCCCCAGGACGATCACCGACAGGTATATGGACTTGGTCACCAATGGGATCACCTTGGGGCTCATATTTCGCCGCTGCATGCCCAGGCGCGCCGCCCTGCGGGCTAGGACGGCGATGTAGAAAAAAACGATAAAGATCACCAGGGCGGCGATCAGGCTCGGTAGGTCATCCAGAAACCTCTGCAGCCAATCTTCAAGAACTGTGACAAAATCCGGCATGATATTCCTCCATCATCATGATCTGCAACGGGTACAATCATACCGCATTCGGACCGCCATGGTATGTGAATGGACCATCAGCCTGCCCTATCCGTATTAATGCCGTGCTACCAGGCGGCCGAGACGCTCCCCGAAGCGCTGGAGAGCCTCGCCCGCCAGAACCTGGCGGACTTCGAGATTATCGCCGTGGACGACGGCTCAAGCGAACTCACGCCCGAGATACTGGCGGAATGGGGGAGGCGGCTGTCGCTTCTGCGGGTGATCTCCCAGCCCCACCGCGGGATCGTGGAGGCATTGAACGCCGGGCTGGAAGCCTGCCAAGGGACCTACATCGCCCGCATGGACGCCGACGACTGCTGCCACCCGGAGCGGCTGGCCCGCCAGCTAGCGTTCCTGCAGGCGCATACGGAGGTCGCCGTGGTGGGCTGCCAGGTAGCCGGCTTCCCGGAAGGTCAGGTGCGGGAGGGGTTTCGCCTCTACCTGGAATGGCAAAACGCGCTGCTCAGCGATGAGGACATCCGCCGGGAGATATTCGTCGAAAGCCCGCTCGCCCATCCGAGCGTGGTCTTCCGCAAGGGTTGGATCACCGCCGTGGGCGGCTACCAGGAGCACGGCTGGGCGGAGGACTACGACCTCTGGCTGCGCCTGTATCTCGCCGGAGCGGGTTTTGCCAAGCTGGCGGAGGTCTTGCTGTACTGGCGGGAAAGGCCAGCGCGGCTGACCCGCACCCACAGCCGCTACTCGCTGGAGAATTTCCTCAGAGCCAAAGCCCACTACCTGCTGCTCGGTCCGCTGGGGGGCAGAGAGGCGGTGATCGTGTGGGGCGCGGGCATGATTGGGCGGCGCCTGAGCAAGCACCTGCTGCGGGAGGGGGCGCCGCTGGTCGCCTTCATCGATATCGACCCGCGCAAGATCGGTAGGACACTGCGCGGGCTGCCGATCCTCCCCCCCGAGGCATTGGCCGAATGGTGGCAGCGATACCGAAACCCGGTCCTGCTGGCGGCGGTGGGGGCACGCGGGGCGCGGGCGCTCATCCGCCAAAGGCTGAGGGGCATGGGGCTGCGTGAGGGGCAGGATTGGTGGGGCGTGGCTTAGGGATCTGGCGGCATGGCAAACCGGCGGGCGTGTTGATCGGCTTCGCCAGTGAAGACGACTGGTTCGATTGCCGCCTTGAAATTGGTCCCCGATTTCTGAAGCGCATACTGGAGGTGCGCGAAAACCTGCGCACTGGCCAGAGAATTTGGCTAGAAGACCTGGCGGAGTAGCAGAAGCCATGCTGTGGCTCTTGCCTTTCAAGCACGGCTTGCGCAGTCCAAAAATGGTTGGACAGGCATGATACTGACGTGCAAAAGGGTGCTAAAATACTGGCGTGAGAATCTATCTCGATATTTGCGCCATCCAGAGACCACTTGATACCCCCGACCAAATCCGGGTTGTTTTGGAAGCCGAAGCTGTTTTAGGTCTCCTGGCGCTATGCGAAAGCGAACAGTTAGAATTGGTCTCATCGGAAGCCTTGATATATGAAAATGAGCAAAATCCCTTGCCTGTTCGTCAGGAACATGCCAGGACTGTTTTAGCGAAAGCCAAAAGTATTGTCAGATTGTCCACTGAAGCGAAAGCCGGAGCCAATTATCTGGTAGAAGCAGGGTTGAAACCACTGGATGCGTTGCATCTGGCATTGGCGGAAGAAGGCAAGGCGGAATATTTTTGCACCTGTGATGACCAATTATTGCGTAAGGCAAGGCCAATGGCGGATTTGCGATTAAAAATGGTCTCTCCGCTAGAACTGGTTCAGGAGATTGAGAAATGACTGTTGAATCTAAACCGTTGATAGAGATTAATCAGCATGCGTTGCGCTTACTGTACCGGGAACTGGGGGTGGTAAATGCAGTTCGTTTTTTGAGGCAATTTACAGCAGGGTTTGGCGACTATACCAAAGAGCGATATGCCTTGTTTGCGGGAAAAACTTTACCGGAAATCATTGCTGAGATAGAAAAACGAACGGGAAACTTGCCCAGCAATGAGTGAAGTCGACTGCGGGACTCGCCCGGGTTGGGGGAGGCGCATCCTGGATGCTCGCGAAAGCCTGCGCGCCGGCCGGGAAATCCAGATCGAAGACCTGCCGGAGTAACTGAAACCAGGTTTCAACCTTTGCCGCGCATGCTGGCTTGGTAAGAAGGCAGTTCCTCTTGCGAATGGCTTGTGTATTTTCGCTAGATCGAAGGCAACGCTTACGACGTTGAAATGACAGATTACCATTAGGAGGTATTATGAACACAGAGAAGTTCCCTCCAATACATCCAGGTGAAATTCTGCTGGAAGAATTTCTAAAGCCGATGGGCATCAGCCAATACAAGCTGGCAAAGGATATCACTGTTCATACGCGCCACATCAATGAGATCGTCCATGGGCAAAGATCGATCAGCGCCGATACCGCTCTGAGGTTATCGCGATATTTTGGCTTATCGGAGCGCTTCTGGCTCAATCTTCAGGCGCGTTATGATCTGGAAATGGAGAAGGACCGGCTGGCAGACCGGCTGGAGCAGGAAGTCAAGGTGTATTCTTCACCAGCAACATGAGTGCCGAAGAACTAGCGGAGTAGCTGAAGCCAGACTTCAGCTTTTGCTGCGCAAGTACAGCTTGCACAATCAAAAATTCGTCGGGCCACCTTTTGAAAACAAGGTCGTCCTGGTCACGGGCGCAAATCACGGCATTGGCGCGGCGATTGCCAGGGCTTTTGCCGCGCAAGGCGCGAAGGTGTTCATCACCTTTTACCGCCAGCCATCCCATTACTCAGACGAAGAACTCCAACAGGCAAAAGCAGCGGGGATTGGCGGAGACGTACTCTATCGGGTGATGCAGCAACAGTCCGCCGACCCGGTGCTGCAGAGCATCCACCTCCACGGCGGGGTTGCCGCAGCGCACGAGGCTGACCTCGCCGACGCCAGGAACATTCCCCTCTTATTCGACCTGTGCGCCTCGAGTCTTGGCGAGGTGGACATACTGGTCAACAATCATACCCATTGCGTTCTGGAGACTTTTGACCCATCACTGGTCTCGGATGAAGGCAGCGGCGTCCGGCTCGTCACCGCTGCAGAGGTTGACGCTCACTTTACTATCAATGCCCGCGCCTGTGCCCTGCTGATGGCGGAGTACCTGCAAAGATATCTAAGGCGGGGCGCAAAATCCGGTCGGATTGTCAATATCAGCACGGACGCGGCTCACGCCCACGTGGCGAACGTCAGTTATGCGGCGAGCAAGCACGCCATTGAGTCATACAGCCGTTCTGCTGCCGCAGAAATGGGCAGGTACGGTATTACGGTTAACGTTGTCGCCCCGGGGCCGATACAAACCGGCTATCTCTCACCCCAAGACCTTGAAGATATTGCCTCGACCACGCCCCTTGGCCGGGTTGGCGAGCCCGAAGACGTGGCGGATGTGGTCGTTTTTCTCGCTTCCGAACAGGCGCGCTGGATCACCGGGCAGTTAATCTACGTCGGCGGCGGTTGGAGAATGCAGCAGTAACAGGATAAACCGCCATTATTCAAGCATAGGGATTTTGATCCCATGCCGCCGGGCGGCGGCGATGGCCTGCTCGTAGCCGGCGTCCGCGTGGCGCACGATCCCCAGGCCGGGGTCGGTGGTGAGCACCCGTTCCAGGCGGCGGGCGGCCTCGGGGGTGCCATCCGCGACGATCACCTGCCCGGCGTGCTGGCTGAAGCCGATGCCCACCCCGCCGCCGTGGTGGAAAGAGACCCAGGTCGCCCCGCCGACGGCGTTGATCAGGGCGTTCAGGATCGCCCAGTCGCTGATCGCGTCGCTGCCATCCAGCATGCCCTCGGTCTCGCGGTTGGGGGAGGCCACCGAGCCGGCGTCGAGATGGTCGCGACCGATGACGATCGGCGCCCTGACCGCGCCTTCTGCCACCAGGTTGTTAAACAGCAGGCCAGCCTCGGCGCGCTCCCCGTAGCCCAGCCAGCAGATGCGCGCCGGCAAGCCCTGGAAGGGGACCTTCTCGCGGGCCATGCGCAGCCAGCGGTGCAGGTGCTCATCCTCAGGGAAAAGCTCCATGACCGCTTCGTCGGTGGTGTAGATATCCTCGGGATCTCCGGAGAGCGCCACCCAGCGGAAGGGGCCTTTGCCCTCGCAGAAGAGCGGGCGGATATACGCTGGGACGAACCCGGGGAAATCGAAGGCGTTCTTGACGCCTTGATCGTAAGCGCGCTGGCGCAGGTTGTTGCCGTAATCGAAGACCTCTGCCCCCTGGCGCTGGAAGGCGAGCATGGCTTCCACGTGACGGGCCATTGCTTGCATGGCGCGGCGCTGGTATTCGGCCGGATCGGCCCGGCGCAGCTCGTCGGCAGCGATCACGCTCAAACCGGTGGGGACGTACATGGAGACATCGTGGGCGGGGGTCTGGTCGGTGACCACGTCGGGTACCACGCCGCGGATCACCAGCTCGGGGTAGATCTCGGCGGCGTTCCCAATCAGGCCAATGGAGCGGGGGATCTCCTTTTCCAGGCACTCCTCCACCAGGGTCATGGCCTCTTCCAGCTCATCGACAACCAGGTCCACGTAGCCGATCTCTTTGCGCCGCCGGGCGCGCTCCGGGTCAACCTCGACGATCAGCCCCACTCCTTCGTTCATGGTGATCGCCAGGGGCTGCGCGCCGCCCATGCCGCCCAGGCCAGCCGTGAGCACGAATTTGCCCTTGAGAGAGCCCCAGCCCCGCTGGTGAGCCAGGGAGCCGAGCGTCTCGTAGGTGCCCTGCAGGATGCCCTGGGTGCCGATGTAAATCCAGGAGCCGGCCGTCATCTGCCCGTACATGATCAGCCCCCTGGCAGCCAGCGCGTCGAAGTGCTCCTGGGTGGCCCAATGCGGCACAAGGTTCGAGTTGGCGATCAGCACCCGCGGGGCGTCCGGGTGGGTGGTGAACACCGCCACCGGTTTGCCAGACTGCACCAACAGGGTTTCGTCGTCTTCGAGCTCGCGCAGCGCCCTCAGGATCGCCTCGAAAGCCTCCCAACTGCGGGCTGCCTGGCCGCGCCCGCCGTAGACCACCAGGTCTTCCGGGCGCTCGGCGACTTCCGGGTCCAGGTTGTTCTGAATCATGCGGTAGGCCGCCTCAGTGAGCCAGGATTTGCAGGTCAACTGCGCCCCGCGCGGGGCGCGCACAGTGCGTTTCATTGGCATGACACCCTCCACAAATTAAGGAAAAAAACCCTTCCGCGCTGATTATAGCTGGAAGGGAATGAGTGAGCAAACAGGTTTTCAGGCGCGCTGTCAGGCTGCCCTACCGGCCTGCCTCAAAAGACTCAAGTTATTAGGCTCAGCGACGGTGTACCCCCAGGCTGAGAAGCAGTGCTGGGCGTGAACCCACTTACGCGGGCGTGGCAATCTAATCGGATGCGGGGACGGTTGCCCTGGCGAGCACAGCGCCAAAGCTGGTTTCCTTCAAGGTGTTGACCAGCTCAGCCTGGGCTTCACACCAGACCGGGCGCATGGGGCAGTCTTCGCCAAAGATGCACGATGAGCCGCCATCAGCGACACATTCATTCAGCAGGATCGGGCCATCGATCGCTTCCACCACCTCGAGCAGGGAGATATACTCCGGTGAGCGGGCGAGCGAGACGCCGCCGCGTGCCCCGCGCGAAGTCTGGAGCAGGCCGGCTACGGACAACTGGGAGACGATCTTTGCCAGGAAGGAGGGCG
>Ga0209751_10004863_pt1 | contig 12777 bp, 8 predicted proteins | sample RifCSP13_1_FD_184019 | JGI IMG/M metagenome (GOLD analysis project Ga0209751, IMG submission 184019) | Soil microbial communities from Rifle, Colorado - Rifle CSP2_sed 13_1 (SPAdes) (version 2) | ecosystem: Environmental > Terrestrial > Deep subsurface > Rock core/Sediment | place: Rifle... | reverse complement strand
TGCCGCCGCCCCCGCTACTTTCAAAGCCAGTCATCATTGAATTACTCAGCTATACCTTAAGAAAATAGCCCTTCACTGCAAGCCAGATAAAATGATACAGCTGAGATTGAATTGAGTGGTTACTTCAATGTGGACTGGCATTGAATATTGAGCGGGGGCGGCGGCCGACTGGGAGCTGAGTCTTTCCTACCCTGAAGCCCGCCTTGCCCCCTCCCTAACCTGAGAGGTGTTCTCTATGCTCTTCCGCCAAGGCGGTCCCCAAATGATTTGGGGCGGTTGCGTCTGAGTACCACCAGCAGTTGAAGATATTAGTACTCAATCCAGGCGGGCGTCGCGCACCTGTTGCTCTTGTTGCCGCCGAAAATTGTGCAGCTTCTCCCGAAGGTCTGGGCGCTTATTCGACAAAATAGCGACGGCAAGTAGGGCGGCGTTAGTCGCGCCAGGCTTTCCGATAGCCAGTGTGCCCACCGGGATTCCGGCCGGCATTTGCACGGTCGAAAGCAGTGAGTCTAGACCATTCAATGATTCGCTCTTCATGGGCACACCCAGCACAGGGATTAAGGTATGCGCTGCGAGTATGCCGGCAAGGTGAGCAGCTCCACCTGCAGCGGCGATTATGACTTCAACCCCGCGAGCTTCGGCGCCCTCGGCAAACTCAGCCGCGAGTTGCGGCGTGCGGTGAGCTGAGATAACCCGGCACTCATGCGGTACACCAAAACGCGTCAGTGTCTCGTCAGCATGGCGCATTGTCTCCCAATCCGATTTGCTGCCCATTACCACCGCGACCTGCACTGGAGATTGAGATCTTCTGGAGGAGGGAGAAACAGCACGGCCGGAAGAAGAAGAGTTGCCTTGAGCTCTTCCTGCTTTCCGGCCGCCTTTTTGCCTGGACGGTCTCGTAGCCATATTTGCGTTGCGTTCTATTCTCCCTGATCCAGCGAATATCCACGCTCGCCATCAAAGTTGTACAGATTCTCCGTCTTAATAAAGTCGAAGCCGGCGTCGGTGAATCTCTTGAGCAAAGAGACAATTTGCGGATGAGAAACCTTGCCGCCGTCGCTTTCGGCACGGAAGCGGCACCGCCAGTGGTCAGAGCAGAAGGTTTCCGCGTGACCGCCAGGCCAAACCTTGACGCCGCGATTGCTCATCGTGGTCAACTTGATTCCGTCGCCACTGAGCCCACTCAGGGAATTTCCCAGATCGTTGGCCGTGCCTTTGGTCCAATCCAGGAATACGTCAACCCCGACCAGGTCTTTTTGCGAGCGTGGGTGCTCTGGCCGGGACACCTGTGCCCACGGTGTTGCAGCTTCAGACGCCTTGTATTTTGCCGGCTTCAATGTGTTCGGCACTTGACCCATGCGGGCGACAACCGCTTCGGCGAATTGCCTTGTGCCGACCCTGTGTTTGCTCTTGCCTTCTTCGTAGATGTCGTAGGTATGAACTCCGTCTTCGATTGTCTTGAGCCACGCATTGTGAACTCGCTCCGCGGCCTTGCCTTCTCCGATGTGGACCAGCATCATAACCGCACCCAGTAGGAGACCGGATGGATTAGCGAGGTTCTGTCCCGCACGCCGCGGTGCCGAACCATGAATTGCCTCAAACATTGCCACGTGCTCGCCAATATTTGCCGAACCCGCCAGCCCGACAGAGCCCGCAATCTGGGCAGCTACGTCAGACAATACGTCACCATACAGATTCGGCATGACAAGTACGTCGAAGGTCTCAGGCGTATCAGCAAGTTTTGCCGCGCCAATATCTACAATCCAGTGCTCGTTTTCAATGTCAGAAAATTCCGCAGCAACTTCGTTAAAAACTTTATGGAAGAGGCCGTCGGTCAACTTCATGATGTTGTCTTTTGTGAAGCAGGTGACCTTTTTGCGATTGTTGCGGCGTGCATACTCAAATGCATACCGCACGATTCTTTCCGAGCCCGGGCGCGAGATCAGTTTTAGACATTGAGCTACCTGGTCGGTTTGCCGGTGTTCGATTCCTGCATAAAGGTCTTCTTCGTTTTCGCGCACTATTACCACGTCCATTTTCGGATGTTTCGTGTCCACGAATGGGTAATATGAGACACAGGGACGGACGTTGGCGAAAAGGCCAAGCGCCTTGCGGACCGTCACATTCAGGCTCTTGTAGCCACCGCCCTGTGGAGTGGTAATGGGAGCTTTAAGAAAAACCTTGGTCCGGCGCAGTGAGTCCCACGCGCTAGGCTCAATGCCGGAAGAGTTCCCCGCAAGGTAAACCTTTTCTCCAATGTCGATAGTTTCAATTTCGAGTTGCGCCCCCGATGCTTTAAGGATATCGAGCGTTGCTGCCATGATCTCGGGACCAATGCCATCGCCGTGCGCCACTGTGATAGGAACAGGGTTGCTCATAATTCCTCTTGCCTTTCTCGTTCGGTTTGAATAAGTGAGATAAGACAATATATTCCAAGCAGCCTGACCCAGGCAACGTGAGCTCTCCGGGGGCGTGTCGCAATTCAAGTGTTGTAACGCAAACTGTTAGCTTGCGCGCAAGTTAACAGCTTGCGTTACATGGGCGTAGGGCGCTACCTGTCTGGACGCGCCCTTGATCCTCAGAGTGGGCCCAATTAGGATAAATAGTTTATCATCGCCTATCGCAATCAGAGGTGAACCAAGCTGTGTGGAAAGCATTCATGCACCGGCGTGAGCGCGCCTGTCACGCCCGCGACAATAATCGGATTGTGCGTCCGTTTGAGTGGGGATTGGAATTTATCGCCGAGCAAGTTAATGGCGACGACCCACGTGACGTACTGCGCCGGCATACGTCACAGGCAATCGACAATAGCGAGACTTTCTATGCTTTACCGGAAATCAGGGACTTCAATTTGGAGGGGGACCAACTCACCTGGACCAGCGCCATTAAGACAGCACATCCGGAGAACAACATTGCGCGAGGTCGCTTCTTTCCGGTCAGAAATAAACCGGGTTCACCGCGGCGGGCTGCAGTTGTGCTGCCTCAATGGAACGCTCAGCCCAACAGTCATGTCGAGGCGTGCAGGATTTTTAATCTTATCGGTGTTTCTGCATTACGATTGACATTGCCCTATCACGAGCAACGACGTCCGGCTGGTTTGGAACGGGCTGATTACCTGGTCAGCTCGAATATTGGTAAGACCATTCAGTCCTTGCGTCAGGCGGTTGTGGACACGCGCGCAGCCGTGAGATGGCTGAAGCAGGCTGGTTATGAGCGTATCGGCATACTCGGTACGAGTATAGGTTCGTGCACTGCTTTTCTGGCCTTTGCCCATGAGCCAGGGATCGACATCGGCGTTTTTAATCACGTCTCTGGCTACGTTGCCGACGTCGTGTGGCAAGGCCTGTCCACTCAGCACGTTCGCGAGGGGTTCGCCGATCATGTGACATTGGAGGAACTGCGCCATTACTGGAGGCCAATTAGCCCAGTGCCTTTTATCGGGCGCGTGGCTGAGATGAGTCAGCGGCCGATGCGCTTTATTGCCGCGCGCTACGATCTGACTTTCCCGGTGGATCTTTCACAACAGGTCATCCGGGAAGTTCAACGTCATGATCTTCAGCTCGATGTCGTCTGGTTGCCATGTGGACACTACACGACTGCGGAAATGCCGTGGAAAGCGATCGATGCGTGGAAAATTGCCAGCTTTTTCCGCAAGCATTTGTAGAGAAGGCGAGGACCGAAAGTGCCCGGCGACATCGTAGATCGCATTCTCGCTCAACTCGATCATTCAAAAACCCGCTTCGATGCAGTTGGCGCGAAACGAACCGAGACTGTGCTCGAGCTTGCGACGCGGTTGAAGTTCACCAGGGCCGAGGCATTAATCAAGTTTCACGAGACTCTCCTTTTTCTGCGCGCATATCCTCAGAGCGCGCGTGTTGCCCGCATTTCTGAATCATTGCTGCAACTCTTTCGCGCGCGTGTTCAGATTCTGCAGGAATCGGGAACAGACTTTTCGCCGTTCGATAATGTAGAGGTATCGGGGATTGCCGGAACTTCGGTCACCGATACGTTTAGTTACTTCATAGTTTGCTGGCTGCTGCGCCGTCACCCGAGACAAATAGAGTTTGACTGGGAATGGTTTGAAGAACCGAATCGCCTGGGCGCCTCCTGGCCACGGTTCATGCCACTACTCGAAGAAGATGCGCAAGTTGAAGCAAACGTGCCCTACAGAGATTGGTTGCGCGCGGCGCGAAACGGCGAACGAGAATTGCCTTGGCTGATCAATCGCTTTCAAAGTATGGGCGCCACAATAGAGCAGCAGGCGGAACGCTATGAGGGCTTACGACTCTACGTGCGCTGGAAGCCCGGATACAGTGCAACCCGCACCGGTATGCGCCTACCAGTTCGTAAACTCTTCTATCACAAGGCGCCACTGATTCAGCGCCGGGATGTTCAGTTTCGCGAGGAGCTGCAAAAGTCTCCACCAAAGTTGGTGCAGCTTGATGCAAAACAGAGCAGGCGCATTCTCGATATGGCCCGCGAAACCTCCACAATTCGTTATCGCGAGCTTTATGGCTTCACGCATGGTGACCCGAAACATGTGTCACGTGTGAGCATAGGCCGCGGGGTCGACATTTTTGTGATTGGGGTGCCGGCGGACAGGCGGCTGCCACTGCGTGCGTATCATGCTGCCCTGATTTTTAAGAACGGAGTCCCCGTTGGTTACTTCGAGGGACTGTCGCTTTTCGAGCGCATGGAAAGTGGTTTCAACCTCTACTACAGCTTTCGCGAGGGAGAGACCGCCTGGATATATGCGCGTACTCTGAACATTTTTCATCACTTGCTCGGGGTTACCGCGTTTTCAATTGATCCATATCAGATTGGGTACGAAAACGAAGAGGGCATTGAATCAGGAGCCTTCTGGTTTTACCGGAAGCTGGGATTTCGACCGACGCGACCTGGCTTGCTAAAGCTGGCAGTCAGTGAAGAGAAGAAGATTTCGCAACGCCCCTCGTATCGCACCTCGGCAAGGATACTCCGCAAGTTGGCGGAAGGTCCGATGATATTTGAGTTAGACCAGGTCCGGACTGGCGAATGGGACCGATTTCAGCTTAGGGAGATTGGTTTTGCGGTTCAGCGACTCATGGCCAGCCGCTTTAAAGGAGATGCCGGCAGGATGCGCAACGATTCGGTGATGGCGATTGCGCGCATGCTTACTCTCCCCACGAGTTCCTTACCTGAATACAAGTCTCGAATATTGAGCGATTTTGCTGTGGTGCTGGCGCTCATCCCCGGCCTCGACGGATGGAATGATAGTGAAAAGACGATGCTGTCAGAGGTCATCCGGGCAAAAGGTGGCGTTGACGAGGTTCGGTACTTGAAGTTGATGCAGCGACATGCGCGCTTGCGTCAGGAGATAATTCGACTGGGTTCTAAATAGATTCGATCGATAGCGCGGTTTCAAGGCCTGGCTCTTCAGTTTCAGGCTTGCAGGGCCTAATCCCACCAACTGTGCGGTTGGTGGGATTTTAACCTTTCAGGGGCTGTTCTTTTTGTAGGCCGGATATGAACCAGATCCCCGTCACCCTGTGGGTTTGAGGTTAATCACTGCCACCAATTCAGATCTGGCTCAAACACTTCTCCAATTGATGCTCCAGAATCTTATTTTCGGAAAAGTTCTCCAGTTTCGAAAAATACGCCGCACTGCGATCGAGGGCATCGCGCGGCACCAGACCCACTATTTCCGCACCAGAAACCTCTACTCCGAGCGTATTAGCTGCTTTAACGACCGCCTCATACCCCTCTTTCATCCCGGAAACCTTGTAGTTCAAGAGGTTCATCGATACCTGCACGAGGCCTCTTGAAGCGAGATTGAAGCCCAGTGCCTTCACAAAAGGAAGACCGCCGTTTCGCGCCCTTACCACTCGCGCTACCTGCCGGGCAATGCTCAGGTCGTTTGTGCGGAGATTGACGTTGAACGCAATGAGTAGCGGTCGTGCGCCGACTGCAATTGCACCTGCGGTTTCGTGAACCCGAAGTGGGCCAAAATCGGGAGCACGGTCTGGCGCGACAGCGATCTGTTCTCGCAGCAGCTCGAGCGCGCCGCGGCGCACATCTTCCAGATTTACGCGGTCAGACCTGAGTGCTGCCCTTTCGTAGAAGTAGACGGGTATCGAGAGTTCTTTGGCGATACGCCGGCCGGCCTGTCGCGCCAGCAGCGAACAATCCTCAATCGTCACTCCCTCGATAGGCACGAAGGGCAGTACATCAGTGGCTCCGAGACGAGGATGCTCGCCCTGGTGAGTGCGCATGTCTATCAGTTCGGCCGCCCTCGCGGTAACCCGTACCGCGGCTTCAACCACATGCTCCGGCGTGGCCACAAAAGTGATCACCGAACGGTTGTGGTCTGGGTCGATGTGCATGTCGAGGACACACGCCCCTTCAGTGCCGGCGATCTCGCCTGCCAAATTCTGAATAACGTCCCTCTTGCGGCCTTCGCTAAAGTTTGGTACACACTCGACGATGCGTTTCAATGCCTAAGTCTCCGGAGAAGGCTCTGTCTCGGCTTTTCCAGCAACGATTCTAAGGCGAAAGCTGCAAATCCAAAATTTTTCCGGCACTATCATGGCTTCAGATCGCTTCATCAAAGAGCGCAAAACCAGTTGGCAAAGATTAGAAGAGCTTCTGGAGCGGTTAAACAAAACCTCACTGCGGCGTCTGAATCGCCATGAAGTGCGCGAATTGGGGAGGATATACCGTCGCACGGCCTCAGACCTGGCCATTGCCCGCGCCGAATCTCGCGATCCGCGTCTGATTAACTATCTGAACAGCCTCTTAATTCGCGCCCACGGCCGAATCTATCGGGCCGACCCACACGGTGGTGCCGGATTACGGAGGTTTTTCGCTCGCGAGTTTCCTCGCACGTTTCGTCTCACCTGGCGTTACACAGCAGTCGCTTTCATGGTCTTCTTTGTTTTTGGTCTCATCGGTTTTTTGGCCACCCGCTATGATCCGGAGTTTTCTGAACTGGTGGGCGTGCCCCCTGCCTTTCGCGAACTCTATATCGAAACGAAGACTCATTGGTGGGAGGATCTAAATCAGGCCAACCAGATAGGCGCCAGCCGGATCTTCACCAACAACATCCAGGTGACAATCTATACATTTGCTTTCGGCGCGATCTTTGGAGTCGGCACCCTCTACTATCTGGCTTTTAATGGAGCAGTGATCGCCGCAATACTGGCCCTCACTTATCGCGCTGGTTTTGGCAACGATCTCGTCATGTTCATGGTGGGTCATGGAGTAATAGAACTGTCCTGTATTTTCATTGCTGGTGGGGGCGGTTTGTTGATTGGTAGCGCACTGGTAATGCCAGGGGACCTCTCTCGGGCAGATGCTCTTAAGATCCGTGGCAAACACGCTGTTCGTCTGATGATGGGAATAGCGCCGCTGCTGGTGATTGCCGGGGTCATTGAAGGCTTCATCTCGCCCGCGCCAATCGATCCGCGAATCAAATTGAGCATAGCGGCAGTGACTGGAGTGGCCCTCTATTCTTATCTGCTGCTGGCCGGAAGGGACGACGAGTAGCCGTTGACCAGCCTGAAGGGGGTCATTCAGTTCTCAGCACACGACTGCGGCAACCATCAGTATCAACCTCCAGGCGCCGGATAGAAGTCTTGATGCCATGCTGCTGGAAACAGTTGGCAATCGTCTGGCTGATGGATTCAGAGTGGTCCTCGACAATCGCCAACACACTCGGTCCGGCACCGCTCAACGCCAGCCCAATCAGGCCCGGCATCTTTGGTAAGGATAGCGCCTCGGCAAGGCCGGGAACTAGCGACTGCCGTCTTTGCTGATGTAATCGGTCGCGGGTTGCCTCCCATACAAGGTCGAATCGCCGCTCCGATAAGGCGGCATTAAATAACGCACTCCGTTGCAGGTTGTAAACAGCATCTGTATGGTTCACAACCCTCGGCAAGGCGGCACGAGCCAGCCTTGTTTCAACTCGAGTGTCGGGAGAAACAACTACAATCTTCAGTTCTGGTGGCCACGAGCGTTTTACGGCAATGACGTTTCCCAGTGGTCCAACACAGGTTACGACAAACCCACCGAGCAAAGCCGCTGCTACATTGTCGGGGTGGCCCTCAAATTCGGTTGCGTATTGCAACAGCCGGTTTTCTGGAATCTGCTTGTTGGTTAGTAGCGTAAATAATTTTATACCGCCAACAATCGCCGCCGCGCTGCCACCAAGACCGCGACTAATAGGAATCTCATTGTGTGCAGCGAGGTAGACTGATGGTAATTGTTCGCCCTCCCGATTAGCGACGTACTTCATCGCGCGAAAGATAAGGTTCTCTGATGTGCGCGGGAGCTTGGCGTTTTCTTTTGGTCCGATCGTGCGCACACGACAGGAGACTCGAGAGCGGGCGATTCTTGTTGCACGAATCGTTAGGTAAAGCTGGAAGGCTAGTCCAAAACAATCGAAACCGGGACCAAGATTGGAGGTGGAGGCAGGCACACGAACTTCTACCGCACGAGCACCCACCCGGGTCTCGCCGGCAGGTTCTGTTGCAATTGCCATGATATCGCCTCTGGCTTTAGGGAAGCTGTCGTTTCTGTTGTTCGCGCTCGAGTGCCTTGAGAATCGCGTCCCTGGTCGCTTCGACCGCAATTGGATGGTTGCTGAACGAACCGGTCATTAGCTCTGACCCAGCGGAGCTGCCTCTCTTCTGATGATAACCGATCACGTACTCCGTGTCTTTTAAAAGATGTCCGGTAAGAACGGCGACAACCTTCTCGTCCTTACGAATGATTCTTTCGGTTACAAGCCGTTTAATTCCCGCCAGTGTCGTCGCGGAGGCCGGCTCGCAACCTATTCCGTCACGCCCGATGATGGCCTTAGCGTCTGCAATCTCCTGCTCCGTCACCGCCAATGCCCGGCCGTTGGTCCATTCGATGGCGCGTAAGGCTTTTTTCCATGAGACGGGCGCGCCTATCTTAATGGCGGTGGCGCGGGTTGTTGGCTGCTCGACGGGAGAGAACTTTCTCACGGCATCCTTCACAGGTCTGTATTGTCCGCGAGAACTGAAAAGATGGGCAAAGGGCGCAGCTCCCTCGGCTTGAATGATATTGATTTGTGGCAATGAATCGATGACTTGCAGATCAAACAATTCCTTAAACCCCTTGCCCAATGCTGAGCTGTTTCCCAAATTACCTCCAGGCACGACCACCTGGTCAGGGACCTTCCAGTCCAGTTGTTGCATCAGTTCGGCCACGACGGTTTTCTGACCCTCAATGCGAAAAGGATTGATCGAATTTGCCAGGTAGACACCATTATCCTCTGCAAGCTGGCGAATCACCCGCATCGCCACGTCGAAATTTCCGAGAATCTCGAGCACCATGCCGCCATAATCGAGCGCCTGGGCTAGTTTTGCATGACTCACCTGTCCTTGCGGGACCAGGATGGCGCAGGGGATCTCTGCTCGCGCGGCATAGGCAGCCAGGCTGGCGGCAGTGTTGCCTGTGCTCGCGCAAGCCACCAGGCGCGCGCTCAGCAACCGGGCTTGCGTAATCGCGGTCGTCATGCCTGTGTCTTTGAAGGAACCGGTAGGATTGCATCCCTGGTGTTTCAGTAGTAGCGATTGCAGTCCGCAATATCTGGCTGAGCGCGGCGCGGCGTATAAGGGAGTGTTCCCCTCTGCCATTGAAACAACAGGCACCGAATCCGCAAACGGCAGCAACTCCCGGTGGCGCCAAACTCCGCTGCTATCTCTTGCCCCAGCAGATGAACGCCGCTCGTTCCAGATCTTTTTCAGCACCGTCGCATTGAAAGCCTTGTCGAAGCAGTATTCAATATCGAGTAGTCCGCCACAGGCAGCACAGACGTAAATTGGCTCATTCAGAGGGTAGGTGGCGTTGCAGTCGGGTTCGATGCAACGTTGGAGAGCTTGAACAGACACTTGTTTTTTCTGCGGGTCTAGAGATTCATGCACATGCCCTTTGCATGGTAACGCTGGGGTCGCAAGCGTCAGTAGCTAACACGTTTTGCTATCGCCACTCATTGCATCTTCAGCTGCTCAATGTTGGCGCAAGGAGAGGTAAAGAGGCAAGTGTCAGGTGGCAGCTTTAGACTCCGGAGTGTTTGAAAAATTTTGGGCATAGCCACGTTTGACTGGTACGTCCTCAAACCTTATGCTCGATGCGTCTCCGTCAGGTATTCGGTTCCCTTAGTTTCCGCAACCCCTATGACTTCGCGGATTAAAGAAATTACAGTTTTACTCAGGCCTCGCATCGAGGCAATCAGCAGCCAACCCAGACGAGCTTTCGTTTACCAGGTCGTTGTGCGCCTTTGGAGCAATCTCCCCGCGTGGGCGTGGTTCACACGGCAACTGTTGCCACCCGTTTCGATGACCAAGCGAACTAGTCTGTCGCCGATGAATTGAGAGAGGTATCTACTCTGACTCCTGAACGCTGGAAAAAGGTAGAAGAAGTCTTCGAATCGGTGCTTGAAAGGCCGCCTTCGGAGCGCGCCGCCTTTCTGGAGTCGGTTTGCCAGGATGATCTATCCCTGCGCAATCAGGTTGAAACTCTCCTGCAGTCGTTGCAGCAAGCAGGAAGCACCATCGATTCTCCGGCATTTGGCGCTGTAGTTCCCGAAACAGTGGTTGAGGCGCCATTCATGATTGGCAAGCGCCTGGGGGCTTATCGCATCGAGCAGGAAGTTGGCCGTGGTGGTATGGGTTCGGTATATCTGGCGGTCCGTGCAGATGATGAATTTCACAAACGCGTGGCGATCAAGTTGATCAAGCGCGGTATGGATACGGATTTCATAATTCGGCGTTTCCGCAACGAGCGGCAGATCCTTGCCAGTCTGGATCATCCGCATATTGCCCGGTTGCTGGATGGTGGCACGACAGAAGACGGTCTTCCCTATTTTGTGATGGAATACGTTGAAGGCCAGCCGGTCTACCATTACAGCGACACTCAGAGATTATCAATCACCAACCGCCTCCGGTTGTTCCGCGATGTTTGTTCAGCGGTGCAATATGCTCACCAAAACCTGGTAATTCACCGTGATTTGAAGCCCAGCAATGTGATGGTAACGCCGGAAGGCGTGCCCAAACTGCTGGATTTTGGGATTGCCAAACTTCTGAATCCCGAGATGGCCACGCATACGCTCGATCCCACTACTGCTGCCATTAGGCTGATGACCCCCGAATATGCCAGCCCTGAGCAGGTGCGTGGCGAAGGCGTGACCGTTGCCAGCGACGTTTACAGTCTGGGCGTGATGCTGTACGAGCTGTTAACGGATCACCGTCCCTACAGACTCTGGAATCACTCGCCATTGGAGTTAGCACGGGTAATCTGCGAAGAAGAGCCCGAGCTTCCGAGTGTGGCGGTAAATCTGATTGAAGTCATTCCCACCCGGGATGGAGAACCCATCGAAGTCACACCGGAAACAGTGAGCGTCGCGCGCAGCACAACTCCCGACCAGCTTCGGCGTGAGTTGTCGGGGAGTCTCGACAATATCGTCCTGAAGGCGATGCATAAGGACCCTGCCCAACGCTACCCTTCGGTTGAGGAGTTTTCAGAGGACATTCGCCGCTACCTCGAAGGACATCCTGTTTCTGCCCCGTCTTACTTTTCTACGAAATCGGAATTGGAGACCGCTGAGCTGGCTTCGACATCACGGTCAATAGCAGTACTGCCGTTTCAGGTGCTGCGCAAGGAAGAAAAGAGCGATGAGTTTCTGGGAATGGGAATGGCCGACGCCATCATTACCAAGCTCAGCAATATTCAGCGGATTGTAGTTCGTCCTACAAGCTCAGTAGTCAAATACTTCGATGGTACACATAACATTCTCGCAGCAGGACATGAACTGAACGTTGGCTATGTACTCGACGGTCGAATTCAGCGTGCCGGCGATCGCATTCGTGTAACTGTTCAGTTGGTTAGAATTCACGACGGAGCGCCGCTCTGGGCCACCAAGCTTGATGAAAACTTTACTGATATCTTCGCAGTTGAAGATTCCATTTCGCAGCAAGTGGCCGATGCTCTCGTACCCCGGCTAACGGGGGAAGAACGGCAGTTGCTGCTGCGGCACGAAACGGAGAAAGCGGACGCCTATCAGGCCTTTCTTAAGGGTAGGTTTTTCTGGAATCGATTTACTCCTGAGGATTTTGCGAGGGCCGTGGAACAGTTTCGCGAAGCGATTCGTCTTGATCCTAATTACGCGCAAGCCTACGTGGGGGTTGCAGACTATTACAACTGGGCTGCCATCTTCGGCCTCGACAATCCTACCGAATGTTTTTCACAGTCAAAAGCCGCGGCCATCAGGGCCCTGGAGTTGGATGAACAGTTAGCTGAAGCACACGCGGCCCTGGCATTCACCAATCTCTGTTACGACTGGGACTGGGAAGCCTCTGAGCACAGGTTTAGACGTTCGCTGGAACTGAACCCAAACTATGGCAACGCGCATCAGTGGTACTCCAACCTGCTAGCCGCCCAGGGTCGCTTTGCCGAAGCGATTGCTGAGATCAAGCGTGCTCAGGAGATTAATCCGCTTTCGCTCATGGATCGCTCTATCGCGGGCTGGACCTACTATCACGGACGCCGCTATCAACTCGCTGAGAATGAACTCCTTGCCATTCTGGAAATTGATCGCAACTTCAGCAACAGTCACCTGATGCTTGGTCTCGTGTATGAGCGACTCGGTCGTTACCAGGAATCGATCACCGAATTGAATTGCGCTCTGGAGTTGATGGCCGGCTCAGTCGTGCCTCTCTGGGCGCTCGGCTATACGTTGGCGGTTAGTGGGAAACCAGCAGAAGCACGACTGAG
>Ga0209751_10004858_pt1 | contig 12784 bp, 12 predicted proteins | sample RifCSP13_1_FD_184019 | JGI IMG/M metagenome (GOLD analysis project Ga0209751, IMG submission 184019) | Soil microbial communities from Rifle, Colorado - Rifle CSP2_sed 13_1 (SPAdes) (version 2) | ecosystem: Environmental > Terrestrial > Deep subsurface > Rock core/Sediment | place: Rifle... | reverse complement strand
GAAGGAGGGATCAAAACCGGAGGGGGGTGAAAAGAGTGCCAGTTAGAATCGGACTTACGGAACTAATCCTGATGTCTCTGTTGCTCCTGGTGTTCTTCGGGTCGCGCAAAGTCCCCGAATTCATCAAGGGAATCGCCGATAGCGTCAGCGAATTTAAGAAGAGCGCGGGAAGCAAGGAGTAGTTCGGAATTACCTCAAAATGTCTCCAGAAAACGTGAGACCTGCCGACTTAGGTTGGGAGGGTCTCATTGACAAATTCAGCCCCTTCCTGAACGAAATCAAAAAAAGAGTCCGCTTTTTTGTCCTGCTTTTCTTGGTTTTTTCCGTCTTGGGATTTGTTTACTACGAGCAGATCATCAATTTCAGCCTGACGATTTTCCGGTTGGAGGGAGTGAACATCGCTTTTACCTCGCCGTTTCAGTTCATTAATCTCGCCTTTAGCTCGGCCCTCGCCGTTGGTCTGATCGCGGCCCTGCCGGTCGCTCTCTACCAGGTTTTTTCTTTCCTGAAGCCGGCTCTCAAGAAAAGGGAATTCCGAATTCTAATGACGCTGATGCCGCTGGCGGTCTTTCTCTTTGCCGTTGGCTTTTTCTACGGGGTGGCGGTGATGAAGTACGTCATCGGCCTCTTCTATGAGAAGGCGCAGGAGTTGGAGATCGGCAATCTGCTAGATGTTTCCGCGCTGCTCTCCCAGATCATTGTGACCTCCTCTCTTTTGGGAGCGGCCTTTGAGTTTCCGATTGTAATCACGGCGCTGATGAGCCTCAAAATCGTCGCCTATCGCTCGATCGCTTCCCAGCGAACGATGGTCTACTTCTTCTGTCTGCTCTTCGCTAGCCTGCTGCCGCCGACCGACCTGCTCTCCTTGGCCCTGCTGACGGTGCCGCTGATCCTGCTCTTTGAATCCACCCTCCTCATCAACCGGGCCGTTCTCAAGACTCCGGTGTCTTGACCTTTCAATCTTCAAACCCTATACTGGAGCTACTGGTTGGTGGGCTCGTCCCACCAAATTGTTTGATTAGGGTAGAGGGTATAGGGTATAGACAAGACGTACCACTAAACCCTGAACCCTAAACCCTAATCCCTAGCAGTAAAGAGATGGCAACAACCGAATTTTCGGCGGCAATTAATCAGCTCGCGGCGGAACGGGGAGTTTCCCCGGAGTCCATCATTGAAGGCGTCAAGCAGGCGCTCGCCGCCGCATATCGCAAGGACTTCGGCGGTCCCACCCCGGTCGTGGAAGAGGGGGAGGAGCCCAAGGACGATATTGAAGTTAAGCTGACGCTGGAAACCGGGGAAGCCCGGATCTTCAAAGAGGGCAAGGACGTGACGCCGGCCGGCTTTGGCCGGATCGCTGCCCAAACGGCGAAGCAGGTTATTCTTCAAAAAATTCGGGAAGAAGAGAAGGAAGCGATTCGAACCGAGTTCAAGGAAAAAGAGAAGAGCATCGTTTCCGGTTTCGTTTTCCGGGTGGAAAACGGAGTGGTCTTTGTGGACCTGGGCCGGACGCAGGGGATCCTGCCGCCTTCCGAGCAGATTCCGGGAGAACAGTACCGCACCGGGGCGCGGGTGAAGGCGCTGGTGAAGGAGGTTCAGGAGGGGACCAGGGGGCCGGAGATCCTGCTCTCGCGGACCGATCCAGAATTCGTGACTGAACTTTTCGCCCTGGAAGTTCCCGAGATTTCTCAAGGAATTGTCAAGGTGGAAGCGATTTCCCGGGAGGCCGGCCGGCGTACCAAAATCGCGGTTTCCTCCAGTGAGGAACGGATCGACCCGGTTGGTTCTTGCGTCGGGCAGAAGGGCGTTCGGGTGCAGGCGGTGACCCACGAGCTGGGTGAAGAGAAGGTCGATATCATTCCTTACTCGGCGGACGATGCGACTTTCGTTTCTTCGGCGCTCTCGCCGGCGAAGGTCATTGCAGCGAAGCTCAAGCCGAAGAGCCGAACCGCCGAAGTGGAGGTGCCCGAGGACCAGCTCTCGCTGGCCATCGGCAAAGAAGGCCAGAACGTCCGATTGGCGGCAAAATTGACCGGTTGGCGGATCGACATCAAGGGTGCCGGCACGGTCTTTGCCGAAGGGACGAAGGGTTTGGGATTGGTCGACCAAGGTCTTTCGGCTCGGGTCGCCAAGCTCCTGGGAGAAGCGGGGATCGAGAGCGTTGAGAAGTTGAAGGAAAAACCCTTCGAGGAGATTAAAACCATCAAAGGATTGGGACCGAAGGCTCTGGCCGAGGTCGAGAGAGTAATTGCGAATGTCCAAAAAACAGCTGAAACCGAAAAACCCACAAGCTAATGCCGTTACCCGTCCTCCCGTCGTTGTTGTCTTAGGGCACATTGACCACGGGAAGACTTCTCTTTTAGACTCTATCCGGAAAACCGCGGTGGCTGCGAAAGAAGCGGGGGGAATTACCCAGAAAATTGGCGCCTATCAGATCATCGAACCCTCCGGCCGGCGGATCACTTTCATTGATACTCCCGGACACGAGGCCTTTTCCAAGATGCGGCAGCGCGGGGCGGGTGTGGCTGATCTCGCGGTCTTGGTCGTCGCGGCGAACGACGGGGTCAAGCCCCAAACGGTGGAGGCGATCGCTCACGCCAAAGCGGCGGGGGTGCCGCTGGTAGTCGCAATTAACAAGGTTGATCTGGCTTCGCCGCAAGATGTGGCGAAAGTCAAGGGCCAGTTAGCAAAGGAAGACGTGTTCGTGGAGGACCAGGGTGGCAAAATTCCCGCGGTGGCGGTTTCGGCAACAACCGGTGCCGGCGTTCCGGAACTTCTGGAGATCATCGGCCTTTCGGCCGATATGCTGGAGCTCAAGGCGGAAGCCGGCGGCGAGGCGGAGGCGGTGGTAATCGAATCTCTGCTTTCCTCCCAGCAAGGGCCGTTGGCGACGCTGATCGTCAAGAAGGGAACCTTCAAGATCGGGGACCAGATATTCGCCGGCGATGTCTCCGGTAAGATCAAGGCGCTGATGAACGATCTCGGCCAGCGCATTTCGGAAGCCGGTCCTGGTACGCCGGTGCAGGTGCTCGGTTTTTCGGACGTTCCTCCGGTGGGAGCCCTGGTTACTCGTCTGTCTGCTCCTGCTTCTGGCGTCGTCTCACCAAAGGCGGTGGCCAACCAACCGATCAACCCCGCCGCCGAGCCCACCACCAGTCTCAACGTCGTTCTGCGGGCCGATACCCAGGGTTCCTTGGAAGCGGTCGAGGTTCCGCTCGCCAATCTGGAGGCGGGGGGTAAAGGAATTAATTTCCTCCTTAAGAGCATCGGCCCGATCTCCGACTCGGATGTTCGCTTAGCGGCGGCTGCCAAGGGAGTGATTCTGGGCTTCAACGTGCCAACCGGTTCCTCCGCCCGGAAATTGGCGGATGACTTGGGGGTGGGGGTGCGCTCTTTCCCCATCATCTACGAACTTATCGAGGTGGCGGAGAAATTGCTCTCCGGTGCCCAGGTTCTGGCGGAAGAGAAGAAAGCGCCCGAGGCGGAGGTACTGGCGACCTTCACCCTGCACAGCGGTGATGTCGTCGCCGGCGTTAAGGTGCTCAATGGCAAGTTTAAGTATCGTGACCGCATCAAGGTTTTCCGCGAGGGAACGGAGGAGGAGGTTCACCAGGGGAAGATCCGCGGACTGAAGGTCGGCAAGGACGAGGTTCAGGAGGTGAAAACGGGCCAGGAGGCCGGAGTTCTGGTCAAGCCGGATTTTGAGTTTAAAAAAGGCGACCGTATCGTGGTATCCTAGAATAGGAAAAGTTATCAGGAATAGAGAATAGTTATATATGCCAAAAGCAAAAATCAAAAAGCAAAAAGTTACGAGGAAAGTAACAAAAGCGGCGGAGCCGAAGGTTAAGAAAGTAGCGGCTAAAATTGAGTCTATCTCCCAGGGGAAAAAGGAACTGGTGGCGCTCTCGGCCACTCACTCCACCGACACCGGTTCTCCGGAGGTGCAGATCGCACTCCTATCGAAAAGGATCGGGGAGTTGACAGAGCATCTTAAAATTCATAAGAAGGACCTTAGTTCGCGCCGCGGCCTGCTGGGACTTGTCAACAAGCGTCGAAAACTTTTAATGTATCTATTGAAGAAGGACGAAAAACGATACCAGGTAATTACGGAAAAGCTAGGATTGGAAAAATAATTTTTCCCCCCTGTCTCCCGCAACTTGGTCTCTCTAGAAATGAAAAAAATAATTAAAAAAGAAATTGAATTTGGGGGCCGAACTCTTTCTTTGGAATACGGAGAGCTGGCCGGCCAGGCCAGTGGTTCAGTGCTCGCCCGTTACGGGGACACCGTCGTTCTTGCGACTGCCACCACCACGCCGGCTAAAGAAGATATCGGATACTTTCCTCTCACCGTGGATTATATGGAGCGGCTCTACGCCGGCGGGATCATCAAGGGTTCCCGCTTTGTGAAGCGGGAAGGCCGCCCCTCCGACGAGTCGATCGTGTATGGAAGAATGATTGATCGTTCCATTCGTCCCCTCTTTCCCAAGGAATTTGGAGATGAGGTTCAGGTTGTGATCACGGTTCTGTCGGTGGACAAAGAAAATGACCCGGCGGTTTTAGGAGTGATCGGCGCTTCGGCTGCTCTGGCCTGTTCGAACATTCCTTGGGATGGGCCAATCGCGTCTGTCCGGATTGGGCGCAAGCCGGTGGAGAGCGGGGTTGGGGAGTTGATTCTCAATCCGACAGCGACGGAGACTACCGTTTCGGATCTGGATCTGATCGTCTCCGGAAAGGCGGATGAGATCGTGATGGTGGAGGGTGGGGCGAGTGAAGTTCCCGAAGAAGAGATTCTTAAGGTGATGGAATTCGCGCAAGCGGCGTTGGTTCCAATCACCAAATTTATCACCGAGATGGCCGCGGAAGTGAAGATTGAAAAGATGAAAGTGGAAGCTGATCCTCAGGTCAAGCATATGCTGGAGGACCTGCGCGACTTTACGCTTGCGCCCCTTAAAGAGCTCGTTGAGAAAACGACCGATAAGGAGAGTTTCAATGAGGGGCTCGCGGAGCTTTCCGAAAAAATATTCAAGAAGTTTGAGGGCACCTATCAGAAGCTAGCGATGGCGGCGGCGCTGGGCGATCTCACTAAAGAAGCGGTGCGCGAGCTCGTGATTAAGGACGGAAAGCGCACCGACGGACGGAAGTTGGATGAGGTGCGTCCGCTCCATATCCGGGTGGGGATCCTGCCGCGGACCCACGGCTCGGCCCTCTTCCAGCGCGGGGAGACCCAGGTTCTCACCGTTGCTACTCTAGGCGCGACTTCCCTGGAACAGATTTTGGAGAGTCCTATGGGGGAAACCAAGAAGCGCTTCATGCACCACTACAATTTTCCATCCTTCTCGGTCGGCGAGACCAAGCCGAACCGGGGTCCTGGCCGGCGTGAGATCGGCCACTCGGCCCTGGCGGAGCGGGCGCTGGACCGGATGATTCCATCCGTGGAGGAGTTTCCCTATGCGATCCGTCTGGTTTCGGAGGCCCTTTCGTCCAACGGTTCCACCTCAATGGCTTCCACCTGCGGCTCGACTCTGGCTCTGATGGACGCTGGTGTGCCGATCAAATCGCCCGTTTCCGGAGTGGCGATGGGGCTCTTCACCGACGGGAAAACCTTTCGGGTCCTGACCGATATCGCCGGGATTGAAGACCAATGCGGCGATATGGATTTCAAAGTAGCGGGAACCGCCAAAGGCGTCACGGTAATCCAAATGGATATCAAGGTTAAGGGTCTTCCCCATAAAGTGATGGCGGAAGCCCTAGCCGAGGCCCACAAAGCGCGGCTGGGGATCCTGAAGGAGATGCTCAAGGTGCTCGATAAGCCCCGGGAAAAACTCTCCCAGTACGCGCCCAAGGTGGCCACCATCAAGGTCCCGATCGAGAAGATCGGCGAGGTGATCGGTCCGGGGGGCCGGATGATCCGCCGCCTCACCGAACAGACCGGAACAGAGATCGATATTGATGACAACGGTACAGTGAGCATCTCCGGCCCGGACGAGGACAAGGTCAACGAAGCTCGGAAGCTGGTGGACGACCTCACCCGGGAGGTTCAGGTCGGGGAGATTTTCGAGGGCACGGTCCAGCGGATCATGGACTTTGGCGCTTTTGTGGAAATTCTGCCGGGCAAGGAAGGAATGGTACACGTCTCCGAGCTCGCCTACAGCTTCGTCGCTAAACCGACCGATGTCGTTAATATTGGGGACAAAGTCAAGGTGAAGGTGATCGAGATCGACGCGATGGGTCGGATCAATCTCTCGAAGAAGGCCCTGGAGAAGCCGCCTGAGGGTTATCAGGAAAGGCCCCGCGAGGATCGCGGCGGCCCTTCCGGACCACCGCGGCCCGGCGGTCGCCCGTTTCGCCCGGGGGGTTTTGGTGGCGGTTCGTCCTATCGAGGAGGTTCTTCTTCCCGTCGGCCGGGGGGTTATCCACCCCAGCGGCGGCCGGGATTCGGCGGTGGTGGTGGGGGCCGGGAGGGTTATCGTCCCGCTTCCGACCGCGGCCGTCGTTAGATGAGTAGTAATGGACGGCCGCCTTGTGGCGACCTAGCATTCTCGCTTTGCTCGAATGAAAAGTAAGAAAGAAGAGCTCCTGGCCCAAATTGATCGAGCGGTCAAAACTTGCCATGGCTGCCGCCTCTGGCGGACTGCCACCCACGCCGTTCCCGGGGAAGGTAGTTCCAGTGCCACGATCATGTTTGTGGGTGAGGGCCCTGGTTACCACGAGGATAAGCTCGGTCGTCCGTTTGTCGGCCGGGCCGGTGGTTTGCTGGATCGCCTGCTTTTGCGCAACGAAATTCGCCGCGAAGAGGTTTTCATCACCAACGTGGTCAAGCACCGTCCTCCTGATAATCGAGCGCCGATGAAGGATGAAGTACGCGCCTGCTTGCCTTTTTTGATCCAGCAGATCAAGGTGATCAATCCCAAAGTCATTGTGCCGCTGGGCCGCTCGGCGCTGGATATTTTTTTGAAGGATAAGCTGATCGGTGAGATGCACGGGCGGGGATTCAAGGTCGGTAACCGGATCGTCTTTCCGCTCTACCACCCGGCGGCGGCGCTGCGTTCACCGGCGGTTCTGCGTATTTTGGAGCACGACTTTCGCAGTCTGCCGAAGATTGTTCGGGGAGAGCTTTTACCGGTCGAGATCGAAGTTACCAATGGCGATAAGAACCAAATGAAGTTAATATAAAATATGGAAGATCAAGTAAATCCACAACCGAATAGGAGAACAGAAGAGAATATGACTCTCAAATTTATTCCGATCGGGGGAATGGGTGAGGTCACCCGGAACATGTACGTCTATGAGACGCCGAACGATATGGTGCTCGTGGACTGCGGCATCGGTTTCCCGCCGGAGGATCAGGGCCTGCCGGAGAACACGCTGCTGATCCCCGATTTTTCCTACGTCCTGGCCCACCAGAACAAGTTACGGGCGCTCGTCATCACCCACGGCCACGAGGACCACATCGGCGCCATTCCCTACCTGTTGAGGAAGATCCGGGTGCCGGTCTACGCCGCTCGCCTTCCGGCCGGAATGATCCGGGAGAAACTCAAGGAGAGAGGACCGAAGAAGGCCGAGATTAGGGATGTCACCGATGGCCAGCGCGTCCAGCTCGGTCGGGATTTCTCCTTCGAATACATCCGGCTGACCCACTCGATCCCGGACACGATGGCGATCGCCTTGACCACTCCTCTGGGAGTGGTGATCCACACCGGCGATTTCAAGCTCGATCCGACGCCGCTCGATCGCCGTCTGGCCCAGCTGGGGAAGATCGAGGAGTACGGCCGAAAGGGCGTGCTTCTTCTGGCTTCGGATTCCCTACGGTCGGAGCGGGAGGGTTCCTCTCCCTCGGAGAGGATCGTCGGGGAGACCTTCTTCAAAGAGATCCAGAAGACCAAGGGAAGGGTCTTCGTGACGATGTTCTCTTCGGACATCTCTCGGGTCCAGCAGGCGATCGACGTCGCTGACGCTCTTGGTCGCAAGGTGACGCTGGCCGGGTTGTCGCTGGAGAAGAACTTTGAGGTCGCCCGCAATCTGGGATACCTCGCCGTCTCCAAGGGCCAGGTCATCGACAACGCCAAACTCAAGAAGCTACCGGTTTCCGAGCAGCTGATCCTGGTTTCGGGCTCGCAGGGCCAATCCAACTCGGCTCTCTCGAAGATGGCGCGGGGCGGCCACCGCAGTTTCAAGATCGGGCAGGGTGATCTGGTGCTCTTCTCCTCCGACCTGATCCCGGGCAACGAGGACCGTGTCCGGAACGTCCAGGAGGACCTGAGGAGCGTGGGCGCCAAGGTCATCTATCTGGAAGAGATCCCCGAGATCCACGTCTCCGGCCACGGCTACGCCGATGACCTCATCAGGATGATGCGCGCCGCCCAGGCCCGGTACCTGGCGCCGATCGGCGGAACGCCGACCTCGATGCCGGAGTACGCCAAGTTGGCCAAGGGGTACAACTACCGCGACGAGCAGATCTTTCTGCTGGAAAGCGGGCAGATCCTGGAGTTCTATCGTTTTGAGAACCGCGTCGCGGCGCGGATCGCCGGCCGGGTGACGCTGCGGGAGTTCTCGGTAACCCAGGATTGACTTTTTCCCGTTTGCCCTATAACATAGAGGAACATCAATCGTTTTAGTCGCCCTAGGCGACAAGGAGAGAGGCTCATGTCTTGTTCGGATTGTCACTACCTGTTGACCGGTTCGAAATCGCCGAGCGGGAGGAGTTGGTGCGGGTGGATGGGCGGAGACCCCACGCCGGGAGACCCCCAGCGTTGCCACCACGTACCTCTGCAGCAGGCCCGTCTTCCGGAGGGGTTTGCGATCGCGAAGTCTCATCGAGTCGTTGCGGTTGCCGATCTTGCCGCCGAGAACGAGAACTTCGCGGACGTATCGGGTCGGCTGGACTGATCGGATACACTGTTCGTAGGGCGGTTAACCATCTTGGTTGACCGCCTTTTTTCTTTTTCCCATCTCCCTTCTCCAACTATAAATGACGCAGTGCTAGCGAGTAATTTATGCAACCTGAGCGTAAGCGAAGGAAAGCATTCCTATCCCATAGCGATTGACGAACGGCCATTTCCGTGTTTTAATAGAGATAGTAATAAAAATCTCTTGAAGAAAGGAGAAACTCCTCATGCCCGTTTGGCTAATCCCACCGATGGCCGCCGGAGCGGTTATTTTTTTCCGGAAGTTGGCCGCCCGCTACAGAGTCGTTCGTTACTGTTCGGAAGAGCACCAAGTGGAATCGGTTTCGCTCTTCCGTCACCATCCCATGGTGCCATGCGACATGGCTCTTTGGGTGGCCCGGAATGCCCAAGACCTCTGGAAAGAGCTGGAAGAGGATTTTCCGGAAGAGACCCGTGAGTCGTTCGCGCTGAGCGTCATTTGGAACCCTCACGATGGGCCTGGTTGGACAACTAGGGAGTCGCGGACGGTGGTGATCAACTTAGGAACACCCGCTCTTCTGGATGTCGTTCACAACGATTTTGAAGCCCGAAAGCGGATGATGCGGGGAACGCTCGTCGAAGAGCTGCACCACGTTGTGCGCCACCGCCGATTTGGGGAAGAGCACTACCGATTCCGGGCCGAGTACGACGATAAACACTTGGGGACGGTGCTCTACTACGCGGGCAATGAATTTGAGTACGAAGCGCTGCGGTACTGCGTCCGCATCACGGGGGATCGGGCGGATCTTTTGAAAGAAGTGGAGGACTGCCGACGGAGAGAACAGGAAATGAGATTGAAGCTTCGGAACCTGTTCCCGACCTGAACGTGAGTTCGGTCGGGAACATTTTCCGGGACTTGAGCAGGACCGGTTCTTGGTAGATCCTTAAGAGAGGCTTCGGCTTCTCTTAAGGCCAAGGATCTTTCCGTAATTCGGCATATCATAGCATACCTAGCCGGATTGCGAGAAGACCTTGCGCTCTCTTCAAGAGCGTGGTAAACTATAAGATAATATCGCGCATCCGGCGCGAAATCTAATTCCCCTGAAGGGGAGAGAGGAAGAGACAACATGAGCGAGATTCGTGTGATTCAACTGCTGTGCCCGCTCTGCGCAGCGAGTGGGAAAGTGGAGCCGGTCGAGACCTCAACCGACTCTGCGTGGCTGCCCGCTCTTCTGGAGAAGTATGTTCCGGAAAACAAGCGGAAGGAGGGATTCATTTCCCTCGAAGAGGCCATCGCCAAGGCTCCGCAGTTTGAGGCCTTGGTCGATGTCAGCGGCAGGCGCCGAGAGGCGAAGATCATCTGCTTCGATCACAGCAGGGACATGCTCGCGGCCAAGATCTGGACCACCAGGTACTCGGTGGTTCTGGATATGCGCGCCCGCGCCGCTGCTGGTCGTGCAGCCAGGATCGCAGAGGAGAAGGCCGAACGCGAGAGGAGCGCCTTCGACTCGATCGGCTCGATGCTCGCCGGCAAGCAGGCCCTCGCGGATGCCGATTCCCAGGGTGATGAGCCCGAGGGAGACGCCGCCAGCGCGCAGGCAATCGCGGAGCAGGAAGCGGTTCAGCGCAAGCTGGCCGCCGATGCTGCCGCCGCAGCCGATGCCGCCTCCGCCGAAGCGGGCCGGTCCGTCGGCAGAGGCCGAGGCAAAGGAAAGGGTTCGACCAAGGGTCGTGCCAATTCCACCGCCCAACGCGAGATGAAAGAAGCGCTCGCCGGCCGTTGATCTGTGCTGCCGCCAGGCCCCGATTCGCCTAACCGCGATTTCGGGGCCTTTTTCTTTTCTACTTGACTTTCCGTAAACCATCGATAAACTATAGGTAATCCTAGAAGAAAGGAGGTGGCCGCTGTGTCTCGTTCCGACGAGTACGACGATAGTCAGGACCTGCGCCCTTACGAAGAGCGCGCTGACGAACTCGCCGAGGAAGAGGTCGACGACGGGTACGCAACTCCCGAACCCGAACCCGACCCCGGGCCTGAGCCCGATCCTACGGACGACTGAGATCCGAGTTAGTTAAATAGGTCGAACTTCCAGTCATCATCTCCCGATGTTCGAGGTCATAAAAACTTGACTTCACCGCTCTTAAAAGGCGATACACGGATGGTTGCGGGCCATGGGAGCACGTGTGACGCCGAATCAAGCTTTGTTCTTAAAAGGGGCAAGGCTTTTTCTTTTTAAGAATTGTTTAGGTTTATAATCAAAGCTGATGTTCTCCACAACCATATTGAAAAACGGTGTTAAGGTTATTTCTCACGAACACAAAGATTCTCGAACCGCCTACATTGAAGTTAGAGTCAAAGCTGGTTCCAAATACTGTCCTCCGGGAAAAGAGGGTTTGGCCCATTTTCTAGAGCACATGATTATGAACGGAAGCTCTAAATATCCTAGTGGTACGCAGGTTAGGAGTGCGGTCGGGGATTTTGGAGGGGGAATTAACGCATCGACTGGGGCCGAAAGTTTAGGCGTCTGGATTAATTTTGCTAGGGAGGATTTAATAAAAGCCGGAGATATTATTTTTCCGCTTGTCACCGATCCCCTCTTGGATAGAGAAGAGCTCGAAGGGGAGCGCAAAACTATTCTTGAGGAGATTGCCCGTACTCAAGATTCTCTGAAGAGAAAAGTTAGTGATGCGCTATACTCACTAGTCTTTTCCGGTCATCCCTTGTCCCAACCGACCATCGGTTTTCCCAAAACGGTTGAAGCCATTACTTGGGAGGATGCCACTTCATTTTTTAAAACTCATTTTGTGCCTTCAAATATAACCGTTGTTTCTTCTGGAGGAATTAACCACTTGGAATTTGCCCAGCTTGTGGAAAGTCATTTTTCCAAGATAGAAAAACAAAAAGTTCCTCTTTACGAAAATTTTAGGCTGCGCTTTACTGGTCCTAAAGCCGTGGTTTTAAAGGAACCTTCCAATCAAGCGCGCGTTATGCTCGGTTTTGTTCTCGAACCAGTTTCAAGCGTACAAGACTTTGTTTTGACTGATGTAATTAGTGGAATTTTAAATAGCCCAGATCGGCTTCGAAACCGCCTGCGGGAGAGGGAGAACCTTGCCTATGAGGTTGGTTCCTTTCTCGATAATTACGAGGACGTATCGATTGTAGATGTCTCAGGCGGTTTTAATTATAGCCGTGCCGATTATGCCGTCGGAGTAATTTGCGAGGAACTCCGGCTTCTTAAAGAAGAGACCGTTGGTAAGAAAGAACTCTCTAGATTGATAAAGAAAGTGGAGGTTAGTCTTCTCTTTGATCTGGAGGATCCCGAAACTTGGGCTAAATTTGCCCTTCGTTGGAATAGACTTTTAGGGATTACTTTGACCCCCGATGAATACTTGTCGGCTTTGGGTAATGTTTCTCCTCCGGATCTTAGGAACCTTGCTCGTCGGATTTTTGTTCCAGAGAGAGCTTTTCTTTCGGTTTCTCATCGCAACATCAAGGGTGAAAAATTTGAGAAGCTCCTCTCGGAGAAATTAAGCTCCTAAATAATTGACTTTATTTTCTTCCTCTGTTATTCTTTCCCATAGCGAATGGCAAAAGATTTAAACATAGTTCCGGTTCTACCCTCTGCGGGGGAACTCTCTGTGTAGCGCCTTTTGATTAGGGAGCTTTTTGCCAGCTTCGCGCTGGCCCTTTTTTTGAGCCAGGGGGGCCGATAGCTCAGCGGTAGAGCACGTCATTTGCAATGACGGGGTCGCCGGTTCAAATCCGGCTCGGTCCACCATAACGCCCTTTGACATCAAAATATTTTTTGAAACTATCAAGTAAAAGAGAAATTGATAGTGGAAAAGAAGGTCTTTTTATAAGGTAGATGAAGGATGCCTTGGGGCAAAGGGCCGATGAAGGACGTACTAGGCTGCGATAAGCC
>Ga0209751_10004856_pt1 | contig 12784 bp, 11 predicted proteins | sample RifCSP13_1_FD_184019 | JGI IMG/M metagenome (GOLD analysis project Ga0209751, IMG submission 184019) | Soil microbial communities from Rifle, Colorado - Rifle CSP2_sed 13_1 (SPAdes) (version 2) | ecosystem: Environmental > Terrestrial > Deep subsurface > Rock core/Sediment | place: Rifle... | reverse complement strand
ATCGCCAAGGATCATACAAACAGAACTGTTGCCGATAAATTCTTCACCGATTATAAAGGCTTGTGCCAATCCGTCGGGTGAAGGTTGCGAAGCAAAGGAGATCGTGATGCCAAGCTGATTGCCGTCGCCCAACAGGTCCTGGTATAAATGCAGGTCCCTTGGCGTTGAAATGATCAGGATCTCCCTGATGCCGGCAAGCATCAGCACCGATAACGGATAATAGATCATCGGTTTGTCATAAATGGGGATGATCTGCTTGGAAATACTTTTGGTAATCGGGTAAAGACGGGTTCCCGATCCACCGGCCAAGATTATTCCTTTCATAGTATATGCTAATAGTATAAAGCTATAAATCAGTAAATTGTTTGAAAAAATTGATGGTCAGCAGTAAGCCTTCATCAAGTGATATCCTGGGTTGCCAGTTATTCAGGTGTTCCCTGGCAAGGGTGATATCAGGCTTCCTTTTCACAGGATCATCATCGGGTTTTTGTTGAAAAACGATGCGCGAACCTGATTTTGTAAGCCTGATTATTTTCTCCGCCAGCTGAAGGATGGAAATTTCTTCGGTATTGCCCAGGTTAACAGGTCCGGTAAATCCGGCCGGAGTGGCCATAAGGCGCACCAATCCCTCTATCAGGTCGGTGATGTACTGGAAACTTCTGGACTGGCTTCCATCACCATTTACCGTAATATCCCGGTTATTCATAGCCTGAACAATGAAATTTGAGATCACGCGGCCGTCGCCGGGTTGCATATGGGGGCCGTAGGTATTGAATATTCGGGCAATTTTTATGTCTACGTGGTTTTGAAAATGATAATCCATAAACAGGGTTTCAGCACAGCGTTTTCCTTCGTTGTAATTGGCCCTGCGTCCTATGGGATTTACATTACCCCAATATGTTTCAGGCTGGGGATGTACCTGGGGATCGCCATAAACTTCACTGGTCGAAGCCTGCAGAATTCTGGCCCTGACTCTTTTGGCCAGACCAAGCATGTTGATGGCACCCATTACCGATGTTTTGACCGTTTTAATGGGATTGCACTGGTAATGAATGGGAGAACCGGGACAGGCCAGATTATAAACCTCATCTACCTCGATATAATACGGCATGGTTACGTCATGCCGCACCAGTTCAAAATAGGGATGTTTAAAGAGGTGTACGATATTACTCTTGGTGCCGGTAAAGTAATTGTCCAGGCATATGACTTCATGACCTTCCTGCAAAAGCCGTTCACAAAGGTGCGAGCCAATAAACCCAGCTCCGCCGGTAACCAGTATCCGTTTCATTTTGTGTTCCGGTCTTTACGTCCAATACCGTAATAAACAAAACCATTTTCCTTAACTTCGGCGGGATCGTATATGTTACGCCCGTCGAATACAATATGGTCTTTCATGATTCTGCCCAGGAGTTTAAAATTGGGGACTCTGAACTCCGACCATTCCGTTGCCAGAATCAGGGCGTTGGCATCAATCATAACATCATACATATCACGTCCAAATATGATCTTGTCGCCCAGGATCTTTTTACTTTCGGGCATGGCTACCGGATCATATGCCCTGACAACAGCTCCGGCATCGATCAGCATTTCAATGATCCTCAAAGAAGGAGCTTCCCGCATATCATCGGTATTGGGCTTGAAAGAAAGTCCCCAGATGCCGAACACTTTGTTTTTCAGTTCACCTTTGAAATGGGAGTGTATTTTGTGGAAAAGAACTTCTTTCTGCCTGTTGTTGACTTCCTCAACTGCCTTTACCACATCGAGTGAATAACCGATATCGCCTGCCGTTCTGATAAGTGCTTTGACATCCTTCGGAAAACACGAACCGCCAAAACCGATACCGGCATAAATGAATTTGTTACCGATACGCGGATCACTTCCGATTCCCTTTCTTACGGCATTTATATCTGCACCAACAAGTTCACATAGGTTGGCCAGGTCGTTCATGAAACTGATCTTGGTTGCCAGCATACAGTTGGCTGCATATTTGGTCATTTCTGCTGAGTGTATGTCCATGTAAATAATGGGATGGCCATTCAGCAGAAAGGGATGGTAAAGCCTGTTCAGTATTTTCCTTGCCTGTTCCGATTCAATTCCAAGAATGATCCTGTCCGGTTTCAGAAAATCTTCCACGGCTGCTCCCTCTTTAAGGAATTCAGGATTTGAAGCCACATCAAACCCGATATTCACACCGCGTTTATCCAGTTCCTGCTGCACAACTTCTTTTACTTTTCCCGACGTTCCTATAGGTACCGTGCTTTTTGTAACGATCACCAGGTATGAGTTCATGTGCATGCCAATTTCTCTTGCTGCACTTACCACATATTTCAGGTCAGCGCTTCCGTCCTCTCCCGGAGGAGTGCCAACAGCTATAAATACGGCCTCGGTATCGGCAAGGTTATCCTTCACACTTGTTGAAAAAACAAGCCGTTTCTTTTCCACGTTCCTTTTGACCATGGGTTCCAGTCCCGGTTCGTAAATGGGAATAATACCCTCACGCAGGTTTTCTATTTTCTGCTGGTCAATATCCACGCATACAACATCAATACCTGTCTCTGCAAAACATGTTCCGGTTACAAGGCCAACATAGCCGGTGCCTATAATTATCGTTTTCATGGTTGAATTTATTTATTCGAAACCCTAAAGTAACATTTTACTTCCGATTTAACCAACAGGTAAATCAAAGATTCCACCAACTTCCGTATTTTAAAGTCCTATTACCGAAAAATTACAACAAAGGATTGTGAATCAGGGGAAAATTAGAGGCTTTTTATTTTATTTTTATAAATTCTTTAGCTTTTTAAGCTGGAAAATTATAGTTTTGCAGCTCGATTTAAACAATATAATGTCTAACTTATTAATTATTAATTTTATAGTTTAATGGTTGAAAATAACGAAAAAAGTTTGGATCAGTCACTTGAACAGACTGAAAACAATCCAGATCAGGATCAGCTTCAGGTAAACGAGGCGGAAACTGTAGAAATGCATGCGACCAGCGAAATTACTGCCGAGTCCGGCGAATTGTCATCCGGTGATGTTATAACCGAAGTTGAGCCCGTTACCAGGGTTCAGACAAAATCAGTCAATACCGGTTTGGAATCAGATCCGGAATTTGACTGGACTAAATACGAAGAGGGTGATTATCATTCGGATATCAGGAAATCCGACCTCGAAAAAATGTATAACGATACACTTTCTGCCATTAAGGTCAATGAGGTGGTTGAAGGTACCGTAATTGCCATGAACAAGCGTGAGGTTGTAGTAAACATCGGCTACAAATCCGAAGGTGTCGTAAGTTTGAATGAATTCAGGTACAATCCCGACCTGACACTCGGAGACAAGGTTGAAGTATACATTGAAAGCCAGGAAGACAAAAAAGGTCAGCTGGTACTTTCACATAAAAAGGCACGTGCGCTGAAGTCATGGGACAGGGTAAATGAATCCCTGGAGAAAGATGAAATTATCAAGGGGTATATCAAGTGCCGCACCAAGGGTGGTATGATCGTGGATGTGTTTGGAATTGAAGCCTTTCTTCCCGGTTCACAGATCGATGTCAAGCCTATCCGGGACTATGATATCTATGTAGGCAAGACCATGGAATTCAAAGTAGTGAAAATCAACCATGAATTCAAGAACGTCGTGGTTTCGCATAAAGCCCTTATTGAAGCTGAACTTGAGCAACAAAAGAAAGAAATTATCGCCAAGCTTGAAAAGGGACAGATCCTTGAAGGCACGGTCAAAAATATCACGTCCTATGGTGTCTTTATTGATCTCGGCGGCGTAGATGGCCTGATACACATAACTGACCTTTCGTGGGGCAGAATTAACCACCCCGAGGAAATTGTCCAGCTCGATCAGAAATTACAGGTAGTAATACTTGATTTTGACGATGAGAAAAAACGGATAGCCCTTGGATTGAAGCAACTCACGCCTCATCCATGGGATTCCCTTGATCCCGACCTTAAGTTAGGTGATAAGGTAAAGGGCCGTGTGGTAGTTATGGCTGATTACGGAGCCTTTATTGAGATTACCACAGGCGTTGAAGGTCTTATCCATGTTTCAGAAATGTCCTGGTCACAGCATCTTCGCAGTGCACAGGAATTCCTGAAGGTTAACGATGAAGTTAAAGCTGTGATCCTGACTCTCGACAGGGATGAGCGCAAAATGTCGCTGGGTATGAAACAACTTAAGACCGACCCATGGGAAAAGATTGAAGAAAAGTACCCTGTTGGCAGTAAACATACCGCAAAAGTTCGTAACTTTACAAACTTCGGTGTTTTTGTTGAGATCGAGGAAGGTGTTGACGGGCTGATACATATTTCTGACCTGTCATGGACAAAGAAGATCAAACATCCGGCTGAATTCACCAATATTGGTGAAAACATCGATGTAGTAGTACTTGAAATAGATAAGGATAACAGGAGACTGAGCCTTGGTCACAAACAACTTGAAGAGAATCCCTGGGATGTTTTTGAATCGATATTTGCCGTGGATTCTACTCATGAAGGTACCATAATCGAAGTTACCGATAAGGGCGCTGTTGTTGCACTTCCTTATGGTGTTGAAGGTTTTGTAACACCCAAACACCTGATCATGGAAGATGGCAAACCGGCAAAACTTGACGATAAGCTTACCTTTAAGGTAATTGAATTTTCCAAGGGAGCGAAGAAAATAATTGTATCGCACAGCAGGGTTCATGAGGATCTTAAAAGGGCTTCATCGGATGCCGATCGTAAATCGGTTAATGAAAACACCCACAAAGCCTCAAAGAAGCTGAAATCCAACATGGAAAAAACAACACTGGGCGATATTACCGATCTGGCAGCTATAAAGACGGAGATGGAAAAGAAGGAATCCAAGCGGAAGAAGACCGAAAAAAAGGCTAAGGAAGAGGACGAAAACCAGGTTGAAAATGAATAACTAAAAAATATATAAATTTTTTCATCATGGAATTCAAGATCGAAAAGCTCAAAAATTATACTTATATTCAAGTATTGGAGGAAAAGCTTGATACCCACATTGCACCTACGCTTAAATCAGAGCTTGTGCTAGTATCGGGAAACGGTGAGAAAAACATAGTGCTTGACCTGGGTAAATGCCGGTACTGTGATTCATCAGGGCTTAGCGCGATTCTCGTTGCCAACCGGTTATGCAAGAATTCAAACGGAATCTTTGTTCTTACCGGTTTGAATGACGCCGTGGAAAGGCTGATAACCATTTCGCAGCTTGATACGGTATTGAATATTACTGGTTCCCTCGATGAGGCAACAAAACTCTTTGGTGACGCCTAGACATAGATTTACTGTTTTGCACATATGTCATTTTCATTGACAGTGCTGGGTAGTAGTTCAGCTTTACCCACATCCAAAAGGTTTACAACCGCTCAGGTACTTAATGTACATGAGCGGTTTTTTTTAATTGATTGCGGTGAGGGCACGCAGATTCAGCTACGCCGTTTTTCCATCAGCTTCTTAAAAATTAACCATATTTTTATCAGCCACCTCCACGGTGATCACTTATTCGGTTTATTCGGACTGTTGTCATCCTACAACCTGCTGAACCGGAAATCCGACTTGCATGTATACGCGCACAGGGATCTGGAGATTTCATTGGAGCATTATAAAAGACATTTCGGATCAGACTTGTCGTACTCCATTGTATTACACCCGTTCACGGCAAACAAATCCGGGATGATCTACAGTGACAGGCATATAACTGTTGAAATCCTGCCGCTACGGCACAGCATTCCTGTGGTTGGTTTTATCTTCAGGGAAAAAGAAAAACCCCTGAATATCAAAAAGGAAGTTATTGAAAGGTATGACCTGGGCATCAGTGATATCAGGAAGATAAAGGAAGGGAAGGATTATATTGCCCCTGATGGTACTCAGGTGCCCAATGAAAAGCTGACGCTGCCGAAGCTTAAATCCAGGTCATATGCCTTTTGTACGGATACAACTGTTTTTCCGCGACTTGTGGAAAAGTTAAAAGACATTGATATGCTTTATTTTGAGGCCACTTTTGCCAATAAAGATAAAAAACTGGCAAAGCTCACCGGTCACACCACTGCTCAGCAGGCTGCTCAGCTGGCCAGGGATGCAAATGTCGGCAAACTGCTCATCGGTCATTTTTCAACCCGGTATAAAAGTATCACCCCGTTGGTCCTTGAAGCCAGGTCAATTTTTGAAAATACTTTTGCTGTTGAGGATGGCGACAACTATCCGGTTGAACTGCAGCGCAATGCTCCGTCCGGTGATTTACCCCGGGCCGGTACTGATGTTTAGTGAATATTCCCCGGTTTTTTCGGGGAATAATTAACGTATATTTGAAAATTAATTTTTGAAACTTTAGCATCAGTGGAAGAGAAAATCATTATTCTGGATTTCGGATCACAATATACCCAGCTGATAGCCCGCAGGGTAAGGGAACTTAATGTGTACTGCGAGATATGGCCGTTTAACACAAGCAATAGTATTGACAGTACTGTTAAAGGGGTAATATTATCCGGGAGTCCTTCGTCGGTTCGTGATGCCAATGCGCCTTTTCCTGACCTTACCCGGATAAAGGCAAGGATTCCCTTGCTGGGCATCTGTTATGGTGCACAGTATCTTTCGCAACAATATGGGGGAGAAGTATTGCCCGCCAGCAACCGCGAATACGGGAGAGCCAATCTGGAGATTACCGATCCGTCATCCAGGTTGCTGAAAGATGTTTCAAACGGTTCACAGGTATGGATGTCACATGGCGATACAATCATGAAAGCTCCTCCGGGTTACCGTATTATTGGAAGCACCAGGGAAGTAAAAATCGGTGCATTTGTAATTGAGGGCGAAGAAACCTATGGTATTCAGTTTCACCCCGAAGTATATCATACCACCCAAGGCCTGACAGTTCTGAAAAACTTTGTTGTTGATATTTGCGGCTGCAGGCAGAACTGGACGCCGGAATCATTTATCGACGAAACGGTAAAATCACTTCAGGCAACCCTTAAACAGGATAAAGTGGTGCTGGGACTGTCGGGAGGAGTTGATTCATCTGTTGCTGCAGTCATCCTTCATAAAGCAATCGGCAGCAATCTTACCTGCATTTTTGTAGATAACGGATTGCTCAGAAAGAATGAATTCTCACAGGTGCTGGCCTCCTATCAGCATATGGGTCTGAATGTACGCGGGATTGATGCAAGAGCGCTATTCCTGGATGATCTGCAGGGTATTTCCGATCCGGAAAAGAAAAGAAAGAGCATCGGGAAGAATTTCATCCGGATATTTGAACGTGAAGCCCTGAATATAGAAAATGTTTCCTGGCTTGCCCAGGGGACTATCTATCCCGATGTTATTGAATCAGTATCCGTTAACGGCCCTTCGGCCACCATCAAGTCGCATCACAACGTCGGAGGTTTGCCCGAAAAAATGCATCTCAGGGTGGTTGAACCGTTGAAACTCCTGTTTAAGGACGAGGTACGACGGGTGGGCCGTGCTCTCAGGATTGATCCGCTTATACTGAACCGTCATCCTTTCCCTGGTCCGGGCCTGGCGATCCGCATTGTTGGTGACATCACCCCCGAAAAGGTAGACATGCTGCAGGAAGTTGATGATATTTTTATCCAGGGCCTCAGGGAATATGACCTGTACGATAAGGTATGGCAGGCAGCCGCAATTCTGTTGCCTGTGCAGTCGGTTGGTGTTATGGGCGATGAACGGACTTACGAAAACGTGATAGCCCTTCGTGCCGTTACATCTACCGACGGAATGACTGCTGACTGGTCACACCTGCCTTATGATTTTCTCGGCCAGATTTCAAATCGCATCATTAACCGGGTTAAAGGAATTAACCGGGTCGTTTATGATATCAGTTCCAAACCACCGGCAACAATTGAATGGGAATAAACTTATTATTCGTATTTTTGTTACGTATTAAACAGTTGAAGAATTATGAAGCGAAGCGTTAGATTTTCTATCCTGATTTTTTTCTTCCTGTTTGGGAACATGGGCATGCATGCACAAATGCTCTATGAACAGGCAATTAAATTTGGTAAGGTACTGGAATGGATCGACAAGTATTATGTTGATTCGGTAAACCAGGATTTGCTGGTTGAACATGCCATTATGGAACTGTTGCAAAAGCTCGACCCGCATTCGTCCTATCTTACCAAGGAAGAAGTAGAACAGCTGAATGAACCCCTCCAGGGGAATTTTGAAGGTATCGGGGTGTCTTTCAATATTCTCAATGATACCGTGTATATAGTCTCGCCCATTTCGGGGGGGCCCTCCGACAAGGTGGGAATAATGTCGGGTGATCGTATATTGAAAGTTGACGGAACAACAATTGCAGGAGTGGGGATAACCACCGAAAAGGTTTTTTCTATGCTGCGGGGTAAAAAGGGCTCCAAAGTAAATGTGACAGTTTTGCGGAAGGATGCCGGCGATCTGATTGATTTTGAGATAATCAGGGATAAGATACCCATTTTCAGCATCGATGCCAGTTACAAGGTAAAGGACGACATCGGTTATATTAAAATTAACCGCTTTTCCATGACAACCATGGATGAATTCGAGCAGGCCATTCAGAAACTCAAGAATGAAAATATCAGTGACCTGGTGCTCGATCTCACAGGGAATGGCGGAGGATATCTTGAAGTAGCGATAAAACTGGCAGATCAATTCCTGGATGATAAAAAGCTTGTTCTGTTCACCGAGGGTATAAACAGCCCCAAAAGAGAATATTTTGCTACAAAAAACGGAAGCTTTGAAAAGGGCCACTTGATTATACTGATCGATGAAGGCTCGGCCTCAGCGAGTGAAATCGTTTCCGGGGCAATACAGGACTGGGACCGTGGTATTATCGTCGGGAGAAGATCCTACGGCAAGGGATTGGTGCAGAAGCCGCTTCTGTTGCCCGACCAGTCCATGATCAGGTTAACGGTGGCGAAATATTATACCCCAACCGGGAGGTTGATCCAGAAACCCTACAATATGAGCAGGGATGATTATGACAAGGAATTACTTAACAGGTATGTGAATGGCGAACTTGCCCACCGGGACAGCATACACCTGCCGGATTCTCTCAGGTTTTACACGCTCAGAAATACAAGGCTTGTATATGGCGGAGGTGGCATCATGCCCGATTACTTCGTATCGATCGATACCAGTTTTTATTCCGACTACTACCGCCAGCTCGTCAGAAAAGGAATCCTCAGCCAGTTTGTACTTGAATTTGTTGATGTCAATCGTCCTGAGCTGCTCAGGGCTTACCCCGAATTTGCCCGGTTCAGGAATGAATTTACCGTGAATGAAAAGCTCATGGCCCGCCTCGTAAAGTATGCCGAAGGCAAGGGTATCCGTCTGAATGATACCGATATGGCCCTGTCACGTGATCAGATTGAACTCCTGCTTAAAGCTTATATCGCGAGGGACCTATGGTCAAACAATGAGTTTTATGAGATCACAAATGAGCGGGATCCGAAATTTGAAACCGCAATTACTATCCTGGAGAACTGGGATAAATATGAGGCCATGTTACTGAATAAAAAGTAGTATTGTTTACTAGCCATGTACATTTATGCAACTGCCATGCACTGGTTGCAACTGCATTATATTGAACTGCTTGCAACCATAACAGGGTTGTTGTATGTTATTTATACCATCAGGGAAAATAACCTGCTGTGGTTATTTGGGATTATTTCTTCGGGTTTGTATGTGTACGTATTTTTTAATTCGGGAATTTTTGCCTATTCTACCCTGTACATCTATTATGTGCTGATAGGCATATACGGGTGGTACAATTGGTCGCGTAAACTCACGGATCCGGAAGGCCGGCAAGGGAATATTGTTATTCGCCGTGCATCTGTAACAATGATTATCAGCTGCCTTGCTATTTCGATCCTCTTGTCGATTCCGCTGTATTTCATCCTGAAAAAATATACGGATTCGGATATCGCATTTTTGGATGCAGTGCTCACCTCATCGGGGATGGTGGCAACCTGGATGCTAACCCAGAAAATAATCGAACAGTGGCTCTTCTGGATAGTAATTGATCTGTTGTCTTTTGGTGTGATGATCTTAAAGGGATTGTATCCGAGTTCACTTTTGTTTCTGGCCTATACTTTTCTTGCTGTAAAGGGATATTCTGAATGGAAAAAAGCACTGATACATCCGGCAGTCCGGTAATACGCGTGGCGATCACCGGTCCGGAATGTACCGGTAAAACGACCCTTTCCTTACAGTTGGCGAAACACTATAACACAATATGTGTACCTGAGTTTGCCCGTGAATATGTTGCTTCCCTGGATAGGCCGTATCATTTCCAGGATATTGTTCATATTGCAGAAACACAGATCAGGCAGGCAAATGATTATTCCAGGCACGCAAATAATCTGCTATTTCTGGACACCTATCTGATAATCACCAAGGTGTGGTTTGATGTGGTTTTTAATCATCATCCGGACTGGATTGATGATGAGCTGAAAAGAAAAACCATTGATCTCTTTTTGCTATGCAACACCGATATTCCCTGGGTTGCAGATCCTGTGCGTGAGAATGGGGGAGAGATGCGCGAAAGACTTTTTGTGATGTATAAGAAGGAACTGGATTTACTTGGATATAATTACTCGATAATCAGGGGTAACGGGAATGAAAGGTTTCAGGAAGCACTGAAAGCAGTGGAAGAATTGGTGACCCGTATTTCAAAATATTAATAATGAATCATAATTATTGCCTATGTTTGAAATGGTGGCCAAAACGCTTTTTGGCATTGAGGAAGTACTTGCTGAAGAGCTGCAAAGCCTGGGAGCGATTAATGTCCGGTTATTGAACAGGGCAATCGCCTTTTCAGGTGACAGGAAACTGCTTTACAAAGCCAATTATAACCTGCGCACGGCACTTAAGATACTCGTGCCGCTCAGTGAATCAGAGATAAGCAACGAGAACGAGCTGTACAGTTTTATCCGGACGGTTTCCTGGGATAACTACATGGGAGTGAACGATACGCTTGCCGTTGAAGCCACCCTGAAGTCCGATCTCTTTACACACTCACAATTCGTGGCCCAGCGGATCAAGGATGCCATTGTGGATCAGTTCCGTGATAAATACGGACAGAGACCTTCGGTGGACCTCGATCAACCCTCGTTACGGATCAATGCCTTTCTCAGCAACAAAATCATAAAACTTTCACTCGATAGCAGTGGTGATCCGCTTTATCGCCGCGGGTACCGGATCAGCCAGGGACCGGCTCCGCTGAATGAAGTACTGGCGGCCGGGTTGATTAAGCTTTCCGGGTGGAACGGACTCGTCCCTTTTGTTGATTTCATGTGCGGCTCAGGTACCCTGCCCATTGAGGCTGCATTAATCGCAGGAAAAATCCCTCCCGGGGCCATGGGCAGATCATACGGATTTCAAAAATGGAAGGACTATGATGCACGGTTATTCCGTGATGTGGAACAGGAAAATAAGGTTACCCCGAAAAATAAAGATGCCAGGATTTTTGCCACGGATATATCTTCCCAGGCAGTGAGCCTGGCTATCCGGCATGCCCGGCAGGCAGGTGTTGCAGATAATATTTCGTTTCAGAACTGTCATTTGAAAGACTTTGTACCTCCTTCACCGCCCGGAATGGTAGTAATAAATCCTCCCTATGGTGAACGCATCATAACCAGCGATATTGATGAACTTTATGCTCTGATTGGAAACCGTCTGAAGAAAGCCTATGCCGGATTCGATGCCTGGATCTTCAGTGGGAATGCGGAAGCATCCAAACACATTGGATTAAGGCCCTCAAGAAAGATACCCTTGTTTAACGGGCAACTCGAATGCAGGTTTTACCGGTATTCCTTGTATGAAGGGACAAAAAAAATTCACAAAACCATTCATTCGTAGCTGTTTTTTCAGCTTTGGTCAACGATACAAGGTCCATTAAGGAATTCCTGTAACCCTTGTCTGCAAAAATACGTTGAGTAGCTATGTATATTATGATATTTTATGTATATTTAAGTAAGGTTACCCCTGAAATCTAAAGTATGTCAATTCTTTAATTGTAAGGGTTAATTTTATCAAGGATTTTTTTTTATATATTTGTTGATCATTCGGAATTAGAGTTTATAAGCAACTCAGCTTTCTATGAGTTTTAATTTAAAAGAATACTACACCAATCTAAGTAAGGGGGATGTTATTCTTGCATACAAAGGCAGCATTACCTCAGATCTCATCAATGATATTCTTGAAGCTGTCGAGAAAAAGTTGGAAGAGGTAAATGCAGATAGCAGGCTTAGAAAAAAAATCTATAACGTACTTGTAGAAAGTCTCCAGAACCTGTTTCACCATATTGAAATGGTTCACGAAGGCATTGAGGAGGAACTGGACCCGAAATTCGGTATATTGGTCATTGATCGTGAAAATGAAATCTACAAAATAACAACCGGGAATTTTGTTAATGCAAAACGGATTAAATTCCTGAAGGAGAAAATAGATAAAATAAATTCCCTTACCAAGGACGAGCTCAAGGATATGTATAAATTCATACTGAACCACCAGAGATTGTCTGCCAAGGGAGGAGGGGGCCTGGGATTGGTTGATATAGCAAGGAAATCGGGGAATAAACTTGAATATGCTTTTTACAACTACAGCGACAATTACTACTTTTTTAATTTGACAATCAGGGTATAAACAGTTTTTTTGAAATCTACTAACCATTATGGAACCAATTAACATTGAGGGCACTGCAAAAACTCCGGCTATTAAGTATGATCCTGAAAATGGAATCGTTGAGATCAAGGGGAGATCTATTCCGGAAAATT
>Ga0209751_10004851_pt1 | contig 12787 bp, 8 predicted proteins | sample RifCSP13_1_FD_184019 | JGI IMG/M metagenome (GOLD analysis project Ga0209751, IMG submission 184019) | Soil microbial communities from Rifle, Colorado - Rifle CSP2_sed 13_1 (SPAdes) (version 2) | ecosystem: Environmental > Terrestrial > Deep subsurface > Rock core/Sediment | place: Rifle... | reverse complement strand
AGCTCCGCCACCCGGGGCAACCCCCCGGTGATGTCGCGCGTCTTGGACACTTCCTGCGGAATGCGCGCGAGCACCTCGCCCACCGCGACCGGCTGGCCGTCGCGCACCGCGATCACCGCGCCCACCAGGAAGCTGATGTTCACCGCGTGGTCGGTGCCGGCGATGCGCACATCCTCGCCCGCCTCGCCGAGCAGCTTCACCGAGGGGCGCACGCCCTTGCCGGTGGCCGCGGAGCGGCGCTTGGAGTCGATCACCACCAGCGTGGAGAGGCCGGTCACGTCGTCGATCTGCTTGGCGACGGTGACGCCCTCCTCGACGTGCTCGAACTTCACCGTTCCCGCGTACTCGGTGATGATCGGCCGGTGGTGCGGATCCCAGCTCGTGAAGGTCTTGCCGGCGCGCACCGCGTCGCCGTCGGCGACCTGCAGCGTCGCGCCGTAAGGCACCTTGTGACGTTCGCGCTCGCGGCCGTTGTCGTCCGCGATGATCACCTCGCCCGAGCGCGAGATCACCACCTTGTCGCCTTTCGCGTTGGAGAGGTAGCGCATGGTCGGCGTGAAGCGCACCGTTCCCGAGGACTTCGCCTCCACGTGGCTCTGCACCGCGGTCCGCGACGCCGCGCCGCCGATGTGGAAGGTGCGCATGGTGAGCTGGGTGCCGGGCTCGCCGATCGATTGCGCCGCGATGACGCCGATCGCCTCGCCCACGTTCACCAGCGATCCACGGCCGAGATCGCGCCCGTAGCACTTGGCGCACACGCCCCAGCGGGTGTCGCAGCTGAGCGGGGTGCGCACCTTCACTTCGTCGATGCCGACATTGTCGATGGTGTCGACCGCCTCCTCGTCGAGCAGCGTTCCCGCAACGTAGAGCACGTCCTGTGTCTCGGGATGCAGGAGGTCGACGGCGATCACGCGCCCGAGGATGCGCTCCTTGAGCGCCTCGACCACCTCGCCGCCCTCGACCAGCGCCTTCATCGAAACGCCGTTCTGGGTCCCGCAGTCGTCCTCGGTGACCACCAGGTCCTGCGTCACGTCCACCAGGCGCCGCGTGAGGTAGCCCGAGTTCGCGGTCTTGAGCGCGGTGTCCGCCAGGCCCTTCCTCGCGCCGTGCGTCGAGATGAAGTACTGCAGCACGTTCAGGCCCTCGCGGAAATTCGCCGTGATCGGCGTCTCGATGATCGAGCCGTCGGGCTTCGCCATCAGGCCCCGCATGCCCGCGAGCTGGCGGATCTGCGCCGCCGAGCCGCGCGCCCCCGAGTCCGCCATCATGTAGATGGAGTTGAAGGCCTCCTGCTTGACCCTCTTGCCGTAGCGGTCGGACACGTCCTCGCTGCCGAGCTGCTCCATCATCACCTTGCCGACCTGCTCGCCGCAGCGCGACCAGATGTCGACCACCTTGTTGTAGCGCTCGCCGGCGGTCACCAGGCCGGAGGTGTATTGGACCTCGATCTCCTTCACCTCGGACTCCGCCGCCCTGATCAGCTCCGGCTTCTGCGCCGGGATCATCATGTCGTGCACCCCGAAGGAGATGCCCGCCCTGGTGGCGATGCCGAAGCCGGCCTGCATCAGCTTGTCGGCGAAGATCACGGTCTCGCGCAGGCCGCAGCGCCGGAACGCCGCATTGATGAGCCGCGAGATCTCCTTTTTCTTGAGCGGCTTGTTGAGCAGCTCGAAAGGCAATCCAACCGGCAGGATCTCCGAGAGCAGCGCACGGCCGACCGTGGTCTCGTAGCGCGTCACCTTCTCGGTGACTTCGCCGTCCTCGGCGATTTCCTTTTCCTTGATGCGCACCCAGACGCGCGCGTGCAGGTCCACCTGCCGCGAGTCATAGGCGCGGGTCACCTCGGCCAGGTCGGAAAAGCTCATCCCCTCGCCCTTGGCGTTGAGCCGCTCGCGGGTCGCGTAGTACAGGCCCAGCACGATGTCCTGCGAGGGCACGATGATCGGCTCGCCGTTGGCGGGCGAGAGCACATTGTTCGAGGCGAGCATGAGCGTGCGCGCCTCCATCTGCGCTTCGAGCGACAGCGGCACATGCACCGCCATCTGGTCGCCGTCGAAGTCGGCGTTGAACGCCGCGCACACCAGCGGATGCAGCTGGATCGCCTTGCCTTCGACCAGTTGCGGCTCGAAGGCCTGGATGCCGAGGCGGTGCAGCGTCGGCGCGCGGTTGAGCATCACCGGGTGCTCGCGGATCACCTCCTCGAGGATGTCCCAGACCTCCGGCACTTCCTGCTCGACCAGGCGCTTCGCGGCCTTGATCGTGGTGGCGAGGCCCAGCAGCTCGAGCTTGTTGAAGATGAACGGCTTGAACAACTCGAGCGCCATCTTCTTCGGCAGGCCGCACTGGTGCAGCTTCAACTGCGGGCCGACCACGATCACCGAGCGGCCGGAGTAGTCGACGCGCTTGCCGAGCAGGTTCTGGCGGAAGCGCCCGCCCTTGCCCTTGATCATGTCGGCGAGCGACTTCAGCGGGCGCTTGTTGGCGCCGGTCATCGCCTTGCCGCGGCGGCCGTTGTCGAGCAGCGAGTCCACCGCCTCCTGCAGCATCCTCTTCTCGTTGCGCACGATGATCTCGGGCGCTTTCAGCTCGAGCAGCCGCTTGAGACGGTTGTTGCGGTTGATCACACGCCGGTACAAGTCGTTCAGGTCCGAGGTCGCGAACCGCCCGCCATCGAGCGGCACCAGCGGCCGCAGCTCCGGCGGCAGCACCGGCAGCACCTCCATGATCATCCAGTCGGGCTTGATGTTGGAGGCCTTGAAGCCCTCGAGCACCTTGAGCCGCTTGGCGTACTTCTTGATCTTGGCGTCCGAGGAGGTCGCCTCGAGCTCCTTGCGCAGGTCGTCGAGCTGCTTGTTGAGGTCGAGCGAGCGCAGCAGCGCCCTGATGCCCTCGGCGCCCATGGACGCCGAGAAGTCGTCGCCGAACTCCTCGACCTTGGCGAGGTAGTCGTCCTCGGTGAGAAGCTGGCAGCGCTTGAGCGGCGTCAGACCCGGATCGGTCACGACGTAGGCCTCGAAATAGAGCACCCGCTCGATGTCGCGCAGCGTCATGTCGAGCACCAGCCCGAGGCGGCTGGGCAAGCTCTTCAGGAACCAGATGTGCGCGGTCGGGCTCGCCAGCTCGATATGGCCCATGCGCTCGCGCCGTACCTTCGCGAGCGTCACCTCGACGCCGCACTTCTCGCAGATCACACCCCTGTGTTTGAGCCTCTTATATTTGCCGCACAGGCACTCGTAGTCCTTGATCGGCCCGAAGATCTTGGCGCAGAACAGGCCGTCGCGCTCCGGCTTGAAGGTGCGGTAGTTGATGGTCTCGGGCTTCTTCACCTCGCCGTAGGACCACGAGCGGATCTTCTCGGGCGAGGCGAGCCCGATCTTGATGGCGTCGAACTCCTCGTCCTGCTGGACCTGCTTGAAGAGCTCAAGAAGCGCTTTCATCAGAACCTCTCCAGATCGATGTCGATGCCAAGGGAACGGATCTCCTTCACCAGCACGTTGAACGACTCGGGCATGCCGGCGTCGATCTTGTGGTCGCCCTTGACGATGTTCTCGTACACCTTGGTGCGCCCGGTGATGTCGTCGGATTTCACCGTCAGCATCTCCTGCAGCGTGTAGGCCGCGCCGTAGGCCTCCAGCGCCCACACCTCCATCTCGCCGAAGCGCTGGCCGCCGAACTGCGCCTTGCCCCCGAGCGGCTGCTGCGTGACGAGCGAGTACGGGCCCGTGGAGCGCGCGTGCATCTTGTCGTCCACCAGGTGATGCAGCTTCAGCATGTGCGTGAAGCCCACCGTCACCGGCCGGTCGAAGGCCTCGCCGGTGCGGCCGTCGTGCAGGGTCATCTGTCCCGACACCGGCAGCCCCGCCATCTCGAGCGTGGCGTTGATCTCCGACTCCGAGGCGCCGTCGAATACCGGTGTCGCGAACGGCACGCCTTCCCTGAGGTTGTGCGCCAGCTGCAGCACCTCCTCGTCGGTGAGCTTGGCGATCTCGTCCTCCTTGCCGCTCACGCTGTAGATGCGCTCGACCTGCTTGCGGATCTCGGCGATCTTGGCCTGCGCCTTGATCAGCTCTCCGATCCTCAGTCCCAGGCCTTTCGCCGCCCAGCCGAGGTGGGTCTCCAGGATCTGCCCCACGTTCATGCGCGAGGGCACGCCCAGCGGGTTGAGCACGAGGTCGACCGGCGTGCCGTCGGCCATGTGCGGCATGTCCTCGACCGGCACGATCTTGGAAATGACGCCCTTGTTGCCGTGGCGTCCGGCCATCTTGTCGCCGGGCTGTAGGCGCCGCTTTACGGCGACGTACACCTTCACCATCTTCAGCACGCCCGGCGGAAGCTCGTCGCCTTGCGTGAGCTTCTTCCTTTTGGCCTCGAACATCGCGTCGAATTCGCGGCGCTTCTGTGCGAGCGAGTCCTTGAGGCCCTCGACCTGAGAGGCGGCCTCCTCGTTCGCGAGCCGCACGTCGAACCAGTCGTAGCGCTCGACCGACTCGAGGTAGCCCTTCGTCACCTTGGTGCCGCGCGCCAGGCGCTTCGGTCCGCCGTTCGCGGTCTTGCCGGTGAGCAGGCGCTCCAGGCGCTCGAAGGTGTCGGACTCGACGATGCGCATCTGGTCGGCGAGGTCGGTCTTGTAGCGCTTGAGCTCGTCCTCGATGATGGACTGGCTCCTCTTGTCGCGCTCGATGCCCTCGCGCGTGAACACCTGCACGTCGATCACGCATCCGGAGATGCCCGAGGGCACGCGCAGCGAAGTGTCCTTCACGTCGCTCGCCTTCTCGCCGAAGATCGCCCGCAGCAGCTTCTCCTCGGGCGTGAGCTGGGTCTCGCCCTTCGGAGTGACTTTCCCCACCAGCACGTCGCCCGCCTCGACTTCCGCGCCGATGTAGACGATTCCCGACTCGTCCAGGCGCGCGAGCTGCGCCTCCGACAGATTCGAGATGTCGCGCGTGATCTCCTCGGGCCCGAGCTTGGTGTCGCGCGCCACCACCGTCAGCTCCTCGATATGGATCGAGGTGAAGCGGTCGTCGGCGACGACCCGCTCGGAAATGAGGATCGAGTCCTCGAAATTGAAGCCGTTCCACGGCATGAACGCGACCAGCATGTTCTGGCCGAGCGCCAGCTCGCCGAGGTCGGTGGAAGCGCCGTCGGCGACCACGTCGCCCTTGGCGATGCGCTCGCCCTGCTTCACGATCGGGCGCTGGTTGATGTTGGTGTTCTGGTTCGACCGGGTGTACTTGGTCAGCTTGTAGATATCGACTCCGACGTCGCCCGGAACGGTCTCGTCGTCGTTGACGCGCACCACGATGCGGTTCGCGTCCACGTAGTCGATCACGCCGCCGCGCAGCGCGATGACGCAGGTGCCCGAGTCGATGGCCGCGGTGCGCTCGATTCCGGTGCCGACGAGCGGCTTCTCCGGCCGCAGGCAGGGCACCGCCTGGCGCTGCATGTTCGAGCCCATCAGCGCGCGGTTGGCGTCGTCATGCTCGAGGAAGGGGATGAGCGATGCCGCGACCGACACGATCTGGCTCGGGGCCACGTCCATGTATTGCACTTCCTCGGGCGACTTCAGCTCGAACTCGTTCTTGAAGCGGCACGACACCAGGGTGTCGGTGAGCTTGCCCGCCTTGTCGATCTGCGCGTTCGCCTGCGCGATCACGTAGTTGCCTTCCTCGATCGCCGACAGGTACACGATCTCGTTGGTCGCGCGGCTGTTGGTCACCTTGCGGTACGGCGTCTCCAGGAACCCGTAGCGGTTGGTGCGCGCGTACAGCGCCAGCGAGTTGATCAGGCCGATGTTCGGCCCCTCCGGCGTCTCGATCGGGCACACGCGGCCGTAGTGGGTCGGATGGACGTCCCGCACCTCGAATCCCGCGCGCTCGCGGGTGAGCCCGCCGGGCCCGAGCGCCGAGACGCGCCGCTTGTGCGTGATCTCCGAAAGAGGGTTCGTCTGGTCCATGAACTGGGAGAGCTGCGACGAGCCGAAAAACTCCTTGATCGCGGCCGAGATCGGCTTCGCATTGATCAGGTCGTGCGGCATCAGGTTCTCGGATTCCGCCTGAGACAGCCGCTCCTTCACCGCGCGCTCGACCCGCACCAGCCCGGCGCGGAACTGGTTCTCGGCGAGCTCCCCCACCGAGCGCACGCGCCGGTTGCCGAGATGATCGATGTCGTCGATCTCGCCGCGGCCGTTGCGCAGCTCGACCAGGATGCGGATCACCTCGACGATGTCCTTGGGGCTCATCGTGAAGCGCTGCTCGATCCTGGCCTCGAGCTTGTGCCGGTCCACGCCTTTCGACTTGAGGTCGTGGACCATCTTGTCCACCGCGGCCTGGGCCTCCGCCTCGCTCTTCAGTCCCTCCAGGCTCACCTTGTTGAGCGAGAGCTCCGGCACGTGCTTGAAGTAGGCGCGCACCTCCTCCTCGGCTTCCCTGGACAGGGCGAGGTTCTTCAGCCGGATCTGCCACGCGCTCTCGCAGGGCACACCGATGCGCCGGTTGAACTTCATGCGGCCGACGGCCGAGAGGTCGTAGCGCTCCTCGGCGAAGAAAAGCCCGTTGAACAGCGACTCCACGGCATCCTCCGTGGGCGGCTCGCCCGGCCGCATCATGCGGTAGATCGCGACGCGCGCCGCGTTCACGTCGGCGGTCTCGTCGGTGCGCAGCGTCTGCGAGACGTAGGGGCCCTGGTCCAGGTCGTTGGTGAACAGCGTCTGCACTTTCGCGATCCGCGCTTCGCGCAGCTTCGCGAGCGCCTCCTCGGTGATCTCGTCGTTCGCGCTGGCGATGATCTCGCCGGTCTCGCCGTTCACCACGTTGTGCGAAAGCGTGCGGCCTAGGATGAACTCGTCGGGCGCCTCGACCCGCTTGATGCCCGCCGTCTCCATGTCGCGGATGTGCTTGACCGTGATCCTCTTGTCCTTGGCGACGATCGTCTTTCCGGCCTTGTCGTTGATGTCGAAGCGCGCCACCTCGCCGCGCAGGCGCTCGGGCACCACCTCGAACAGCACGCCGTTCGCCTCGATGTGGAACGTGTCGAAAGCGAAGAATTCCTTCAGGATCCGCTCGGGCGTATAGCCGAGCGCTTTCAGCAGGATCGTCACCGGCATCTTGCGGCGGCGGTCGACGCGGAAGAACACGATATCTTTCGGGTCGAACTCGAAATCGAGCCACGAGCCGCGGTACGGGATGATGCGCGCCGAAAACAGCAGCTTCCCGCTCGAGTGCGTCTTGCCGCGGTCGTGCTCGAAGAACACCCCGGGCGAGCGGTGCAGCTGCGACACGATCACCCGCTCGGTGCCGTTGATGATGAAGGAGCCGGTGGTGGTCATGAGCGGGATTTCGCCCATGTAGACCTCCTGCTCCTTCACTTCCTTGGTGGTCGGCTTCGGCGCGTCCTTGTCCATGATCACGAGGCGCACCTTGGCCCTGAGCGGACTGGCGTAGGTAAGGCCGCGCTGCTGGCATTCCTTCACGTCGAACGGCGGCTCGCCGAGCGAATAGCTCGCGAACTCGAGCCGCGCGTTTCCGGAATGGCTCGCGATCGGGAAGATCGACGTGAACGCGGCTTGCAGCCCCTCGATCCTGCGCGCCTCGGGCGCGACGTGCGCCTGCAGGAACGCGGTGTAGGACTCGAGCTGCGTCGCGATCAGGAACGGCACCTTCTGCACCACGGCGCGCTTGGCGAAGCTCTTGCGGATGCGCTTGCGCTCAGTTAGCGAATACGTCATTGAGTCTCTCTGTTGTGAGGGCACTGGTCCAAGGACAAAGCGAAAGCGCCGGCTTTCGCCTTGGCCTCGGCCCGGGCGGGGTCCATGAGACTCCGCCCGGTTTCCGTGGTTCCTTACTTGATCTCAACCTTCGCGCCGGCGTCGGTGAGCTTCTTGGCCACCGCATCCGCGTCGGCCTTGGAGACGCCCTCCTTGACCGGCTTGGGCGCGCCGTCGACGAGGTCCTTGGCCTCCTTCAGGCCCAGGCTCGTCAGCTCGCGCACCGCCTTGATCACGTTTACCTTGTTGTCGCCGAAGGCGGTCAGCACGACCGTGAACTCGGTTTGTTCCTCCGCTGCCACCGCGGCGGCAGCGCCGCCGGCGGCCAGGGCCGCCACGGCGACCGGCGCCGCGGCCGACACGCCGAACTTTTCTTCCATGTCCTTGATGAGCTGCGACAGCTCCAGGACGGTCAATTTCGAAATCGCTTCGAGAATCTGTGTGCGTTCCATCGTGTGCTCCGAATTTAAAGGTTCCTGAAAGCGGTCCTCAGGCGGCCTGCTTTTCCCTCTGATCGCGCAGCGCGGCGAGCGCACGGGCGAATTTCGCCGCAACCTCGTTCATGGTGCGCGCGAGCTTGGCGATCGGCGCCTGCAGCGTTCCCGCCAGCGTCGCCAGCAGCACTTCGCGGCTCGGCAGCGACGCCAGCGCCCTGACGTCCTTCGCGGACATCACGGCGTTCGGCATCGCCCCGGCCTTGATGACGAAACGCTCGTTCTCGCGCGCGAAATCGGCGAGCACCTTCGCGCCGGCGACCGGGTCCCGGGTGATGCCGTACATCAGCGGACCGCTCATCTGCTCGGTCAGCTTCTCGAACGGCGTGCCCTGGACGGCCCTGCGCGCCAGCGTGTTCTTGAGCACGCGCAGGTAAAGCCCGGACTTGCGCGCCCTGGCGCGCAGACGCGTCGCGCCCTCGACGGTCAGGCCGCGATACTCCGCGACGATGACCGCCTGGGCGCCCGCCAGCTTGGCCGCGACTTCCGAGACCATCGCTTGCTTCTGCTCCAGACTGAGTCCCAAGGTCTACCTCCTTGCGTTGATGAATCGGCGACCTTGAGTCGGGAACCCCGCGGAACCCTCTTCGAGTGCGCCGTCTGCGTAGGGCAAGGCTGCGATTAAGTTCTTGCGAACCCCTACGGTCTTTGACAGCCGCCCTTTCGGGCAACAGCCCAAAGTCTTCAAATCGAATCCTCTAGTGCGCCTGCGCCGAGAGCGATGCCGGATCGACCTTGACCCCGATCCCCATCGTGCTCGACACCGAAAGCTTCTTCAGGAAAATGCCCTTGGTGGCTGCCGGCTTGGCCTTGTTCAGGGCATCGACCAGCGCCGCCAGGTTGTCGCGCAGCTGCTCCGGCGTGAACGAGGCGCGTCCGATCGTGCATTGCACGATTCCCGCCTTGTCGGCGCGGAACTGCACCTGGCCCGCTCTTGCGTTCCTGACCGCCGCCGCGACATCCGGCGTCACCGTCCCCACCTTGGGATTCGGCATCAGGCCGCGCGGACCGAGGATCTGGCCGAGCTGCCCGACGACCCGCATCGCGTCGGGCGCCGCGATCACAACGTCGAATTCGATCTTGCCGGCCTTCACCTGCTCGGCGAGGTCTTCCAGGCCCACCAGGTCGGCGCCTGCGTCTTTGGCGGCCTGCGCCTTGTCGCCTGCCGCGAACACCGCCACGCGCACCTTCCTCCCGGTGCCCGCCGGCAGCACCACCGAGCCGCGCACCGACTGGTCCGACTTCTTCACGTCGATGCCGAGGTTCACCGCGATATCCACCGCCTCATCGAACTTGGCGCTCGCCGTTTCCTTGACGAGTTTCATCGCGTCGAGGGCCGCATACGACTTCGAGCGGTCGACCTTCGCCGCGAACGCCTTCCGGCGCTTGGAGACGTGCGTCATTTACATTCCCTCCACGATCACGCCCATCGAGCGCGCGCTGCCCGCGACGATGCGCATCGCCGCCTCGAGGTCGGAGGCGTTCAGGTCGGGCATCTTCACTTTCGCGATCTCCTCCACCTGCGTGCGCGTGATTCTCCCCACCTTGTCGGTGTGCGGCCGCGGGCTGCCCGACTCGATGCCGGCGGCCTTCTTGATCAGCACCGTCGTCGGCGGCGTCTTGATGATGAAGCTGAAGCTCTTGTCCGCGTAGGCGGTGATCACCACCGGCAGCGGCAGACCCGGCTCCACCTTCTGGGTCTGCGCGTTGAAGCTCTTACAGAACTCCGTGATGTTGAGGCCGCGTTGCCCGAGCGCCGGTCCGATCGGGGGCGAGGGGTTCGCCTTGCCCGCCGGAACCTGCAGCTTGATCAGTCCGACGATTTTCTTCGCCATCTAAGCCTTCTCCACTTGACCGAATTCCAGCTCGACCGGGGTCGAGCGGCCGAAGATCGTCACCGCCACGCGCAAGCGCGATTTTTCGTAATTGACATCTTCCACGGTGCCCTGGAAGTCGGTGAACGGGCCGTCCTTCACGCGCACCATCTCTCCGACCTCGAACAGCACCTTGGGCTTGGGCTTCTCCACGCCCTCGCGCATCTGCTGCATGATCGCGTCGACTTCCTTCTCCGCGATCGGCGCGGGCTTGGTCGCGGTGCCGCCGACGAAGCCGGTGACCTTGTTGGTGTTCTTCACCAGGTGCCAGGTGTCGTCGTTCATCTCCATCTCGACCAGCACGTAGCCAGGGAAGAACTTGCGCTCCGACATGTGCTTCTGGCCGCCCTTCATCTCGACCACTTCCTCCACCGGCACCAGGATCTTGCCGAACTTGTCCTGCATTCCGGAGCGCGCGATGCGCTCCTCCAGCGCACGCTGCACCGACTTCTCGAAGCCGGAGTAGGCGTGCACCACGTACCAGCGTTTGGCCATGGCCGTTCCGATCACGTCTTTTTCCATCCGAGCAACAGGTCGTACAGCACCCACTCGAGCGTCTTGTCAGTCATCCACAGAAAAACCGCCATCGCCACCACGAACGCGAACACCGCCGCGGTGGTCTGCATCGTCTCCTTGCGCGTCGGCCAGACCATCTTCTTCACCTCGACGATCGCCTCTGCGGCGAATACCGCGAACTGGCGGCCGGGCTCGGTGAGCCACGCCACCGCGCCGCCCGCGAGGATGCCCGCCGCCACGGCAAGGACGCGCAGCACCAAAGCGACGTCCGCGAGCTGGTAGTAAGCCCACACGCCGAGCACCGCCAGCGCGGCGGCGAATCCCAGCTTGATTTTGTCGGCCATGGTCAGCGCTTGGCAGGGGCAGAGGGGATCGAACCCCCAACCTTCGGTTTTGGAGACCGACGCTCTGCCAGTTGAGCTATGCCCCTAGTTCCCGGCATTCCTACTCGACGATCTTCGCCACCACTCCGGCGCCCACGGTCTTGCCGCCCTCGCGGATGGCGAAGCGCAGCCCCTGCTCCATCGCGATCGGCGTGATCAGCGTCACCACCATCTTCACGTTGTCCCCCGGCATCACCATCTCGGTGCCCTGGGGCAGCTCCACCGCGCCTGTCACGTCCGTGGTGCGGAAGTAGAACTGCGGCCGGTAGTTGTTGAAAAACGGCGTATGCCGCCCGCCCTCTTCCTTGGAGAGCACGTACACCTCGCACTCGAACTTGGCGTGCGGGGTGATCGAGCCGGGTTTCGCCAGCACCTGCCCGCGCTCCACCTCTTCCCTCTTGGTGCCGCGCAGCAGCACCCCGATGTTGTCCCCCGCCTGGCCCTCGTCCAGCAGCTTCCTGAACATCTCCACCCCGGTGCACACCGTCTTTTGCGTGGGCCGGATGCCCACGATCTCGATCTCGTCGCCCACCCTGACGATGCCGCGCTCCACCCGCCCGGTCACCACCGTGCCCCGCCCCGAGATCGAAAACACGTCCTCCACCGGCATCAGAAAGGGCTTATCGATCTCGCGCTTGGGCGTCGGAATGTAGGCATCGAGCGCCTCGGCCAGCTTGAACACCGACTTCACCCCCAAGTCACTGTCCTCGCCCTCCAGCGCCTTCAGCGCCGAGCCGATGATCACCGGGATCTTGTCCCCGGGAAACTCGTACTTGGAGAGCAGCTCGCGCACCTCCACCTCCACCAGCTCCAGCAGCTCCTTGTCGTCCACCATGTCGGCCTTGTTCAGGTACACCACGATGAACGGCACCCCCACCTGGCGCGCCAGCAGAATGTGCTCGCGCGTCTGCGGCATCGGCCCGTCGGCGGCCGACACCACCAGGATCGCCCCATCCATCTGCGCCGCGCCCGTGATCATGTTCTTGATGTAGTCGGCATGCCCCGGACAGTCCACGTGCGCGTAGTGCCGCTTCTCCGACTGGTACTCCACGTGCGCCGTGTTGATCGTGATGCCGCGCGCCTTCTCCTCCGGCGCGGCATCGATCTGGTCGTAGTTCTTCGCCTCCCCGCCGTACTTCTTCGCCAGGATGTGCGTCATCGCCGCCGTCAGCGTCGTCTTGCCATGATCCACATGGCCGATCGTCCCAACGTTCACGTGCGGCTTGGTGCGCTCGAATTTGCCCTTTGCCATCTGGAAACGCCTCTGTCGTCTGCCTCGTTACCTGGTGCCCATGACGCGGATTGAACGCATGACCTCTCCCTTACCAAGGGAGTGCTCTACCACTGAGCTACATGGGCAAGATGCTTTGGAGCGGGTGAAGGGAATCGAACCCTCGTCATAAGCTTGGAAGGCTTCTGCTCTGCCATTGAGCTACACCCGCCCGAATGCCCTTTCACCCGACGCTCGCCAATTCCGCTCGCCGCGCGTGCCGCAAGCTGGTGGAGGGGGTTGGATTCGAACCAACGTAGGCGCAAGGCCAACAGATTTACAGTCTGCCCCCTTTAACCGCTCGGGCACCCCTCCGCGGAACCCGAAATTATGTGAGATTTCCGCTGCTTAGTCAACGAATCGGCCGTTCATGGCGCAAATCGGGTGCGGCGGCGTCGCAAGGACGCCGCAGCGCGCCGCGCGCTTTCCGAATCAAAGGCTTGGAATCCGGACGGGCGCCGGAGCGTTATCATGTTCGAGCGACAAGG
>Ga0209751_10004849_pt1 | contig 12788 bp, 13 predicted proteins | sample RifCSP13_1_FD_184019 | JGI IMG/M metagenome (GOLD analysis project Ga0209751, IMG submission 184019) | Soil microbial communities from Rifle, Colorado - Rifle CSP2_sed 13_1 (SPAdes) (version 2) | ecosystem: Environmental > Terrestrial > Deep subsurface > Rock core/Sediment | place: Rifle... | reverse complement strand
AATGATACGGCGGAAACTACGATCGTTCCCGGGCCCGGCACAGAGATCGTGACCTCTGCGCCGACGTAGTGAGTGCAGATTGACCCGATGGCGACCTGCGAGTCCAGCTCATCATAGGCCATCAAACTCCCGGGTCCCGGCGGCCCCTGCTGCCCCTGCGGACCTTGAAGGCCCGGCGGTCCCTGCAGCCCCATAGGGCCCTCCGGTCCCCGCGGACCCGTGCAGTCCTGAACGTCGACCGCCATGTCCCCGTTCAAATCCTCCGACAAGTCCGGCGTTCCATTCTGGTTGAGGTCCCAGCACCGGATGCCATCGGCGCCAGCCGGTCCCTGTGCCCCGTCGGCGCCCGGGGCCCCGTTCGTACCCGGCTCACCTTGAGGCCCCAAGAGCCCTTGCGGCCCGCGCTCGCCCTGGGGCCCTGCTGGCCCCGGGATCGCAAAGTTCACAACGAGGGCGAGCGCGGACAAGAGGACCGCCAATATGCCCAACGCCTTGCTCACGACCCCTGAACTTCCCCCTCCCTTGGTTGCCATGGCAAAGGGCAATGGTCCGTAGGGCAAGAATGTTCCGAGACGCGAAGGTCCGATGCGCGGGGAGATCCAGGTCGGGCACTACAGCGCGAGGTTCGCGCCACTGCCGAAACCGTCGCTCGCGCTCACGACAACTGTGCCCGACGAAGCCTGGGCCTTCCGCTTCGCCCCACAGAAAGGGACAGGAGAAGAACATGACAACAACGAACTTTACGGTCCGTGTCGGTCTGGCAGTGCGAACGCAAGAGGTATTCGTGGAGAACCAGAAGGAGCGGTCCTTGAAGCTGAAGGCGGAAGAATGGATCGAGGACTTGGGGATCTCCATCGACAAGGTGAAGGCGCTCGACGCGAAGCGGGAGGCGCTGAAGGCGGAGCTCAAGGCGACGACGATGGAGCTCAACGCCGAGGACCGCCACCTCTACCGCCTGACGTCCGGAGCGATCGACGCCGGGAGGGGCGGCCTGGGGAAGGGGTCCCACGGACGTTGCTACAATCAGAACCGGGTATCGGACCGTTGACCGCTGACAAGGCCGTGGAGTTGCTGAAGGGAATCTCGGGAGGTTGAGGCCCGTGCACGTATGGCGCGCAAGGACACACACCGTCAAAGGGTTCTTAACGAAGCCCCAGCATCGCCGCCAAAAGTCGATGGCGAAAGAGGAGCGGACGACAGACCTCCGCCGCCGGAAGGAGGAAGCTAGTCTTGGCGGCGGGCACGAGCGCATCCAGGCGCAGCGTGCGAAGGGCAAGGGCACCGCCAGAGAGCGGCTCGAGCTGCTCCTCGACCCGGGCTCCTTCGTCGAGCTCGACCGCTTCGTCCTCCACCGCACGACGGACTTCGACATGCACCGGAAGCGCGTCCCGGGCGACGGCGTGGTCACGGGTCACGGGACAATCCATTTGCGCCTCGTGTACGTCTTCTCCCAGGACTTCACTGTCTTTGGCGGCAGCCTCGGCGAGATGTACGCGAACAAGGTTACGAAGATCATGGACCTCGCGCTCAAGGCCGGCGCCCCGATCGTCGGCCTCAACGACTCCGGCGGCGCGCGAATCCAGGAGGGCGTCATCAGCCTCGGCGGCTACGCGGAGATGTTCTGGCGGAACGTGCAGGCCAGCGGCGTCGTCCCGCAGATCAGCGCGATCCTCGGACCCTGCGCGGGCGGCGCGGTCTACAGCCCGGCGATGACAGACTTCATCGTCATGACGAAGGGCACGTCGAACATGTTCATTACGGGGCCCGAGGTCGTCAAGGCCGTCACGGGCGAGGACGTCACATTCGACGAGCTCGGCGGCGCGATGGTCCACGCCGCCAAGTCCGGGGTCGCGCACCTCGTCGCTGGCACGGAGCCGGAGGCGCTGGAGCTCGTCCGGAAGCTGTTGTCCTACATGCCGCAGAACAACGCGGAGGACCCCCCGTACGTGGAGACGGGCGACGACCCGGACCGCCAGGACCCCGAGCTCGACGCGATCGTGCCGGAACACCCGGATGAACCGTACGACATCCGCGACGTGATCGCGCACGTGGTGGACCGCGCCACCTTCCTCGAAATCCAGGCCGAATACGCGCAGAACATCGTCACGGGGTTCGCGCGCCTCGGGGGCCACGCTATCGGCGTCGTCGGGAACCAGCCGAAGGTGCTGGCGGGCGTGCTGGACATCGACTCGAGCACGAAGGCGGGACGGTTCGTCCGGTTCTGCGACGCGTTCAACATCCCCCTCGTGACGTTCGTCGACGTGCCCGGTTTCCTCCCGGGGACCGCGCAGGAGCACGGGGGGATCATCCGCCACGGGTCCAAGCTGCTGTACGCGTACGCGGAGGCCACGGTGCCGAAGCTCACGGTCATCACGCGGAAGGCGTACGGCGGCGCGTACGACGTCATGGCGTCGAAGCACATCCGCGCGGACTTCAACTTCGCGTGGCCGACCGCGGAGATCGCGGTCATGGGCGCGGAGGGCGCGGTGCCGATCATCTTCAAGAAGGAGATTGCGGCGGCGCCGGACCCGAGGGCGAAGGAGGCGGAGCTCGTCGAGGAGTACCGGCGGACGTTCGCGAATCCGTACAAGGCCGCGGAGATGGGGTACGTCGACGACGTGATCGAGCCACACGAGACGCGGCCTCGGCTCGTGAGCGCGCTCCTGGCGGCGAGGAACAAGCGGGAGCCCCGCCCTGTACGGAAGCACGGGAACATCCCGCTCTAGATCCTCTTCCTGAACAGGGAACCCATCCAACGGCGCTCGAACAGGACCTTCCCCCAATGCCACACGCGGCTCGGGCGTCGCATTCGAATCGGGGGCCCCTCGCCGTAGAAGTTGCCGCGCACCATTCCCGCTCGCCCGTGCCCGCTCTCAAGGAAACAGACGCCATATCCGTCCCACCGCGCGCCCGCGGTGCCCACCATCCCGGCGAGGATGTTCGCGGCGGCGACCTTCGCCTGACCCTCCGCGAAGACCCCCGCCTTCGGCAGGAACGGCACGTTGCCCTTCGGCGTCGGGATCTTCGTCACGTCCCCCACCGCATACACATCGTCGTATCCGGTCCGAAGCGTCCGAGGGTCCACGGGGATCCACGGCCCCTCCTTCGCGAGCCCCGAGGTCCGCACCGCAGCGTTCGTCGTGTGGGGAGGCACCGCGACGAGCAAGTCGTATCGACTCGAGCCGTTCCCTTTGAACTGGATGAGCCGGTTCCTGGAATCGATGTGGTCGACCTCCCGCTTCGCCCGCAATGGAATCCCCCTGGCCTTCAGGAGGCTTTCGATGGCTCTCCCGATCGCCTCGCCTGCCGCAGGCGTCGGGTAGGGCTCCGGGGTGAAGAACTCGATCTCCACGCGGTGCCGGATCCCTTCCTCGCGGAAATGGGCATCGAGGAGGAGCGCCATCTCGTAGGGGGCGGCGGGGCACTTGAACGGGAGCCGCGTGACCCCGATAGCGACCCTGCCGCCCCGGAACGCTCGGACGGCGTCCCTCAGCCGTTCCGCCGCGCGCAGGTCGTAGGGGTGGTTCGCGCCTTCCGCGAAACCCTCGATGGCGCCGGGGTCGAGCTCCGCGCCGAGGGCGATCAGGAGATAGTCGTACGCCAGCTCCCCCGCGTCGGTGCGAACCGTCCGCTCTCCGGGATGGATCGAAATCACCTGTGCGCGGTGGTGCCGGACGCCGCGTGCTCTCAATGCGAGGAGGGGCCGCGACACCGCCTCCGGGCGCCGCCACCCCATCGCGACCCACGGGTACGACGGTGCGAAGGAGTGCCTCCCCTCGCGGTCCACCAGGTCGATCTGCGTTCCCGCGGGGGCTCGGCGGGACAGTTCGCGCGCGGCGATGACTCCGCCAACCCCTCCTCCTAGGATGACGACGCGTTTCACCGCCAGCGGATGCCCGCGCCGAGCCGATGAAGGATTCGCACGTACAGTACCCCTGCCGCGAGCTCCCCCGCCCCACCGCAGACGACTCGTCTCCGCCGCCAACCGGGGGCTAGCGCTCCGCACCTGAGACGGCCTCGGGCGTCTCCCTACTGAGCAGCTTCTCCGCCGGCTTGTCCCCGCTCGCGTACAGCTGGACGTACGGGACGAGGGACGCCGTGATTCGGTTCTCCGCCTTTCGGAGATGGGGTACGTGATCGAGCCCCATGAGACGAGGCCGAGGCTCGTGAGCGCGCTATTGGCGGCGAGGAACAAGCGAGAACCGCGGCCCGCGCGGAAACACAGGAACATCCCCGCTAGGTCCCGTATGCAGGTCAAAAAGCTTATATTCAGTATCACTTAATCGTACGCATCATGGAAGAAAGTGCTATGGCGTACGTGAAGACCCGCCGGGCCGGGGGTTCGCTCATTGTCACGCTGCCCCGGGAGGTGGCGGAGCTGCTCGGACTGAGGGAGAGCGAAGTGGTCCGCATTACCGTGGAGCGCCCCAGCCGGAGGTACTTCGGCGCGTTCCGGAAGGTCCGGAGGTTCAGACATACGGAGCGTGAGGATCACCGTGACTGAATACGCGGTGGACACCTTCGCCTGGATCGAGTACTTCGCGGGGACTCCGATCGGCGAACGCGCGCGCGAGATCATCGAGAACTCGGGAAACCGACTGCTCACGCCCGCCCCGATGCTCGCCGAGATTCGGAGCAAGTTCATTCGGGAGGGCCTGGATCCCGAGGCCCCCTCCGCCGCCGTCGAATCGCTTTCTGAGGTGGTCTCCCTCGATCGAACCCTCGCGCGCGCCGCGGGAGAGGAGCACGCACGGCGCCGGAAGACATCCAAGGATTTCGGAATGATGGACGCGTTCCTCCTGGTTACAGCCAGGTCACGGAGGGCCAGGGTCCTGACGGGTGATCCGCATTTCCGTGGCCTGGCAGACGTTGAGTTCCTCGAATAGGATTGCAGGTCGCAAGTCCGTCGATCCGGATCTGGCCCAGTTTGAGCACGCTCGGAGTTAGCTTCACATGTCCGCGGGGAGTGCCCCCGCCCGCCGAGAGGCCTTGAGGAGAGATGACCAATCGCGACAACCCGCCCAACGCCGGAGGCGCCCGTGACTCGGAAGGCGAGGTCCGTGAGGAGGCAGACAGACGTTCCTCTTGGACGAACGCCTCGAGCACATCCCGCCGCCAGAGATGGGGCCTCCGTTCCTGCGCATGCACGCGTGGCCGTATCAGCTCGAGATGGCGATCGCCACGCGGATCGTGTTCGTCCTGCTGTTCTTCTGGCAGCTCGTGATCGTCCACGGCCTGAACGTCCTCGAGGCAGTCTTTGGTTCCTGTTTCCGATTTGGCGGCATTTGTCCCGATCGGCATCGCCGCGAGTCGGGGCGGTGGGGCATGGCCCTCGTGGGGATCTTCGACAGACAACGTCTTCCACATGTTCCTGACCTGGGGCCTGGTCTTCGCGACTTGGAGCGTTGCCACGGGCGCGATCTACGGGGCCCTCTTGGGTTGGGCGGGCCACATCACCGCCGACCGCGCGGTCGGGTTCTACCTGCGCGGCCCTGCTACGACTCAAGCATGACCGCGTCCACGGAGCCTTTCGACGGCAACCGTTCCGGGGGCTTCTCGCCCGTCGCGTACAGCTGGAGGTATGGCACCAGCGATGCCATGATCCGGTTCTCCGCCTTCCGGAGGTGTTCCTCGTACGTGGAACGCGCGACGCCGAGTGCATTCGCGATGCTCTCCGTCGTGACCTGGCGGGGCGAGTTGTAGTATCCATGCCGGTGCGCCTTGAGGAGGGCGTCCGTCTGCTTCCCCGTGAGCTCGCCGAAGAGACTGCTCACCCAGACGCTTGTCGGCAGAACGCTGAGGCTAAGCTCCCGCTTCCGGATCAGCTCCACGGGTCCACGCTTGCTGAAGTCGCGAAACATCCCGCGCGTCCCGTCCTCGTCGAACGTGAGAAGCCGGAAGTACCCCCACCCGTCCTTGTACACGCTCGGCGGCGCGTCGACGAACTTGTGCGCCTCCCAGACGTTCCACGGGCTGTCCGTGGTCCCACACGTGCAATTCTGGAGCATGAAGATCCGCGCTTCGGGACCCTCGACCCAACGATCGACCACGCGGCCCGCCTTCTTGAGTTCCTTCTCGAGGTCCTTCAACACGGCCTCGTCATCCGTCGGCACGCTCAGGAGCTCCCGGTTCCAGATGCACCACATCTGGATCGGGAGCTCCGGGAACTGGGCCGATATGCGGATGTACGGGTAGTCGTACTGCGCACGGAAACTCACTTCCCATAGGCTCATGAACCGTCGTATGGCGGTCCCGAGTCATAGTCCTTGACCCGTCATACGGCGGCTCGCCGCGCCGGCTCAAAGACGTTCGTGCCCGCCGGTCTTCACCTCCCGTGGTGACCGAAATGTACGCGAGCCTGATTGGTATCGCAATGCACAAGAGCGCCGGGAACGGATTCCGCGCGGACCTTCGCGACTACGCGCGATGGGAGTACGGACGGAACGACGTCGCGTGGCTGTACGCACACGCACATGCGGCGAAGCGCCGGAAGGCGAAGTCCCGTCTCCTCTCCCGCCTTAGGGCGTGGTTCCGCGGCGATGCGCGCCTCCCCTCCGTTCCAACGCCTGCGTATCGTTCCCGGTAGCCGGGCCGGCGCCTTTCATGCAAGCCGACGCACACTGCGCGGGCTGCGGCCAATGGCTTATCGCGTCGTTGACCGGCCCGGCCTGCGGGTCGTGTACGCCGGGGGTGTAGTCTTGTTGTTTCGCGAGGGATGGGAACCCCTCGCGGTCGGGGCGCTCGGAGCATTGTGCCTCATCATGCTGATACTCTGGGAGGGGGCTGCGGTGAACCTAGACAGGGAGAGGAAGCCGCTTTCCGACTGGCTCCCCTGAGGGGCTTGATTGCATAACACTTTTGGCGGGAACGAGGCTTCTCTCGGATGGATGTTTCCGACGATCCTCATCGTGAATTACGCGGGGGTCGTCACTCGCAGGGCCCGCACGTGCCCTACCGCGATGCTCCGCCCCACTCCTCCCCCATCAACGGCGACGGCGAATTCAAGCTGACACCAAGACCACGCCCTCGGAAGCAGCGACGCCGATGATCGAGAGCTCGTGGGACCGCTTCTTGAACTCGGCTGGTGTAAGACAGAGCGCCTCAAGGTCGAACGGGAGATCCCAAAAGACGAGGACCATCGCGGCCCGCTCGACCCATGACACTTCTTGGAACTTGCGGGAGACCACGAGCAGATCGAAATCGCTGTTCGGGCGGTGATCGCCCCGTGCCCGGCTTCCGAATAGAATTACCCGCTCCGGACGCAGGGCACTGCGCATTCGCCCCAAGAACCGATGGAATGCGGGAGTCAGCGCAGCCGACTTTGCACCCATTTCAATAGCCTCTCGGTCCGCCTGAGAAATCGTAAGGAGATTCGACCGTCATAGAGCTTCTTGGTCACCTGGCCCGCGGCATCCGGGTACCGTGTGAGGATGTAGTGCGGCGTGAGCTCCGTCAAGAACTGGAGCGTGCCGGGCTCCACCGCGGCCAATCGGCCCAGTTCCCGCAGGTTGTGAATCCGCGGTGGCGGCGCGCCCGTCCTGTGCAACAGCAAGGCCTTCAAGGCCTTTTGGGCCGCCTGCTCGCTGAAAAAAACTGCCGCGTCGTAGTTGCGGAGTCCGTGATTCGCGAGCGCCAATGTCAGGTCTCTTCGGGCTTGGCCCCACCAGACCTTTGTCTCCGGACGGAGCGCCACCGACAGGAGAGCCGCCTCCGCCCCATAAGCCTTTAGCCAAAGCACCACTCCTTTGTGCGTGTTCCGAACGGTCCTGATAGCGAACCGTGGCGAGATCGCGATCCGCATTGCGCGCACATGCCGGGAGATGGGCATCCGCGCGGTGGGAGTGTACTCCGCGGCGGACCTCGATGCGCTCCACCGCCGCCACATGGACGAAAGCGTGGAGATCGGACCAGCACCGGCCACCGAGTCGTACCTCCACATCGACCGCGTCCTGGCGGCAGCGAAGCAGACGGGCGCCGAGGCGATTCATCCGGGCTACGGCTTCCTCGCGGAGAACGCGGAGTTCTCGCGTCGCTGCGCGGAAGCGGGCGTTGTGTTCATCGGGCCGGGCCCCGAAGCCATGCTGAAGTCCGGCGACAAGATCGGATCGAGGAAGGCGATGGCGGAGATCGGCCTCCCGATCACGCCGGGCTCGGGTGCGGCGGCGACGGAGGAAGAAGCGCTAGCCGCCGCGCTGGACCTCGGTTTTCCCGTGATCCTGAAGGCTTCCGGCGGAGGCGGCGGCATCGGGATGCAGGTCGTCCACCGCGAAGAGGAACTCCCGCGCGCCTTTCGCCTTGCGCAGTCTGCCGCCGTCGCATCGTTTTCGGATCCTACGATCTTCCTTGAGAAGTTCCACCGCCACCCACGACACATCGAAGTGCAGGTGGTCTGCGACCGCCGCGGGAACGCGCTCCATCTCGGGGAGCGCGAGTGCTCGATCCAGCGCCGCCACCAGAAGCTCGTCGAGGAGTCCCCGTCGCCGGTCGTCGACGCGAAGACGCGGGGAATGCTGGGCGCGATGGCGGTGAGAGGGATGCGCGCCGTCGGGTACGAGAACATGGGAACGGTGGAGTTCCTCTATTCCGAGGGGAAGTTCTACTTCAACGAGATCAACGCGCGCCTCCAGGTCGAGCATACGGTCACAGAAGCGGTCACGGGTCTCGACCTCGTGCGCGAGCAGCTCCTCGTCGCCGCCGGCGAACCTCTCAGCCTCTCCCAAGGCGACGTCCCGCTGCAAGGATGGGCGATCGAGTGTCGCGTCAACGCGGAGGACCCCACCGCCAACTTCGCGCCTTCGCCCGGCGTCGTGACAGGCTACCACGAGCCCGGAGGACCGGGCATCCGCGTGGATAGCGGGATTACCCAGGGCTCGACGGTCCAGGCGTTCTACGACCCGCTCGTCGCGAAGGTGATCGCCCACGGCCGCACCCGCGACGACTCCATCGCGAGGATGACCCGCGCGCTCGGGGAATTCGCGATCGAGGGCATCGCCACGGTGCTTCCCCTCCACCGACGGATCTTGAAGGACGAAGCGTTCCGGACAGGCGAGCTCGCGACGACGTTCCTCGAGGACCGCGGCATCTTGGCCGCGCTGGTCGGCGAACGGGATGCGGAGGTTGCCGCGTTGGCGGCGGCACTCGCCACTCGGCCCTCGCTCGCCGCGCACCTGCGGCCGCGTCTGGAGCTCCGGCCGACCAATCCGTCGCGGTGGGTGATGGCCGCAAGGCCCCACCCGGGAGGTGATCATGCGCCTGCGCATCGCGCTCGACGGCCGCGACCATGAGGTCCTCGTGGAGGGCGAACCTCCGGAGGTCCGCGTCTTCTTGGAAAACAGGACGGTCCCCGTCCGGGTCGTCTTCCATGGCGATGAGGCGGACGTCGTCATCGAGGGGAGGACGATCCGTCTCTCGTTTGGCGGCGGCGTGCGCATCGACGGGGCGCTCCGCGTCGCGCGCGTAGAGTGGCTCGCGGAGGAGGCTGCGGCGGAGGGCGCGCCGCAGGTCGTGGACGTCCGGCCGCCGATGCCGGGGCGGGTCGTGCGCGTCCTCGCCGCCCTGGGAGCCGTCGTCCGACAAGGCGCGCCCCTTGTCATTCTCGAGGCGATGAAGATGCAGAATGAGATCCCCGCGCCGGTCGCAGGCACCGTGCAGGAGGTCCGCGTACGGGAGGGGGATACGGTCACCACGGCCGATGTCGTCGTCCGCCTGGGCCGAGGCCGGGCGGGAAAACCTTCATAGCCCCCTCGACGAATGGCCGCAGGAGGGTGGGCTGGACCTGCGAGCGGGTAGCGTCTTCTTTGCCTTTGCTCTGTTCGCATCCGCCCTCTTGGCGGCGATGCCCCCGACGTCGGCATCCGCGCCGAGCACACCCACGGACAGTGGACTCGGGTCCTACCTCATCTTCCTGAAAGACCAGCAAGGACACGCCGCGAGCCTGGCGGCGCGGCAGGCATTCGATCCGGCGCTGACCGTCCTCGGCGAACAGAGGACGCCCCTCGTCTCGTCCGTCGCGGACCTCGATCGGCCGGAGGTCGTGGATCTCAACCGCCAGATCGATGCGACCATGGGGGAGATGCGTCTCGCGATTGCGGCGGATGCGACGCGCCGCCACGCGGCCTCAAGGACCGTTGTTGAAATGTTCGTTGCCGAAATCGGTGGATTTGTGCACTATCGAAGCCCCGTCGCGAACCTGCTCGCCGCCAATCTGCCAGCAGGGGCCGTGGAGGCCCTCCGCGCACACCCCCTCGTCGCCTCCGTCGAGGTTGACGGAGTGAGAGACCTTCTTCTTGACGTGAGCGTGCCCGCGATCGGCACGACCTCCTTCTGGAGCGGCGGCTTCACCGGCGGAGCCTACGAACTGGTCGACGCCGACACAGGGGTGGACCGCCTGCATCCGGCCCTCCTCGGGAAGATCAGCGACGAGGGTGTGTTCCACACCGCGGCGCAACTCCAGGGGAACTACAACGACGACCCGACCACGCCGGACGACCTCCACGGGCACGGCACGCACATCGCCGGCATCATGACCTCACAGGATGCGACGTACCGGGGCGTCGCGTACGGGCTCCTCGGCGTGATCAACGCGAAGTGGGGGTACCTGACCACGGGCGGGGGCGGACAGGGCATCGAGAGCGATTCCATGCGCGCGCTGGACTGGGCGATCCTCACCGCTGGTGGCGATGTCGTGAGCCTGTCGTTTGGCGGGGGCTCGAACGACAACGGGAACTCGGGGTGGGGCCGGTACTTCGACATGCTCGTGGACGACCTCGGCATCCCCGTGAGCGTCGCGGCGGGGAACAGCGGGCCCGGCGGCGGGAGCCTCGGTCAGCCCGCGACATCGTACAACATCATGACCGTGGGTGCAATGTTCGACGGCGGCACGGCCGCCCGCGGGGACGACACCCTCGCGGGCTACAGCAGCCGCGGCCCCACGGGGGACGGAAGGATCAAGCCCGACATCACCGCCCCCGGATCCTCGATCATCGCGACCGCCTACGACTGGGAGTCGGCCGCGGACTTCGTCACCATGTCGGGCACGAGCATGGCCGCGCCCCACGTGGGGGCGGCCCTCATCCTCTACATGCACGCGACGGGGTGGCCTGCGTTCCCCGCGCGGAGCAAGGCCGTCCTCCTCAACACCGCCACGGACCTCGGGGCGGCGGGCGGGGATGCGAACTACGGCTGGGGATACCTCGACTTGGCGCAGGCGTGGGCGCGGCGGAACAACGTCGTCGAGGGCAACGCCGACGAGGGCGTCCCGCAATTCTTCCGCCTCGCAGGCAGCGCGAACGAACGGGCAACAATGGTGTGGCAGAAGCACGTCGTGTACAACGGGCTCGCCTATCCCACGCAGTGGTGGGCGCTCAACAACCTGGAGCTCTGGCTGTACGACGAACTCCTCAACGCGCGGCTGGACACGTCCGTATCCCCACGCGACAACGTCGAGCAGGTGCAGTTCCCCTCCGTCGCGCCCGGCGTCGTCAAGGTGACCGTAAACGGCGCGCTCGGGGGCGTCACGGTGGAGCCGTTCGCCCTCGCGGGCGTCGCCGCCCCCGTTGCGGTGAACGCGCCCGCGCTTGCCCCCGCCGTCGTCGCGCCCCCGAACGTGAACGAGGGCGACACGTTCCTCGTCACTGCGAACGTCGCGAACCCCGGTGGCCTGCGCGTCTTCGGGACGACGGTCCGGCTCAACATCCCCCCTGGGCTCACGCTCGTCTCCGGAGTGAATCCGGCATCCGTCGGGACGATCGCGGAGGGCACGTTCCGGTCCGCGTCGTGGACCCTGTCCGCGCCTACCGCGGGGACGTTCGTGCTCACGGCGGACGCGACCGGTAGCGCGTACGACGAGACCTATGCAGGCGTGTCCCCGCCGGTCTCCGTCCTCGTCGCGGACACCCAGCCCCCGGCGATCGCCTCGCCGAACGCCGTGCCTTCGCCGCAGAATCCGGGATGGGTCGTGAACGTGTCCGCGGGCGTCACCGACAACGTGGGGCTCGCGGGCGTGTGGGTCGAGGTGTGGGATCCGGCGGACGTGTCCCTCGGGAACGTCTCCATGCCGTACGACCCGATCACGGGCCGGCGGTACTTCGCGCGCACGTACTCGGCCCTCGGCGACTACCGGTTCACGATCACCGCAACGGACACGTCGTCCCTCACGGCCACCGCCTCCGGCGTCTTCCGCATCCAGGACATGCTCGCCCCCACGTTGTCCGGCCTCACCGCGACGCCGAACCCGCAGGAGATCTACTTCTCCGTGGACGTCTCGGCGACGGCCGTCGACAACGTGGGCGTCACGGGCGCCTACCTCGAAGTCCAGGACCCCCTCGGGGGATCCACGAACGTCTCCATGGCGCGCTCGGGGAGCACGGTCTCCTTCGCGCGCATGTACTCCGTGCTCGGCACCCACGACTACCGCGTCAGCGTGCACGACGCGGCGATGAACTGGGCGTCCCGCACGGGAACCTTCCTCGTGCGCGATACCACCGCGCCCGTGGCCGACGCAGGAACGGACCAGGGGGTCGAGTTCGGCGCCTCCCTCACGTTCGATGGATCCGCCTCCACGGACAACGTCGGCGTCGTCTCCTATCAATGGGACTTCCTGGACGGCGTCCCCGTGACCCTCACGGGCGCCACGGCCACATACACGTTCCTCAGCCTCGGAGTCTTCCCCGTGACGCTCACGGTCCGCGACGCCTCGGGGAACTCGGACACGGACACCATGGAGGTCCGTGTCGTCGAACGGACGCCGCCGGAGATTTACGACGTGCGCACGGACCCGTCCCTCCAGG
>Ga0209751_10004847_pt1 | contig 12792 bp, 14 predicted proteins | sample RifCSP13_1_FD_184019 | JGI IMG/M metagenome (GOLD analysis project Ga0209751, IMG submission 184019) | Soil microbial communities from Rifle, Colorado - Rifle CSP2_sed 13_1 (SPAdes) (version 2) | ecosystem: Environmental > Terrestrial > Deep subsurface > Rock core/Sediment | place: Rifle... | reverse complement strand
GGTCACTGTAATCTCCCAAAAAAACTCGTAAACCAGCACAATCAAAGATATCACTGCCAGGCTAATCGCCAGGCTATTCAGCAAGGTGGTCAAACGGCGGCGAAAACTCGCTTCCAACAGGATCACAAAGCCGATCATGCTCGCCAGACCGATCAGCAGATATTGGCGGGCAAAAGTTATCAATAACAAAACCGCCAGGATGAGAATGCCTACGCTGGTGGCTGCAAAAATTTCAGCCAAGCTGGCCAGGAGCAGGTTGCTCTGCGGCGCAGGGTAGTGCGCATGGCGGATATGATCGCGGGCGGGTTCCAGCTCACCGCGCCGCACCCGGGTTTTCTGCAGTTGCAGCGCCTCCAATTTAAGCTGCTCAACGGCAAACTCGTGTTTCAGGCTTTTCAGCTCATTGGAGAGCAAAGTGATCCGCTGGAGGTGATTGCGATGGAGTTCCCCCAGGTGTATATGCCCGCGCAGAGCCACTTCCTCCATGCCGAGCCCGGCCAGTTTTTTGTTTTTCTGTTCGATAGTATCCTCAAGCTCTGTGCAGCGGAGCTGAATCTGTAAGCTTTGATTGGAGAGCACCTCTAACGCATCCTTTGGAGAAGCGACTTTGTCCAGACCAGCCCAGCCTAAAGGATCATACCAGCGCTGGCGGACATCCCCCTTGCGGTTATAAACCGGTCCGGCGGGCGCATTCTCACCAGCGATCGGGTCATTGGTATAAAGCCCCCACAAACCTCGATACCCAATAGCCCAGGGTGTGTCTATGCTGAGGGGACGCGATTCCCACTGCTTTTTTTGCTGAGGACCGATCGAGGCGCCATCTCCGCGGGCGTAATCGACAAAAGGTATGCGAAAGATATTAAATTTCGGTTTTTCCGGCTGCGCGCTGCCGAGCTTGAGCACCTTGTGCCAGAAATCGTGCAAGCTGTCTGCAAAAACAACCAGGGGTGCTAGAAATGGCAATTCCAGCTCGATCAGGTACTCGCCAGGCGAGAAATAGCTGGCGTGGCTGCCTGCGCCCACGTAAACGATGGGGTGGTTTCCCCCATCCGCGGCGATCACCTTCCTCAACTCAGGGTCATCCCATCTCCGGCGCAGATCATCACCGGAGAACTCGTGGGAAGCGTATGCAACCCATTGAGGTTTGAGCTGCGCTTCTGTGGAGATATCGCTCTCGGTGTTAGATTCTTCATAGCAATACACACTGACCATTTCCCAATCTGCTTCGTGGTCATTTGCGCCATAAAAACCCGACCTCCAGTTATTAAATGGATATAAATACCAGTATTGCAGGATAACCCAGCCATTTTCGCGCACCACCCGCCCATAATAGGCATAGCGTTCCTGTTTGGATTGCATGCTCTTGTACGTCAGCACCGCGGCTGTAGCGGTATCGCCGGGAACTCGACCGCGGAGCAGCAAGGTCAAAGAAAAAAGGGCATCCACGAACCTGGAGCCGAATCCCACTCGTGCCAGGCGACCTCTACCAGGGTGAAACATTTCTTGTTCATCATGCCGGGAAAAGGAGCGCACCACCTGCCTGATTCGGTAGCGAGCATATTCAACCAGGTCAGGGGGCTCGATGAATTTCAGGTAAAAGATCGTGCCAGGGCTGCCCACGCGCGGCGTAGTGAGATTATCGATAGTTATTTCCCCTTCTCCAATGAGCAGCTCTGGCGGTCCCTCCGGTTTATACTTCCAAAGACTGCACTCAGCCAGGTACCTCTCGACATCGATGGGGAAAAAACGTTCCCCCGAAGTAAAGTGCAGAATTGGCTCAAATCTGCGCAAGACCTTTAATGCCCATGAAGTGGGCTGTTCATCTGTCATGCTGATCTCTCCATGACCCCCGGAAAACATCCTGCACCTCAGACTGGTTCAGATAAAATACCAGCGCGATGCTAATAAGCATACCAGTGTAGTTGGGGCGATGACTGAGATACTCAATCAAGGCGGATAGCATGCTGAACCCCTGGAGGCTGATTGCCGCGGTCCAAGCCCACCACTTGATCCTGTACAGCGAGGAAGCCAGCAGGAGCGCCAGCAAGGCAAACAAAACCATCACCAGGCTATACGAAATGGTCTTGAATATTGCGAATGGCAGATAGCGCCCCAGCAGGGTGCCAGGATCGCGGGCCAGCCAGCCTTCGAGATAGACCAGGTATAGCCCATAAGCCAGCAGGCCCAGACCTTGTAGCAGAATAAGAGTGAGAACAATTGACAATGAGCGCGGTCTCTGTGCAAAGGTCATTGTCAATATTGCACCAACAGGTGGTCCATTGCAGCAATCAACTCAGCCAGATTGCGTGCCTGCAATACGACATTGCATTTGGGCGCATAGAGCGGCATGTCGCTGTCGCCAGTCCCCCACAGGATAGGCGCCTCTGGATTCAACCAAATCGTGCGGTGACTTCGCTGCGCTAAAGTGCTGAAAATATCCAGGCGGGGGTTATTGTAGTTGTTGCGCCCATCTCCCACGATTAAAAAGGTTGTCCGGCTGTCAATCGTATCCAAATAATTTCGATAGAAGTTATCCAGGCTGTTGCCGAGATCGGTATTGTAATAACCGGTGGGCATGCGCTCTAAAACGTGAGTAACCGCGTCGGCGGCCTCGCGTCCCGTCAGGTCGGGTGTGATGTATTCCAGGTGGGAGATGAAGGCAAACGAATGGGTCTTGCTGATCTGATCCTGCAAAGCATGCAGCAGGCTGAGCATCAATTCGGAGCAAGAGCGCATGGAGGTGCTGACATCACAAATGACCACCAGCTTCGGCTTTAATGTGCGCTCTTTATGCTTGATTAAAATCGGAACATTTCCGTGCTTAAGATTAGCCCGGATCGTGGCTTTGGCGTCCAACTGACCGCTTTTCGCCCGTTTTTGCCTCAGAGCAACCCGGGTGCGCAGGATCGAGGCAAGTCGCTTGACCTCCTTGCGCAGCCTCTCCATATCTTCATCACTCAAAGCGCTAAAAGGGCGGTTGAGCAGCTCATCCAACTCATCTAGAGGCTGATGAGCGCTGCTATTTTCTGCAATGCGCTGCCCGGCAAATTGGCGGAGTTGATCCTCCATCGATTGAAGATTTGCCTGGAGCATCTTTTGCAGTTGGTCAACCCGCTGTTTGTCCATGCCCAATTCTTGCAAAGCAGCAGCCAGTTCTTCCAGGGCTTCTCGAACTTCGCGAAAATGGAGCGCTTTTTGCATCCGCTTTGCCATCCACTCCCGGTAGCGCAGGTTGTCAGCCTGATTTAAACCCACGAATTTTGCCAGGCGTTCTAATTCCTCCTGGCTGAGCTGCTCGCCGCGCAGCAAGCGCTCGATCATCTGGCGAAGCTGTTCGGTCAACTGCCGAAGCGCCTGAGCCAGCATTCTGGCTTCTTCTTCGCTGAGATCGGCGGATAAATCCATCAGCGGTGGATTCTCCAACCCGCCAAAAAATATCGAAAACAGCTCGGCGAAAATCGGGATATTGGCTGCATCCTTAACCAGAGTAGCTTGTAAGCTGGTCCGGAAGGTCCCCCGTCCCTTGACGCCCAGATGATCCACAGCCTGGAAGGCATCTGCGCTCTCTGCCAGGCTGATCCGCACACCCGCAGCTCTCAATGCGGCGATAAACTTCATTATCCGCTCTTCCACCGCTAATTCTCCCAGCGAGTTGAAAACGATTCACCCGGACCGCCTGGCTTTGGACCACCCGGTGGACGCTGCATCCAGCGCCTGGCGCGTTGCAAATCGCTTTCGTGCTTCAAGAGCACGCTTAGTGTTGTCTCCATCGTTTTTGCGTCCAGACTCTTTGCGTTTAAAGCTACAAGGGCTTTCGCCCAATCGATGGTTTCGCTGATGCTTGGCGATTTGCGCAGATCCATAGAGCGCAGGCTCTGAACCATCTCGACGACCTGTTGGGCGATCCTGGCTGATAGCTCTGGCACTTTCAAATGCACCACGGCTAACTCCTGCTCTAAGGTCGGATAGTTAATGAACAGGTACAGGCAACGTCTTTTCAGGGCTTCGGACAATTCACGTGTATTGTTGCTGGTAAGCACAACCAGGGGGCGGTGAACCGCTGCCAGAGTGCCTAACTCGGGCACGCTGACCTGGAAATCGCTCAACACTTCGAGCAGAAAAGCCTCGAATTCAGCATCGGCGCGGTCGATCTCGTCGATCAACAAGACGGCTGGCTCTTCATTGAGGATGGCTTTGAGCAGCGGTCTTTGCAACAGAAAACGCATCGAGAAGAACACGTCTTCCTCGCCGGCAAGCCGGTCTGCCGCCTCGGTCAGGCTCTGGGTGCCATCCAATGTTTCCTGCAGCTTGTCCCGCAAAAGCTGAGTATATAGTAGCTGCTTGGCGTACTCCCACTCGTAAAGCGCTTTGGTCTCATCGAGGCCTTCATAGCACTGCAAGCGGATCAATTGCCTGCCAGTGGCTCCGGCAATCGCTTTCGCCAGCTCGGTCTTGCCAACACCTGCTGGCCCCTCGGCGAGAATCGGTTTACCCAGCTCCTGGCTGAGGTATACCACGGTGGCGATCTCGTCGCTGGCAATATACTGCTGTTTCCCCAGTGAATTCTTTAGCTCTTGGGCAGAACGAAATTTGTTATTCATCACCTCTACCTGTAAGAAACCAGTCCTAGGCCTGTCTTGAGCGCCAGCTTCAGGGTGATTTTGATTCGGAAAGTCAACCCCATATTCTTGCCTGGCGATTTATTCCCCAGTGGAATCCTGTTCTTCTGATACTGGTTTCCAGGCAGGTGCGGCTCTATGCAGCTCGTCACGCGAGACCCGGTTTGCCCGTCGGCAATGCGGGCAATATGCGTTGTAATGGCTAAGATTTTCAGCAGTGATCAGATCCAATGCCGCAAGGATGGTTTCCTTGTTCAAGGCAAACGGCCTATGGCAGTGGTAACAGCGGATTTGCATCGCTATGTACTCCCTGAATACGTTTTTATTGCTTCTCGGTCCGAGCGAAGCCTCCAGGCTAATCCATCACCAGGTATAGTATACAACAACAAGACAATCCGGTACAGACTGCACGCTGAACGCCCCTTCCCGAGGTCACTGGTCATCCTTTCTGGGTGGCCTCAACCAGCGGTGGAAGGTTGATCTGGGAGCACTCAAAAGTTGTTGGTAAATTCCGGTTTGGGGGGCTGCGAGCGGCGTACGCCGCTCGCAGCCCCCCAAACCGGTAACAACCTTTTAGTGCACCCGTTGATCTGCTGTGAGACCGCTGCGCAGGCAGTTACGTTATAATTATCCTCATGCCAAAATACTATACACGCTCCGGAGATGACGGCTTCACCGGGCTGCTCGGCGGGGAGCGAGTGCCAAAATATCATCCACGCCCGGAGACGGTCGGGACGCTTGACGAAGCCACCGCGGCGATCGGTTTAGCCCGGGCGCATTGCGTTGCACCGGGGACGGCTGCGTTGCTGCTCCAGTGCCAACGAGACCTGTACAACCTGATGGCTGAGGTCTCAGCCACGCGAGAGAACGCAACTAAATTCAGGAAGATTACCCCGGACCGGGTAGCCTGGCTGGAGAGCCAAGCCGACGAGATCGGCGCTAAAATCGAGATGCCCCAGGAGTTCATCCTCCCCGGCGACTCCCCGGCAGGGGCTTTCCTGGCTTATGCCCGCACTGTGATCCGGCGGGGGGAGCGTCAGGTTGCCCGCCTCCTGCACGATCATCAGGTTGAGAACAACGAGCTGCTCCGCTATCTTAACCGGCTATCGTCCTTGTGTTTTGTGCTTGAATTCCTCGAAAACCAGGCGGCAGGAAGGGGAAAACCTACACTGGCAAGAGGGGTCTGAGTTTGACTTAATTGCCCGAAGCAGCCAGGGCCGCCTCAACCGCCTGGGATATATCCTCGAAGGAGGGGATAAACCCAGGAGTGAGCTGTTGGCCGTTGACAAATAAACTGGGCGTGCCGGTTACACCCGCTCGATTTCCGGCTGCCAGGTCCTCATCTATCTGCGCTTTATATTTATTCGCTTCAAAGCAGCTATTGAAGCTGTCCATGTCCAGGTCTATAGTCTCGGCATAGGCGACCAGCCGCCTATCACTGAATGCCCCGGCATTTTCGCTGTTCCAATTCGCAAAGAGAATATCGTGATAGTCCCAAAAACGCCCCTGTTCAGCGGCGCACATGCTGGCGTTGGCGGCCTGGTCGGACTCTTTAGTTGCTACCCCGTCATCCAAAAAAGGATAATGGCGAAAGACATACCGAACTACCCCAGTGGCGATGTAATTCTGGATAACGAGCGGCTCGATATCCTCGGCAAATATACGGCAAGCCGGACATTGAAAGTCCACCCATACTTCGATCAAAACTGGCGCATCTGGCGATCCCATGGCAGTCCCATCCACCATCGGCCTATCGAAAGGGGTGGTCTGGGCGATTTCACCCACCGGCATAAGCGATGGAACGATCAACAATGCGGCGATGGCAATGGCCCCCAGGCTCACCGCCAGAATAGCAATCAGCCTCTGTTGGCGCTGGCGTTTTAAACGTTGTTCGCGGATGATCTGTCTTTTGCTTTTAGCAGGTTGTGGTTTGCTAGGCATCTAATCTCCTGAAGAAAAATTGGGGTCCCAAGTCCCAAATATTTACTCATTCTCATGATGCATCGTATTGATAGACCGGATATTCTTCCCCTGTCCGTTTGAAACCAGCCTTTTGATACAAAGATAATGAAATCAGGTTGTCGTGCTGGGTATTGACCGTCACGTGGTACGCGCCGCGGCGCTCGAATTGGGCGAGCATATCGCTCAACAGGGCGTAGCCGATGCCTTTTCCCTGCTGCTTGGGCTTCACCGCCAGCCGGGCGAGGTGCCCACCCATCGTCGTAGCGGTGCTGATTTGATATCCAGCCAGCTCGCCGTCCAGCTCGGCAACCGTCGCTATGGCAGCCTGCCTGTAAGCTAACTCCAGGCAAGACCGGGTATTCTGCCAGACCGCTCCGAAAGCCAGCGTATCGACCGCCTCGACTGCCACCAGGTCATCCAGGTTCATGGGCCGGATCACCGCCTGGATTTTGCTCACGGGGGCAACTGCCGCACCCGCCCGCCAGGCCAGAACAACAACCCTGTGGGTTTGGCGAAAATCACTCCGTTCCAGCAGCAGGCGGAACCAACCCTGCATAGGAATTGCTGCCGCGGAGATCGAGGGAGCAGACTGTTTTAAAATCCCCAGCGACTCTGGCCATAGCTCTTCCCAGGCAGCCTGAGGCGTATATCCAGACGAGATTGCGAAGAGTCGAATCCAGGCGATATTGGGCGGATCTGGGGGGCACGCGAGAGCTGCGATAATGTTGTTTTTTCTTACCGCAACCAGGTAAGGGGCATGACCAATCCATTCCAGCGGCGGGCGCCAGTCCAGGTGGCGGTGCACGTATGGCTCGAAGTGAATCAAATTGGCTAACTGCTGCGTATCCGCTTGAGCCGCCGGCCTGACTGAAATCTGTATTGCGTGAGTTACCATTTAGATCAGATCTAATCGACTAAAGGAGCATTCAAGATCTATTCAGGATCTTGGAGGGGATATTCAGCAGGCGCTTCAGTAAGCGTTGCTTGGGGCCGGGTTTCTCCACCCCTTCTAATCCGGCCTGCATGGTTGCCAGCGCCTCGATCTGGCGGCCGCTGCGGAGCTGTAAGGAGGATAGCGAGCGCATCACATGCAGGCGCAGGTCGGTTTCCCCCGCCTGGTTGAGCAATTCGGCGGATTGAAGGTAGGCCGCCATAGATTCCTCCGCACGGTTAACAGCTTCCAGGGCTGCCCCCAGGTTGCCGAGCGCCATTCCCTGCCGACGGATATCGCCAGCCTGCGCAAAAATTTCCACAGTTCCCTCGACCGCCTGCAAAGCCGCTTCGGCCTCTCCGGCTTGCAGGAACGCCACACTGCTGTTATTGCGCATTTCAGAAGCCATCAGCTCATCCCCACTGCTCATGAAAGCCTGAGCCGCCGCTTCGAAAGCGTGCGCAGATTCGACGAAATTGCCCATTTCATAAACCTTTTTCGCTTCTCTCGCAAGTTGGTTGGGAGAGATGGTTTCACTCATGACTGCCTCTTTCTATATTTTTGATATTCACCGAATTTGGATCAGCTCTTCAGTGCAAAACGTCCCGCAGGTACCCTGAAATCAAGCTGTTTGATCAAAAACCTGCGGGACGTTCACAGGGTTATCTCTAATATCCCCTCGCCAACTGCGCGCAGCTTATCCACACTCATCTCACTCAATCGCTGAGCCAGCTCGAGATAAGGGTGGTTGATTTGGCGGGAAACAAACGACTGCATCTCCGGAGATAATTCGAGAAACGCCTGCACGGCGCGCTGTTGCTCGGCCCAAACGCCGACGGGGCCATGCCTGTCCAGAAATTCTCGGATCGGGCGATTGAGGTGCGCACTTAGTGCTTCTAAAACAGGGAGGGAAATCGGCAGATCTCCCTTCTCGATCCCTTCCATTTCGCTCTCTGTCAGATCCAGCGACTGGGCCAGCTCTAGCAACGTGATTCCCGTCTCAGTTCGCGCCTGGCGGATCAGCGCCCCAATCATGCGCTGGCGCAGCCGGATCAGGTGTTCCAGGTCCAGCTTACTCGTGCGCTCATTCGCGTTGAAGAGGGTATTATCTCCCCAAAAATGATCCAGCGGAACGTTTAAATACATTGCCAGCACTTCGACCTGGGGCAAGGATGGCGATTTGACCCCCAGCTCGAAGTCCTGAAAATCGGCCGGTGAAACGTCAATCGCCTGGGCGCATTCATCCAGACTTTTGCCCAGCGCGCTGCGGGCGTCCCGGATGAGCACGCCCAGTTTCTTTGCCCGAATCTTCGTTCGAATGGGATTTTGCATCACAGCACCTTTCTTAAAGACTCTGCCATTATAGCAAAAACGAAGGCATCCTACATGGTAGAGCAGCAATTTCAGGAGTGGACTTTCGCCGCCGCGATCAGTCATCCTGGGATGGATCCCGGCGCGAGAGCAATCCGGCTACTCTGCAAGCGGGGGCATGGTGTAGCCCAGGCCAGAGCGCGTGACTATGTGCTGTGGATTCTTGGGGTCATCCTCCAATTTCTGGCGCAGCCGTGAGATGCTCACCCACAGGATCTCCTTATCCTCGCGGTACTCAGGACCCCATACATTGGTCAGGAGCTGCTCGGAAGTGAGCACCTGGCCCAGGTTGTGGGCAAATTGCAATAGCAGCCGATATTCTGTCGCCGAAAGAAACACCGTTCGATCGTTGCGAAAGACCTCTGCCCGCGCAAAATCAATCTTCAGGTTGCCATGATTAAATACCGCCTGCTGGATATGGCTGCCGGCGATTTGAGCCCGGCGCAACACCGCTCGCACTCGCGCCAACAGCTCAGTTGCGGAAAACGGTTTAACGATATAATCGTCCGCGCCCAAATCGAGGCCGCGCACCCGGGCGCCTTCTTCTCCTCTGGCAGTTACCATGATGATCGGCACGTTCGAAAATTCACGGATGCGCTCACAGGCGGCGAAACCATCCAATATGGGCATCATGATATCCAGCAAAACCAGATCTGGTTTTTGCGAGGCGACTTTATCGACAGCCTCTTGACCATTGGTCGCCTTGAGGACGTGATAGCCATCAGAAGCCAGGTTTGCCTCCATCAAACGTAAATAACGGGGCTCATCATCCACAATGAGGATCTTAGTCATCAGCCACTCTCCCTGAACGATATATGGTTTTCAACTTCTGCCCTTTGTAGGGGTAAATAAATATGGAACTTCGTGCCATTGTTGAGTTCCGAATCCACTTCGATCTCTCCGCCGTGGGCGCGCACAATCTGGCGGCAGATAAACAACCCAAGCCCAGTGCCTCGCACCGTCGTGTCGTTGGTTGGGACGCGATAAAAACGTTTAAAGAGATTCTTAAGATGGTCGGGGGCGATGCCCGGTCCGTTATCCTCCACAGTGATGTTGGCGTGGTCCTGGTCGGAGGTTAACTTGATCGTCACAATCGCTCCCGGTGCGTATTTTGCCGCATTGATCAACAAATTATCGAATACCTGCGCCAGCCGGGCGGGGTCGATCGGGATTCTCAGGTTATCAGCTTTCAAGATCAGCTCAATCTTCTGATTTTCACTCCTGGATCGCGCCCGCATAGAGATATCCCGCAGGAATGTATCCAGCCTGACGAGCTGAAAGCTCATGCGTAATGTGCCAGCTTGAAGGCGAGATGAATCCATCAAATTATCAATCAGCTCGTGCAGGCGATCAGCCTCTTCATCGATGATCGTTAAAAATTCCGCTCGTGAAGTGTCATCCCATGTGGTGTCGTCCCGCAGCAGGGTCGTGGCGTATCCCTTAATGAACCCAAGGGGAGTCAGCAGCTCGTGGGAGACGGTGGCGATAAAATCCTCTTGCAGCCGGTCCAGTCGCCTTTCAGCTTCCAGGCTGGCAATTTTTTGCACAAGCTCGTCGCGCTCCAGGAGCTGAGCGACATGGCTGCCGATAAACTCTGCCAGGCGAATCTGATCCGGTTTGTAAGTCGGGCCGCCAAAACGGATGAAGACCAGTGCGCTGCGCGAATTCGAACCCAGGTCGAGCGGCAATCCAAGCGAAATGCGCAAATGGGTGCGATCTTCCATATTCCCGGCTTCTTCAGTTCGGATCACGACCTGATTCTTTTGGATTACCTCGATGGCCGTAGTCTCTCCCCAGACGAGTTCTGCCTCCTGTGACCTCCCCCTCCCGATCGCCCGGGCATACACAGGCGCCAGGTCGTCCCGGCTTCTTTCCCGGTATAAAACCATATTATCAAATATGAACACCGGGCGCGCCAGGCGAATGATCTCATCTAAGGCGTCGTCTGTATTGACCGCCTGGGCTACAGCCCGGCTGATCGCGTAGACGGCTTCAAGCTCTTGGGGACGAAGCGCTGCAGTGTTGGTACTTTCGTCAAACATGAATTACCCGCTGATTGGGCATCTCTTATATTTGTGGTAAAGAAAAGCTAAAGCTGGAACCCTTGCCAGCCAGGGAGTTAACAATAATATCGACGCCGTGAGCGGCTAAAATGCGATGCGAAAGCGCCAGGCCGAGACCCGTACCGCCATATCTGCGCGTAGTAGAACCGTCTAATTGGTGAAAAGCCTCGAAGATTTCGCTGAGTTTCTCTGTGGGTATTCCTATTCCATTGTCAATAACCGCGATCGTCACGTAACCATCCTGTTGAAAGGCGTTGAGTTTCACAAGGCCGCCCCTTGGGGTAAATTTTATCGCATTATCCAGCAATTGGGCGATCACCCAACCGATTTTTTCCACATCGCACTGCACGGCAGGCAGCCCCTCTTCGATGGAGGTTGTCAAACTGACTCCGCTTGAGCGGGCTTTCAGGAGTAACTCCTGGCTGATTTGTCCGATCAAACCTGACAAACTGACCGAAGCCAGGTTGAGTTTCAGCTCTCCCCGCGAGGCCAATGAAAACTGGATCAAATCTTCGATCAATTTTTCCAATCTTTCTTCCGCTCGAAGGATAGCATGCAAAGCCTCGAGCTGATCCGGGTTTAGCTCGCCAAAGCTCCCTTCTTCCAGTATTCCCAGGTAGCCTTTGATATGGGTTAGGGGCGTGCGCAGCTCGTGTGAGATGTTCGCGATAAAGTTCGCTTTTAACTGGTTGAGCTCCGAGAGCTTGGCAATCGCTTTGCGCAAGTCTCGAGTCCGCTCCTGGACGCGTTCCTCAAGCTCGCGATTGGCCCGGTGTAGCGCGGATTGTAATTGCAAGATTTGTTCCGTAATAGCTAGATCCAGGGTTTTCGGATCGACCAGGTTTAATTCTCGCAAGGCCTGCCCAATCAGGATCGAGTGACCAACTTCTGATTTTTGCCTCTGGTGCTTTAAGGCTTGATCCAATTGATCTGGGGTTAATTTTCCTCTTTCGACCAGGTAATCTCCTAACCTGGGCACCAGAACTTCCGGCGTGATCGGCAATCCAACCGGGAGCTGGAATTCGCGCTCGGCCATGGCAGCCGCGATAGCCAGGTCAACGCCGCAGTGATTGCAATACCGGGCATTCGGATCAACTTGCCAACCACAATGAGGACAGGCGATTGACTTCATCATACGACTTGACAAAAATTGCCTGGTTGGACCTGAAATGTTGCCAAATTCGCTCCTGATCCCAAGTATACACTTTACCTTTCAATTCCTCAAAGTCCTGCAACATGCCCTGTAAAGTGTTTGTAAGGTGAGCGCTTTGGGATTTAATGCATAATTGAAACATGTCAGCATGGGAGGCGATAGACAGCGTCGGGCTGGAATCCATGACGCAGACATCAAGATGAAAAAAAGTGAAAAAGAGCCGGTAAACAATCTAATTCCAACCAGGGTGCTGGTAATCGACGATGATGAAGCTACGGTAGAAATGCTAAAGCTTATCCTGGAACCCGAAGCATTTCACGTTGTCATCGCCAAGGACAGCGTTAAGGGGATCGAATCGATTCGCGAAGTCTCGCCAGATGTGGTTATTCTAAATTTGCTCATGCCGGATATGAGCGGTTGGGAAGTTTGTAAAGCGATCCGTAGCTTCAGCCAGGTGCCTATTCTCGTGCTTTCGGCGATCAGCAAGCCGGGCATGGTGTCGAAAGCATTGGATGAGGGAGCGGATGATTACCTGATTAAGCCGATCACCAGCAGCGTTTTGATTGCCCACGTGAGAAGACTGGCGCGGCGCTCCCGGGCCAATCACGATCTCAATAGCTCCGACATCAAGTATTGTGGAGCATGATACCGGGAGCACTCAAAAGTTGTTGGTAAATTCCGGTTTGGGGGGCT
>Ga0209751_10004844_pt1 | contig 12801 bp, 16 predicted proteins | sample RifCSP13_1_FD_184019 | JGI IMG/M metagenome (GOLD analysis project Ga0209751, IMG submission 184019) | Soil microbial communities from Rifle, Colorado - Rifle CSP2_sed 13_1 (SPAdes) (version 2) | ecosystem: Environmental > Terrestrial > Deep subsurface > Rock core/Sediment | place: Rifle... | reverse complement strand
AATCGCCGCTGGCAGCGGACCCACCAACTCGACTCGAGGATCAGCCAGGATTTCGGTGGTTCCTCCAAATCCGATCTCGACGTCGCCCCTGGCGATGGTGTCGTAGACACCCGGCGGGAAAATTGTGATCTTAGGCTTGATATCCGCGGCGATGTCCAGACGGCTGAGCAAGCCGGCTACATAGACGGCGGTGACACCGCCGCGGGCGGGGTCGGCATGGGCGATCGATTTTGCAGCCAGCAGGGTGCGCTTGAAGGCCTCAACCGAGCTGATGTCGGGCTTCTGAGCGCCTTTGCGGACAAATACTCCGACGCCGAACTTCGCGACCTCAACAGAGCTGCCTTTGGCGATCCTACCCTGCTTTTCGAGATTGGCCATCTGCTGCCGCGCCGAAATTGCCACATCCGCGGCTTCGCCCTTTTGAATGCGAGCTGTAAGGCCGCCTGCCGTTCCGTAATCGATCGTCACCTTGTGACCCGATGACTGCTCGAACTTGGGGATGAGATCGATCATCGCGGGCTTCACGCCAAGAGACGAAAGAAGCTTGATCTCCGCCGCGTTTGCGACGCTTCCCTGAGTTAAGAAGTTTAGAAAAAGTGAAATCGAAACCGCGACCATGGCGGCAGCGGCCGCCGCGAACGATGTCCTGATCATATCATCCTTCTTCAGAATCTGATTTTTGCGCCATCCGCAACGCCAGGGATACTATTTTATCGCCCCGAATAGAGGCTTTTAATGAAACCGCTGTCTTCGAGCTGCTTGACGAATGTGACGTCCATGAACGTTTCGCGATTGATGGTTTTGGCTTTCGGATTCTGCGCATGGCGCGATGCTGGGTGACAACCAAGCTTTGACAAGCTCGCACGGTTCAGAGTAGCAGTCACCATCACGGAGTGCCGGGCTCCATGCCTTTCGCTTTTATTACGTGCGCGGCGGTTGGTCCTGAGAGGAACTTGATCAGCGCCCTGGCTGCCTCCCCTTCCTTGGCGTTAGCGACGACGCCCGCCGAGAACACCGTGTAGTGCTGCAACTCGGCCGGCAGCGCACCTGCGAGTTCGACGCCGGGGGCTCCGACGATGAGGCTGATCTGTGTCACGCCAAGCTCGCCCTCGCCCTTGGCCACCAATTCCGCGGTATTTAAGCTCTTTATCAGCTTGCTCTTGGGTTTCATGTCCGCAGCGATTCCGAGACGCTCGAGCACTTGAGCGAAATGGATGCCGGCGGCGCCGCCTCCTGCCGGATCGGCATAGATGACCGACTTCGCAGCCAGCATCGATCGCTTGAACGCCTCGACCGACCCGAGGTCGGGCTTGGCCGCGCCCGAGCGGACGGCGACGCCGACTCCGACTTTGGCGACAATGACCCGGCCATCGGCGGCGATATTGCCTTGTTTGACGAGCTCCTCGACCTGGGGGGCCGTGGTAATGGCCAGGTCGGCGCTCTCGCCCCGCTGGATGCGGTTTTTCACCGCACCGGCTGTATCGTAGCCAAACATGAGCTTGTGCCCGGTGCTTCGTTCGAATTCACCGGACAACTCGCTCAGCACCGGCCGCAGCGCAACGGCGCTCAACACTTTGATCTCCGCCGCGTTGGCGACGCTTCCGTGAGTTAAGAAGTTTAGAAAAAATGAAATCGAAACCGCGACCATGGCGGTCACGGCCGCCGCGAACAAAACTTTATCTGTTTTCATGGCAACCTCCCTTTCTCCGGCTAAAAAGCAAGTCTCGTACCAACTCCGGAACAAGCCGTGGTCAAGCAGCGTAATGTACTGAACCCGAATGAGAATTTCTTAGAAGCAGGGCACGGCGGGCCCGGCGAAAATAGGCAGGATAATGTCTCCTATCGGAGGCGGTTGAGTCTACAAATGAGGTCAGTGGTCAGTCGATTCCAAGGGCCTTGATCAGTTTCAAGAGATAACTTCTTTGAACCCCCAAAAGCTTGGCTGCGGCGGCACACCCGCGACGAGCCGCGATAGCCATTCGGTTGACATCTTACTCTCCAAACCCAAGATCCCTGGCGACTTTCAACCCCGCTCCGGTACAACCCCAAGGGTGACGGAATTGACAGTATCGTCCATATATGTTAGCTTTACGCCGAAATCTTATTTCAGGCTACAAATATGGAATCCGTACTAAAACTAAACCCAAAGTCGCAAATCGTAATCTCAAAAAAGATCCGCAAAGCCTTGGGACTAAGGCCCGGAGACGAGTTAACTACGTCCGTAGAAGGCGACAAGATCATCCTCCGTCCCAAGCCCAGGAGTTCGGTCGAGCGGCTGCGCGGTTTGGGCAAAGGAACATGGGGAGGTCGGACCAGGATCGACGCATACATCGAAAAACTCCGTGATGAATGGGACCGCACTTAGGCTTCAACGGGCTATTGAAAAGCATAAGACAGTGGGGCTCGATACCGCCCCTTTCATTTACTTCATTGAAGACGTAGATCCCTACGCAGGCCTCCTCGAGCCGTTATTTCACCTCTTGGAAAAGCGCACCCTGCGCGCCGTGACCTCGACAATAACCCTTGCCGAAGTTCTCACCAAGCCGCTTTCCGAGAAAAAGTTTGGGCTCGTCGATGAGATCAAATTCACGTTAGGCACTTTCTCTGCGCTTTCCATGGCGGCTATTGACGAGAAGCTGGCCGAAGCCGCGGCCCTGATCCGGGCGCGTTACAGGTTTCGCCTACCCGATGCGCTGCAGATTGCTGCCGCGATTGATGGCGGGGCCACTCTCTTCATCACTAACGATGGCCGCCTGAAAAAAATCGATGCCATTGAGGTGCTGGTCCTATCTGATTACCTCCGTCGGTAACGACATCGCATTATAAAGTCCCGTCTGCTTCAACTATTGTCTGGCTGATTAACCATACTCCTTTGGAGTAACAGGTTGAGCTCGAAGGGATTTTCTTCACAGTCGAGCGGGGTTAGCTCGGTGGGAACGAGGAGGATGGTGTCTCCTATCGGAGGCGGTTGAGTCTACAAATGAGGGCGGTTGTCAGTCGATTCCGAGCGCCTTCGCGGTCTTCAGATTGATCACCAGCTCAAACTTCGCGGGCTGGTCCACCGGCAGGTCGGCCGGCTTCGCGCGCTTCAAAATCAACTGGACATCTGTAACACTTTGCATTACAATGCAATGCCAAAGGAGAACGCGATATGGAACGCCAGTTGACCATGCGATTACCGGCGGATTTGGCCGCCAAACTAGAGCGTTCAGCCAGACGGCTAAAGCGCAAGCGTTCGGAGGTGGTACGTGAGGCTCTGGAACAATATCTGGATACTCAACCAGACGTGCGCCCAATCGAGCGCGTTCGGGATCTCCTCGGCAGTATTGAGAGCGGTCGACCCGATTTAGGGCAGCGGCACCGCGACTACTTGATTCGGCGTTTGCGCCGTGGCCGTTGAACTTCTGCTGGATACCGGGGCGTTTGTTGCCCTGGTAGACCGAAGCGAGAAGCGGCACGATGACTGCGTGGCGGCTCTCGATGCGTGGACCGGCCCCATTGTCACAACCGAAGCGGTGCTCACGGAAACGCTCTACTTGGTCGGGCCTCAATGGCGGGCGCAAAGGGTTTGTCTCGAGTTTATCCTGAGAGGAGCTTTTCAGTTGGCGCCGTCGTCGGTGAAAAGTCTTCAAAGAGTCGCGGTCCTTATGGAAAGGTACCGCAACGTCCCCATGGATTTCGCCGACGCCACTTTGGTTGTTTTAGGGGAAGAGTTGGAGACCGAGCAGGTGTTTACATTGGACAGACGGGGGTTTTCCGTTTACCGCCTCAATCGCAGGAAAGCATTTCAGATCATTCCCTGACTCCGCGGGCGTCTCTTTAAATCAAGATCAGGAGAGGAAGGAAACGGTGTCTCCTATCGGAGGCGGTTGAGTCTACAAATGAGGGCGATGGTCAGTCGATTCCAAGAGCCTTCATCAGCTTCAAGAGATAACTTCTTTGAACCCCCAGGAGCTTGGCTGCGGCGGCGCGATTCCCTTGGGTCTGAGCAAGAGCCCTCAGGACCGCTTCTCGTTTGGTAGCGTTCATAGCTCCACGATACGAGAAGGTATCGGAGCGCATTCTCGGCTCGGCGGCAATGATTCGCGGGGGCAGATCATGGAGCGTGACCCGAGGTTCCTGGCCTAGCACAATGGCTCGCTCCATCACATTGGCCAGCTCGCGCACATTTCCCGGCCAGTCATAGGCGAGGAGCTTTTTCTGAGCGTCCTCAGTGACCTCGGTGAAGTGCTTCTTTGTCTCCAGGGAAAACCGCTGCAGGAAAAACTGTGTGAGGCCAGGGATATCCTCCTTTCTCTCGCGCAGAGGGGGAAGAGTAATGGGCACGACATGAAGGCGATGATAGAGATCTTCCCGGAAGCGCTCCTCTTTGACCGCCCTCTCGAGGTCACGGTTCGTCGCGGCAATAATTCTCACGTCCACGCGGAGCGGTTTAAGGCCGCCTACCCGCTCAAACTCCCGCTCCTGGAGGAACCTGAGGAGCTTGGTCTGGATCTCTGGCGAGATGTCTCCGACCTCGTCGAGGAGGACGGTCCCCCCGTCGGCAAGTTCGAGCTTGCCCTTTTTGAGCTGATGGGCCCCCGTAAAAGCGCCGCGCTCGTGGCCGAAGAGGTCGCTCTCTAGCAGCTCCCTAGAGAGTCCGACGCAGTTGATGGCGACGAAGGGCTGCGCACTCCGGTCGCTCCAATTGTGAATGGCACGGGCAAAGAGCTCTTTGCCGGTTCCGCTTTCGCCCAGGAGCAATACGGTGGCCTTGCTGGCTGCCGCCTTTTTGGCCGAATCGATGGCCTGATTCATGCTGGGGCTCTTACCCACGACCAATTGATAGCGGTCGCCCGTCTCTTCCGCGAGGACCTCAACCTCTCTTTTCAGCCGTTCCTCACGGGCGTAGACCTCGCCGGCCATTTTTTGGAACACCCGTGCCAACTGCCCCAGCTCGTCAGTTCTCTTGGCGACGTCCGTCAGGCTTTCTGGCTCGAACGCTCCAGTCTCGACGGCCGCCGACGCAGTGGTAACACGGGCTACATCCTGCAGATATGAGACTTCCTGGTCGCGTAGCCTCTTTTTCTCCAGGCAGGCACCGATCCTGGCTCGCAGCAATACCGGGTTAAACGGCTTGGTCAGATAGTCCTCGGCCCCCATTTCGATACACTTCACGGCGCTCTCGATCTCGTCCAACGCCGAGAGCACGATGACCGGAATGTCACGCGCGGTCTGGCGAGACTTCAGATGTTTGAGCACCTGGTAACCATCCATCTCCGGCATCAGGATGTCGAGGAGCACCAGGTCGAACGGCTCTCTCTCGATCACCTCCAACGCCCGCCGTCCGTTTTCGGCAACAGAGACTTTATGCCCCTCCGACTCAAGACGACCGGAAAGTATTTTTCGGTTCGTCTCGTCATCGTCAACCACAAGCACGGAGCCACGCAAGTCTCTTCGCATAGCAGGACCTTTGTATTTCGCTTCTCTATCTCTTAGAGATCACAGGAGTCAATAGGAATAGGGAGTAGGCAGTAACAAACTTGAGCTGAGTTATCTTGCTGACTCCTTTCTGCATACTGCCGCCTGTTTGATTGCCTAGCTGGCTAAATACAGCCGAGCGCACTCTTCGCTGCAGAAGTAGTGGCCGCCGCGATGGATCGCCGACCCCTTGGGGAGGTAACTCTGGCATTGAGGGTCCAAAACCATTTCTTCGGGTTCCCTGGTTCGGCGCCGGGAATTCAAGCTTCGTTGGCGCTTGCGCCAGGCGATAAAAATATTGGCAAGGAGTAAGACGAGGTAAACGAAGATAAAAAGAAGTAAAAACCGCAGCACCGGCCGGTGATCCTTTCGCGGTTCTCGCCCGGGGGCGGGGAGCCTTCCGTGCTACGCCCGCATCAGGCTTACTTTTTTGTCATCCTTTACGTTGACCAGGAGTTTGGAAATGGTCAAGCCCAGGATCGGGTGAACGATCTGGGGAGCGATCTCACTCAGGGGAATGAGGACAAACTTGCGCTTGTGCATCTCCGGGTGGGGAATCTTCAGGTTCCGTTTATCCAGCTTGAGGCTGTTGTAGAGGAGGAGGTCCAGATCGATAATCCGGGCTCCCCAGCGTTTGCGCACTTTCTTTCGCCCCATCGCCCGCTCGATGTTTTTGCATTTTTTAAGGAGCTCATCGGGCTTTAAGTCGGTGGCAATCTCGATGACGCCGTTAGCGTACCTTTCCTTGGATTCACCTAGAGGCTCGCTCTCATAGAGCGAAGACTCCTTGACGATTTTGGTGCTCGTCATCTTCGCGATTCTCGCCAGGGCTTCCTGATAGTTCTCTTTCTTGCTCCCGAGGTTCGAACCGATTCCTATGTAGGCTTGGTGCGACATAGTCTTTCAGGATGAATCCTGCATGAGGGCAGGGCAGCTAAAGTTTGATTCGCTGGATTCTTTCCGTCACCTCCTTTAAGCGTTCTTTATCGACGCACAGGGTAAAGCGCACATAGCCTTCCCCGGCTTGCCCGAAGCCATTTCCTGGGGTTGTGATCACGCCAGCTTCTTCCAGCAGCTTGGACGTGAACTCGGCGGAGGTGAGTCCTTTGGGGACCGAGACCCAAACGTAAAAGGTGGCCCGCGGTTTTTCACAATCGAGGCCTATCTTGCGGAGGCCGGTGACTAGGATGTCGCGCCTTTGTTGGAATATCTTCCGCGTGGGTTCCACAACCTCGTCCCCAAGCCGAAGGGCCTCGATCGCCGCTTCTTGAACCGCCTGAAAAATGCCGGAATCCACATTCGACTTGACTTGCGCCAGCCCGCCCACCAAATCGTGGTTGCCGACAGCCATTCCGATCCGCCATCCGGTCATGTTGAAAGTTTTGGAAAGGGAGTGGAATTCAATGCCCACCTCGCGGGCTCCATCGACTTCAAGAAAACTCATCGGACGAAAACCGTCGAAGCCTATCTCGGTGTAGGCGGCGTCATGGCACACGATGACGTTATGGCGCAGGGCGAAATCAACCACCCGGGAAAAAAATTCCATTTCCGCTACCGCCGCGGTGGGATTGTTGGGATAGTTAATCCAGAGCATCTTGGCCTGGCGCGCCACGTCCTTGGGAATCGCGTCCAGGTCCGGCAAGAAATGATTCTCTTTGGTCAAGGGAAGAAGGTAGTTCCTCCCTCCGTTGAACGAGGTCCCGATGGGGTAGACCGGATAACATGGGCTGGCTACGAGCACGAGGTCTTCGGGGTCAACGAAGGCCACGGCCATGTTGGCGATCCCTTCTTTGGATCCGATCAGAGAAAGCACTTCTTTGCCCGGCTCCAGCGTGACGCCGAACCGCCGCTTGTACCAATCCGCGACCGCGTAGCGGAATTGGGGGAGCCCTGCGCTGTTTGGGTAGCGATGGTTGACTGGTTTGCTGGCTGCCTCAATCAGCTTTTCGACGACTCTCGTGGGAGTCGGGATGTCGGGGTCCCCCACTCCCAGATCAATTAGATCCACCCCCCGTGCCAGGGCTGCTCTTTTCTTGCGGTCGATCTCGGCAAAGAGGTAGGGTGGCAACTCACTGATTCTTCTAGCTTTTTTAATAACCAGGGGCACTTCCTCAGGCTCCTCCTGAGTTGGAAATCTCGATCTTCTACCTGTTTTTTATGCTTTTGACAACCGCTTTCGCCAGCGTATAGTTAGAATGATCTGCTCGACTTGACATCTTGCTTGGGGATTTATAGAAGCGCTTCATTATGTCTGATCTAAAGGATCGTATCCTTCGGGCTGCCAAGCTCGATGCGGCTATATATGAAGAGGTCGAGGCTGACCAGGAGGCACTGGGGCAGGCTACGGGAGTGGTCGTTCTTTCGAGCGTCGCCGCGGGAGTTGGGAGCGGTATCCAGTCCGGGCCCGGCGGCGTCGTTGTCGGGATCGTCGGAGCTCTCATCGCGTGGTATGTCTGGGCTTATTTGACTTATGTCGTCGGCACCAAACTTTTGCCTGAGCCGCAAACCCGTGCCGACATTGGAGAGCTTCTTCGCACCACCGGTTTTTCCAGCTCGCCGGGGTTGATCCGATTTTTAGGTGTCATTCCCGGGTTTGCGGAATTGGTATTTTCCGTAGCTTCGATCTGGATGCTCGTGGCTATGGTCATTGCCGTGCGGCAAGCGCTCGACTATAGCGGTACGCTTCGAGCCGTGGGGGTGTGCATCATCGGCTGGTTTGTCCAGATGCTGATCCTGGCTCTCCTTCTTTTTTTACTGGGCTCGCCTAGGGCGGGAGTCATTCTTTGATCCCGCTCCGCGACGAGAATCCGACGGTCCTCCTGCCCCTGGTGACGGTGGCGTTGATTGCCACCAACGCGGCGGTGTTCCTTTACGAGCTCTCGCTCGACACGCGGCTGTTAGATGCCTTCATCTACAAAATGGGCATGGTGCCCGCCTCTCTTTTCCAATCCCGTGTTCCCGGGGCAGGGGGGTATTACACCGTCTTCAGTTCCATGTTCCTGCACGGCGGCTGGATGCATCTGATCGGCAATATGCTCTATCTATGGATTTTCGGAAATAATATCGAGGACTGCATGGGGCACCTCCGCTTTGTCTTTTTCTATCTGCTGACGGGGATCGTGGCGGCAGTGACCCATCTCGCGTTCAATCCAACTTCGATAGTTCCCACGATCGGGGCCTCCGGTGCGGTTTCGGGTGTGCTCGGTGCCTACTTGGTGCTGTTCCCTCATGCCCGCATCCTTACCTTGATACCCCTTGGGTGGTTCATACGAATCGTTTACCTGCCTGCATGGATACTGCTGATCTTTTGGATCGCCCTGCAGCTTCTCAGCCAAGCTTTCGATACTATGAATCCGGTAGGCGGTGGGGTCGCCTATGCGGCCCACATCGGCGGATTTGTGGCCGGGCTCGTCCTAATCCCCCTGTTTCGGAAATACCGCCGGAGGACGCATTTTAGGTATTCTTAATTCCAAGCTTTGGAGCGTTAGAGCTATCTTGTTCGTCATAGTATGGTAAAGGATGGAATAAGAAGGGCAGGCATATGAAGGCAAGAAAAAGCGCTGGCTTAATATTGTTAGTCATTTCTGCACTCCTTGCGCCCCGGGGTGTCGCGCAGGCCTGGGAGCCCACAAAGCCCGTCGAGTTCATCATCCCCGCGGGAACCGGGGGCGGGGCCGATGTCATGGCGAGGATGATCTCACCTATTATTGAGAAGAACAAACTCTCGTCTCAGCCTTTCATCCCGATCAATAAATCTGGTGGTGCCGGGGCCGAGGGCTTTACTTACGTCAAGGGAAAGAAAGGCGATGCCCACACCATCATCATCACACTTTCAAATCTCTTTACTACCCCTCTAGCGACCGGAGTCCCCTTTAATTGGAAGGACCTGACTCCCTTGGCCCGGCTGGCCCTGGACGAATTTGTCCTTTGGGTCAATGCCGAAAGCCCCTATAAGACGGCGAAAGAGTATATCGATGCGGTAAAAAAATCGCCCGGAACTTTCAAGATGGGGGGGACCGGGTCGAAGCAGGAAGATCAGATCATCACGGTCCAGATGGAACAGGCTTTAGGAGTCAAGTTCATTTATGTGCCGTTTAAGGGTGGCGGGGAGGTCTGTGTCAATCTGGTGGGCAAACAGGTGGATTCCACGGTCAATAACCCTGCTGAATGTGCCGGCCATTGGAAAGCGAATCGGGTAAGGCCGCTCGGGGTTTTCGACCCGGAGCGTCTAACTTGGGCGCCAGGCTGGGGTGAAATCCCAACTATAAAAGAAGCCCTGGGTTTAGACATCCATTATCTCATGCTCCGCGGCATCTTCGCGCCACCGGACATGCCAAAAGAAGCAGTGGACTGGTATATCGGCCTGCTGAAAAAGATCTCCGACTCGAAGGAGTTTAAGGATTATCTCCTGAACAACGCCCTCAAATCGGCCTGGCTGACCGGTCCCGATTACGTCAAGTGGGTGGACGGGGCGGAAAAGTTGCATAAGGATCTGATGGATAAGGCTGGGCTGCTGAAGAAGTAGACGGTTGCATATGCGCAAAGCTGAGATCATCACCTCGGCTGTCTTTCTTCTAATCTCAGCTCTGGTTCTTTACGAGGCCAAACTTCTGGGCTTCGGCTGGGGGATTGAAGGCCCCCAGCCGGGCTTTTTTATATTCTACCTAGCCCTGGCTCTGGGGCTGTCTTCTGTTGTCAGGATCGTTCAGGTCTTGAGGGACAGAGGTCTCCTTCCAGGAACAAAGTTTGTCTCGGCTAAAGCCTGGCCTGAGGTCCTGAAGGTCTTCCTACCCATGGTTGGGGCCGTAGTATTGATGGAGTTTTTGGGTTTTTATATCGCTTCCGCCCTTTATCTAGGATTTTTCATGCGCTGGGTCGGTCGCTTCTCTTGGGGCATGGTGCTGTTGGTGGCGTTTATCTTCGCCCTCAGCCACTATCTTGTTTTTGAAAAGTGGTTTCTGGTGCCTTTGCCTAAAGGGCTCCTGGAACCCTATATCGGACTCTAGCTCACATAGAGAATAGAAATGGAAAGCCTAGCCAACCTCATCATGGGGTTTGGAGTTGCCTTGACGCCTTACAATGTGGCGATTGCCTCTGTGGGCGTCTTCCTTGGGATTATCATCGGGGTCTTGCCGGGGTTGGGTGGAACTAGCGGCGTCGCCATTCTGCTCCCGCTGACTTTTGTCATGCCGTCGACCTCGGCCATCATCTTTCTCACCAGCATCTATTGGGGCGCTCTCTTCGGCGGAGTTATCACATCGATCTTATTTAATATACCTGGTGAGCCTTGGTCCGTAGCTGCCACCTTTGATGGCTATCCCTTAGCCAAGGAAGGGAGGGCGGGGTATGCCCTTTCCGTGGCTTTCATCGGCGGCTTTTTCGCCTCTCTTTTCTCCATTCTCCTCTTCACCTTTTTTGCTCCGCCACTGGCGGAGCTAGCCCTCCGGTTCGGCCCGCCCGAGTATTTTGCGGTCATGCTCCTGGCCTTTAGCACTTTTGTGGGCCTCGGCGGTGGCTCGGCTGTTAAGAATCTTGTGTCCGCTTTAATAGGCTTTCTGCTTGCATCCGTGGGGCTTGATATCGTAACCGGTACTCCGCGGCTCACCTTCGACTCGGTCACTCTTTTAAGTGGCTTTAGCTTCGTCACTGTTTGCATCGGCCTATTTGGAATAGGGGAGATTCTCTTATCGGCCGAGGAGTCCCTTGAGTTCAGAGGGGAGCAGGGAAAGATCGGCTTAAGGGACGTTATCACCACAGTGGTCGATATCTTTCGCAGCTGGTTAACCTGGCTGACAGGAACGATTCTTGGTTTTTGGGTTGGGGTCCTGCCCGGCACAGGTGCCACACCGGCATCGTTTATGGCCTACGGCATGGCTAAGCAATACTCAAGATACCCGGAGAAGTTCGGTACGGGGGTAATGGAGGGAGTATTGTCCACACAATCGGCGGCTCAGGCGGCCGGGATCGGGGCTTTACTGCCATTGGTTACGCTCGGCGTGCCAGGCAGCCCGACGGCAGCAGTCATGCTTGGGGGTCTTTACATCTGGGGCTTGCAGCCTGGACCACTCCTGTTTATCGAAAAGCCGGATTTTGTCTGGGGACTGATCGCCAGCATGTACATAGGCAACATCATCGGGTTGCTTATGTGTCTTCTTCTAGTCCCTTTTTTTACCATCATTTTAAGAATACCCTACGCTATTCTGGCCCCTCTAATCGTCCTTCTCAGCGCTGTGGGTTCTTATGCCGTAAGCAACCGGCTGTTCGATGTCTGGCTTATGCTTTTCTTTGGAGTGGTCGGATATGCGTTTAAGAAGCTCCAAATTCCTTTGGCTCCACTGGCGATTGGTCTTGTCCTCGGAGATATGACCGAGACCGCTATGCGCCAGAGCATTATCATGTCCCGCGGCTCTCTCAGTATCTTCTTTACCCGACCTATTGCAGCAACTTGCACGATCATCGCCCTCTTCCTTTTCATTTTCCCCTCGCTCCGGATTATGTTTCCCTGGATGAGGGATCGGCTGTGGGCGCCCCGCGGGGGTGGTTAAGGACAAAGGTAGGAGGCAGTGATGGGGATCATAGCCATGTCTCGGGAGCTAGGTAGTCTGGGGACCGTCATCGGCACGGCGGTCGCCAAGAAGCTGGGCTACGATTACGTCTATCAGGAGATTACCGGCACAGTCGCTCGGGACTATGAGGTGGTGGAGGAGAAACTCATTCGGGTGGTGGAAAAGTCCCCTCGTTTCCTTGAGAAACTGCGCGGAGATTTCCGCCGCTATCAAGCTTTCGTGCAAGCGCAGGTGTTCAAGATCGCAGAGAAGGATAACGTGGTCCTCATCGGTCGGTGGTCCACTCTTTTGCTCAGGGGAATAGATCACGCCCTGATCGTTCAGATCGTTCAGGGCCGGGAGTTCCGCGCGACGGAGGCCTCCCAGAAAAAACTCCACAATCTAGCCGTCGCCTCCAGTATCCGGGCTGAGCTTAAAGCCCACCGTTCCACCCGTGAAGTCAACGTGGATGTTCAGGTAAGGAATGGCCAGGTAACCCTGATGGGGGTGGTCGCCACCGAGGCGGAGAAGCGGGCAGTGGAGCGGGTGGTGGGTGGCGTCAAGGGCATCGAAAGGGTGGAAAGCCATCTCCGGGTGCTGGCTCACGCAGGTCGTTAATCCTCTGATACCTCGCTCTCACGAGCTTCCGTCTGGAAGTCGATGGCGCTATTTGCGAAGCGGCTGGAAAGATCCGGGTTGGATGAACTGGCGCGAGCCGCCGTCGAAAACGCTCGGGTGGATGAATCTCCGGTCGTCGAAACTCGGCCGGAAAACCGGCAGGCAGCGGCGAGGCCCG
>Ga0209751_10004842_pt1 | contig 12802 bp, 13 predicted proteins | sample RifCSP13_1_FD_184019 | JGI IMG/M metagenome (GOLD analysis project Ga0209751, IMG submission 184019) | Soil microbial communities from Rifle, Colorado - Rifle CSP2_sed 13_1 (SPAdes) (version 2) | ecosystem: Environmental > Terrestrial > Deep subsurface > Rock core/Sediment | place: Rifle... | reverse complement strand
GCTCGACGGTCCGAGCGGACCCGTCGGCGCGTGCGTCTACAGCCACGAGTTCTACGAGAGGCACCACGTGCAGCTGCAGGTCACCCGCGAGAACTCGCTCCTCGCGCAGGCGCTGCGCCTCGGGCCGGTCTGGGGCGCGGCGGCGCAGCGGCTGGTGCGCGAGGAGTTCCGCCACTCCCTGCCGGTCATGGTGGTCGCCGAGGACCTCCCCGAGCCGGCGCAGCGCGTGACGCTGACGGGAGAGACGGAGGCGGATGGCCTTCCAGGCGTGCGCGTGGAGTACACGGTCTCCGAGAACGCGCGGCTGATCCTCGACTTCGGGCTGGACCGCGCCGAGGAGGTGCTCCGCGCCGCGGGCGCGCATCGCGTCGTGCGCGTCCCCCTCGCGCCGCTCACGGGCTGGCACCTGCTCGGCACCGCGCGCATGGGCACCGACCCCGCGACCTCCGTCACCGACGCGCGCGGCCGCATGCACGAGGTGCCGAACGTCGTCGTCGCGGACGGGAGCCTCTTCCCGACCGCGGGCGCCGTGAACCCCGGCGCGACGATCGGCGCGCTCGCCCTCCGGATCGCGGACGGCGTCGCGGAGGACCTGGCCTCATGAGACCAGAGCTCGTCGGCGCGGTCGTCGACACGCTGCTGCCCGGCGACGGCGGATCGCCCGCTCTCCCGTCCGCGACGGCGGCGGGCGTGACGGCTCGCGTCGAGGCGGGCCGAGAGGCGCACCGACCCGTGATCGAGGAGATCGCGCGCGCGGCCGGGGGCGAGGACGCCTTCCTCGCCGCGGGCGCGGCCCGCCGTGCGGACGCGCTGCGCCAGGTCGAGGCCGCGATGCCCGATGTCTTCGCCGCGCTGCTGCTCGCAGTGGTCGAGGAGTACTACGACGCGGACGCGGTGCTCCTCGCGATGGGCTGGCCGGTGGAGCCGCCGCAACCGAACGGGCATCCGCTCCCCGCGTTCGACGAAGCGCTCGTGGAGAAGGTGAGAAAGCGCGCGCCGATGTGGCGCGACCCGCGAGAGTCCTAGACCTCCAGCTCCATCCCTTCGTAGGCGACGAGGACCTCGGCGGTGCTCCCCCGCTCTCGCGCGAGGCGCTGCGCGTCGGCCCCGACCTTGTCGAGCATGTCGTCCGAGCGGTCGGGATCGTGGTGGTACAGGACGAGGCGCTTGACACCGGCGCGCACCGCGACGTCCACGGCGGTGGCGATCGTCGAGTGGCCCCAGCCCTTCTTGTAGTCGTCGTCGTCGTACTGCGCGTCGTGTATGAGGACGTCGGCGTCCTTGGCCAGGGCCACGACCGGGTTCTCGTTCCCGGAGAACGGGTCCTCCGTGTCCGTGGCGTAGACCACGGAGCGGCCGTCGGCCTCCACGCGGTAGGCGAGCGCCGGCGCGGGATGATGGACGCGCATCGCGCTCACCCTGAACGGACCGACCCTCTTGGTGGCGCCGCTCGGCACCTCCTCCATCTCGACCTGCGCGGGGACCGCGTCGAGGTCGACGGGGAAGAACGGGTCGTCCATGCCCAGCCCGAGCAGCTCCTTCAGCGGCCGCGGGTGGACCGGCGCGTGGATGCGGAGGTGCGTATTCGGGTCGTACGCCGGACGGAAGAACGGGATGCCCTGGATGTGGTCCCAGTGCAGATGTGACAGGAAGAGGTCGAGCCCGAGCGGCGTGCTGCCGTTCTGGGCGAGCTGGAGGCCGAGCTCGCGGAGGCCGGTGCCCGCGTCGAGGATGAGGAGCGCCCCGTCCTTGTCGCGCACCTCGACGCACGCGGTGTTCCCCCCGTAGCGGACGGTGCGCTGCCCCGGCGTGGGGATCGAGCCTCTGGTTCCCCAGAAACGGATCCTCATGCGGCCCCCGCGGCCGGCTTCGCGAGCGCCTGGTCGCGCTCGGAGAGCCCCGCCGCCTCCTGCACCGAGCCCATGCCTTCGTCGCCGGGCTTCGGCCAGGTGACCTTCAGCTCCTCGACCGTCTCGAGCAGCTGCGGCAGCGCTCCGTGGACCGCCGCCAGGACCGCCGTGTCGAGATGGTTCCCGCCCATGCCGTCCATGATCTCGAGCGTCTTGTCGATCGGATACGCCGGCTTGTAGTAGCGCGGAGCGGTGAGCGCGTCGAACACGTCCGCCGCCGCCACGATCCGGGCGCCCATGTGTATCTGGTCCCCGGCCAGGCCATTCGGATAGCCCTTGCCGTCCATGCGCTCGTGGTGCTGCGCCGCCATGAGGGGCACGTCGCGCATGTCGGACGGGAACCGCAGGTGCTCGAGGAACTCGCCGGTCTTCTCGGCGTGCGCCTTCATGTACGCGAACTCGGCGTCGTCGAGCTTCCCCGCCTTCTGGAGGAAGCGGTCGCGCACCGCGATCTTGCCGTAGTCGTGCAGCAGCCCCGCGGTCCGGACGCGCTCCACCTCCGCGTCAGAGAGCCCCATCGCCTTCGCGATGACCTCGGCGTAGCGCGTCACGCGGCGGCTGTGCCCGGCCGTCTGCTGGTCCCGGGCGTCGACGGTCACCGCGAGCGTCTCGACGAGCGAGATCCAGAGCTGCCTCTGCGCGTCCACCAGCTGCGCGTTCTCGACCGAGACGGCGGCGGAGGCCGCGAGGGAGGCGAGCGTCGCCTCGTCCTCCTCGTCGAACGGACCGCCGCGCTTGTTGACCGCCTGGAAGACCCCGATCACCCGGCCGTCGTGGCCGGTCATGGGAAAGGTCAGCAGGCTCTGAGTGCGGTAGCCGCTGGCCCGGTCGGGCTCGGGATTGAAGCGCGGATCGGCGTACGCGTCGGGGATGTTGATGGTCTCGCCGGTGGCCGCGACGGCCCCGGCGATCCCCCGGCCGACCGGGAAGCGGATCTCCCCCGCCCCGAGCGCGACCTTCGACCACACCTCGCCCTTCTCCAGGTCCACCAGGAACACCGTCGCGCGGTCGCAGTCGAGAAGGGTCGTGGTGGCGTTGGCCATGAGCCGAAGCAGGGCACCGAGGTCGGTGACGCTCATGAGCTGCCGCGTGACACCGAGGATCAGGGCGAGGCGTCCGGTGTCGGTGATCTGCCTCGCCCTTACGTCAGAGCTTGGCTCGGGGCCCCCGGGCGTCGGGCCGCTTCGCTCGCGGCGCTCCCCCGCTCGCCTCTGGTCGTTGCGGCGCGGCGCTTCGCGGCGAGGGCCGTTGCGGCGCCCCGTCGCGCGCCGATCGGCACCGCTGCGTCGCTGGCCGTTCCGGCGATCCGCGCCGCTGCGCGCGTCCCGGCCGGGCGCCTTGGACGCGGGACCGCGGCGGTCCTTCCCGGCGCGGCGGTCCTTCCCGGCGCGGCGGTCCTTCCCGGCGCGGCGCGCGGGGGTCCGGCGCTCCGCCTCGGCGCGCCGCTCGGCCGCGCGGCGGTCGTCGCCGCGTCGATCGCTGTTCCGGCGCTTGTCGTCGCTCACGGCGTCCCCCCTCCTCGCGCGCGTGTCTCGTGCATGGCGACCTGCTCGAGTACCGGGCCGCAGGCCTCGGCGATCCTCTCGAGCAGCATCTGGTCGTGCCGCTCGAAAGTGCCGCCGCGCTTGTTCAGGACCTGGATCACACCCACCGTCCGGCCGTCCTGCCCCCACACGGGCACGGCAAGGATATTCACCGTCCGGAATCCCGTCACCCGGTCCACGCTCCGGTCGAACCGGGCGTCAGCGTACGCGTCGGGGACGTTGATCGTCTCCCCGGTGGAAGCCACGTGGCCGGCGAGCCCTCGCCCGATGGGCAGCCGGATCTCGAGCCCCACGCGCTGGGCGACGGCCGAATGGATCTCCGCCCTCGAGTGGTCCACGACGTAGACCGTGCAGCGCTCGGCGTCCGAGGCACGCGAGCAGAGGTCCACCAGGCGCTCGAGGTAGGTGTGGCGGTCCTTCTCGAACTGCAGGTGGCCGAGGGTGACCAGCACGAGGGTCTCCCTGTCGTCGAGCGCCACGGCCCCTAGGACGGCTCCGCCCTGAACGTTCCGTGCGATCCGCCGCGGGGGGACCGGCCCACTAATGGAAGCCCGCTACGGCGGCCTTCCCGACAGGGATCTCGGGCGGCGGCGCGGGGTTCGGGTTGGCGGAGAGGCCGATGCGGTCGATCTGGTAGCAGCGGACCGGCTCGGAGCGGCCCTTCACGAAGATCGCCCCGAGGTCCACCTTCACGACGTCGTCGCCCAGCTGAGCCAGCGTCTCGGCGCTGCAGGCCACCTGGTCGCGGCGCGCGATGTCGTTCGAGGTCAGACGCGAGGCGACGTTCACCGGATCGCCGATGACCGTGTACTCCATGCGACCGGACGCGCCCAGGAACCCCGCGATGGCGGCGCCGGTGTTGATGCCGAAGCCGAACGAGACGTCGGGCCCGCCCTTGGCGCGCTCCGCGACGATCCACTTCTGGAGCTCGACCGCGCACTCGACCGCCTTCCGCGCGTGGTCGGGGACCTCCACCGGGGCGTTCCAGATGACCATGATGTTGTCGCCGTTGTACTTGTTGACCGTGCCCTCGTACCGGTTCACCACTCCGACCATGCCGTCGAAATAGCGGTTCAGCGTTCCCATGAGCGTCGCGGCGTCCATCCCCTCGGACATCGTCGTGAAGCCCCGGATGTCGCCGAAGAGCACGGTCATGTCGCGCATCTCGCCACCGAGGTGCAGGCCGCCCCGCTCCTCACGGTCCATGATCGTGCGCGCGACGGACGGCGTGACGAAGCGGCCGAACGTGGACTGCGTGCGCGCGACCGCGAGCTGCTCCTCGACCAGGAGGTAGCCGAGGGTCACGACCCACCAGAACACGCTGGGCGCCAAGTAGCCGATCGAGGGGATGTGCACCGGACCGTTCCCGATGGCTCCCTCCACCTGGAACAGGAAGAGAGCCAGCTGGACGAACGAGTACGCGGCGAGCCCGCCGAGCGCCAGCAGGAAGCCGAGCAGCCGGAGCCGGAAGACGAGCATCGCGCCGGCGACGAGGAGCGCGAAGACCTGGAGCACGGTCGGCAGGAAGCCCTGGTACGGGACCGGGTAGCGGTTGGTGAAGATCGACTGGGCCGCGTTCGCCCAGATCTCGACCCCCCACATCTTCTCGTTCGCGCTGTTCGGCACCGGGTAGTTGTCGGGCACGGCCGACAGCGTGTGCGCACCGACGTAGATCGAGCGCGCCTGCAGCAGGTTGCGCGGGATGTTGCCCTCGATGACGTCCTTCATCGAGACGACGCAGAACTGTCCCGGGGTCTGGCAGGCGGGCTGGCCCGCCTGGACCGCGGGGGCCGGCGGGGCCGCGTAGTAGATGCGCATCGCGCCGCCCTCGTTGATGGGCATGTTCCGCACCCCGAGCGGCGCGGGGACGAGGAGCTGGTCGCCCTCGATCGTCGCTCGCGAGAGGTCCCCCGCGAGGTGCTTGATGCTGGCGACCAGCGCGAGCGCGTAGTGGGGCTGACCGTCCGGGCCCTTGATCACGAGCTGCGCCTCGCGGACGCGCGAGTCGAACTCGGGGTTCACGTTGACGGCGCCGAGCCCGGCCGCGGCGTCTCGGAACATCGGGAGCGGCAGCTTCAGACCGGGGAAGTGCTGCGCACGGTCGCGGTACTCCGCGAGGCCCTCGCCCTGCATCGCCAGGATCACGTTGCCCGCGTCCCTGATCGCCGCGGCGAGCGCCTGGTCGTCCTGCGGCCGGTCGGACGGGTCGAAGAAGCCGACGTCGAAGGCGATCACCTTCGCCGCCATCGGCTTGAGGGCCGTCAGGAGATCCGCGTAGGCCTGCCGCGGCAGGGGCCAGCGGTCGTACTTCGTGATCGTCGCGTCGTCGATGGCGACGATCGTGATCTGGTTCCGGACCTCCGCTGGCGCGGACGTGATGACGTAGTCGTACACCGCGGCCTGGATGTTGTTCTCGAAGTACCGCGCGGAGGTGAGGTACGCGCCGAGAAGCGTCCCGAGCCCGATGATGAGCGCCAGGACCGCGCGCTGACGCCGCTTCCGGTTCCGGAACAATTTCTACTGCCCTCCCGGGCACTGCTGGACGTGCACGTTGAGCGTCACCGGACCGTCCAGCGCGCTGCTCTCTATCGAGTGGCCGAGATGCTAACGGTCGGAGGCACGGCGTAGCACGCCCCGGAGGACCCGGATGGCCCGTGCGTGGTCTTCCAGGCGCAGGCGCTCCATCGGAGTGTGGTCGAAGGCGCTGTCCCCCGGACCGTAGGCGACCATGGGGCATCCCCACGCCGGCGCCAGCACGTTCATGTCGCTCGTGCCGCTCTTGGCGATGAACGTCGGCCGACCGCCCGCCTCGGTGATCGCGCGCGCGAACGCGCGGGCGAGGTCGCTCGTCCGCTCGGTCCGGGCCGGCTCCTCCGCCCCGATACGCGCGAGCGTGACCGAGGCCTCTCCCGCGTGGCCCGCCACCGCCGCGCGAGCGTCCCGCTCTACCGCGTCGGTGCTGCGGCCCGGCGGGATGCGGTACCCGACGCGCAGCCGAGCGTGCTCCCGGAGGCCGTCGCCGTCGCCCGCCCATATCCCCTCGAGCCGCGTGTCCAGCCGGTCGAACGCGCGGTCCGTCGCCGCGAGCTCGCTCGAGGCATCCCGAACGCGCTCCCAGAGGGCCAGCGCCTCCTCGCCGATCGTCGCGCCCGGCGCGGCGCCGTGACGCCCCGCGCGCGAGAGGCCGATCTCGAGGACGAGCCTCCCCTTGTAGGCGACGGTGACGCCGTCCCAGCCCGAGGGCTCGCCGACGACGCACCAGTCGGGCGTGGGTCCGAGCGCGACGTGCCGTGCCCCCGCGCTCGTGGGCGACTCCTCTTCGACCGCGCCGACGACGCTCACGCGCACCCCCGGCACCGGGACGCTGGCGGCCGACACGAACGCCGCGAGCGGCCCCTTCGCGTCGACCGCCCCGCGCCCGACGAGCTCGCCGTCCTCGACGCGCACCGGGATCTCCCCGGGCACGGTGTCGATGTGGCCGAGCAGGACGACGTGCACCGGCCCCTCGCCGAACTCCCCGACCGCGTTGCCCGCGTCGTCGACGTATGCGCGGGATCCGCGCTCGGCCATGCGCGCGACGAGCCATTCCACCGCCTCGCCCTCCTGGCGGGAGACGCTCGGGATCGCGACCAGACCCCGGACGAGCTCGAGGTCGCCGGGGTCGAGAGCCGCGCTCACGCGAGGGCGTCGGCGGTGGCGGCGATCACGCGCGCCACCTGCCGGGCGTCGATGACGAGCGGCGGCAGGTAGCGGACGACGGTCGGGCCCGCGCCGAGCGCGAGCACGCCCCGCTCCTGCAGTCCCCTGATCGTCGGACCCGCGTTCTCGCGCAGCTCGATCCCGCAGAGCAGGCCGAGGCCGCGGACCTCGCGGACCTTCGGGCTCTCGAGCCCGCGCAGCCCGTCCATGAGCTGCTCGCCGCGATCGCGAGCGCGCGAAGCGAGATCGAGCCGCTCCATCTCGCCGATCGCCGCGACGGCCGCCGCGCAGGCCAGGGGGCTGCCGCCGAACGTGCTCGAGTGCGAGCGCTTCGGGAGGTCGCCGACCCGGCGCGAGAACGCGACCAGGCCCATGGGCACCCCGCCGGCGATCGACTTCGCCAGGCAGAGGATGTCCGGGACGATCCCGTACCGCTCGAGCGCGAACATCGTCCCCGTGCGGCAGAACCCGGTCTGCACCTCGTCCAGGACCAGCAGCGCGCCGCGGTCGCGGCAGACGCGCGCCGCCTCGCGCACGAACGCCGGGTCCGCCGGGCGCACGCCGCCTTCCCCCTGAACAAGCTCGAGCACGAACGCCGCCGTGTCGGGCCCGATCGCCGCTTCGAGCGCCTCCGGCCTGTTGAACGGGATGTGCGTCGTGCCCGGGAAGAGGGCGTCCCCGCCCAGCGCCTCGCGGTACTCGGGCCCCCAGGTCGCGGCGAGGGCGCCCATCGTCTTCCCGTGGAAGCCGCGCATCGTGGCCACGACGCCCTTGCGCCTGGTCGCCATTCGCGCGAACTTGAGAGCGCCCTCGACCGCCTCCGCCCCGCTGTTGCAGAGGAAGACCCGGTCGAGCTCGGCCGGAAGGATGCGCGCCAGCACGTCGTAGAGCTCGGCGCGGCGGTCGTTGTAGAAGAGCTCCGTGCTCGACGCCAGGGTCCGCGCCTGCCGCGCGATCGCGTCGGCGACCGCGGCGTTCCCGTGGCCCAGATTGGCCGAGCCCTGCCCGCCGACGCAGTCGATGTATTCGTTCCCGTCCGAGTCCCACACGGTGGCGCCGTCGCCGCGCACGATCGCGAGCGGGCGCTTCTGGTAGAGCCCCGAGGTGTGACGGTCCTCCCGCTCCTGGATCGTCATCGCGCCGCGACGGCCTTCCCGATGACGGTCCCCTCGCCCGCGAGCGCACGCGAGACCGGGCGCCCCACGCGGCCCGAGGCGATGACCACGCGGGTGACCTCTGCCTCGAGCGCCTCGCGCGCGGCCATGGCCTTCTTCTTCATGCGCCCTTGCGCTAGCGCTTCAGCCTCCTCCAGCGTCGCGGACGCGACCAGGCTCGCGGGGTCCTCTACCGACCTCAGCAGGCCCGGCACGTTCGTCAAGATGACGAGCGTCTTGGCGCCGAGCGCGGCCGCGATGGCCGCCGCCGCGCGATCGCCGTCCACGTTGAGCCCTTCACCGTGCGGCGAGAGCGCCAGGGGCGGCAGCACGGGGATCCACCCGTCGTCGAGGATCTTCCACACGAGCGATACGGGGATCTCTTCGACGCGTCCCGTGTAGTCATCGCGCAGCAGGACGGTCCGGCCGTCCTGGACCGCGCGCACATCCTTCCGCCTACCCACGAGCAGGCCGAAAAGACCGAGCGGCTGCGTGCCCGCGCGCTTCAGCAGCTCGACATAGGAGAAGGTCTCCACTCCCAGCGCGGCCATCGCGAAGATCTCGAGCGTGCGCCGGTCGGTGCGACGGCTCTGCTGGCCGGAGGGCGACACGATCGTACGTGCGGGATGGCCGAGCGATGCGGCGAGGACGTCCGTCTCGGCAGACGCCCCGTGCACGAGCACCACGCGCTCTCCTTCCTGCACCAAGGACGCGAGATCCGAGGCGACAGCCGCGCGGTCGATCCCCGCAGAGCCGCCGACCTTGACGACGATCGGGGGCGGATACGGGATCCGCAGTGGAGGCGGAACGGGCGCGCTCACAGCCGAGCGAGGGCGAGCAGCGGCAGCTTGCTGACGCTGGCGCACGAGCGATGGATGTATGTGCGAAGCACTTAGGGGTGCAGCCCGACGAAGCCGAGGCCCGCGTCCTCGGGGAGGCCGAGGGCGACGTTCATCGCCTGCACCGCGTTCCCGGCCGCGCCCTTCACCAGGTTGTCGATCGCGCACAGCGCCACGACACGGTCGCCGCGCGGGTCGAGCGCGAAGCCGACGTCCGCGAAGTTCGTCCCGGCCACGAGCTTGGGCTCCGGGAACCGGTAGATCCCGCTCCGCTCCTTCACGACGCGCACGAAAGGCTCGGCCGCGTAGCTCTCGCGGTACGCGCGCCAGAGGACCTTCTCGTCGGCGACGTCGCGCACGGGCACGTGCGCGGTCGCGAGCACCCCTCGCACGAGCTCGACGCTCGTCACGCTGAGCTGCACGCGCGGGCTCCGGCCATCCACGGCGAGCTCCTGCTCGATCTCGGCCGTGTGCCGATGCCCGACCGGGCGGAAGGACCGCACCACGCCGCTGCGCTCGGGATGGTGCGAGTCGTCGCTGGCCTCGCGCCCGCCCTCGCTCGAGCCGACCTTGCACTCGATGACGATGGGGCGTACGGGATCGATGAGCCCCGCGCGCGCGAGCGGGAGGATCGCCAGGACCGAGGCGGTCGCGTTGCACCCGGCGCCCGTCACGAGGCTGGCGCCCACGATGTCCGCGCGGTGCAGCTCGGGGATCCCGTACACGGCCTGGGCGAGCCGCGCCGGCCGCGGATGCGCGGCCCCGTACCACACCTCGTACGCCTTCGGGTCCTTGAGGCGATGATCCGACGACAGGTCGATGACCAGCCTGGCGCGTCCCTCGAACTCGGCGAGGCGCTGGGCCCCGTTCGGGAGCGCGAGGAACAGGACGTCGACGCCCTGGACGTCGTCGTAGCCGACGAACGCGAGGTCCGTGCGCTTCCGGAGGTTCGGATGGGCGCTGGTGACCGGCTTGCCCGCCAGCGAGGTGCTGCCCGCCACGATCTCGCGCACCTCGGGGTGCGCGAGGAGGAGGCGCAGGAGCTCACCGCCGGCATAGCCCGCGGCGCCGACGATGCCGGCCCGCAGGCTCACGACAGGCTCTGCTCGGCCTTCCGCCCGACCTCGAGCACGAAGTCGACGATCCTCGCCGGGATGTTCACGCCGGTCGTGTCGATGGAATTGCGGAACTCCATCGTGTAGTTCACCTCGTTCACGAGGAGGCCCTCGGGCGCCTCGAGCACGTCCACCGCCACGACCCCGCCGCCCACCGACCGGGCCGCGCGGACGCAGAGGTCGTTCAGCTCGGGCGTCACCGGACAGTTCGAGGCCTTCCCCCCGCGAGCGGTGTTCGTGATCCAGTGATCCGACGCGCGGTAGATCGCGGCGATCGTCTCGTCGCCGACGACGAAGGCGCGGATGTCGCGCCCGGGCTTCGGGACGTGCTCCTGCACGTAATAGATGGAGTGCATGTAGGTGCCGAGCACGTCCTTGTGCTCGAGGATGCTCTCCGCGGCATCGCGGTCGTTCACCTTCGAGATGAGGCGGCCCCACGAGCCGACGAGCGGCTTCAACACGACGGGATAGCCGAGCTCCTCGATCGCCGCGAGCGCCGACTCCGGCGTGAAGGCGAGCCGTGTGCGCGGCGTCGGCACGCCGTCCCGGATGAGGCGCATGGTGGTCAGGAGCTTGTTGCCGCAGACGTCCGCGACCTCGAAGCTGTTCACGGTGGGAATGCCCCAGGTGTTGAGGACGCTGAGCGCGTAGAGCGCGCGGCTGTGCTGAATGGCGCGCTCCAGGACGACGTCGACGCCGAGATCGGGCTTCTTCTCCACCGCCAGCACGAGCTCGCGGTCGTCGATGGTCCGAGTGGGAACGTGGCGCCGATCGAGCTCCTCGAGGAGGAGCTTCTCCTCGACGCGGACTCGCGAGAGCAGGACGCCCACGGTGGGGGTGCTATTCACCCCAGTCCTCTTCTTCCTTCGGAGCCAGGGCCAGGGCGACCGGGGACGTCTCCGTCACCTCGAGCTCGGCACCGCAGTCCGGGCAGGCAACGATCTCACCCTTGACGGCATCGGTGCCGACGGACACGTCGGCATCGCATTCCGGACACTTCGGCATGGATCCCCTTCCCTCGCGGCGTCGGGAAGCGCGACGCCGGTGAGCCGGGTGGGATTCGAACCCACGGCCAGAGGATTAAGAGTCCTCTGCTCTACCGCTGAGCTACCGGCCCACCTCGAAGTCTACCGTCGTTATCCCCTCGCGTGTGACCCGCGTCCGCTCTTCGGCTGACTGATCTCCTTCAAGGTCTCGCCCGTCTGCTCTTCGTCGGGCTCGCGGCGCGCGACCTGGCCGATGACCAGGATGCCGACGAGCTTGCCGTCCTCGACGACCGGGAGACGCCGGACCTGCCGCTCGGCCATGAGCTCCTGGGCCTCATCGAGGCTGGTGCCGGGCTCGATGCAGACGGGGTCCGCGCTCATGACGTCCGACACAGGCGTCGATCTCGGATCCTTTCCGGCGGCCACGGCCCGGATGACGATGTCGCGGTCGGTGACGATGCCGACCAGGCGCCCGTCCTCCACGATGGGGATGGAGCCGCAGTCCTCCTGGCGCATGAGGGTGGCTGCCTCGCCCAGGGTCGCGCCGGGGCCGAGGGTCACGGGCTCGCGGGTCATCACGTCTCTTGCGTCCATTCGCTCACCTCCGGCTTCCGGCGGAGCAGAGCGTGGGCCAGAGAGGCCGGGGGTCTCCCTCTAGTCCGCGGCCGGGCGAGCCGGCGCCCCCGCGTCCGGAGCGCCGATCTTGAACATCCGCGTCCCGCAGACCGGGCAGGTGCCCTCGGTGGCCGGCCGGCCGTTCTTCATCGTGATCTGCTTCGGGTCCTTCATCTCCCGCGATGCCTTGCACTTCACGCAATAGCCGGATGCCAAGGGCCACCTCCGAGGGACGCCGCCGATCGGGGCCGGCCGGGTATCGTACGCGAGGCCCGAAAAAGGCCCCACGACCACAAGACCCCGCCCTATTCAGGCGGGGCCTGTGGTGAGGAAGGGAAGGGTTGGGAGATCTTGGTCTTCGGATCCTTCGTTCTGCAAGGCTCGTGCCGATCACGTTTCGTCGCCCGGCCGGCGACCGAGCGAGCCCGCCGTGCGGGCTGAGATCCTGTCGGTCGGGACGGAGCTGCTGCTCGGACAGATCCTCGACACGAACGCGGCGTGGCTCTCGGGGCGGCTCGCGGAGCTCGGCATCGACCATCACTGGACCACGGCGGTCGGCGACAACCTGGGCCGCGCGACCGAGGCCGTCGAGCGCGCGCTCTCGCGCAGCGACCTCGTCGTCTGCACCGGCGGCCTCGGACCGACCGAGGACGACCTCACGCGGGAGGCGATCGCCGCCGCCGTACGCGAGACGCCGGCGGTGGACCCCGCTCTCGAGGCCGATCTCCGCGGCTGGTTCGCCGCACGGGGCCTCGGGATGCCGGAGCGGAACCGCAAGCAGGCCTGGCTGATCCCCTCGGCCCGCGCGCTGCCCAACCCGCTGGGCACCGCACCGGGCTGGCTCGTGGAGCGCGACGGGCGGACGATCGTGGCGATGCCGGGCGTGCCTCGGGAGATGACGCGCATGTGGGAGCGCGAGGTCGAGCCGCTCCTCCGGCCC
>Ga0209751_10004841_pt1 | contig 12803 bp, 27 predicted proteins | sample RifCSP13_1_FD_184019 | JGI IMG/M metagenome (GOLD analysis project Ga0209751, IMG submission 184019) | Soil microbial communities from Rifle, Colorado - Rifle CSP2_sed 13_1 (SPAdes) (version 2) | ecosystem: Environmental > Terrestrial > Deep subsurface > Rock core/Sediment | place: Rifle... | reverse complement strand
GGGAGCGGGTGAGACGGCACCGCCTGTCTATTGCCGCGGCGGCCACAGAACGATCCACATCAGGCCGAGCATCAGGATAAGCGCCACGACCAAGCCGATGAAGTCGGGATCGGAGGACGACACAGGTCCTTACCAGACGCGCTGAGGGAGACGTGAGCAGCCTCTTGCTACTGAACTGGTCGCAGGGTACTGATCAGCCGGAAGAGGTTGTCGTACGCCTCGCCTGCTGCCTCAAGTAGCCCTCGGCCTGCGCGACCGCCCCCCTCTCCTCCAAGCTGTTCCTCAGGCGCCGGAGGACCCGGTAGTTGACATCGAAGACGCTGTCCCAGAAGAAGTAGACAGCCATCCCAGTCAAGACCGAGGCCACGAACCAAGTCTCCCAACAATCCCAGCGCTTCATATCCGTTTGATGAGAAGGCGGCTCATCCCACCGCCGGCTCACATACGCTAGTGCCCCTCCGGATCGATCGCGGGGTCGATCTCGTGGTAGAACGCCACAGGCTGGCCATCCTCGCCACGTTCGGAGATCACAGCCCCCGTCGCCGGGTCCCGATCGTCGAACAAAGACACATGGCCCTTGGCATCCACGAACGCGATCCAGCTGAGATCGTCCGGCTCAATGTAGCCTTGCCAGAACTTCTGCGTCTCGGGGTTGGCATATCGGTGAACCGTGATGTTCTGCACCGTCTCTCACCTCCTTCCTATCCCAGCGTTTATGGAGAGGAGGCCCCCCGGGAGGTGATACCGATTAGCAGGGGGGACAATCCCGACAGACAACCGAGGGCCCAACCTCTCACCGGACAGTAGGCCACCGATCCGTCGCGGGCGTCAATTTCGCCGGATCCGCCCCTCGAAATTTTTGGTGCCTTCACTATTGGTGCCATTTCAAAACTGGTATGACGCGCCGGCCGCAGGTGGTTCGCTCATCTCTGTATATATAGGCTCACACTCGCCGTGTCGGCTCGTGTTCGCCTCCGCTGCGGCATTGGATGTCATAGTAGGTGGTTGTGGTTTTGGCTAAAATGTGGTGATATTGGCGAGTACGTTTCCCGAGGATCCGCCGGCTGCGGCAGCCTGGGTTCCCATACGGCACCTAGAGGCGCCTAGCTCCAACCAGCGCCCTGAGACGTGGCTCTAGGTGCCTGTTATCATGGTCTCATGGTCACAATCGAGCGAGGGGAGACGACGCCCTAAGCCACGCGCCCCAGGCGGGCGCGGCGCGACCCACGCGGGCGTGCCAGAACGGTGCAGCGCACCACGCGACGCGACGCCACCATCGCGTGCGAGCGCACCAAAGCCAGCGTCTTGAATACGCGAAACGGTTCTCTCGCCTGACGGGTTGCTAGTCAGTCAGGAAGGAACACGCGATGCTAGACAGTGCACGCGGTAGGCGAGATAACTACTCCGACGGCGTAGATGGCTCTTGGCTAGTGCGGGTCGTCGCACGGCACCACAAGCTCAGGCCACGATACGGCCGACGGGGTAGGGTGAACCGGACAGTAGCGCAGATGGCGCACCCCGTCCTAGTGGTGCCTATCAAGCGGACGCGGTTGAGCGGGGCGAGCTAACGCCCCGTCAGGCGAGAGAACCCGACTGACTACCTGCCGACAGTCTGTCGCTACACCTAGCAGAAGGGAGTGACAGACACATGGCAGAGGTCAACGCCCTCGACCGTGAGAAGGCTCAGGGTATGTCGTCCGAGTACGACACGCTCAACAAGGCCCACATGACAGCCGTCAAGCGCGGCTGGACTGCCCAGGCCGACGAGCTAAAGACGGACATGGCCAAGTTGTTCGTGGAGATACAGACGTTCTTCGCGTCCATCGGCTACCGTGACCGTCTCCTCACGCGGACGGACCAAGACGCCCTGTACCCCGTGACGGAGCCGGAGCTGCGCGCACTGGTGAAGAACCTGCCTGCGATGGCCGAGAAGGCCAACGTCAGCTTGTTCAACTTCACCAACAGCGACAACCGCTTCCGCTGGACTATCATCATCGATGGTCAGAGGCGGGGCAAGGACATCCTGGTCACCAAGTTCAACCAGCGGCTGAACCCCGCTGTCAGGCGGAAGGCCAAGCCGACGTCCGCTGTCCTGCCGACCACCGTCAAGGTGAACGGTGAAACGCCAGCGCCAGCGCCGGCCGCCGCCACCGCCTGAGCCAACGGACGACCCGTCGCCGTACGCTACGGTAGACTGGGTCGCCCCCGCCTACGGTCGCGCCTTCCAGCACAAGCCTAGCGGACGAAACGGGCGCGTGCGGACTATCGACCGCGGCAACTTCCCACCAGGCATGATGCGGGCCTTGAATCGCATCGCCAACAACCGAACGTAGACGCGGGCGACAGGCTGTCAGCAGGTAGTCAGTCAACCGTCCTGCAGGCTGGCTAGCTCCCAGTCTGAGAGGACAACTGGTGGACAATCTGGACGACTACAAAATCGTGCAGTGGGCGGACTACGGCGAGCACATCCCGCTAAGGTGCAAGTGTGGTCGGGCGTACAGCACCAAGAACATCGACTTCATCGGCGCCCGCACCATCTTCTCCAAGCTCAGGATCCCGCCGTGCGTTTGCCCGATGCGGCACCTTGCGCCCGACGAGAGCGCATGGATAGCGCAGCAGGTGTTGGCTACCTAGCCACCCTGCAGGACGGTTGCAACCTGAACAGCGGACACGGCCAGCTAGTCGGCGGCCAAGCCGTTGATAATTGGATAGGCTGGGAGAGCCCCCGGCTGGCTGGCCCTGCCTGCTGTGCAGGAGAAGGGAGCGACGGCGATGCTCTGACCGCAGCGGCGAACAACTGAAGAAGAAGGCAGCCCTTCGGGGCTGTCTTCGCATATCTGGTGAGGGGTGTCCGTCGATAGCGCTCTGGCCGCAAACTGTATCCGGCCCATGCGAGCGCTGGGCGACGGCGAGTGCGTTAAGACCCTCCACAACAAAACAACAAACACCCCCACCAACGACCAACACCTCAACCGGCCGAGGGAGAAGCGCACATGGCAAAGGCGATAACAGACCAGATGATAGTCCGTGCTGCGCTCAAGCACTACGCCATCGGCTTGTGGTATGAGGCTGAGCGGGGTGGGCGCTACTTCGGGTTGGAGTTGTACGCCGACCTGATAGCACGAGCCAAGGAGCTGTACGACGCGTAGAGACTGACAAGGAAGGAGAGACGCTATGGACGAGCGGTTGGCCCGCTACCGCCGCCATCTGCGGCTGCAGTACACGCTGCGCCTGTGGACCACCAAGCTGATGTGGTTCAGCGGTGTGGTTGTGGCAGCGGCTGCTGTCTACTTGGCCCTGTCCTGAGCACCAGCTATAGGCTGGGGAAAGAGTAGGAGAGAAATGCCACGACAGTTAATCCTGCCTAGGCTGGAGATACTCCGGCGGAAGGCAATCGCCGCCAAGGCGAAGGCTTTCATGGAGAGCCGGAAGAACCCGACTGTGCACACCAGCGGGTGAGATAGTGGAAGAGCATGTGCTGGTTCTGAACGGACGGCAGCTAGGGCTGCGGGAACGCCGGATGAGCCACCCGTTCCTACCTCTGTCTGAGGTGAGGACAAGGACGATGGGGGTTGTAGTGGCCCGCTGTCAGTGTGGTTATCTGGGTGATCCCGGGCGTCACCACCACCATGTCAGGCGACTAAGGGATGGTGGCGAGGACACCCGTATGCTCCAACTGTGGACGTGACTGGGCGGCGGACGAAGGCGTCAGCAGCCATGAGGTTGCTGGCGTCTGGCCTGCCGTAGCAGGAGAGAGGAGGTGACATATGAGTGATAGCCGAGCCGAACGGTTCGTGCGGGATGCACACGTATTGCTGGCCACGGTTCCTGACGACGCCGAGCCACCGACAAGTGTTGGTGATGTGTACGTCTTCAACGACGACGATGGGAACGTCATGGCCAGCCTCTACGTCGGCAGCTACATGAACCTCGACCCCTGCGGGCGCTATCATCACCACGGGCTTAGCCCGAATCGTATCACCGGCGCCTGCGTCCGGTTCTGGAGCGCTGTTGACTTCTGGGCTGAGAAGCTGGGCCTGATGATCTTGGCCGGCGACGGCGACCCGACGGATATCCTCGCTGTCCGGCTTGTCAGGTAAGTATCCTGACGGCCATGACAGTGTAAAATACCCATGACAGTTAGGGCTGTCAGAAGGAGAAGCACGGTGGAGAACATCACCGTAGACCTGACTGTGGAGGACCTGCTGAGGCTGGCCGCTGAGGCCCGCCGGACAGTCTCCAAGAGCCATCGCCAGCGCATCTGGCTGCGGCTTATCGTGGTCGGAGAGGCGACGGAGCGGTGACTGGCTTCCAGCAAAGGGAGCGCAAGCAGCGGAAGAGACGGGCTGCGGCTGAGAAGCAGGCGAAGGTGACACGGCACAACCGGAAGCGGAAGAACCACAGGCGTGAGGCGAAGGCCAAGGAGCGGCGCCAGCAGGCTTGGCCGGGCGGTGCAGTGTGAGACAACGTCTGCGACGCTGGCTGAAGCGGAGGCTGGGGCTGTACGACATCAGCGACCTTGTGGTAGGCGCCCACTGCGGCTGCTGCGGCGCTCGGATGCCGGACGCCATCGTTCCGTCGGACTGGCGCTGGGATGTGTGTGGAAAGTGCCTTCAACCTGAAGGGAGGTGATAGCTAATGAGCTACTGCCGGGGCATCATCTACGTCGTCAAGAGTGCCGACCACGAGTTCGAAGGGAGGCTTGTGCTGACCTGCTTCAGTCCCCTACATGGTCTCGGTAGGCACTACACAGCACTTACCGAGGAGGCGATGGTCCAGCACCTGGAGGAGCACCGAGAGGATGCGGAGGAGATTCTGGCCTCCATCCACAAGGCGACGGAGCGCCTCAAGGGTGAGATAGCTGCGAACAGGTGACGCCATCGGACGGCTGTCGCTGACAGCCTTCCGGCTGGGTTCATCTGCGACGAGAGGAGGTGATTCAGATTGGCCAGACGCGTGACGACCGACCAGATAATGCTGGACGGCAACGTTGCCCATCTGACAGCCTTCCGCTTCGGCGCCGGCGAGTACGACGCCCTGCGGGAGCTGGCTGAGGGACACCGGCTGGAGTGTGAGTTCCACTACGACCACCTGAACCCGTCAGTGCCTCGTGTCCTGTACATCCGCCCTGACCGTGAGTTCTACTCGGGCGCACCCATCTTCAAGTACCCCTACTACGACCCGTGGCAGGGACTTGATGAGGAGCCGAAGTACGAGTATGTGGTCTGTCGCTGGTGCGAGGAGTACGGCCTAATCAGGGAGGCCGACTTCGGCCCGGAGTGGTGCGAACGCTGCTATCGGGACGTTATCCAGCGCTGCCCGCAGAACGGCTGGCGGAGCTACTTCACCAGCGACCCGGAGGATCCTGACGAGCTGTGCTGCGTTGGCTGCTTCCAGCGGTTCATGTTCGAGCATGGCGTGACACGGGAACGGCTGGAGGAGAGAACGTCGTTCCCTATCGACTTCTACAATCACGAAGAGCTAGCGGCGGCAGGCTTCTCCGAGTACGGCACCCGTTATGGCAGCGCAATCGTCGCTGACCCCGACGCCTTCCGGCAGGAGCTGCTTGACCTGATAGACAACAGCAATCTGGTGGTCCTCGACCAAGGGCCGACGGGCATCGGCAACGGCTACCCAGACTCAGTAGACATCTGGGTGAAGGACGCGGCGTAGGCCGCAGACAGAAACGAGAGGAGGTGAGAACAGCATGGAAGACGAGGAGACTTGCGATAGCTGCGAGGATGGGCTGACCTCGGACGTGGACGACACGTTCTTCGTGATAGAGGAGGTCAACGGCGCTGGAACAGTGGCCTGCCTCTGCAGTTGGGAGTGCGTCCGCGACTGGGCCAATTCCGTGCTGGCTAGTTGATGGTTACCCACACGCCCCATCCCGACAGCCACGGGCACGGCTTGGCGGACGGCTGCCCTCGCTGCGATGAGCACGCGGAGAGGCCGTTCGACAGTCTGGACGATGACAACCTGAGGGCGTTGGTCCTGCGCGTCCGTGATGACCTGCCGGGCCGCAGCAACAACGAGATGCTGGCGATGCGTAGGGTCAGAGATGCACTACTCGTGGCCCGGCGCCTAGAGCTTTTAGCCAAGGAGGTGTGAGACATGCCGGAAGTCTCTAGCATTCGGGGCACCGAACCGATACCGACGGAGGGCGACCTGACCCTGAGCGTGGTTCTGTACGACCCAAGGACAGACGCATGGAGCCTGAGAGAGTTCTCGACGGACATCCCGGCCGCCATCGCGGAGAAGGTGTTCAACGCCACGGTGTTGAACAACATCCCCGACGAGGTCAAGTACTTCGAGGAGCAGGAGGACGAGGAGTAGCTGCTTCCACGAACCGTGGCGGTGAGAACCGCTACGGTGGCGGACGCATCTGCCCCGGAAGGAGGTGAACAACAATCAGCACGAAGAGTAGCCTGTACTACCACAACCCAAGCGATGAAGACCGAGGCTGGTTCCATCTGTACGAGGAGGCACTGGACAGCTGGAACGTCTACCTCGACATCCCCGCTGAGATAAGCGGCCATCGTACTGTCATCACGATCAAGCTGCCGTTAGCAGTCTGGGCCGAGATGCGGCAGAACACCATCTGGATGGAGCCATATCTGCGAATGTCAGAGGCCGACCTCCGGCGCGAGGCGGAAGAGAAGGTGGATGAGCGGATACGGAAGTGGGAGGAGGCTGAGCCGCCGCTGAAGGAACTCTATGGGTTCGCTGGCTTCCTGACCTACGGCGAGATAACCCTGCCGCGGGAGAAGCAGGTGGAGAACTACGTGCGGAGTCACCAGCCCACTCCACGGCTGCCGCTGCCCGACCTACGCCCGCTTTACGATGAACCGGAGGACATTCCTCTGCATGAGGATACGCAGTTGGAGTAGCTGCTTCCACGCTCGGCCTCCGTCACTGACGGGAGCCGGCGCGGGCGCATCTGCCCGAGAGAGGAGGCCATCTGATGTACCCAGAACACAAGGAGATTCTGGAGCGGTATCCGAGGCTAACAGCGCATCTGATTGCAACCAGCCTTGGCTACTTCACTCCGGAGGGCGCGGCCAATGCCATCCTGCACTACAAGGCGGACAAGCCGTTCGCCTGCGAGTGGTACAGCCACATGGCGATGGGCGGAGATGCTGACCAGTCGATGATGTTCGATCACGACCGGCTGCTGGCTGTTGGAAGCCGGACGCTGAGCCGGGCTGTCAGTGGGAGGCATGGCCACAAGGGTTACATGGCCGACTACGGACAGGCGCTGGCTATCGTGCGGCGGACACTGGAGACTGGCCGCGGCCCGACGCTGGCTAGCTGGTTCTGACAGGAGGTGACGCTTGGACAACGAAATAGAGTTCGGGACTCTGCACCCCGATGGGAGTCTGACCAACGTTAGGCTCATCAAGCAGAGTGACATTGACCGCTGTCCCCACCTCATCATGGTCCCCTCGCACTATCGCGACGACGGCTCCTGCAAGTGCGACGACCCTGACGAGCAGGCCATGATGATACGGGAGTGGGGATATCGCCAGTCGGATTTCTGAGAGGAACGGAGGTGAGACCTTGGTGTACCCAAACCAGCCGGAGCGGAACCGTGAGGCAGCGAAGCGGTTGCTGGTCCACTACTTCCGCGTCGTGATGGAGAGGAACGGTGGACGCTTCGACTATGACAATCAGGTGGAGATCGAGTCAATCGTGGATGCCATCATCGAGGCTGTTCCTAAGCCACCAGACCCACGGCTGAACGACACGCTGTCATAGCTGCTCCCACCGTCGCCCCTGCCCTGAGGGGGCGGCTGCGGGCGCATCTGCGCCACGACGATTGAAAGGAGGTGAAGAACATGGGATTGGACTGGTGCTTGAAACGGAGGGCCCGGCCCGGGTTTGAGGAGGAGTTCATACGGCTGGAGGCGGAGGATTCAGACGGCTGGACCGAAGCCGAAAAGCAGCACTGGGAGGAGGTCTCGGTGGATCCCTACGAGACGCTGGGCGTTCCTCGCATCGGCATCGACGAGGCGGCGACCAAGCACTTCCTGGAGGTCATCGTGCCGTCGCACCGAGAGAACGCCCGTGAGAACACCAGCGCGAACGACAAGTACCGGCAACACTGGGCGCAGACGGACGACGTTCTGTTGGCCGAGCACACCGGCGCCTATGCCACAGACCTGACGGACTACGATCTGTCAACGTTTCAGGTGATGACTCCGTTCACCAGCTTGGCCGGCGCCTTCTCCTTCCGCGGCAAGGCCATCGGCTACAGCACGTTGCTGCCGGAGAGCCTGCAGAACGAGGCCTATACCGACATGACGCCGCCGGAGATGGCGGACTACGCCGCCCGCATCGAGCGGGCAGCCATAGCTGCGTCAGGATGCCCGACCACCAACCCCGGCGATGCCCGTGAATGGGTAGACGAGACGCTGGCTGAGATGCGAGAACGGGCCATCGCGCAGGGGTTCGTCGACGACGACTGGGCTGGCTTGGTCAAGGACGGTGAGGAGTTCAAGCCGGAGCCTCGGGAGGAGCTGGCACTGCGACTCCAGCCGGTGCTGGACGCGGCCCGCTGGCTCCGCTTCTGGGCGGACTTAGGACACAGCATGCACGCATGGTACTAAGCTCTGCACCGGAGCGTGGAAGCAGGAGGAGACTCCTGCCTCCCGCCCTGCTGCTGAGCAGGAGAAGGAGGTGAATCGGTTATGGAGACTGCCCACAAGGAACGACTGGACGAAGGCATCGTGCTGGAGATCCACCAGGACGAAGACCCAGACAGCCCACGGGACTGGGACAACCTCGGCACGATGGTCTGCTGGCACCGGCAGTACAACCTAGGCGACCGGCAGATCAAGGACGGAGAGTACGACTCTCCGGATGCCATCGTGGCCGCCATCGTGAAGGAGGAGGGCGAGCTGGCTGTCATCCTGCCGCTCTACCTATTCGACCACAGCGGACTCACCATCAGCACCAGCGACGAAATGTTCAGGGCCTTCGACGCCGAAGGCTGGGACTGGGGCAAGGTTGGCTTCATCTATGTCAGCATGGCCAAGGTCAGGGAAGAGTACGGCGGCCGCGGCAACCGTGAGTCTTCGATGAAGCCGACAAAGGCTGGCATCGACAAGGCTGCGAAGGTCCTGCGCGCTGAGGTGGAGACGTACGACCAGTACCTTCGCCTTGACGTCTACGGCTACGTTCTCAAGAACGGCGCCGGCGAGGTTCTGGACAGCTGCTGGGGGTTCTACGGCTTCGAAGAGTGCTTGGCGGAGGCCAAGGCGTCGGCGGAGTTCTACATCGCCGAGGAGAGGGGCCCGCAGCCGGTGTTCGGCGTAGCCAGCGGCTAAGGCGAACGCGAGCGGAACCGCGAGCGTGAGCCTTATAGGGAAGGAGGTGACACATGACGAAGTCCTACGCATCTCTGGAGCAGAAGGTATGCCCGGTCTGCACGAAGACCTTCGATTCTGGCAGCATCCTGCTGGACAGGCGCCTGAAGGACAGCATGGAGCGCTTCACTACTACCGGCTGGGATCTGTGTCCTGACGACAAGGCCAAGTACGATGATGGCTACATCGCCCTCGTCGAGACGAAGCCACCGACCGACGGCAGCACCCTGAAGCCAGAGGATGCCTACAGGCTGGGGCGCATTGCCCATATCCGAGAGGAGGTGTTCGTAGCCAGCTTCAACATCCCAGCTAGGAATGCCGACGGCAGCCTCGTCCCGCTGATGTTCGTCGACCAAGAGGTCATGAACCTGCTGGAGAAGGCGGTGGCTGATGGGTAAGCCACGTGTCTGGGAGGTGTGGCGCTGCAATGAGTGTGGACGGGAGGATATCCGTCCTTACCGAAGCTTGGCGTGGGCGCGATCGAGGTTGTCACTTCCCTGCCTGACCTGCGATCCGTCAACGGTTCGCTGGACAGACCACGTCTATGTCCGGGACGCAACCAGAGAGGAGGTGGACGATGACTAGGAAGACCAGCAGCATAACAGTGACACAACGGTTCGATGCTGATGAGGCAGCTCCTGGAGGCAAGCCGGTGTACCGCTACGTCGTCACGGCGACGAAGAACACGATCCTGCACAATATCGGCGAGGTGCTGAGTGCGAAGCGGGTGGAGGAGCTGATCCGCCTCGGCGTCGATGTCTCAGTCAAGTAGAAGCCTCCACCCTAGCGGCTGACGTGAGCCGTCGGCCGTCTGGGCGGGTGCTGCTAACATACGTATATGCTACTATGATAGCCATAGAAGGAGGTGAGATGGCATGCGGGTAGGAGAACCGGCTCCCAAGCCGTTACCTATCAGTCAACAGAGCATGAGAGTCAGGCAACCTGCTCCGATACCGGAGGCCATCCCGGAACGACACAGCTATCTGTGGCTATACGAGAGGGCGCTGGCGCTGCCTGATGGGCAGTCGCTGCCGGTTGAGTTCAGAACCGCAAAGGAAGCTAAAAGGTTCTGGATCAATGCCTGTAGCACGGGAAGGCCTGGCTGGAAGCGCGGCGTCCGCGGCTCCCGACGGAAGAACGTTGTCTACCTGTTCAAAGCGCAGGAGGGAGGTGAACCATGAAGCTAGATTCTCCCTTGGATGTGGTGCGGCCGTTCGGCACCATCAATATCCACGTTTACGTTCCACAGGAGAAGTCAGCAACGGACGAGCAGATCGAGGCTGTGTCTAAGCTCTTCGAGGAGCTGGCCGACAGCGTCGAGACCTTCGTCGGTTCCGTCAACATCGGGGAGGAGCTTGACGCTCTGGAGGCGACGGCGTGGGTCACAACGATAGGCTGACCATGCCAAACAGGAGGAGGTGAGCCATGAAGGATGACGAGTGGCTGGAGAGGTCCAGAGACTTGATCCGGCGGATGGAGATAAGCAAGAATGCCTTCTCGCCAACGGTCAGCTTCACACCTGAGGAGTATGGCTCTCTTCGCTACGTAATGTTCCTGAACCGTCGACTGAGCTATCTAGAACAGCCGGAGGTAAATAAGGTTCTGTCACTCGTTGTCAGCAGAACGACGGAGGCATGGAGAGAGTCCAACCAAGAGCTGGTGGAAGAGGAGCGCAGGCTCCTTGCTGATCATGCGACGGTAGAGGATAGCTAGGGCTGTCCTCCTCCGCCGCCTGAGCCAGAGGCGAGACAACTGAAGAAGGGAGGTGATATTGCGTGAGTACACGAGGATGCGTCGCTGTCCTCCAAGAGGGCAACGGCGAAAGCTTCAACGACTACGGCCTGAGCTGGCGTGGCGTCTACAACCACTTCGACTCCTACCCTGGCGGGCTGGGCGCCGAGGTACACAGCTACTTCGCTGCCGTGCCGCCGGATGACCTACCGGCTGTCCTGCGGGCCATGCTCGAGCACAACGACTGGCGGGACTTCCTCGCCGGCGGAGTGTGTGAATACTGCGGCAAGAAGGGGCTTGGCCAGCCGCACACTATCAGCGGAGCCCTCGGCCTAGACCTAGACCGATGGCGGACTCCGGAGGAGATGCAAGCGTACTACAGCGACCTGCCTGCATGGCGGGGCCGTACCTCGGAGATCAACAGGATGGTGGACAGCCACTTCAGTACCGTTAAGGCTGTGCGGGAGACCGGCTACCCGGACCCGGAGGCCAAGGGACACGAGCACTACACCGGCCCGGTGGAGAGCCAGCATCTCACCAGCGAGCGACCGAACCCGCTCTTCATCGAGTGGGTGTACATCGTCGATCCGCTGGACCGGAAAATCCATGTCCTGAGCCACACCGACGTCGAGCAGCTTCACCAGTACAACACACTACCATCGGAAGACGACCGGCTCCAGCCGGAGAACTTCGGGTGGAACTACGGGCACTGTGCCTACAAGCACGTTCTGGTCGGCACCGCCTCGCTGGACGAGCCGTTCGATTCGGAGCGGTTCCGTGACCCCTGCGGCGATGGTGAGCCGTGGCCAGCCTAAAGGAAGGAGCGCCGACGGATGAGGCGTGACTGCGGGAACTGCGGCAAACAGATCGAGCTCGGGAAGGACGACCACTTGGTGATACTGCGAGCGCGTGGCGGTGTAACGCTGGGATCGGAGCCAGTGTACGTATTCTGCAACGAGGAGTGCCTGCTGATGTGGGCGCAGGAGAGGAGGTGAATTACATGGGAGACCGTGGCAACATCTTCGTCAGGGAGTCTGCTGACAAAGAAGAGACCAGAGGAGTCTACCTCTACAGCCACTGGGGAGGAGAGGAGCTTCCCCTCGTGCTGAAGCGGGCCCTGAGCCGCAAGGTTCGGTGGGATGATGGTCCCTACCTGACCCGCATCATCTTCGACGAGATGACAGAAGGCCAGCGGGGTGAGGAGACCGGGTTCGGCATCTCCGCGACGCTTGGAGATAACGAGCATCCAATCATCACCGTCACGCCCGGCCAAGGCGTCTCGTGGGTGAAGGAGGGCCTGTTCGCAACGACGTTCGAACGGTTCATCGAGATGTCCGACGAGGAGATCTTGTTCGCCTTCCGCTGAGGACGGAGGCTGGTGGCTGCAGGACTAGCTGCAGCCTCCGCCCCTGCTCTCGGAGCAGAGACAGAAGGGAGAGGAGGTGAAGCTATTGATAGACGCATCCAAGTTGGAGGAGGCCTTCCGTGACTGCCTCTTCAAGGACGAGGAGATCACAGGTGGTCAGCCACCCGCTGACGCTGTTCTCGTAGAGGGCATTGTCAACAAGTTCGGCTTCCATCCCGAGCGGCTGGAGTCGCACAGGCAGGAGATCTACGACTGGCTGAAGCAGCTACCCCACCCGTTTCGGGAAACCGAAGGTGGTGGCTGGTCGTTTCTGAAGGCTTGCGACGATGCCGAGGGCC
>Ga0209751_10004840_pt1 | contig 12803 bp, 12 predicted proteins | sample RifCSP13_1_FD_184019 | JGI IMG/M metagenome (GOLD analysis project Ga0209751, IMG submission 184019) | Soil microbial communities from Rifle, Colorado - Rifle CSP2_sed 13_1 (SPAdes) (version 2) | ecosystem: Environmental > Terrestrial > Deep subsurface > Rock core/Sediment | place: Rifle... | reverse complement strand
GCGCACGGCGGGCGTGGCGAGATGCATCAGGCGCCGCAGATCGACCGGGGTCCCGATCACGACGACGTCCGCCCCGGCGGCCTCGATGGTCTGCTGCAGCTCGCGGACCTGCTCGTCCCCGTAGCCCATCGCCGGCAGGACCGGGCCGAGATGCGGGTAGGACCGGAACACCTCGCGGATGCTCCCCACGGCGTGCGGCCGCGGATCGACGATCTCCCGCGCCCCGCAGCGTTGTGCGGCCAGCGTCGCCGCTCCGAAGGTCATCCCCCCGTGCGTGAGCGTCGGGCCGTCCTCGACGACCAGGACGGACCGGCCGGCCAGCAGGGCAGGCTCGTCCACCTGCACGGGCGAGGCCGCCTCCACGATGGCGGCCCGCGGATTCACCGACCCGGCGGCGGCGCGCAGCGCGGCGACCGTCCCTGGCGGTGCGGTGTCGATCTTGTTAATGATGAGGACGTCCGCCATGCGCAGGTTCGTCTCGCCCGGATGATAGCGCTGTTCGTGGCCGGCGCGATGCGGATCGAGCACCACGAGGTGGAGATCCGGACGGAGGAACGGGAAGTCGTTGTTTCCACCATCCCAGACGATGACATCCGCCTCCTGTTCGGCGAGACGGAGGACCTCGCGATAGTCCACCCCGGCGTAGACGATCGTCCCCGTCTGGATGTGCGGCTCGTACTCCTCGCGCTCCTCAATGGTGGTCTCGTAGCGGTCGAGGTCGTCGAGGGTGGCGAACCGCTGGGCGCGCTGGCGGAGGAAGTCGCCGTAGGCCATGGGGTGGCGGACCACGGCGACCCGTCGCGCGCGACGTTTGAGGACCGCGGCCACCCGCCGCGTCGTCTGGCTCTTGCCGGCCCCGGTGCGCACGGCGCAGACGCTGACCACCGGAAGGCGCGAGGCGAGCATCGTGTCCGCGGGGCCGAGCAGCGAGGCGCTGGCGCCGGCAGCGTGGGCGCGGCTGACCAGGTGCATCACGTGCTCGTGGCTCACGTCGCTGTAGGCGAACGTGATCTCATCGACACGCTCGCGGACGATGAGCGTCTCCAACTCCGACTCGGGGTAGATCGGGATGCCCTGAGGATACCGCTCGCCGGCGAGCTCGCGGGGGTAGACCCGCCCCTCGATGTCGGGGATCTGGGCCGCGGTGAATCCGACGACGTGGTACGCGGGGCGGGGGCGGTAGTAGACGTTGAAGTTGTGGACATCGCGACCGCCCGCGCCCAGGATGAGCACGCGGCGGGGCCGGCCGGGGGGGATGGGCGCATCGAGCGCAGGCATCACCGCAAATCTACAAGCGCAGGAAGGGGACCATCCGGAACCGGATCCCGCCTTCCTGCGCCTCTCCCGTGCGTTCGGACGGCTCCCGGGCGCGGAGCGGACGCCTTACCGCTTCGAGTACTGGAAGCCCTTCCGCGCCCGCTTGCGGCCGTACTTCTTACGCTCCTTCATGCGCGGGTCGCGGGTGAGCAGCCCGTTCTTGTGCAGCGGCGGGCGCATCGTCTCATCGCTCTGCGACAGTGCGCGGGCGATGCCGTGGCGGACCGCACCGGCCTGCCCGGCCACGCCGCCGCCCGTGACCGTGGCCACGACATCGTACCGTCCGGCCGCGTTGGTCACCTCGAGGGGCTGCCGCAGGCTCGTCTGCAGCGCCAGCCGCGGGAAGTACTCCTCCGCCGGCTTGCCGTTTACGATAATCTTGCCGCTGCCGGAGAGGAGGCGCACGCGCGCCACCGCGTTCTTGCGCCGTCCGGTGCCGTTCCCGATAGTCTCAACCGCCACCTGATCTCACCTCGACGCGCGGTACCCCGCGCCCTGTCTGCGCCGTATGCTTGTGCTCCGCTCCTCGATAGACGCGCAGCCGCCGGATCATCCGGTCGCCCAGTGAAGTCTTGGGGAGCATCCCACGCACCGCGTCGCTGATAACGCGCTCAGGCTTCGTGCGCAGCAGATCACCCAGCCGATCCGCGCGCAATCCGCCCGGATACCCGCTGTGCCGGTAGACGGTCTCCCGCTCGGCCTTCCGGCCGGTGACGCGGATCTTCGCCGCGTTGATGACGATCACCCCGTCGCCCGCGTCGAGATGCGGCGTGAAGACGGCCTTGTGCTTGCCGCGCAGCAGGGTGGCGACCCGCGTGGCGAGCCGGCCCAGGATCTGGCCGTCCGCGTCGAGGACGTGCCACTGCCGGGATCGCTCGTAATTCACTGGGAGAAGCGTTTTCATGCGCGAGCCCCATTCTACCCCGGGGCGGAATGTGGTGTCAACGCGCGGGCGTCCTGCCCGACAGCGTGCGATCAGGTGAGCTCGATCGCGGAGGAATCGCCGACATTAACGCGCGCCGGCCGGCCTTTCACCACGGCGTTCTCGCCGACCAGGGAATGTTCGAGCAGCGCGTCCTCGACATCGGCGTTGGCGTTGATGATGGAGTCGCGGATCACCGAGTGGACGACGCGCGCGCCCTCGGCCACACTGACGTGCGGCCCGATGATCGACTCGTGGATCTCAGCGCCGGGGCTGACGTAGGAGGGAGGGAGAACCGTTGAGGTGTCCGGCGTGTCGGCCGGTGGCGGCGGGGCCAGGTCCAGGAGGTCGCGGTTGGCCCGCAGCAGAGCCTCCGCCGTGCCGCAATCGTACCAGTGGTCGAGGGGGAACGTACGCATCCGCTCCCCCGCCTCAACCATCAACTGCAGCCCGTCGGCCAGCCAGAATTCCCCTCGCGCCTTGCGGTCCTCCCGCACGAGCCGCTCCAGGGCGTCGCGCAGGCGGTCCGACCGCCGCAGGTAGTACACGCCGATCAGCGCCAGATTGGTCGGCGGGAACTCCGGCTTCTCGATGAAGCGCACGATCTCGCCGCGCTCGTCGAGCTCCACCACGCCCAGGCGCCGGGGATCGTCCACCTCCTTCACCCCGGCGAGCGAGACGTCGCTGCGGAATAGCCTGGGCAGATCACCTTTCAGGATCGTGTCCCCGAACAGGATGATGGCCGGTCCCCCGTCGAGATGATCGCGGGCCACGTAGACGGCATGGCCGTTGCCCCGCGGCTCGTCCTGCACCGCGAAGTGCAGCTCGAGGTCGGCGTAGTGCTGCCTGGTGAAGGCCTCGATCTTCTCCCCGAGGTATCCGACGACAAGCACGATCTCCCGCACTCCGACGGCGACCAGTTCATCGAGAATGTGGGCGAGGATCGGCTTCCCGGCCACGTGCATGAGCGCCTTGGGTTGGGTGTGGGTGTGCGGGCGCAGCCGCGTCCCGTACCCGGCGACCGGAATGATGGCCTTCATGGACGCGCACGCGGGGGCATCGGATAGGAGTTTCCCTACAGTCCAAGACCTACCTTTACGTCGGGGGCCAGCATCTCTGACGGGTGGTACGTGGGCACCAGCTCCTGCAAACGCCGCACCAGGCGGAGTTGGTCCTCCGGGGCGAGGAGGTCTTCCACGGAGCGCACCGAGGCGAGGAACGCCTCTCCCCGCTGCAGCGGCGTGCGCCGGGCCACAAAGATGCGGTCGTGCTTCGTGGCCACCGTCCCCTCCTCGGCCGTCAACAGATCCTCGTAGTCCTTCTCCCCGGGCTCCGGTTCGGCGAAGACGATCGGGACGTCCTTGTCCGGCTCGAGGCCGGAGAGTCTGATGAACTCCCGGGCCAGGTCGAGGATCCGCACGGGCTCGCCCATGTCGAGGACGAAGACCTCGCCGCCTTCGCCCATCAGGCCGGCCTGGAGGACCAGGAGGACGGCCTCCTCCACGGCCATGAAATAGCGGCGCATGTTCGACCCGCGGACGACCAGCGGTTCCCCCCGCTTGATCCGTTCCTGGAACAGCGGCAGGAGGCTGCCCCGGCTGCCCAGGACGTTGCCGAACCGTACGGCGATGAACTGCGTCGGACCCTCCCCGCTGAAGGCGAGGCAGATCTTCTCGGCGACGCGCTTGGTGGCGCCCATCACCGAGGTCGGATTCACGGCCTTGTCGGTGGAGATGAGCACAAACTTCTCCACTCCCGATTCGCGGCTGGCCTGGACGACGGCCAGCGTGCCGAGGATGTTCGTGGCCGCGGCCTCCTGCGGATGGCGCTCCATCAGGCCGACGTGCTTGTAGGCCGCGGCATGGAAGACGACGTGCGGCCTCAGCTGGGTCCAGATCTCGCGCATCCGGCGCTCCGACCGTACGTCGGCGACGATCGGCGTCGCCGGCACCCCGAGGCGCTCCAGCTCCTGGTGCACCCAGAACAGCTGCGACTCATCCACGTCCACCAGGAGGAGCGCCGCGGGCCGGAACCTGGCGATCTGCCGGGAGAGCTCGGCGCCGATCGAGCCGCCCGCACCGGTGACCAGCACGGTCCGGCCGGACAGCCATTGGCCGATGCTGCTCGTGTCAGCCCGCACCAGGTCGCGCCCGAGCAGATCGGTCAGCTGGACGTCGCGGAGATCGGCGAGGGCGAGGTGGCCGTTCAAGAGTTGGTCCAGCCCTGGGATGATGCGGATCTCCTGCGCGCCGCCTTCTCGCGCCAGGGAGATGATGTTGCGGATCTCCCTGGTGGGCGCCGTCGGAATCGCGATCAGGACCGCCTCGATCTGGTAGCCGCGGATGATCCCGGGCAGGCGGGCGCGGGGGCCCAGCACGCGCAGGCCGTAGATCACCGTGCCGACCTTCCGGGTGTCGTCATCCACGAACCCGACCGGAGCGTACCCCGAATCGGGCGTCTGCCGCATGGCGCGTACGAGCTGCTCACCTGCCGCTCCCGCCCCGACGATCAGCGCACGGCGCCCCGCCCCCCGGTGGGTCAGCTGCTGATAGACGCGGCGGGCCAGCCGGAAGCCGCCGATGGCGTGCAAGGTGATGATGTAGTCCAGCGGCAGGATCGACCGTGGGAATCCCGGAAGCAGATCGCTCCGCCGCAGGGCCAAGGTGATCAGCCAGAAGATCGCGGAGCCCAGCGTGACGCCCCGGAACACCGCGATCATCTCGAGCAGGCTGACCTGCGACCAGCTCATGGCGTAGAGGCGCTGCGAGGCGAACGCCAGCAGCTTGACGGCCACGCTGATCGCCATGGCCAGCGGGAGCTGGCGTACGGTCTCTGGCGGGATCGCGCCATCGAACCGCAGCCACGTGGCGGCCAGCAGCGACGCCATGATGAGCGCGACGTCTCCGACCGCAAAGAAGATCTCTCTGTCGTGTCCGGTGAGGAACGCGGCGATCCGCGAGCCCAGGGCGCGCATCAGATCCGACCCAGCGCGTAGAGAATCTTGAACTCCGGCGCCGAGAGGTCGCCCCGGAGCGGGATCAGCGCCGCCGCGGGGCCATCTTCGAGCTCGGGTGGGAACGCGGTCAGCGGGCCGTAGACCAGCCGCTTCAACAGCTGCTTGCCGCGCATCGTCGGCGGAATCAGGTGCAGCCGGACCGCCCCCTCCCGGGCCAGCGCGAGGACCTTCCCGCCCATGGTCGAGGCCCCGGACGGAAACCCGCCGAGCAGTTCCGGCTCGAACCCGCCGGACTCCAGCAGCGCTCTCAGTTCACCCGCGGAGAAGTAGCGGGTCGAGTAGGGCGACGGATTGAATCCTCTCCAGTCCTTGTTCACCGTGCTGATCAACACCATCCCCGCGGGCCGCAGCACGCGGCGGGCTTCCCGGAGAAACCGATCCGGGTCGGTCAGATAGTACAGCGCTTCGAAGAGGACCACGGCGTCGAACGCCCGATCGGCAAACGGCAGGGCCTGGGCGTCAAACCGCAGGAGCGGGATCCGCCGCCCGTAGTGGCGTCTCGCCTCCCGCAGGAGACGCTCGTCGACGTCGCCTCCCACGACCCTGCGTGCCCCCCGGGCCAGGTACCCTAGACCGATGCCGGGACCGCAGGCCACCTCAAGGATGTCGCGCCCTGCCGTCGCGTCCGCCGCGAACCGGTACCGCGTGGCGAGCATCATGAGCTGCTCCCGCGTCGCCCCGCCGCCCGGCACCTCCGTGACCGGCGCGTAGGACGTCATGCCCGCTGGAGCGTCCCGAGCCGCCGCACCGCGGCATCCAGCGTGGTCAGGGACTTGGCGAAGTTGAAGCGGACCGCCCTCCGTCCCGCCCCGCTCCCCGCGTAGAAGCTGGAGCCGGGGACGACCGCCACGCCCACCTCCCGCGCCAGATACTCGGCGAACGCCCGGTCCGCGGACCACGAGGCCCGTGTCCAGGACGCCGGATCCCAGCGCACACCGCCGAAATCGGCCATCACGTAGTAGGCGCCCTCGGGGCGGTGATAGGTGAAGCCTGAGGCGGTCAATCCCGAGAGCAGCAACTCCCGCCGCTGCGCGTATTGTCCGCGCATCTCCTCATAGTACCCGGCCGGCAGGTTCAGAGCCACCGCGCCCGCCGCCTGGAACGGCGCCGGAGCACAGATCGTCAGGTAGTCGTGCACCTTGCGGATCTCCTCAGACAGCCGGGGGGCGGCGATGATCCAGCCGACGCGCCACCCGGTCACTGCGTAGGTCTTCCCCAGTCCGGAGATGGTCACCGTGCGGTCCGCCATTCCGGGCAGGCTCGCCAAGCTGAGGTGCTCGCGACCGTCGTAGACGATGTACTCGTAGATCTCGTCGGTGACGGGGACGATGTTCCGCTCCAGGCACAGCGCGGCCACGGCCTCCAGCTCGCCGCGGGTGAAGACGCGCCCGGTCGGGTTGTGGGGCGTATTCAGCAGCAGGAGGCGGGTGCGCGGGGAGAGTCCCGCGCGGAGCGCGTCCACGTCCAGCTCGTAGTGCGGCCCTTGGAGGGGAACAAAGACGGGACGCACGCCGGCCATCACGCAGTCGGGCACGTAGTTCTCGTACCACGGTTCAAGGATCACGACTTCGTCGCCCGGATCGGTGAGCGCCAGAATCGCCGCCATCATCCCCTCGCTCACCCCGCAGGTCACCGTGACGTCGGTCTCGGGGTCCACACGGAGGCGCTGATCGCGCGCCGCCTTGGCGGCAATGGCGGCCCGGAAGGCGGAGCTCCCGAAGGGGAACGTGTATTGATTCTCCCCGCGCTCGATGGCCTCGATCGCCGCCGCCACCACCGCCGGGGGCGGTGTGAAATCGGGCAGCCCCTGGGAGAGGTTGACCGCCCCGGCGTCGTCGCCCAGTCGCGTCATCTCGCGGATCACCGACTCCTGAAAGCCCGCGGTGCGCCGGCCCGTCCGGGGCAGGGTCGCGGGAACCCCGCGCGCGCGCGTCACGACTCCACCGCGCTCATCGGCGCCGCGAAGGCCGCGATCGCCTCCACGGTCCGGTCCACGTGCTCCGGCGTGGTCTCCGCGCTCATCGGCAGGGAGAGCACTTCCCGGCAGAGGCGCGCCGTTTCGGCCAACCCGGGATCCGGCAGGCCCAGCCCGCGGTGCTCCCACATCGGCTTCGGCCAGTGCACCAGCGTCTCGATCCCGCTGCGGGACAGATGCTCACGCAGCGCGTCGCGGGCGGGGTGGCGGACGACGTAGTTCTGGAAGACGTCGGACCGCGTCTCTTCTGGGAAGTGGGGCAGACGCAGCCCCGGCAGGCTCGCCAGGCCCTGGCGGTACCGCTCCGCGACGGCGCGCCGGTGGGCGATCCACTCCGCGAGGTGAGCCAGTTTGACGTCCAGGACGGCCGCCTGCACGTTGTCCAGCAGCGCGGTCTGCCCGTGGGCGTGATACTCGCCGGTCTCGCGGTCCTCTCCGTTGTACCGCAACAGGCTGACGGTGCGGGCGACCTTCGGATCGTCGGTCGTCACGGCCCCGCCGTCGCCGAATCCCCCGAGGATCTTGAACGGATAGAAGCTGAAGCACCCCGCCGTCCCGAGGCTGCCGGCCCCTTTCCCCCGAAGGCGGGCGCCGAGGGCCTGAGCGGCGTCCTCGATGACGACCAGCCCGTGCCGCTCGGCGAGGTGGAGGAGCCGGTCCATGTCGCAGAGCCGGCCGTTGAGATGCACGGGCAGCAGCGCCCGGGTGCGCCGGGTGATCGCGCGCTCCACCTGATCGGGATCCATCGTGTAGTCATCCCGCACGTCGACGAGCACAGGGATCGCCCCGCAGTGGATGATCGCGGACACGGTGGCGACGAAGGTGTGAGCGACGGTGATGACCTCGTCACCGGCCCCGATCCCGGAGGCGGCCAGCGCGAAGGAGAGCGCATGGTAGCCACTGTTCACCCCGACGGCGTGGCGCGTCCCGACGAACGCCGCGAAGTGCTCCTCGAACGTCCGGAGCTGCTGCCGGTAGACGAGGTCTCCGCGCGTCAGGCAGTCGGTGATCGCCGCGTCGATCTCGTCCTTCAATCGAGCGTAGTGCGCGCGGGGATCTACGAAGGGTACGTGGTAGGGCATGCGTCCTCCTCAGTGGGCCAGAAGTTGCCGGACGGCGCGCACGATGTCGTCGCTCCCCACATAGTAGACCCGTTCCAGGGGCGCGCTCATCGGCGCCGGCGTGTCGGGCAGACAGACCCGGACCACCGGGCGGCGGAGCGCGTCGAACAGCTCCTCGGCGACCGCCGCGGCAATCTCCGCCGCGGCCCCCGCCGTCTTCCAGGCCGCGTCCGCGACAACCAGCCGGCCCGTCTTCCGCACCGAGGCGAATACGGTCCCGCGGTCCCACGGCTTGAGGGTGCGCAGGTCGATGAGTTCCACGTCGATGCCGTCGGCCTCCAGCACCTGCGCGGCCCGGGCGGCCTGCCCGACCATGTAGGAGGTGGCGACCACGGTCACATCCCGCCCGGGGCGGCGCACGGCGGCGTGGCCGATCGGCACGCGGTACATCTCCTCCGGGACGTGGCCCTCGTCGTCGTAGAGCCACCGGTCGTCAATGTACATCACCGGATTGCCGTCGGCCACGGCGGCGATGAGCAACCCCTTGGCGTCGTACGGCGTGCCGGGCATCACGACTTTCAACCCCGGCACGTGCATGAACATCGCCTGCAGCGCCTGGGAATGCTGCGCCGCCTGTTCGCCGCCCCGGTTGATGGCGACCCGGATGACGACCGGAACGTGCACCTGGCCGCCGAACATGTACGCCCAGTTCGCCGCCTGGTTCACGATCGGATCGACGGCGAGCAGCATGAAGTCCATGCGCGGGTGGAAGACGATGGGCCGCATCCCGGCCATGGCCGCCCCGATGGCCGCGCCGGTGGTGGCGTTCTCGCTGACGGGTGAGTCCAGGACGCGCTCTCGACCGAATTCCTTGTCGATGTCCTTCAGGCTGGTCCCGGCGTACCAGGGACTCCACAAGCCCTGCCCCAGGAGGAAGACGCGCGGATCGCTCCGCAGGAGCTGCGCGTGCCCTTCCCGGATGGCCTGCGCGTAGGTGAGAGAGCGCATCTTACGGCTCCCCGCCCGACCAGTAGACGTGGGAGCTCAGCTCGGCGGCGGGGGGGTACGCGGACTCCCGCGCGTAGGTCAGCGCCTCCCGCACTTCCTCCCGCGCCGCTGTATCCACGCCGTCCAGCGTGTCCGCCGGCACACCCAGCGCGGTCAGCCGGTCCCGGAGGCGGGCGACCGGATCTTTGGGCAGCCAGTCCTTGAGCTCGTCACGGCGCCGGACACCCACGTCGGTATCCCAGGACGCCCCAACGTGTCCGCGCCAGCGGTAAGTGCGGCACTCCAGGAGCGTCGGGCCGCCGCCGCGCCGACCGGCTCCGACGGCCTCAACGGCCGCGGCATACACCGCACCGACGTCATTGCCGTCGAGCTGGACGCCGGCAATGCCGTGCGCCCGTGCCGTCTCCACGATGTTGTCGGCGGCGCGGCGCTCCAACAGCTGCATGTGGCTGGCGTAGAAGTTGTTCTCGCAGACGAAGACCACCGGCAGCCGGTAGAGGGCGGCCAGGTTCACCGACTCGTGAAAGTGCCCTTCCTCCACCGCGCCGTCGCCGAAGAACGCCACGGACACCGCGTCGCTCCCCCGGAGCCGCGCGGCCAGCGCTGCGCCGACCGCCAGCGGGATCGTCGCGGCCACGAGCGGCACCGTCCCGAGGATCCCGACCTCGGGGGCCACGAGATGCATGGACCCGCCGCGCCCGCGAGAGCAGCCCGTCACCTTCCCGTAGAGCTCGGCCATCATCGCCCGCAGGTCGCCGCCCTTGGCCAGGTAGTGGCCGTGCGACCGGTGTCCACCCCAGACGTAGTCCTCGGCCCGGAGCGCGGCGCAGATGCCTGCGGCCACCCCCTCCTGCCCGATGTAGAGGTGGCACGGCGTCGTGATCTCCCCGGATTCCACCTGATCCGCCGCGCACTCCTCGAACCGGCGGATACGCAGCATCGTGCGGTACAGGCGCAGTAGCGCCTCGGTGGGCAGGGTGTCCGTCGCCGCGCGGATCTGCGCGGCCGTGGCATCGGTCATCGGCTCGGTCCTCCGGACGTCGTTCGCTCCCCCACGGCGCGGTGCCTGAGAAGCCGCCCGAACGTCTGGGCGATGATCTGGAGATCGGTCCGCAGCGAGCGCTCCTGCACGTACTTCAACTGCAGCCGGACCTTCTGCGGCCGGATTTCCTCCAGGTACTTCCGTTCCGCGTCCGCGCTGCCGAGGAGCTCTCGCCCTTCATCAATATCCCAGATCGAGGCCCAATCAGTCATCCCCGGGCGGACGGAGAGGATCGCACGCTCTTCGCCGGTCAGCAGCGCGGCGTACTGGGGCACCTCGGGCCGCGGGCCGACGATGCTCATCTCGCCCCGGAACACGTTGAACAGTTGCGGCAACTCGTCCACCTTGTACCGTCGCAGCCACCGACCGACGCGCGTAATCCGGGGGTCGTCATCCGCGGTCGAGGGGCCCCCACGGACCTCAGCGTCCGGCACCATCGTCCGGAACTTGACGATCCGGAAGGTGTGCCCGCCGCGCCCCACGCGGTTTCCCCGGTAGAGCACGGGCCCGGGCGAATCCAGCTTGATGAGGGCGGCGATCCCGGCGAGCAGCGGGGCGCTGAGGATCAACCCCAGAGCTGCCCCGCCCACGTCGAAGCCGCGCTTCAGCGCGTCGTTGAGGGCGCGGGTCATAGCCCGGTCCCGGCCGTACTCCGAGGGTCCGGCGACGCGGCGGCCCGCACGAGACCGGCCAGGGCCCCGAGCCCGTGACCGAGGTGACGGGCGGCGAACGCCACGGGGAGGGCGGCCAGCAGTGCCGGACTGCGGTGCCGGATCGCAATGGCCGCGGACGCAGCGAAGCTGGCCAGGACGTAGGCCGCCAGGACGGCGACGGCGACGACGCCGAACGGCCGGGCGACGAGGGCGAGCGCGGCCGCGCCCCCGAGGACGGCCACGAAGGCCGGAGGGATCAGGTGCCGCAGCGTGAACGTCCGCCGGCCGAAACGGAGCGGATAGAACGTCCAGAAGCCATCGTCGAGATTGTGCCACCAGAAGTCCTTCAGGCTGCTGCGCACGTAATAGTCGCAGACAATCCCGGGGTCCAGCAGGATCTTCCCCCCGGCGCGGCGGAGGCGGAGGTTGAAGTCGAAGTCCTGGCTGCGCGCCAGTCGCTCGTCGAAGACGCCGATCCGTTCGAAGACATCCTTCCGGTAGCATCCTCCGAACACCGTGTCCACGAATCGGGGCGCGCTGGCCCCGCGCTTGGTGTAGGCGTCGCCCGACCCGAAGGCCGATGCCGAGGCGAGCGCGACGGCCTGGCCCATCAGCGTCCCGTCCCGCGGGACGATCCGCCAGACCCCGCCGACGTTGTCGGCGCCGGACTGCAGGAGGGTCCGCACACTCCGGTCCACGTAGTCCGGAGCGTACCGGGCGTGCGCGCCGAGGATCATCACGACCTCACCCCGGGCCTGCCTGATTCCGGTATTGAAGGCCGCGGTGGCGTGTCTCTTCGGGTTGAGGAGCAGGGTGAGAAATGGATATCTCGCCGCGTACGCCTGGACGGTCTCACGGGTGCGGTCGTCACTCATCCCATCCACAACCAACACCTCGAGCCGGTCGTGCGGGTAGGTGGTGGCCACCAGCGAGTCCAGGCAGCGCCCGATGAACGCCTCTTCATTGCGGGCGGCGACGATGAGCGTGACGAACGGGACGCCGTTCATCTGCGGGAGGCCACCCGCCGGCGGGGCGCCTTCACGCGCCGCAGCACCCGGGCGGGATTCCCTGCGACGACGGTGTGGGGAGCCACGTCCTTGGTCACCACGCTGCCCGCGCCGACGACGGCCGCTTCGCCGATCGTCACGTTGCAGAGCACGGTCGCGCTGCTGCCGATCGACGCGCCGCGTTTGACGAGCGTGGGCTGGACCGTCCAGTCCGCTTCCGTGGCCAGGCCGCCGCGCGCGGAGGTGGCGCGGGGGTACTTGTCGTTGATGAACGTGACATTGTGCCCGATGAACACATCATCCTCGATGGTCACCCCTTCACAGATGAAGGAGTGCGATGAGATCTTACAGTTGGCCCCGACCCGGGCGCCCTTCTGGATCTCGACGAACGCGCCGATCTTCGTGTTCGCCCCGATCGCGCACCCATAGAGGTTGACGAAGCCGTAGAGCGTCACGCCTTTTCCCAGCGTGACGTCTTTGGCGATGCGCTGCGAGACGTCGCGCTTCATACGGCGACCGAGGCGCCCCCGCGCTCCATCGAGCGCTGAGCGGCCTCCAGGAGCTGCACCACCCTACTCCCCGCCCGGCCGTCGGTGATCGGCCGCCGGTGGTGGAGGATGCAGTCCACGAAATGCCGGCAGAGGTGCTCCAGGGCTTCCGCCTGATCCACCTTCGGCGCGTACATGTCCCCCGTCCGGCGCTGGATGAGGACCCGCTCGCGCTCCTCGACCGTCTCGATGTCGTACCCCTTGTCGTAGACCTTGACCTGATTGTCTGGGTCCAGATGATCGTAGACGACCAT
>Ga0209751_10004834_pt1 | contig 12809 bp, 9 predicted proteins | sample RifCSP13_1_FD_184019 | JGI IMG/M metagenome (GOLD analysis project Ga0209751, IMG submission 184019) | Soil microbial communities from Rifle, Colorado - Rifle CSP2_sed 13_1 (SPAdes) (version 2) | ecosystem: Environmental > Terrestrial > Deep subsurface > Rock core/Sediment | place: Rifle... | reverse complement strand
TTCGTGTCGAAGCTGATCGCGGCGCTCGCGTGCGTGCCGATGAACTCGGCCTTGCAGTCGTCGGGAAGGCGATCGCGCACAAAGGCGTGGAGGGACTTGAGAACCCTTGCCGGGTTCTGGCCCGGGACCAGCCGGCAGGTGATCTTGGCCGACGCCTTGGATGGAATCACGGTCTTCGTGCCCACGCCCTGATAGCCGCCGCCGATGCCGTTGAACTCGAGCGTCGGCCGCGACCAGAGCTGCTCGATCACCGAGCGCGCCGTCTCGCCGGCCGGCCGGGCCAGGCCGACGGACGAAAGCAACCGTTTGCCGGAGACGCCGAGCGCCCGCCATTGGTCGAGCTGCTTGCGCGACGGCGCCGCGATGCCCTCGTAAAAGCCCGGGATGGCGACGCGGCCGTCCGCATCGTGCATCGCGGAAAGGACGCCGACGAGCGCGCGGATCGGGTTCATTGCCGGCCCCCCATAGAGGCCCGAGTGGAGATCGCGCGACGGGCCGGTGACGACGATCTCGGTGGCGGCAAGGCCCCTCAGCATGGTCGTGATCGCGGGCGTGTCCTTGTCCCATTGACCGGTGTCGCACACGAGCGCCAGATCGGCCTTGAGCTCCTTGCCCGATTTGGCGAGGAACGCGGGGAGAGAGGGCGAGCCGCACTCCTCCTCGCCTTCGATCATCGCGGAAACGGCCAAGGGCAGCTCGCCCGCGACCTCGGCCCAGGCGCGCGCCGCCTCGAGGAACGTCATGAGCTGGCCTTTGTCGTCCTCGGCCCCGCGGGCGACGATGATTTTGCCGTTCGTCTTGTCGTTGGCGAGGCTGGGCTCGAACGGCGGCGTCTGCCACAGCTCGAGCGGGTCCGGCGGCTGCACGTCGTAGTGGCCGTAGAACAGCACATGCGCCGTGTCCTTGGCGATCCTCTTGCGGTCGTGGCCGACGACGATCGGATGACCCGTGGTCCGGCGGACGGATGCGGCGATGCCGATTCCGTCCAGCGCCTTGGCGCACCACTCGGCTGCAGCCCGGCACTGGGCTGCATAGCCCGGGTCCGTCGACACGCTTTCGATGCGCAAGAGTTCGAACAGGCGGCCGAGCGCCGCGTCGAAGTTCTCGTCGAGCCGCCTCAATACAGCCGGCAGGTGGTCCGTCATGCGTCGATCCTGTCCGCCCATCGGAAAGGCGGCGAGACTGCGCGAAGTGTCCGCCACAGTCAAAGGCGCTTGCGGCGGCCCCTCGCATCCACATTCGGGACGCCGCTGTCCGGCGCGCCGGCTTTCAAGGGCGGCGGAGGGCTGCTATGGCAATGTGGCGATGGCGGCGCAATGGCGGTCGCTCTCCTCATCTCGGAGCGGAACAGAGAATGGCGCGCTCGAGGACCACGGCCACCGGAAACCCGAAATGGGTCTATCTGTTCGGCGCCGGATCGACCGAAGGCGGCGCCGGCATGACGGAGCTCCTGGGCGGCAAGGGCGCGGGTCTCGCGGAGATGGCGAGCCTCGGGCTTCCCGTGCCGCCGGGCTTCACGATCACCACCGAGGTCTGTGCCGCCTACTACGCCAACGGACGCAAGGTTCCCGGCGCGCTCAGGCCCGAGGTCGAGCGGGGCCTAGCGGCGGTCGGCAAGGCGGTCGGCGCATCGTTCGGGGACGCGCGCAATCCGCTGCTGGTCTCGGTGCGCTCGGGTGCGCGCGCCTCGATGCCGGGAATGATGGACACGATCCTGAACCTCGGTCTCAATGGCGCGACCGTCGCCGGCCTTGCTCAGCGCTCGGGCGACGAGCGCTTCGCCTACGACAGCTACCGCCGCTTCATTCAGATGTACGCGGACGTCGTGCTCGGAATCGATCACTCCGTGTTCGAGGAAATTCTCGACAACTACAAGAACCTCAACGGACTGGGTTTCGACACCGATCTCAAGGCCGAGGACTGGAAGGCGATCGTCGCCGAGTACAAGAAGGCCATCGCGGCCCAGCTCGGGAGGCCGTTTCCCGAGGACACCAACGAGCAGCTCTGGGGCGCGATTGGCGCCGTATTCGGCTCGTGGCAGAACGCGCGCGCCATCACTTTTCGCCGCTTGCACGGCCTCCCCGACGACTGGGGCACCGCGGTCACCGTGCAGGCCATGGTGTTCGGCAACATGGGCGAGACCTCCGCGACCGGCGTCGCCTTCACGCGCAATCCCTCGACCGGCGCCAATGAGCTCTATGGCGAGTTCCTTTTGAACGCGCAGGGCGAGGACGTGGTCGCCGGCACCCGCACGCCGCAACCGCTGACCGAGGCCGCTCGCAACGATTCGAGCGACCCCAATCCGTCGCTCGAAGCGCTGCTGCCGGAAGCGTTTGCCGAGCTCGTCGCGATCTTTTCGAAGCTCGAGCGGCACTATCGCGACATGCAGGACATCGAGTTCACGATCCAGAACGGCAAGGTCTGGATGCTGCAAACCCGGTCCGGCAAACGCACGGCGGAGGCCTCGATCAAGATCGCCGTCGATCTCGCCGCCGAGGGCATCCTCTCCCACGAGGACGCCCTGCTGCGCGTCGACCCGGGCGCCCTGAGCCAGCTCCTGCATCCGACCATCGACCCGGACGCTCGCGGCGAGGTGATCGCGACCGGCCTTCCCGCCTCGCCGGGCGCGGCCTCGGGCGAGATCGTCTTCGAGGCCGACGAGGCCGAGGCCATGAAGGCGCAGGGGCGCAAGGTCATTCTGGTCCGCGTCGAGACGAGCCCCGAGGACATCCACGGCATGCACGCGTCCGCCGGCATCCTGACGGCGCGCGGCGGAATGACCAGTCATGCGGCGGTGGTCGCCCGCGGCATGGGCGTGCCGTGCGTGTCGGGTGCCGGCGCGCTCCGTATCGACCTCAAGGCGCGCGAGATGCGCATCGGCTCGCGCATCTTCAAGGCGAGCGAGATGATCACGATCGACGGCGGGACCGGCCGGGTATTCCTGGGCTCCGTCGCGATGCGCCAACCCGAGCTGTCGCGAGACTTTGCGGCCTTGATCGGATGGGCCGACGGCGCGCGCCGGCTCGCGGTGCGCGCCAACGCGGACACGCCGCGCGATGCACGCCAGGCGCGCGAGTTCGGCGCCCAGGGCATTGGCCTGTGCCGAACCGAGCACATGTTCTTCGACACCGGGCGCATCCTCGCCATGCGCGAGATGATCTGCGCCACCGACGAGGCCGGCCGGCGCGCGGCGCTGGCCAAGATCCTCCCCATGCAGCGGGCCGATTTCATCGAGCTGTTCGAGATCATGGGCGAATTGCCGGTCACGGTCCGCCTTCTCGATCCGCCGCTGCACGAGTTCCTGCCGCACCAGGGGCGCGAGCAAGAGGCGGTCGCGCTAGCGCTCAAGATCCCGCTCGAGAGGCTGAAAGCACGCGTGGCCGAGCTTTCCGAAGTGAACCCCATGCTCGGGTTCCGCGGCTCGAGGCTCGCCATCCGCTACCCCGAGATCACCGAGATGCAAGCGCGCGCCCTCTTCGAGGCAGCCGTTGCCGTGCAACGCAAGCGGGGCCGGCCCGTCAAGCCCGAGATCATGGTTCCACTCGTCGCCTACCGGCGCGAGTTCGACCTGCTCGCGCAGATTATCCGCGCGACGGCGGCGCAGGTCGAGGCGGAGGCGGGCGCAAAGATCGAGTTCGAGCTCGGCACCATGATCGAGCTGCCACGCGCCGCATTGAAGGCCGGCGAAATAGCCGCGGGCAAGGACGGCGCCGCTTTCTTCTCGTTCGGCACCAACGATCTCACTCAGACGTGCTTGGGGCTCAGCCGCGATGACGCGGCGCCGATCCTCACCAACTATTCGGGGCGCGGCATCTTCGACGGAGACCCGTTCGTGTCGATTGATGAGGCGGGCGTCGGCGAGCTGGTTCGGATCGGGGTGGAGCGCGGCCGCGCCGCAAAGCCCCGCCTCAAGATCGGCATCTGCGGCGAGCACGGCGGCGATCCGGCATCCATTGCTTTCTTCCACGCGGCCGGGTTCGATTACGTCTCGTGTTCACCGTTCCGGGTGCCGATCGCGCGCCTTGCTGCAGCGCAGGCGGCAATCAAGGATCGAACGCCGGACTGAGACTTCGCGCGCTACGTGACGGAGTCGTTCCGCTCCAGCTCGTCGAGAGTCGGGCGGCGCGGGCGCGGACCCGAGAGCCTCGGCATGAGCAGGAGCCACACGACCAGCGGCGGCACGAGGAAGCACCACGCCATCCAAAACGAGTAATCGCGGTTCTTCATGCCGGCCAAGACCCCGCCGATGATCGCCGCCGCGATGGAGGTGAGGCCCCAGATCACGATGCCGGTCATTCGTAAGTCCTTCCCTGTCTCGCCAAGAACGGGCTCTGCGCAGAAACGACATGAGGTGCGAGGGCGGCAAATTCAAGCGCCCCGCGCGCAACGGCTTGAAGGTCCAGAATAATCTTAACGCCTGAACGAACCCTAAAGCGACGTGGTGAACTAAATCGTATCGCGCGGCTCGGGCCCCGGCAACTCGAAGTCGAGCCCCAAATCGAGAATCGGGGCGGAGTGCGTCAGCACACCGACCGAGATCACGTCGACGCCGGTTTCCGCGACCGGCCGAACGGTCTCGAGAGTGACGCCGCCCGAGGCCTCGGTCGTCGCGCGCCCGGCCACTATGCCGACGGCCTCGCGCAGCTCCTCGAGCGTCATGTTGTCGAGGAGCACCGCATCGACGCCGTGCATCAAGGCCTCCTTGAGCTCGTCGAGGCTCGTGACCTCGACCTCGAGCTTCATCAAGTGTCCGGCCTGCGCCCGCGCCGCCGCGATCGCGCGCGCGAGGCCGCCCGCGGCGACAATATGGTTGTCCTTGATGAGGATGGCGTCGAAGAGCCCGCCGCGATGATTGTAGCCGCCGCCGCAGCGCACCGCATATTTCTCGAAGGCGCGCAGCCCCGGCGTCGTCTTGCGCGTGTCGACGATCCGAGCCTTCGTCCCCGCGACCGCATCGACAAAGCGGCGCGTCAAGGTGGCGATCCCGCTCATGCGGCAGAGGAAGTTCAGCGCGACGCGCTCGGCGGTGAGCAGGGCGCAAGCCTTGCCCGAGACACGGGCCACGGCGCAACCGGCCTCGACCATCTCGCCGTCGCCGATACCGGCCTCGAAGCGGACGTCCGGATCGATGAGGTGAAAGGCCGCCTCGGAGACCTCGAGACCGGCGATCACACCCGGCTTGCGCGCCGCTAGGACCGCGCTCGCGCGCGCGTCCTCCGGGACCGTCGCCGCCGTCGTGATGTCGCCGGCCAGTCCCACGTCCTCCGCGAGGGCCTCGCCGACGGCGCGCAACACCAGCAGCTTCGAAAGCCGCGGCGGCAAGGCGGTCACAGCCGCAATCCCGCGGGCAGTCTCGCCGCACCTCCGCGCCGGCTGCCGCGGGCCTCCGCGGCAGCGACATCGGCGATCGTGAGCATGCTGCGCCGAGCGAGCTCCGGGTCGGGCTCGGGGAAGTCGCTCCGGAAGTGCGCGCCGCGGCTCTCGGTGCGAAGCAGCGCGGCGCTCACGATAAAACGCGCGGCGAGCGCCATGTTGGCGAGCACGCTATCGGCCTCGCCCAGCCTCTCGATCTCGCCAAGAACACGGAGCGCAGACCCGAGGCCCTTGCCATTGCGCACGACGCCCGCATGCTCGGTCATCGTCTTGCGGAGGAGCGCGATCGCCCCGGCGCGGCGCGCCGGATCGACCGGGCGGCCGCCGTCGACGCGCCGCGGCTCGGCAACGGCGCGGGCGCGCTCGTGCGCGACCAGCTCCCGGATGTCGGCGGCGGCCCGCGCGCCGAACACGACCGCCTCGAGAAGCGAGTTCGAGGCCAGCCTATTGGCGCCGTGCAGTCCCGTAGCCGCGAGCTCGCCGGCCGCCCAGAGACCCTCGACCGTCGTGCGGCCGCGAAGATCGGTCGCGACGCCACCCATGTGATAATGGGCCGCGGGCGCCACCGGGATGAGGTCCGTCGCGGGATCGATGCCTGCGGCCATGCAATGGGCATAAACGGTCGGGAATGAGTGCGGGAAGCGGGAGCCGATCGAGCGGCAGTCGAGGAACGCGCCGCGCCCCTCCGCGATCTCGGCAAACACGGCGCGGGCGACGATGTCGCGTGGCGCGAGTTCGGCGTCGGGATGGACGCGCACCATGAAGCGCTCCCCCGTCCGGTCGACCAGGACCGCGCCTTCCCCGCGCAGCGCCTCGGTCGCGAGCGGCGCCGGGTCGGCTCCGATGTCGATCGCGGTCGGATGGAACTGCACAAACTCGGCGTCGGCGATCGCCGCGCCGGCGCGGGCCGCAAACGCCAGCGCCTCGCCACGCGCGTGCGCCGGATTGGTCGTGACCGCGTACAGGGCGCCGATGCCCCCTGTCGCGAGCACGACCGCGCTCGCCGGCAAGAGATCATAAGCGCCGTTGCCCCGCGCCTCCGAGCGAATGAGGCGGACGCCCGTCACCCGCCGCTCCTCGACCAGCAGGTCCTCCGCCTCGTAGCCCTCGAAAAGCCTGACCGAGGGCGCCGAGCGCACGCGAGCGATGAGCGTCTGCATGATTGCCGCCCCCGCGCGGTCGCCCGACACGCGCACGATGCGGTTCGCGGAATGGGCGGCCTCGCGCGACAAGACGAGGCGGCCCTCCCGGTCGCGGTCGAACGGAACACCCAGATCGAGAAGATCGCGGATGCGCAGGGGCGCTTCTTCGGCGACGATGCGCGCGACGGTCTCGTCGACGATGCCGGCGCCGGCGAGGATCGTATCGCGGGCATGCCGCTCGGGCGTGTCGCCCTCGCCGACGGCCGCGGCGATTCCGCCCTGCGCCCACATGCTCGAGGCACCCTCTCCCAAGGGCGCGGCCGCGATCACCGTGACCGGGAGCGGCGCCAGCTTGAGCGCCGTGAACAGCCCCGCGAGACCGGCGCCGATGATGACCACGTCGCCGGGGCCGAGCGCCGTGCGCGGCTCGCGAAAGCTTGCGATCAGCTCGCTCTTCATCTCGCTCTCATTGAGGGAGTCCACCGCCTGGCACCCCTTACCGGCCTGAGAAGGAGGGGCCCCGCGCAGCCCCAGGACGATCAATTCGTGAGGTTCACCATGCGCTCGACCGCGCGGCGCGCCTTTTCCGCGACCGCCGGATCGATCGTGACCTCGTGCTCGAGGTAGAGGAGGCTGTCGAGGATCTTCTCGAGGCTGATGCGCTTCATGTGCGGGCAGAGATTGCACGGGCGCACGAACTCGACCTCTGGGGCTTCCACCGCCACGTTCGACGCCATCGAGCATTCGGTGACGAGGACCACCTTCGGCGGGCGGTTGGTCTTCACATAGTTGATCATGGCGGCGGTCGAGCCGGTGAAGTCGGCGGCCTCGAGCACGTCGGGCGGGCACTCGGGGTGGGCGATGACCTTGAGACCCGGCTCGGCCGCGCGCAGGGCGGCGATCTCCGCCCCGGTGAAGCGCTCGTGCACCTCGCAATGGCCCTTCCAGGCGATGATCTCGACCTTGGTCTTGGTCTGCACGTACTTGGCGAGATATTCGTCCGGGATGAAGATCACGCGCGGCGCGCCCAGGCTCTCCACCACCTTCACGGCATTGGACGAGGTGCAGCAGATATCGCATTCGGCCTTAACCGCGGCACTGGTGTTGACGTAGGTGACGACCGGCACGCCGGGGTAGGCCGCGCGCAGGGCGCGAACGTCCTCGGGCGTGATCGAGGCGGCAAGCGAGCAGCCGGCCTCGAGGTCCGGGATGAGCACGGTCTTGTCGGGGTTCAAGAGCTTCGACGTCTCGGCCATGAAGTGCACGCCAGCCTGGACGATGATGTCCGCCTTGGTTCGCGCCGCCTCCTTCGCGAGCTGGAGGCTGTCACCGCGAAAATCGCCAACGCAGTGGAAGATCTCCGGCGTCATGTAGTTGTGCGCCAGAATGACGGCGTTGCGCTCCCTCTTGAGGTCATTGATGGCCTTGATGAGTGGCGCATAGTGCACCCACTCCATCGGCGTCACGACATGCTTGACGCGGGCATAGAGCGGCGCCATCTCGCGCTTGAGCTCGGGCGTGAAGGAAAGCTGCTTGGGCGCGATGGCGGCGCGCGGCGTGGCGGCCGAGCCGCGGTCGCCGCGAGCACTGCTCGAGATCGTCGCACTCAAAGTCATTGTCACCCTCCGCATGACCAATATATACTCATCATGAGTATAAACTGGCCCTGAAACAACCGGCGGAATGCCCCTCTCGGCACCTTATACTCTAAGAGAGCATTGGCCGGCTGGTGTTAATCTAATCGATGGACCGCAATAATTCCAGACCGGGAGCAAACGTTGCCGATTATTTTGTGCGCATTACTGGAGCGCACCGCCAGCCGCCCGAGTGGCGGCGCGATGCTCGGCTCTGCTGCAATGGAGTTGAGGAGGCATCGGCCCCGGCTCAATTCCGGCCAGGCTTGACCCGCACGCCGGGGGCCGGCCGCTCGAGCAGCACCTCGCGGCGGAACCGGTAGAGCTTTGCCGGCCGCCCGCCGGTGCGCGTCCTGACCTCGCCGGTCGCCTCGACGAGCCCCGCGCTCTCGACAAGTCGGCGGAAGTTCTGCTTGTGGAGATGGGGACCGAGGATCGCCTCCACGGTTTTCTGCAGCTCGAAGAGCGTGAACTCGTTCGCCATCAGCTCGAAGATCACCGGCCGGTACTTGATCTTGGCGCGCACGCGGCCGATCGCGGTCGCGAGGATGCGGCGGTGATCGAAGCGCATGGGAGCACCCAGTCGCGGCGCTGCCGTCCACAGAAATGCCGCCTCGCGGCCGTCACGCCGCGCTTCCTCGACAAGGCCCGCCTCATAGAGAAGCTCGTAGCGATCGAGCACCCTCTCCTCGTCCCAGGCGGCCCCGTCCAAGCCGAAGCAAATCCGGATGCGGTCCTGTCTCGCGACCGGACGCGCGGGAGCCGAGCGCAGCTCCGGCCGCTCGGCCCACTCCTTTAGCCGTGGTTCAATCTCGGCAGTGAGGAGCTCGGGCCGTCCTTTGCGCCAATCCTCCCATGGGAAGTAGTGATACCAGCTTCGCCACGATCCGCGCTGAAGCTCGTGCGCTTGCCGGGCCCCGCCGAGCGCGAGATAGCCGATGGAAACCATATGCGGCGAAACATCGCCCGGCTGGGCGTGGCGGCCACGATCGCCGAAGGTGTAGAGCTGCTCGACGTAGCCGAGCTCGAGGCCGGTCTGCTCGGCAACCCAGGTCCTGAGGCCGATCTCGAGCGTGCGATGGTCGACCGGCGCAAAGGGCCCGAACGGCAGGCCCTCGGTGGCGCCTGCGCTGTCCTCATCGTCGCGGACCACGAGCACGACCGGCTCGTCGTCGAGAACGGCGACGATTGCCGCGTTAAGCCCAATCTCCACGGCCGCGGAGTCCGCGCGCGTTGCGGGCTTCAACGCGGCCTGTGCAGCGTGGGCCTCCCGAGCCCTGCGCTTCAGGTTTGCGTCCGACATGATGCTCGGCTCCCCCCTCTTTGTACGCGAGCTAGAGAGGGATCGTGGCGTTTTTCGGAACAAAAGGCGTGTCCGATCACCGTGATAACGCAATTGTGCAAATCGAGGCGCCGCCGCTCGGCGCCGTCGCGGCGCGCCTCAAACCTATTCCGACAGTTCGGCGAAGCGATCGAGGAATGCGTGCTGCGCCAGCTCGGACGGCCACGACTCCATTCGCTCGAGGCGCTCGCCAAGCAGTCTGTCGAGCGCCCCGGGCCGGCCGAAGAAGCGCTCGGCCTCCTCGAGCCCGAAGCCCGCGAGGCCCTTCGCCTCGTAGTAGGCGGCAATGCGATCGGCGTGCTTGATCTCGCCGCCGACGTCGTCCGGCAGCGGTGCGGGAAGGCCGAAGCGGCGGTGAATCGCGCTGAGAAGCTTGATCTCAAACGCCTTGTAGTCGAGCCCGATCGCCGTCTTGAACGGGCTGATGAGATCGCCGATCACATACTCGGGGGCGTCGTGCAAGAGGGCCGCGAGCCGCCAGCGGGGCGGCCAATCCGGATTGAGCGTGCCCGCGATGTCCTCGACAACGAGCGCGTGCTGGGCAACCGAAAACGCGTGCGGCCCAAGGGTCTGCCCGTTCCAGCGCGCGAGGCGCGCGAGGCCGTGGGCGATGTCGCCGATCTCGATGTCGGCCTGCGCTGGGTCCAAGAGATCGAGGCGGCGGCCGGAGAGCATCCGCTGCCACGCGCGCGGCGGCTCGGTCGCCGGCGCGGCCCCGCGAGACGTATGCGTTTCCTGAGCCATGTCTCTCACAAGTCTCTCACGAGCCTTTCTTTGCCGCGGCCGGCGCCCTTGCCCTCGAGCGGACCGTGAACAGGCACCGAGACCGCGTCGCGAAACCAATGTTACCCGACCGGCAGCTTGAAGGCGCGCTGCAACCTTGCGCACGCGCCGTGGCGATGGCACGACACCAGATGGTCGTTGACCATGCCCACCGACTGCATGAAGGCATAAACCGTCGTCGGGCCGACAAAGCGGAAGCCCTCGGCTTTGAGCGCCTTCGAGATGCGCTTCGAGAGCGCCGTCTGGGCCGGCACGTCGGCCATCCTGGTGTGACGATTGCCAACCGGTCCGTCCTCGAGGAAGCCCCACAGGAACGCAGCGAGCGGCATCGTCTCCGTCAATCTGAGGTAGGCCCTCGCGTTCAAGATCGTCGCGTCGATCTTCAAGGCGTTGCGCACGATCCCGGCGTCGGCCATGAGGCGTGCCCGGTCGCGCTTGCCGTAGCGCGCGATCGTCTCGGCGTCGAAGCCGTCGAACGCCCGGCGGAAGCTCTCGCGCTTCCTGAGGATGGTCAGCCACGAGAGACCAGCCTGAAAACCCTCGAGGACGAGCTTCTCGAACAGGCGCCTATCGTCGGCGTGCGGCACGCCCCACTCCTCGTCGTGGTAGCGCCGGTAGGTGTCGTCCGCCAGTCCGGCCCACGGGCAGCGGACGAGGCCCGCCGGCGAATTCTTGGTCATGCCGGTGAGCCCGTCTCTACGCCCGCGAGCGAGAATGTGGCAAATGCCGGCAGCTCGACCTCAATCTCGATCTTGCCCGCACTCAGCGCCACGCCGTTGGCCCTTGCTTCCCCCACGCGGTCGAGACGCAGGAGCGCAAGGCCCCTCTGTCCCGCGACCGAGCCGAGGGTCCCGATCGCGGCCGGCCCGGCCATGATGTGCGTGCCCGGCGCGGGCAGCTCGCTCTCGCCCACGACGGGGACGACGCGCTTGCGGGTCGTGGCGCGGTGCTCCATGCGCGAGACGACCTCCTGGCCGACGAAGCACCCCTTGGCGAACGAGACACCGCCGAGCTGATCGAAGAGCGCCTCATGCGGGAAGGTGTCGCCAAAGGCATAGTCCTTGCCCCCTTCGGGCACGCCGAGCGCAATGCGGTGGGCGTGATAGCTATCCGATGTGGCGGCAACGGCGCCGCCTCCTCCGGCGGCCCGGCTCATTGGCAGAGGCACCAGAGTGCGGCTGCCGAGCTCGGCCAGGCGCGGGTCCGGGTAGGCGGCGCCCGGCGGCTCGCTCTCGACGGCCGAGTGCGGCCCGTCCCAATAGACGGCGATCGCGTAGCCGGCCGAGACGTCGGCGATCTCGACCTGGGCGCGCAGCTTGTACATGGCGAGGCGGCGCGCGAGATCGGCCGCCTTCTCGCGAGCCGTCTCGAGCAGGTAGCCGCCCGGCCCCCGGACGACGAAGAAGTCGAACAGGATTTTCCCCTGCGGCGTGAGCAGGCCGGCAAAGATCGCCGGCTCGACGCCGAGCAGTGCAATGTCGTTGGTGATGAGGCCCTGCAAGAACCTTCCGGCGTCCTCGCCGGTGACGGCGACGACACCCCGATCGGACAGCAAGGCCATCTTGGTTTCGGACACGTGACGCTCTCGAGTTGCCAGCTGAGCCAGATTTACGTATGCGGGCCGTGCGCCCAAGGCAAGCCGGGCCCGACACGGCGCGGAGAATGCGGTGACATGAGCGATACCTTCGACCTCCTTCTCAAAGGCGGCACCGTCGTCAATCACGACGGGACCGGCGAGCGCGATGTCGCCGTGAGCGGCGGGCGCATCGCCGCCATCGGCTCGATCGCGCCGTCTCAGGCAGGGACCGTCATCGGCTGCCGGGGCCTGCACATCCTGCCGGGCGTCATCGACACCCAGGTGCACTTCCGCGAGCCGGGGCTCGAGCACAAAGAGGTCCTCGAGACCGGGAGCCGCGCGGCGGTCATGGGAGGGGTGACCGCCGTGTTCGAGATGCCGAACACGAAGCCGTCGACGATCGACGCCGCGGCGCTCGCCGGCAAGCTCGCCCGTGCGCGCCACCGCATGTTCTGCGACTTCGCGTTCTTCGTCGGCGCCACGCGCGACAACGTCGAGGACATCCCCGCCCTCGAGCGGCTGCCGGGATCGGCCGGCATCAAGGTGTTCATGGGCTCCTCCACGGGCGATCTCCTGGTCGAGGACGAGCCGACCCTCGAGCGCATCATCGCCAAGATTTCCCGGCGCGCGGCATTTCACGCCGAGGACGAGGCGCGGCTCAAGGAGCGGCTCGGTCTGAGAGTGCCGGGGGATCCCGCCTCGCATCCGGTCTGGCGCGACGAGGAAGCCGCCCTCGAGGCAACCAAGCGCCTGGTGCGCCTTGCTGAGAAGCACGGCAAGCGCGTCCACGTCCTGCACGTCTCGACGGCAGGCGAGATGGCCTTCCTCGGCGCGCACAAGGGCTGGGCCAGCGTCGAGGCAACGCCGCATCACCTGACGCTCGAGGCACCCCAGTGCTATCGCACGCTCGGCACGTACGCGCAGATGAACCCTCCGCTGCGCGATGCGCGCCACCGCGA
>Ga0209751_10004830_pt1 | contig 12814 bp, 35 predicted proteins | sample RifCSP13_1_FD_184019 | JGI IMG/M metagenome (GOLD analysis project Ga0209751, IMG submission 184019) | Soil microbial communities from Rifle, Colorado - Rifle CSP2_sed 13_1 (SPAdes) (version 2) | ecosystem: Environmental > Terrestrial > Deep subsurface > Rock core/Sediment | place: Rifle... | reverse complement strand
ACATCCACATGGGACGCTGGCCAGCCAAGCTAGCGAATCAGGCGACCGGGCGGGATAGTTCGGTAAGCCACGCATCTGTGAGCATTTCCGGGGTGATGCGGAAACGGGAGTCCGTCTCTACCGCATCTGTAGACCAGCAGTCCAGAAATCCGCACGCACGCATCAACTCTTCCGAATCCAGGTCTTCCGGCGGGATGCTGCTGGCCGCATGGATCGCATCGCGACCTACCCCGTACGGCGTGGTGTATCCACGGTTGCTTGCCGACATCGCGTCGTACTGTGCCGCGTACAACTGGCCTAGCACACAAAACCGGGGATTCCCCATGTTGAGCGTGTCCACGTTCACCCGGTCGCGCCACCCCGTCGGGCCGAAAAGATCCAGCATGGCGATACCCTTGCGCACGAGGTACGGCACGAGCACCTCAGGTCGATCCAGCTGCCTACTGCGCTGTCCTAGCTTGCTCATGTGTCCACTCCCGTCATGACACCCATAGTCGGGTGAGGCAGCCCAGGATTTCGTGTCTCCTGGACCACCTCAGCCGGTTATGGCTGGTCAGGCAGGCATAAGCAGCTTGTGGCACCGCTCGCAGGCAGGGACGTACCCGATGGTCAGGTGTGGCATGAGATAATCGGCATCCCGGTCACAGTTGACATACGCGTCACACGTGAGGGTCACCAGGCCAGCCACGCCCGGGGTAATGTCGTCCATGCTCACAATGCGGCATAGCTGGCCGCACAGCTCGATGATGTCGCCAACCTGTGAGGCCAGCATGATCTCACGTTCAGAGTCCGTAGGCTGATACATGATCCACTTCCTAGACTTGTCGGGATGACAGAGAATGGCCTGACAGCGCCCGGCCACCAGGCCAGCTAGATCACATACCCAGCTCACGTGCCCTGACGACCGCAGCCTTGAGGCCAGCCGTGCGGGCTACCAGGATGCTGGCACCCTCATCCTGTGCGAGCTTCCACGCTGCCATGCGGGCATCGTCGATTTCCATGATCTGATCCAGCACGGCCACCTGAACATAGGCCACATAGGCCTCATACAGAGCGCCGTAGGCCATGCCCTCAAGGTCGCTGTGTGCGCCCATGTCAGTAAAGGCTTGTCATGGCGTATGTGGAGACCACGCGGCACTCACGCGTGGTGATGTGGCGCACCATGTACCGGTCACCCTCAACGGCGCGGAGAACCTCGTAAACCCGGCCCTCACCGGTGCCCATGATGGCGCAGCCTCTACCGAGGTTGTTCCCAGTGTCCTTGACAAACTTCATCTATTCCCCACCCCATCCGTCCCCTGCACCCTAGTAGTGCAGCGAAGGCACAAGTAGAACATGGGAACTACCCCCAACACAAGACCCCCTGACCAGCCAAAACACCCGACCGACATAGCAACCTCGCAGCCAGGCCCTACCCTGGTCACCAGGACAGCCAAGGCAGGATTCTGCCCAACTGTTACCCAAACGTGACCGGGGACCCTAGGACGGGTACGTCCACCAGGGCACACGACGACCCCAAGATCAGCCCAGGGTCAGCCATCCCCACCAAAACGGACACAAGGGCACATTCCGTCCATGTCATATTATATTAGCCTAAAATATGACAAAGGCAGACATATCACACCACAACCACATTTATGCCCAAAAAGCAGGAAAAATCATCACATGTCCGGCAAAACAACCAACATCCAACCAAACCATACAAAACAAGCCTTTAGGCAAACAAAAAACGAAAAATCCGCACAAAAAAGGTAAGCAGAGTGGGGTCCTGACCCTCTGTTAAGGATCTTGGGCCTATCGAAGTTGGTCTATATGGATCTTGGTGAGTGTATAAATTTCAGCAACATATTTGCATATATGGTTTTACGAATTGTCAGATATCTGCGGCCTGGGAAAACTTTGTGCACAACGTTGTACCCGGTTCTACCTGGGAACCTAGGAAGCTGCCGACATAGGTGAGATTGTGTTACTTATGACTGATATGAACCCTGTTGGGATAGATGACTGGGAGAAGCAGCGTGCCTTCATCCGCCTGCACAACACCGGCAAGATTCACGGTGTCCTGGCCGCTCTGGAACCTCTGGTCCTCGGGTACGGATCAGCGCCGCCGTCTCCTGGCCATGTGAAGGTGTATTTGCAGGCCTTGAGGGAGCTGGGGAACCTGTACCAGGCGTATGAGGCGCCTAAGGCTGTCGAGCAGGCTGGTACGGCCGAGCTGGCTTTGGAGACCCAGCGTGCTGTGGTTCTCGCTGAGCTGGCTGTGCTGGAGAGCAGGGCGGCTGGCCGGCTGAAGAAGGCCTAGGGTAGCTGGGCGCTGCGCGCAGGTGTGGATGAAAGAGCCTGTGGCCTGGGCTTTTCTGGTTTTACGGGTACGTAGGGTAGCTGGCTTTGTTAGCTGCCCTGTTTTTGTTGGGTAGCTTCCTAGGATGCTGGGTTTTCTAGGGTACGTAGGGAGGCTGGCGGGTACGTGGGGTACGTGGGTTTGAAGATCATATGGGGTCTGATCAGGGCGGGGGTACGAAGGGTACGTGGGGAGGGAGATATCTTTCATATATGTATATAGCGTGTATATATTATAATACTTTCTTCTGTAGAAACTCTTGGTAGGTAAGTACCCTAATACCCGTTAGCAGGTCAGGGTACATAAGTGAACCGTTCTCACATGGTTTACGGGTACGTAGAGCCTCCCTAGGTGCCCTGGGAGGGCTCGGAGGCGGGATTTACGGGTACGTAGACACCCTCCCCTCCGACCCTTGACCTAGTTGTGTGGGGGAGGGTAGGGTTGGGGGTGTGAGTTGGTGGTTTCCGAGCCAGGCGAATGGCTCCCTTGCCTTCCCCACCCGTAGCGCAGAGCACCTGAGGCTGCCGGGCTATAGCGAAGCGCTCCCACCGTGAGACTGACCTTCATCGCTTTGATAGGGAGTCACTATGACCAAGACGCCCCCGAACCCAGAGGGCTCCCCCGCCCCCCGGCGGGAAGCTGTGCCTATGTCGCGATCCGAACGTGGGCGCCTCGGTGGTCGGGCAACCGGCGTCAGCCGGACACCGGAACAGAAGAAAGAAATTGGTCGACGCGCGCACCTTGCCGGGGCCGTCAATTCGATCGTTGACCACTTCTCGGAACTCACCCCCGAGCAGGTTGAGCGCCTACGCGCCACGTTCGGTCCAGGCGCACCTTACGGCCCCCCAGAGGCGCCATGAGAGCCATGCGGGCCACATGCCCGGGGTGCGATAAGGATGTGGCCGTGAAGTCGTGCCCTGGTGGCGACGGGACGGCCATGCTGACCTATCGCCACACCAACCGGGACACCGGGAGGCTCTGCATCGCCGAAGTCCCCTACGAGAATGTGAGGAACCCTCGTCATGAATCCCGACCACCTAGCTGAACTAGAAGACGCCAGTGCCGCCTTCCTCCTTGGCCTCGTAGGGGGTATGAAGGATATTCGCATCCTGACCACCGAACGCCTCATTGACGGGAAGCAGCTCAGCCAAGCTGAGCGCATGGAGCGCATCGAAGCCATCGCCCGGCAAGCCCTTCATGGGTAGCCCGGCGAAGAAGTATCAGAGCAAGATCACCGGCATGCGTAGAAAATTCGTGTCTGTTGAGAATGAGAAAACGCGAAAGCGTCTCAAGTTTGAGGAGCTGCGCAAGACAATCAAGCCGAAGGAGGACGGTGATGGACGACAAATCCCCGGAGGCGAGAAACGCCCTGGCTGAATTCGGCGTACGAGTCACCCACTACCGCCGGCAACGCGGGCTCACCCAAACGGAGCTGGGCACCCTCATCGGCCTAGGCCGCACCTCCATCGCCAACATGGAGACAGGCCGCCAGAACCCCACCATCCTCACCGTCCTGGACATGGCCGCCGTACTCGACGTACTACCAGCCGCCCTGCTCGGTGGCCATCCCGGCGGACCACGCCCCGCATGGGTAGACCAGGTGCGGCATGAGGAACGCCGGAAAGTTGTCGCAGCGATGAAAGGCTTCCTGGCCGGCTACGAAGGAGGGGCATGAACCTGTTCGAGAAAGCCCTACGTGCCTACTACGGCGCCCCGGACGATCAGCCCAGCCTAGCAATGCTGGAGTCGATGACGGAAAAATATGCGATGGGCGGGGGCATGCAGCCGGCCATCGATGTTGTCGTAGCCGACACCCGTAAGCGGATCGCCTACCTGATCCGTGCCGAGCTGGTCTGCTGCGACATTTACGAGAAAGTCACCACGCCTTTCAATAGCGTGGAAGACAAGGACCGTGAAGGCTACAAGGCGGCCCAGGCCGAATATCGCCGGCTTGTAGCCGTAGCGGTAGGCCGTAACGAATGGCACCAAATCTGCTACTACGGCGAATGGTCGGCCCGACTAGCCGAGACTGGCGACCTACCCGACCATGTCTTCTACGGTCCCTCGGATGAACATCCCACCTCCGGTACCCGCTCCGATCGGCCACGTAAAACCCCCGACCCCAGGAACGACTGATGAAATACGCCCCCCATAAGCCGAAGCGGTACACGATCCGCTTCGACACCAAGACGTTCATGGCTGAGGTGACAGCCCGTCGGGATGCGCGCGGCCTCACCTGGGTTGATCTCGGTCTGGCCACCGGCATTCATAATGCGACTCTGCAACATCTGGCCACCGGCCGCGTGGATGCCCCCGGCGCCCACATTCTGTGCAATCTGCTCAAATGGCTCGGGAAGACCGACATTGCCGAATACATGATCGAAGTCGACCCGGAAGCTGACTAGCCCGCCGATGGCATCCCTACAGGAGTTGACACGTGAGTGACCATGTCCAGTCAGGTTCACGCTGGCGGCGCAACAAGCATTGCGTTGAATGCCGTCAGCCGTGGCCCTGCCCGACCGTACGAGCTGAGCAGGCCAAGTCAAAGGAGGGAAGCAAGGATGCCTGATCTACGCCCAGGCGGTATCCCTACGACACCTTTACGGTGGACGGTGGAGATTCTGTTGCGGGGCAACCTGCTGCTGTCTCAGGAGAAGGCGTTCAAGGGGTGGATCGCCTCCCGCGATGGCATCGTGAGGCGAAGCGTTGAAGATCATGAAGACATCGTCTGGTACGCGAAGTTCAAGGCGCTGGGGCCCAATGCGCTGCTCATCTTTGACTGGGTGGCGAAGCGGCTGCGGGAGCTGTGCCCCGGAGATCGCCTGGACGCCGCGAAGATCGGGGTGGTGAGGATCGTCTGATGTGGAGCTTACCGAAGCCCCGCCGGCCAGAGCAGCTCGGCGGGGAGTCCACCAACGTCTCCAACGGGGCCACGTACCGGGGTCGTCTGAGGAAAGAAAAGTCCGATCGGAGGTCTTTACTTCTCGCAAAAATCATGATGGTATCAGGTATCGGCACCGTACTCGGCTATTTAGTCTGGCAGGCTCTACGCTAGGAGAACATCGTGAAAAACAGGGGCGGCTCCCTCACCCGGCGGGGCAACGAAAGCTGGGCGGTCGAAGTCGGCGAAGCACTCCGTATCCGCCGCGAAGAATCAGGCATCAGCCAACGCGAGGCAGGCGAACAATTCAACCAGGCGCAGTCCGTCATCAGCGAAATCGAAACAGGCATCCGGCTCAAGCCGGACATCTACATCGCCTACGCACACATGCTCGGCGCCGACCTCGCCATCACCTTCCGCAACAACGAAGCCGGCAAGGCAGTCGTCGGCTTCCTGCTCGTCAAGAAAGAGGACACTCCATGATCACTGTCACCATCCCCGACGCCCTACCGCAACTGTACGCAGGCAAACACAAGGAAGGCACCGGCCGGGCCTGCATCATGAACGCCATCGCCTACATGGGAGGCGACAAAGACATCACCGACATGCCCAGCTGCGTATGGGGACCGCTGGCCGTCATCGCCCAGGTCATCAACGACCAGCTGTGCCCCCACCTGATCGAGGTGGAGACCGAACGGACCATCACAACCAGCAACGGCACCTTCCGCCAAACAGCCCACAAGCTGTGCGACGACTGCTCACACGACGTGTGGATGATGGGCGCCACCCTCATCGGCACCCAGGAGGTGGCAAATCAGGCCACGTCCGCCGGCCGGGAGCAGCTGACGCTTCGCATGGCCCACCGGCTGCTGGACTGGGACACCATCCTTCCCGCCATCGGGTGTGAATATCCCCTCCAGCAGGTATTCGAACGTATTGTCCGCCACAGCGTCGCCGTGATGAACGGCCGGACATCCCCGGGCCCCCTTCCGCTCACCTTCGACGAGGCGGGCACTTTGTCCCGCATGCGCCATTCCCGCACCCTGATGGCATTCGTGGACTTCGCCTATATGCTGACGGCGGCCCAAAGCGAGGATGTTCAGGTCTACTTCGTGGAGGTCTTGCGCGCCTTCGCCTCCGACAATATGGCCGTCAACGACCTCGGTCAGCGGACCGGTGCCCACCAGCTGATGCGCTACCTGCCGACGTTCATCGACTGGCTTCACGAGGTCGCCGGCCGGCAGACCCCCCAGGCGTACGCATTGTCCATTGAGGATGTGGCGAAGGTGCCGGTGATGGTCGCATGAAGGCGTCAGCTCAGCGGCAGGAGATCCATCCGATGATCTACGCCCTGAGAAACCAGCGTGAACTGTTGGGCATTTCGCAGGCGGAACTGTCGGACCGCACCGGGCTTCAGAGGGTGATGATCTCCAACATGGAGAATGGCCTTACCCCCGACCCGGGAGTGAATACCCTTGCCCGCTATGCCGAAGCGGTAGGACTTGGCATCGCCCTGGTGGTCAAGCGGTCGGCAGCCATCCCACGAGGGAGGATGAAGAAACCAGATGACCCTGTTTGAATATGCCCACTACCCGGCCCGGTTCATGATCACCGGCTATCGGCATTGGGAAGACCGCGAAACGATCGAACGGTGGATCGAACGGCTACGCTCCGTCGCCGTCATGGGCATCGGAGCCAACGACCACCGTACCATCTGGGGTATCGGAGACTGCCCCACCGGAGCGGACAAGATTGGCCACTCCATCCTCACCGCCTGCGGGCTCAACGTCCGCCGGTTCGAAGCCGACTGGGACCGCTACGGAGACAGGATGGGCGGTCCGATGCGTAACAACGAAATGATCGCCACCATCCAACCCACCCACACCGTGGCCTTCATGCACCCGAAAAGCAAAGGCACCGTCGGCTGCGCCAACCGAGCCCAACCCATCAGCCGCGTCTACCGCGTCTATAACCGGGAACACTTCACCTCCACGGCTGCCGGCGCCCCGGTGCCGCCCCCATTCGATTGGAGCCTACTCCCATGAGGCGTTTCGAGCTTGAAGACGTCAGCCTTGAAGACGGCGTTGTGACAGTTGCCGAAGGCGTCCTGTTCACCAACGACAACGTAGCCATCTCCTGGAAAGCCCCATGGGGGACGATGGAATTCACGCCGGCAGGCTACCCGGCCATCGGGCTGAAATATCCGCAGTACGAAGTCGTGTGGATTGACAAGGACATGTCCATCCTATCCCCACCAGAAGTCGAAGAAGAGCACGGCAAGCATGCCGCTATGGGGCTGGAGGATGAGAAGACGTCCCAGCAGCTGGAGCACTTCTTCGCCCCGCCAGAGGTTGAATGACCGAACATCGGATCACCATTGTCAGTAACCGCAGTGGTACCAGATATCTGTGGAAATGCGGCTGCGGCGAACAAGGCAAACGTTTCGTGCTCTTCCGAGGCAACGCCGCCCAGGAGGGCAACATCCACAAAGGAGCGAAATGACCGAACACCGAACGCAGGTAGCTGCCAATCCCCACCGAACCCGTTACTGGTGGGTGTGCGACTGCGGGGCTAAGGGCAAGCAGAAGTTCTTCTCAGCCCAGGCTGAAGGAGACGGCGATCAGCATGTCAAAGATAAGGCGGTGCAGAAATGAGCCACCGAACCTACGTCAGCAAAACAGTCGCCGGCAGATATGTGTGGGCATGCGTCTGCGGGGATCAGGCCCCGAATGTCTTCTACTGGAAGATCGCCGCGTCCTTCCATGCCAACAAGCATGTCGACAAGGCGCCAAAGCCGTGAGTGAGCTAACGCAAGTTACATTCCTAGCCATCCCTAAGACCATGACGGCCCTGGCGAATTCGGCACAGCGGGATGAGGACAGCCAGCAGGACGTCATCAACCGGGCCATTCAGTTCTACAACTTCATCATGGATGAAATGGTGAAGCAGCGCACCCAGAAGATCCGGGTCGGTAACGCGACCGCCACCTTAGGAGACGTCATCGTATGAAGCCCCACAAGCTTCTCATCCTGCTGTTTGCCATCCCCATTGCCATCGCAGCCTGCGACAGCCAGAGCCCCTGCGAAGCCCGACCGACCAGGATGGTGACCGAAGCTGACGGCACCCAGATCTGCATGGAAGCCGACAACGAACAGTGCGACGACGATCCCTGTGATGCCGACGATGACGCACCCAAGGTGAAGACGTCGAAGGCCGGCACGAAGCCGAAGAAGAAGGCCTGATGGACCTCGGGGCGCAGATGCGCGAGATCCGGACAGAGCTTGGGCTCACCTGTATCGAGGTCAGTGAGCGTGCCGGGGTCAATCCGGCCAACGTGTCCATGATCGAAACAGGCAGGCGTGGCGGAAGCGTCACCAGCATCAACCGCATCCTGGCCGTCTACGGATGCAAGCTGGCCATCGCGGCCCTCGCCCTGGAAGAGCGTCGGGAGTGAACATGAACGCAGCCGAGAAAGCCGAGCACGACAAGCGCATAGCTCTCATGCGCCTCATCGACCAGAAACTCAACGGCTACGCCAGCGGCCTCGAAGCCCGTATCACCTACCTGGAAAGGCAGCTAGGTGAAGCCTCGACGACGCAACGAGATTTGGCTGAGCGGCTCGCCCGGCTAGAAGACCGCAGCCGGGCGGATTGGGACTGATGGACTATCTGCGCGTCGTCGGGGCTTCCGGGGTCTTCTGCTCCGCACTTATTGTCGCGGCTATCGTCCTGGGTGTCTTCGGCGAACGAGACGGCCTCTACCTGGCCTTCGCCGGCTTCATTGGCCTACTGATGACAGGCGCCTCCTGCGCCGTCGATTACCTGATGAGGAAAAGGAAGTGGTGAAATTCGACCGGGGCAAACTGATGGCGGCTGTCGACGCCAAGCGCCGGCAGGAAAACCTGTCCTGGGAAAGGCTCGGCTGGGAGTTCGGCTTCAACAGCGTGTCCAGCATCCACCGGCTGCGCACCTGCCCGAACATGAGCGCCCACAGGATGGTGCAGTTCATGCTGTGGCTAGACGTCCACGACATTCGACCATTCCTGAAAGAAAGCTAGGCCCTTCGGGGTCTATGCCCGATTTGCCCTACTAAGCGTATTATGGCCGTATGGCCCTCACGACAGTCACCCTCCACGGGGAGATCCTCGACCCCAGCAGTGGTGACCCTGCCGTAGGCAGCGTCCAGTTCATCATCCTGCATGAGCTACGAGACGTCGTAGACAACATCATCTACAGCCCCACGACCTACACGGCCACCCTGGACCTTCTTGGCGAGTTCACCATCGTCTTGCCGGCGACGGACAACCCTGACATCACCCCGGTCGATTGGGTGTATAAGGTTTGGGTCAACACCGATGTGTGGCAGGAGCAGCTGTACATTCAGCTGCCCTTCGCCCCCGGTGTCACCGAGTTCGCCGATCTGGTCCCCGTTGACTTCGATCCTTGTACCGGTCTGACTACCGCGACACCGATCACGCCTTCTGAGGCTGACCTGTTCGTGTTGAAGACCGGCGACACAATGACCGGCAACCTGATCATCAACGCGAATCTTCAGGTCAGCGGGGATGCGAACGTTGACGGGACCCTGACGGCCTCATACGAGGGCATCAGCGGCGACGTGATGCGGCTGCTGTCCACAGCCCTGTCCACCGGGCTCACCTCGGGTGGCGCGATCTCCGTCAACGTCAACCCGGCACTGATCGACGTTGCTGCGGCCACAGGATGGATCGACGACTACGACTCCACCGGGATCATCGGACCCGCCAACCCGGCCCTCACCTACGTCAGCTTCGCCGGACAGGCCGGCATCGCACCGCTGCCCGGTCTGGTCACCTACTGGCTACTCGACTCCGCCGCAACAGTCGTCACCCAGGCAACGCTACCCACGCGACAGCAGACACGCACCCACATTTTCCTTGGCGCCAGCGTCAGTGTCGGCGGAGTTGTCATCGCCATACGCAACCTGCCGATGGTGCAGTCCCAACCCGGTGCGCAGCTTGTTGACCTCATGACGTCGCTGGGTGCGTTCAACGTTCTGTCGACTGGCAACCAAATCACAGCGAACGGCGTCAACCTGAACGTCAACACCAACGGGGGGGAGCTGTTCATCAGGTCCTACGGCATCAACGCGGGGGACTACCAGAACCCCCACGTCGCCACCCTGGACGTACAGGCCCCGGCAACATTCAGGTATGCCACCGCCACCAGCCTGCTCGCGCCGTTCGTGAACACCATCGACGTCGCCAACTATGACCCGGGCGGTGCCGGAGTTGTCACACCCATCGGCGGAGGTGCCAACACGGCCACCACCCATCGGGTCTTCATCGCCGGGTCGCCGGTCACCAACGAGCAGATCATCATCCAGTACGGCCAAACCGCCTATAGCAGCCTCGCTAATGCCAGGGCGGCTATTGGTTCGGGCACCTACACCGTGAACCCGCTGTTCACCGGGACGCTGACCGGCTACATTGTCGCCATCCGCACCGCCACGGACCTGTCCAACGTGGCACAGGCCACATTCGTCAAGGCCGCCAAGTTCGCGGCACCGTGAGGATAAACTATGGCAAGCGATGAGGGACATATTCACTGGCTCGGGGCGGCAGACGAGACAGTGAACTTCCTGGGGCAGGAACTTCAGCTGACCTCCGAGGTCAGCAATATGGTCACAGTGAAGCAGGATCTGATTGGGACGGTTCGTATCCGCCTGGACGGCTCCGTGGTCACCGGCCTTGCCATCCCCACGGATGGCTGGCAGGCGATCCCTGGGACCGCTCCGGTTATTGAGGCCAGGGCGGATGGTCATTATCCGGTTGGGTTCGTCCGGCTACGGCTAGCCTGAACGCGGCCTAGTATGCCTGGATCTACCCATATATGATCGTTGGATGAAACGCAGTACCGCAGTCACTCTCACCCTGGGTTTCGCCACCCTGATGGCCTTGGCTGCCTGCGCCCAGGACGAGAGGCCACCCGACTACACGGCAGTCTGCGAAGACGACCAAGGCTTCCGGGTGCCGGACGAGGACTGTAGGGATGACGGTGGGGGTGGCGGTGTGGTTGTCATGCCCGGCCGGCATTGGTCGCACTACCCAGGCAGCGTCAAGGCGCCGGCCATCGGACAACAGGGTACGGGGCGGGTGACTCCGCCGGCTGGGGCCAGTATCGGCCGTGCGCCAGCCTCAGGCGGCTTCGGCACCCATGGTGGGACGGTGGCCGGATGAGCGGGATGGACAAGTTCATATATGGCATGAAGGGCCTAGGGCTCTTTGTGGGTGCCTGCACCACCCTGGGCATGCTCGTCTCCATCGTCATCCTGATGTGGCAGCTGATCCTCACAGTTCCCGGGGGCTGCTGATGTGGCTCGCCTGGGTTTTCATCGGCTTCTTCTGCATTCGGGCCGTGGCTGTACAGCTCCTTGTGGGTGTCGAGCCGGCTAAGCGTAAGCCGGTGAGGCAGGGCGTTGCCAACGTGGTCACGATGATCAATCTGGCGTTTGTGGCCGCCATCGTGTGGGTGTGGATGTGAAACGCCTCAGCCCGCTCAACGTGCGACCGGAGTGGATGAGGCACGCCCAGTGCGCCTACGTCGATCCTGACCTGTGGTTTCCTCGCGACAAGGGTGACCCGGGTGTGCAGGCGAAGCGCATCTGCCGGCGCTGCCCGGTGCAGCTCGACTGTCTTGAATATGCCCTGGACAACGATGAGCGGCATGGCATCTGGGGTGGTAGAAGTTCGCAGGAGCGTCAGAGGTTGCGACTCCCCTGCAGCTGACCCTTGACAGCACTTCTGTTCAGTGGGTTAGGATAGTGGTGAGCCCCCGGGGAGTTGGTGAGGAAGAGACTCCCGGCCCCTTGGGGGACCCCAACCTCGCGTGCTCAGGAGCTCCCCGTGCCCATCAACACCGATCACGGACCCGTGCTCTACCGGTTTCGACTGGACCAGATCAAGCAGGCAGCCGAAGACCTTCGAGCCACACGGGACCTCATCGACACCATCGGCCCTAGCTACTATCCCGCCCCTCCGAAGTTCGATCTTGTCGGAGCCATCTCTCAGGTGGTCGGACCCAGCCACTACGGGACCTTCGACAGCCGGGCCGTCATAGCCGAATCGATCCTCATGCACTACTTCGGCGAACACCCCTACACATGGGAAGACCACATGTGCGATAGGCACCGCTTCCCATCGCCGAGCCAATTCGACACGCACACCCACACCGGCCTGTTCGCCTACGCACAGGCCAACCAGGACGTCACCCTTCGCCGTCATCAGCACATGCTCAACACCCTAGATCAAGTCGTCGAATGGCTCAACAGTGACAGATTCAACGGAGGAACCAATGGCCCGCAAACAGATCCAGAAGCCGGCAAGGAAAGCTCTGACGTCGGGTCGCATCAAATCCGGTGAAGTCATCGAAGGCGATATCATTCTGCCGGCTAAAGCCCCCCTGGCGGACAAGACCCGTGACATCTTTCAGCCGCCAGCCGGCCTGCGCTTCGACGCCACCCCGTGGAACACCAGTCGCCGGACTTTCGACACCGACGTGGACAAGCTACTAGCCGAAATAGACGCCGAGATGGAACGCCTGGGCATCGTCGCC
>Ga0209751_10004828_pt1 | contig 12815 bp, 10 predicted proteins | sample RifCSP13_1_FD_184019 | JGI IMG/M metagenome (GOLD analysis project Ga0209751, IMG submission 184019) | Soil microbial communities from Rifle, Colorado - Rifle CSP2_sed 13_1 (SPAdes) (version 2) | ecosystem: Environmental > Terrestrial > Deep subsurface > Rock core/Sediment | place: Rifle... | reverse complement strand
CCCGCGGGGGGGGCGGGGGGGCGGGGGCCCGGGGGGAGGGGTACGGGGCGCGGTCGGGACAGGGTTGCGCAACGGGGGGGTGGGACTCCATACTGAGAGGCAGTTGCCCGCCTGGTCAGGTCGTTCCCGCGGGCACCGGGATGTCATCGCCGGACCGCGTGTGACTCATCCGCGCTCCGTGCGACCCGAGGCGATCGCGCCACCAGCTCGACCGTGCACGACCCGCCCCGATCTGTTCTTTTCGCGTTTCAACTGCTTTTTCGCGACGGTCCGGTTGTATCCGTCCGCGGTTTCGGTTCGGCCGTTTCACGCCCCGCAACACCCAACTTCATGAACGAACGTAGACGTCCCCATCGTCGCGGCCGCGGTCCGCGCCCGCACGGGTATTCCCCCTCCAACGAGCCGTACGGCGAGACGGATCCCTACCGCGATCCGGCGGATCCGGCGACGGGCTCAACGCTCGCGGGGCCCCCGCAGGCCGCGGGCGAAGGCGCGCCGGGCGCGGGTGACGCCGGCGGAGCATACGCCGAGTCGGGCGGTGGGACGGAGCCGCCGCCCCGGTACGACAACGCCACCCCTGCGTCGAACGACGGTCAGGCGCAGGCCCCCGCGCCGGGACAGGCGTTCCAGCAGGGGCATCCTTTCCAGCAGCAGCACGGTCACCTCCATCAGGGTCGCCGGGGGCGGCGCAATCGCCGCGGGCGGCAGCGCCCTGGCGGTGAGCAGCAGCCGGCCGGCCCGCCGCCGGTCCTCGTGCCGGACGGCGCGACGGAAGGGTGGTTCGACCCCGCGCGCGACGCGGGCTTCATTCGCCGCGCGGCCCACAGCTACCTCGCGGAAATCGGCGACGCCTATGTCTTGCCGCATTTCGTCCGGCAGTCCGGCCTGCGGCGCGGCGATCTCATCTCGGCGGTGACAGGGCACGACCACCGGGGTCGCGTGCTGGTCACGGAGATCACGACGGTGAACGGCGACGATCCGGCGCTCGCGCTCAAGCGTCCCGACTTCAACACGCTCACGGCGAGCTATCCCGAACGCAAGCTCACGCTCGAGACCGGGCGCCCGGCGAAGGGCGGCCCCGAGCTGACGCGGCGCGCGATTGACCTCATCGCGCCGATCGGCTACGGCCAGCGCGCCCTGATCGTGGCGCCCTCGCGCGCGGGGAAGACGATGCTCCTCCAGGCGATCACCGAGGGCGTGGCGCTCAATCATCCCAACGTGGTGCTGCTGATCCTGCTCGTGGACGAGCGCCCGGAGGAAGTGAGCGAGGCGATCTCGTGGGGCGTGGGCGAGGTGATCGCGTCGAGCTTCGACCAGCCGGCGACGCGGCACGTCGAGGTGACGGAGATGACGCTCGAGCGGGCGCACCGGCTGGTGGAACAGGGGAAGGATGTGGTGATCGTGCTCGACTCGCTCACGCGAATGGCGCGGGGGTTCAACACGGTGGAGCGCGGCACCGGGCGCACGCTCTCCGGCGGCCTCGACTCTTCGGCGATGGCGCGGCCGAAGGCGTTCTTCGGCTCGGCGCGCTCGATCGCGCCGGAACACGGCGGCGGCTCGCTCACGATCATCGCGACGGCCTTGATCGAGACCGGCTCGCGAATGGACGACGTGATCTTCGAGGAGTTCAAGGGCACCGGCAACTGCGAGATCAAGCTCGACCGCTCGCTCTCCGAGAAGCGCATCTATCCCGCGTTCGACATCGGGATGAGCGGCACGCGGAAGGAGGAGAAGCTCTTCCGCGACGACCAGCTCCCGGCGGTCTACACGCTCCGGCGGGGACTGCAGCAGATGCCGCCGACCTCGGCGATGGAGTGGCTGATCAAGCGGATCGCGGCGACGCCGAACAACGACGCGCTGCTGACGGGGCTGTAACCGCCGCGCCTGTGCGCGGTCCGTGCTTGTGGGCGGGCCGATGCGCGCTTACGTTGGAGCCCGTCGTGACGTGGAGATTCGCGATGAACGCAACGCCCCGGGTTTTCAGCCCGCGCAGCGCGCTCGTGGTGCTGTGCGCCACGTTTCTGGCCGGCTGTGCCGGCAAGTACGCGATCAAGTACGAGCTCGGCCCGAACACGCTGTCGCCCTCGGAACGCACGCTTCCGCTCGTGGTGCGCGTGGCCACCTTCACGGACAGCCGCCCGGAAGAGGAGAAGGTCAGGAGCGCGCGCGAGGCCAAGGGCGGGGGTGACGTGGGTGACTACACCTACGATGAGCAATTCGAGGGCCAGGTCGCGGGCGAGATCTCGAAGATGGTCGCCGCCCACCTCGCGTACGTGAAGGTGTTCCGGGCGGTGGAGCTTGCGCCGCTCACGCCGGCGGCCGCGGCCGCGCCCCGGACGCTCGACTCGCTCAAGACCGCCGGAGTGGATGCCCTGCTCGTCGGCGAAGTGAGCCATTTCTACGGCTTCTTCGATCAGAACATGCCGCGGGCGTTCCTGTTCATGACTGGGCTCGGCGTGGCCAGCGGGTTGCTCCTGAACTTCAACGTCGAGAGCGACGGTGGCACGCTGAACGTCTCGTGGTACGGACCCGGTATGGCGCTTGGTGCCTGGCTCGATTCGCGCCACGCGCGGCGTGTCGAGCGGGCAACCCAGCTCAAGGTCAGGTTGTTGAGCACGACGACACACGCCGCGCTCTGGGAGCAGACCATCGACGTCGCCAGCAAGACCAGCGCCCCGGCCTCGGGCTTCACCGGTGGAACGCGGAAGTACGAGGCCGCCGTCGGGTCGCTCGTGGACGCAGTGCGCAGCATGGCAGCGGGACTCGGCAGGATCTCCCTCCCTGGTTCCCCGCAATAGCACGTCCGACGTCGCACCCCCACTCACACCTCGGAGGAAGTTCGATGAGACCTCGTTTTCGCAGCATCACGGCACTTTGGGTAGTCGTGCCGCTGGTCGTCGTGTCCGCGTGTGCCACGATCATCCACGGCACCAAGCAGGACGTGAACATCAGCAGCTCGCCGGCGAGCGCGTCGGTCACGGTGGACGGCACCAACAGTGGCGCAACCCCGGTCACCGTCAATCTCCGGCGCAAAGAGGATCACCTGGTCCGCATCACGCTCGCGGGCTACGCCCCGTTCGAGGTGAAGATCGAGCACAAGATGAGCGGCTGGTTCTGGGGCAACCTGCTGATCGGTGGGTTGATCGGGATCATCGTGGACGCCAGTAACGGCGCGATGTACAAGCTCACGCCGGACCAGGTGAGCGCTTCGCTTTCACGGGGCGACCACGCGGCCAGTGCAGACGTCTTGTATCTGACCGTCGCGATGAAGGTGGATCCGTCCTTGCAGAAGATCGGTCAGCTCATACGGGTTCCGTAGGGCGCGCGCCCGGCGACTCGATTCGCCGGGCGTCGCGGATCGCGCAAAGTCGGACGATGACGCGCCGATGAAAACCAGATCGGGCGTAGGGGGCCGCATGGCCCTCTACGCCCGATCGCGCGACACTCGCGTCGTTCGCGACCTTCCCGATACTCAGAACTCGGCGGGCCGACGTCAGCCGCGCGCCAGCTCGTCGTACAGCATCGCCATCGCCCGCATCCCGCGCCGGAAGTTGTCCACGCTGATCCACTCGTCGGGAGCGTGGGCGTTCTCGCCGGGGAGCCCGAAGCCGACGAGCAGCACGGGCGCCTTGAGCATCCGCTCGAAGTCGCCCACCACCGGGATCGAGCCGCCCTCGCCCTGAATCACGGGCTCGCGGCCGAACGCCGCGGCGAGCGCGCGGCGCGCGGCGTCGTACAGCGGGCCGTCGAGGTCGGCGCGCCAGGGGCGGCCGGTGCTCAGCGTGCGCACGCTCGTGGTGACGCCGGGAGGCGCGACCTTCTTCACGTGCGCCTTGAGCAGCTTCTCGATCTTCGCGGGGTCCTGATCAGGCACGAGCCGGCAACTCACCTTCGCCATGGATTTCGCAGGGAGCACGGTCTTGGCGCCCTCACCGGTGTATCCGCTCAGGAGTCCGTTCACCTCGCAGGTGGGACGGGTCCAGAGCTTCTCGAGGGTGGTGTAGCCGCGCTCGCCGCCGAGCGCCTTGACGCCCAGCTCGCGCTTGAAGCCGGCCTCCTTGAACGGGAGCGTGCGCATCCCCTTCCGCACGGCGGGCGGAAAGGGCCGGACGGCGTCGTAGAAGCCCCTGATTGCCACGCGCCCCTTCGCGTCGTGCATCGTCGCGAGGATGCGCGCGAGCGCCATCCCGGGATTCACGACGGCGCCGCCGTACATCCCCGAGTGCAGGTCGCTGTTCGGCCCTTGCACGTCAATCTGGAAGTACGCGAGGCCGCGGAGCGAGCTGAGGATGCTCGGGATGCCGGGCGCGAACATCGCGGAGTCGGAAATCACCACGGAGTCCGAGGCCAGCCGCGATGCGTGGGCGGCGATGAACGCCGCGAGGTGCTCGGAGCCGACCTCCTCCTCGCCCTCGACGACCACGATCACGTTCACGGGGAGCGTGCCGCGCGCGGCGAGGTGCGCCTCGAGCGCCTTCACGTGAATCCAGAGCTGGCCCTTGTCGTCCACGGAGCCGCGGGCGAAGAGCTTGCCGTCGCGGATCGTGGGCTCGAAGGCGGGTGACGTCCAGAGTTCGAGCGGCTCGGGAGGCTGCACGTCGTAGTGCCCGTAGATGAGCACGGTGGGGGCGCCCGCCTTCGCCTTGCGCCACTCGCCGAGCACCACGGGATGGCCGGCGGTCGGGATCGTCTCGGCGGTGAAGCCGATCCGTTCGAGCTTCTGGTGCACCCACGCGGCCGCGCGGCGAATGTCGCCCGCGTGCTCCGAGCGCGCGCTCACGCTCGGGATGCGGAGGAACTCGAAGAGGTCGTCGTGAATGCGCTGGTCGTTCCGGGCGAGCCAGGTTTCGAGATCGGCGGGAACGGTGGGTTTCTCGGTAGCGGGCATCGTCACTCCTTTCCGGGTCTTACGGGAATGGTTGATCGCGGCGGGGCCAGTCGCCGTTCCATCCGCTGAGAAGCCAGAGGCGCTTCTTCGCGGAGACGGCATCGTTGCGCACGAGGGCGACCATCTCGCCCTGGTCAATGCGGCGGAAACAGCAGGTGAGCTTGCGGATGACGCGCGGTTCGTTGGTCTCGTCGTCGAGCACGAGGAGCATCGTGGCGCCCACCGGTGCGCGGTCGCGGAAGGCGGGGCGGAGATCATACTGATTCGACCGTCCCACGAGATTCAGCGAGAACACCGGCGGATGCCCGGGGAGATGGAAGGCGATCTCGCTCGCGTCCTGGTAGCGCTCCGCGGCGAAGAAGAAGTCGCCGGTGCCGAACGACGCGCGACTCGTGAGGAACTGGCGGCGTTTCTCGAGCCGGTCGGCGAGCAGCTCCCACCCGAACGCCTTTGCGATCTGGTCGCTCGGCGCGGGGATCGGCAGGATCGGGTAGAGCACGTGCGCGAAGACGACGAGCGAGAGCACGGCGCCCAGGGCGAGCCCGCGATGCAGCCACCGTTCGGCGCGCCACGTCTCCATCGGCTCGGTGGCGACCAGCACGACGGCGGGAAGCCAGGCGATGGCGGGCCAGTTCGGCTCGACCGAGCGCCGCGTCGCGCTGAAGAGAAAGAACACAAGGCAGCACGCCGACACGACGCCGAGCGCGAGGCGGACGCCGTCGGGCGTCGGATCCATGGAGCGCTTGATCGCGCGCACGAGGAAGTAGATGAGGATCGGCGAGACGAGCCCGATCTGTCCCGCGATCAGCTCGAGTTCGCGGTTCACGAGGCCGAGCGCGCCGCCCTTCGGATCGCCGAATCCGTGTCCGAGCTGAAAGCGGAACGAGACCCAGTCGTGGGCCGCGTTCCACCAGAGCACGGGCGCCATCACGAGCGACGCGACGAGCACGGCGAGCCACGGGCCGGGCTCACCGAACTTGTTCTGCAGGCGCGGATGACTCACGAAGGCGAGGGCGAGGGCCGCGGGAAGCAGCACCGCGGTGTACTTGGAGGCCATCGCGAGGCCGGCGCAGATGCCCGCGAGCACCCACCAATCGAGCGATCGCGGAATGTCGCCAGGGCGCAGCGCGCGGATGACGGCGTACATCGTCCAGGCCGCCGCGCAGAGCATCGGGGCGTCGGGCGTGGCCAGCACCAGCCCGACCGTGGCGAGCGGGAGGCAGACGAAGACCCGCGTGGCGAGGTTCGCGGCATCGTCGCCCGCCATCACGCGGGCCGACTGCATCAGGCCGAGCGCGGCGCCAGTCCCCGCCAGAATGGGAAAGAAGCGGACGCCGAGCGCGGTGTCGCCGAAGATAGCCGTGCCCGCGCGGATGAGGAGCGCGATGATCGGCGGGTGGTCGAAGTAGCCGCTCGCGAGCGTGCGCGACCAGTCCCAGTAATAGGTCTCGTCGGGGAAGAGCGGGACGATCGCGCCGACGACGAGGCGGAGCAACGTGGTGCCGGCGAGGATCGCGAGCGCTTGGCGGGCGGCGCGGGAATCGTGCACGCCGTAAACTTCTCGGGTCGCACGGTGCGACGCCACTCGCGGAACGGGTCTTTCTTCACGCTCGTATGCCGAATCGTCTCGCGCACGAAACCAGTCCGTACCTCCTCCAGCACGCGGAGAACCCCGTGGAGTGGCATCCGTGGGGACGGGAGGCGCTGGAGCGCGCGCGCGCGGAAGACAAGCCGATCCTCCTCTCCATCGGTTACGCCGCGTGTCACTGGTGTCACGTGATGGCGCACGAGTCGTTCGAGGACGCCGGGACCGCGCGGGTGATGAACGAGCGCTTCGTGAACGTGAAGGTGGACCGCGAGGAACGGCCGGACCTCGACGCGATCTACATGCAAGCGGTGCAGGCGATGACGGGCCAGGGCGGGTGGCCGATGACGGTCTTTCTCACGCCGGAGGGGGAGCCGTTCTACGGGGGGACGTACTTTCCGCCCGAGGACCGGCACGGGCTGCCGGGCTTCCGGCGTCTGTTGATGACGGTGTCCGCGGCGTGGCGCGAGAAGCGAGGCGACGTGCAGCGGGCGGCGGAGTCGTTGCGCGCGATGTACGAGGCCAGCGCCGCGGTGCCGGGTGCGGGGGAGGGCGTTTCGGTGCAGACGCTCGATGCGGCGGCGAAGGACATCGCGCGGCGGTTCGAGCCGATGGCGGGCGGGTTCGGCGGGGCGCCCAAGTTCCCGCAGGCGATGGCGCACGACTTCCTGTTGCGGCGCTGGGCGCGCACGGGCGATGAGCGGGCGCTGCACATCGTCACGCACTCGTTCCGCAAGATGGCGCGCGGCGGGATCTACGATCAGGTGGGCGGCGGGTTCCACCGGTACGCGGTGGACGCGCTCTGGCTGGTGCCGCACTTCGAGAAGATGCTGTACGACAACGCGCTGCTCGCGCGGCTGGGCGTGCATCTCTGGCAGGCGACGGGGGACGCCGAGTTTCGCCGGGTGACCGAGGAGACGCTGGGCTGGGTGATGCGCGAGATGACGGACGCCGGCGGGGGCTGGTACTCGTCGCTCGACGCGGACAGCGAGGGGGAGGAGGGGAAGTTCTACGTGTGGTCGCTGCCGGAACTTCGGTCGGTGCTTGGAGAAGATGCGGAATGGGCGATCCGGTACTTCCACGCGAGCGAGGGCGGCAACTTCGAGGGGAACAACATATTGACCGCAGAGCACGCAGAACACGCAGAACACGCAGATGGCATTGGTGGGTCGGCCGAGGCGTTGGCGCGCGTGAAGCACGTGTTGTACGAGGCGCGAGGAAAGCGGGTGTGGCCGGGGCGGGACGAGAAGATCCTCGCGTCGTGGAACGGGTTGATGCTCCGGGCGATGGCGGAGGGAGCGCGCGTGTTCAGGTCGGACGAGTTCCGGTCGGCCGCGATCGCCAACGGCGAGTTTCTCTGGCGCGAGATGGTGCGTGATGGGCGCGTGTTCCGGACGCACACGAAGGGGTCGTCGCGCATCCCGGGCTTTCTCGAGGACCACGCGGCGGTGGCGCTCGGGATTCTCGCGCTGTACCAACTCACGTTCGATCGCGAGTGGTTCGACCGCGCGCGCGCGCTGGCGGATGCGTGCGTGAGGCAGTTCTGGGAACAAGGGACAAGTGTCTTCTACGATACGCCGGCGGACCACGAGCAGCTGGTCACGCGGCCGCGCGACATCACGGACAACGCGACGCCGTCGGGCACGTCGCTGGTGGTCGAGCTGCTGTTGACGATGGCGGAACTGACCGGCGACGCGGACGCGCGGCGAAAAGCGGACCACGTGCTCGGCACGCTCGCCGAGCCGATGACGCGCTACGGGACGATGTTCGCGCACCTGCTCGGCGCGGCCGATCTCGCGGTACACGGGGCGGTGGAGGTGGCGATCGCGGGCGATCCGTCGGCCGAAGACTTCGGCGCGCTCGCGCGCGCGGTGGCGGCGCGCTACGTGCCGTCGCTTGTGCTCGCCGGGGGGCAGGGCGAGGCCGTGCGCGGGCTCGCGTTGATGGAAGGGCGCGAGGCGATCGGCGGGCGGGCGACGGCGTACGTGTGCCGGAACTACGCGTGCGATGTCCCGACGAGTGATCCGGCGGTGTTGAGCGCGCAGCTCGCGGAGGCGGCGAGGCGCTAGCGGCCGCGGTGGAGGCGATACATCACGACGTGCTGCTCGCCGTCGTCGTCCTGGCGGGAGCCCACGATGTAATCCGCGCCGATTTCGTGAATCGTGAGGTTGATCGGCACGCGCACGTCCGCAACGGCCTGCCCGTCCGCGCGGAGCACACGGAACTGGGTGTCCGCGTCGCCCGGAACGGTGAGCTGCACCCAGAGCATTCCTTCCTGGTCCGTGAAGATCGCGCTGAATGGGGGGAGTTGTTCGGGCGCCGGTATCTCGAGAAGCAACTTGCGCGCCTGTTCGCGCACTTGCGGTGGGGCGACGAGGAGGATCACGTCCGTGGCAGCTTCGTACTGCGCCTTCGTCGGCTTTCGCGGTGGAACGCGGACCGGGATCGCGGAGAGGCGTTTGCCGTCGAGTCCATAGACGTGAACGGCCGTCGAGTCCGTGGCGGCGACGAACACTCGTGTGGCAGAGATCGCGAAGCTCATCGGGCGTCCGAGCGGCCGCGGAAACCCTCCGCGGCCCGGCAATACCATCTCAACCCCGAGGGCGTCGGCGAGTGTCGCCGTCTCGGCTCCCTTGGTGTCAATGAGGACGATCTTCGATTCTCCCGAAAGGAACGCATAGGTCGCTCCCTGAGGAACCGACCGTACCGTGCCCTCCCGTGGAGGAGTACCGGCGTAACCGACCGCACCCGAGCGCGAGCAAGCAAGCCAGAGCACCTCGCCACCCGTCGGCCGGAATGACGTCACGACCGTTCCGCCGGCATCGAAGACGGTCATTCGCTGCTGCGGCGGATCCCACACGAAGAGGGTGTCCTTCGCGCACTGACCCATCCAGAGCACGTAGCGGAACTCGCCCGGACCCTGCCCGGCCCGGCCGACGGTCTTCGAGAGCTGCCCCTTTGCATCGAAGAACTTGAGCCCGGGTTGGCCACCGTCCAGCACGACGAGCGCGCCGCTGCTCAAGCGCGTGGCGCCGAGCGCGACCCCGAACGCGACATCGCCCTTGTCGTTCACGCCCTTGATGTCGAGCACGGGTGCGGCATCCACCGTCCACCGCGCCTGCGCGCCCATCGGCGCGGCAGAGAACAGGCTGCAGCCGATCACCACGAGTCCACGCACGACGCGCTTCATGTCCGTTCTCCGTTGTGAGGCGCGGCTCACAGGTCCGAGCACGACTTGTTGATCGTACCACAATTCCGGCAGATCAGCTTGCAGAAGCGCCACTCGAGCGCGTACGCGCCGCAGACGTCGCAGCTTGCGTCGGGCGCGGGGCCGTCGGGCTGGCGCCGCGGATCGCTCGCAGGCCGCTCCCGGCTTCCAGCTTCCGGCTCTGCGTTACTCAAAGTCCAGCGCCAGGTTGAGCGCCGGCGCGCTGTGCGTGATGGCGCCCACCGAGATCCGGTCCACGCCGGCCTCCGCGATCGCGCGCACGTTGTCGAGCCGTACGCCGCCGCTCGCCTCGGTGATGCTCCGCCCCCTGGCGATCGCGACGCTCTCGCGGAGCGCCTCGAGCGGCATGTTGTCGAGGAGCACGCTCTCGGCGCCCGCCTCGACGGCGGCGCGCACCTGCGCCGGCGTTTCGCACTCCACTTGCACCGGCATCCCCGGCGCGTGCTCGCGCACGCGGCGCACGGCGAGGGCCACGTCGCCATCCACGGCCGCGAGGTGATTGTCCTTGATCAGCACGGCACTCGCGAGGTCGGCGCGGTGGTTCACGCCACCGCCGCAGCGCACGGCGTATTTCTCGAGCCGGCGCCAGCCGGGCGTCGTCTTCCGTGTGTCCATGATGGCGGCGTGCGTGCCGCGGGCCGCGTCCACGAACCGCCGCGTCGTCGTCGCGATCCCCGAGAGACGCTGCAGGAAGTTGAGCGCGGTGCGCTCGGCCGCGAGCAGACCGCGCGCGTGGCCCGAGACGAACAGGACGGTCGCATCGCGCTCGACCGTGCCGCTGTCTTCGGTGTCCACGCGAATCTCGACGCCCTCGTCGAGCAGGCGGAACGCCGCGAGCGCGAGCGGGACGCCCGCGATGATCCCCGGCTCGCGCGCGACGAGCCGGGCGCGCGCCCGCCGCGTCGTGAGAATCGTGGCGATCGTCGTCACGTCGCGCGACGCGGCGTCCTCCTCGAGCGCGTCCTGCACGAGCGCGACGATGCTCGCCTCGGTGAGCGGGAACCGCAGCGCGCCCGCCGCGTAGTTGGGAGGCGCGAAGGGCGTGATGCGGCGCGGCGGATGGTTCTCGCGCGGGTCGGTCATTCGCCGGGATCCACGCCGGGGCCCGGTGGCGTGCCCGGCACGCCGCCGCCGGTGGCGACCATCCGCTCGATCGCGAGCCGCGCCCGCGACGCGACCTCCGCGGGGACGGTGATCCGGTGCTGCATCCGCTTCAGCGACTCGATCACCCTGGGGAGCGTCGTGACCTTCATGTACGCGCACGACGCGCGCTCGTTCGCGGCGTAGAACGTCTTCGACGGATACGCGCGTCGGAGCCGGTGCAGGATGCCCACCTCCGTGGCGACGATGAACGCCCGCGCGCGCGATTCACCGGGCCGCCGGATCATCCCTTCGGTCGAGAGGATGTGCACGCCCTCGGGATCCACGTCGCCCGCCGAGACGGCTTCCACGACGCTCGTCGCGCAGCCACACTCCGGATGGATGAGAAACTCGGCCTCCGGATGCAGCGCGCGCTGCAGCCGGATGTTCTCCGGGTCAATCCCCGCGTGCACGTGGCACTCGCCCATCCAGACGTGGATGTTCCGCCGGCCCGTGACGCGTCGCACGTGCGCGCCGAGGAACATGTCGGGAAGGAAGAGAATCTCCCGCTCGGGCGCGATCGCGTTGACGACCTCGACGGCGTTGCCGGAGGTGCAGCAGTAGTCGCTCTCGGCCTTCACCTCGGCCGTCGTGTTCACGTACGCGACCACCACGGCGCCCGGATGCTCGGCCTTCCACGCGCGCAACTGCGCCGCGTCAATCGTCGCGGCGAGCGAGCAGCCGGCGGCGAGGTCGGGGAGGAGCACGGTCTTCCTGGGCGAGAGCATCGCGGCGGTCTCGGCCATGAAGTGCACGCCGCAGAAGACGATCACGTCGGCCGCGGTCCGGGCGGCCTCGCGCGACAGGCCGAGGGAGTCCCCGACGAAGTCGGCGACGTCCTGAACCTCGGGACGCTCGTAGTTGTGGGCGAGGATCACCGTGTTCCGCTCCGCGGCCAGGCGGCGGATCTCCTCGTGCAGCTCGGCGAACGCGTTATCCTGCGGCTGCGGCGCGGACGGGGCCATACCGTATCTTAGCCCAGCGCGGGGTGCCGGGAAGAGCGCCCGGGAAGAGCGCCCGGGAAGAGCGCCCGGGAAGAGCGCCCGGGAAGAGCGGTGCGGAGACTACGGCGTGCGCCGCCGGTCGGGCCAGATGATCTTCGGGTGGTGCACCTCGGGCTGCGTGCGCGCGCGAACGCCCGGGGCGGACTGCACCGGGACGCTCTGCGCCGCCGGTCCGCGGGGCGGCACGTAACCGAAGAACGCGCTCAGCTCGGCGTCCCGCTGGCGTGGCCGCGGAGGCGGGGACCCGCCGGACGTGGGGCGGCTCCCGTTCCACGAGCCGCCACCCGAGTGACTCGGCACCGTAGCGCGAGCCGTCATCGGTGTGCCGGGCACGATCACGAACGGCCCGACAGCGGTGACGCGTGGATGCGCCTCTCTGATGCCCGCGCTCGACGCGCCGACGCCTCCCCCACCCCATCGCGGGGGCGCGTGCTGCGCGCAGAGCGTCACAGCGGCGACGACGAGGAGCGCAACGGCGAGCGCGACGCGGCGAGTGTGAGTCATGGGTGAGGGCTCCTACTCGAGTATACGCCGCGAGAGGGGGAATGTTCACGTCGCCGGGGGCGACGGCTCGCGGCGCGTGGGGCGACGGCTCGCGGCGTCGAGGGCACGCGTGGCAGTCCCCACGACCCTACCATTCGATGTGCATCCCGCGCCACTTGCGCTTCTCGCGCGGGAAATCGCGGCGAAAGTGCCCGCCGCGCGATTCCTTGCGCAGGAGTGCCGCTTCGGCGATCAGGAGCGCGGTGTCGGCCAGGTTGCGCTCCTCGGTCGCGCCCTCGGGGAGGCGCTTCGCCAGATCGGCGAGCGCCGCGATGCAGAGGCGGAGCCCCTTCGAGTTCCGGGCGATGCCGGCGTGGTCCCACATCAGCGCGCGGATGGCGTCGGCCGCGACCTGCGCGGCGCCGCGGTCCTGGAGCGGCGGCACCGTCCACGGCTCGAGGCGCGGCGGGCGCGCGCTGATGTGGG
>Ga0209751_10004827_pt1 | contig 12815 bp, 7 predicted proteins | sample RifCSP13_1_FD_184019 | JGI IMG/M metagenome (GOLD analysis project Ga0209751, IMG submission 184019) | Soil microbial communities from Rifle, Colorado - Rifle CSP2_sed 13_1 (SPAdes) (version 2) | ecosystem: Environmental > Terrestrial > Deep subsurface > Rock core/Sediment | place: Rifle... | reverse complement strand
GCCTTTCGCGCGATAGCACTCGCCTAGCGCGAAGAGGCTACCCAGCCGGTACTCCGGCGCGTCGACGGTGCGCTGAAATTCCTGGATTGCCTCGTCGAAGTGCATGGTCTCCTGCAAGAAGAGACCGAGGTTGAAGTGAGCGGCCGGCATTTGCGCGCCCGCCTTGATGATGCGCTGGTAGGCGTCGATAGCCGCCTGCACCTTGCCGCTCGTTTGATAGTCGATGGCCAGGCCGACCAGCGCGTCAATCTCGGCCTTGCTCAACTGCTGCGTCGGCGGCGCTTCTTCGAAGATCGAGCCGGCCAGCTCGGATAGTGCTTTCGCGCGCGCGACTTCGACCGGGCTGCCACGCGACTCTTGCGCTTCTTCTTCGATCGGCAAATCGAAGATGGACGTATCGACCTTGCGCGCGGGAGGCGGCGCGGGCGGCACCGGCTGGCCGCCGCGCAGGAGCTCCATCGCCGTCAAGATGTCCGGATCGTCCGGATCGAGAGTGGCCGCCGCTTGCACCTGCTCGACGGCTTCCTGAAATTGCCCGCGTTTGTGGTGAATGCGCGCCAGCGCCAGATGAGCGCGGATGGCCAGCTTGGTCTTGCCTTGATGCCGGTACACGCGGGCCAGACGGCGCTGAATGTCGGTATTGTTCGGATCGAGCCGGGCCGCGCGCACCCAGATGTCGACCGCCGCGTCCACGTCGTTGCGCCGCAGACGCAGATCGGCGATGGCCGCGTACGCGCGCGCCGCGCCGTCGAGCCGGCCGATGCGCTCCAGCGCGTCGGCGACTTTGGACCAAGTCTCCTCATCGTCGGGAAACTGGGTCAGCGCCTTTTGATATTCGGCGATGGCCCGCGCCCACGCTTTCGCGGCGACGTAGCCGGCGGCGCGCTGCAGCGCTTGTTGATGGGCTTGGCGATCTCCAGGCATATCGATCTCGCTAAACAATCCAGCATGCAGGTCGTTGAACGAGGCCCGCCAGACTCAACGCTTCTTCGATTGCGCCCTCGGCTTCGACTTGCCCTTGCCGGACGGTTTGACTTTCGCCGCGCGCTTCGACCCGATGGCAGGCTTGGACCGCGCCCCAGTGAGGGACCTCGGTGCAGCCGGGATCTCGGACAATCGCGCCGCGGCCCGCGCGTGAATTTCCCGCGCACGCTCGGGCGAGAGCAGCTCGAGTAATATTGCCTTCTGGGCGTGCATGCGATTCTCGGCCTGCTCCCAGAGCGCGGACTGAGGCCCATCGGCGACTTCGTCGGTGATCTCCTGTCCTCGGTGCGCGGGCAGGCAATGCATGACGATCGCGTTGCGCCGCGCTCTGGCGAGCAGGGCGGCGTTTATCTGGTATCGCGGCGAGAAAGCATCGATTCGCTTTTGCGTCTCGGCTTCCTGGCCCATGCTCGTCCACACGTCCGTATACAGGACGTCGGCCTCGCGGGCCGCTTCGTTCGGGTCGTGCGTGAAGTAAAGATGGCTGGCGGACTTAGCAGCGAACGCCTGTGCCTTCGCCACGACGTCGCCCTTAATCTCGTAGCCGATCGGCGTGGCGATGGCGAAGTCGGCGCCGACCAGCGTGCAGCCGAAAACCAGGGAGTTCGCGACGTTATTGCCATCGCCGATATAGGCGATTTTCATCCCCTTGAGCTTGCCGAAGCGCTCGTACACTGTGAGCAGGTCGCCGACTCCCTGGCAGGGGTGGCTATAGTCGCTCAATCCGTTGATCACAGGCACCGAGGCGTGCCGGGCCAAGTCGAGCACGTCCTTGTGGCCGAACACACGGGCCATGATCGCGTCGACGTAACGGCTCAGGACGCGGGCCACGTCACCGACCGACTCGCGCTGGCCGAGGGTGATCTCGCTCGGCGAGAGGTACAAAGCGTGGCCGCCCAGGTGCAGCATGGCCATGTCGAACGATACGCGCGTGCGCAGGCTGGGCTTCTGGAAAATCATCCCCAGCGTTTTGCCCTGCAAATACGGGGGATTTCCGCCCCGTTTCCAGTCGGCCTTGAGCGCCGCCGCCAAATCCAGCAGGCCGATCAGCTCCTTGGGAGTCAAGTCGGCCAACGAGAGAAAGTGCTTCATGCAGACACTCCTCGACGGAATGTGCGTAGATGAACAAAGTATAGCACAAGGAAAGACGAGAGTAAAATGAGCTTCAAGCAAGTAAGGGGACAACTGCTACTTCTTGTATAATTTCCGGTCGCACGAACCTGACTTGCGGAGGTCACGTTTATGATCGACGTGGTCGATTTGACGAAGTCCTACGGCGAGACCCGCGCTCTACGCGGCGTGAGCTTCCATGTCGCCGAAGGTGAGATCGTCGGATTGCTCGGCCCGAACGGCGCGGGCAAGACGACGCTCATGAAGATCCTCACCGGCTATCTTCACCCGGACGAAGGCGAAGCCAGCGTCGACGGACTCGACGTGCTGACGCACACGCTCGAAGTGCAGGCACGCATCGGCTATCTGCCCGAGAATGCGCCACTGTACCTTGAGCTGTCGATTCAATCGTATCTCAGGATGATGGCGGACCTGCGGCGTATCCCGCAGGCCGACCAGTTGGACCGGATTTCCGAGGCCGTATATGCGACCAGCCTGGCTGACCATCTGACTCGCCCGATCGGCGAGCTGAGCAAGGGCTATCGGCAGCGCGTGGGCCTGGCGCAGGCCATCCTCCACAAGCCGCGGCTGCTCATCCTCGACGAGCCGACCATCGGCCTCGACCCAACTCAGATCATCGAGATCCGCAGCCTCATTAGGCGGCTCGCCAGGCACAGCACGATCCTCTTCTCGACGCACATTCTACCCGAAGTCGAAGCGCTGTGCGATCGGGCGATCATCATCATGAACGGCCGCATCCGCGCCGACGCGCGCCTCTCCGAGCTGGCGACTACGTCAGACGCCATCCTCGTCCTCCAAGACGAAGTGAAGGGAGTCGAAAGCGCGTTGCGGGAGATGAGGGGCGTGCGCGGTGTCGAGCCGATGAACGTTTTGGACGGCTATCCGGCCTTCCGTGTGCTGGGCGCGGAGCGGGTCGACCTGTGCCCCAGCGTGTACGACGTGGCCCGCCAAAACGCCTGGCCGCTCCGCGAGCTGCGCCGGGACGTGCGCACACTGGAGACCGTCTTCAACCAACTGGCGACCACGGCCTTCGAGGACGAGGATGAGCCGGAAGGGTTGTGACCTATGAAGCAAATTTCTTCCATCACGCGTAAAGAACTTGACAGTTACTTCAGCTCGCCGATGGCGCTGATCTTCGTCGGTGTGTTTCTGGCTTTCACGCTAGGCGTCTTCTTCTGGGGACCTGAGGCCTTCTTCGCGCGCGGCATCGCCGACGTACGCCCCTTATTCCGCTGGATGCCCGTGCTGCTGATCTTCCTCGTCGCTGCACTGACGATGCGCCAGTGGAGTGAAGAAGAGCGATCGGGCACGCTGGAGATGCTGCTGACGCTGCCGGTGCAGCCAGCGCGGCTCGTGCTCGGCAAGTTCCTGGCCGTGCTGGCGCTCGTCGCCGTGACGCTGGCGCTCACACTGCCGCTCGCCATCAGCGTGTCGCGCCTGGGGAATCTTGACTGGGGGCCGGTGATCGGCGGCTACCTCGCGGCGCTGCTCATGGCGGGGGCATACGTCGCCATCGGCCTGTTCGTCTCGTCGCGCACGGACAACCAGATCGTTGCGCTGATCGCCACCGTGCTGCTGGGCGGCCTGTTCTACGTGGCGGGCGCCAGTTTCATGACCGACTTCGCGGGCGGCGCGCTCGGCGACACGCTCCGCGCGCTCGGCACCGGCAGCCGCTTCGAGAGCATCGAGCGCGGCGTCGTCGACGTGCGCGATCTCCTCTACTATCTGTCCCTGACGGTCTTCTTCATCGTGCTCAACGTCGTGTCGCTCGACAGCAAGCGCTGGGGCGCAGGCGAGCGGGGGCACGCCCATCGGCGGGATATGGGCCTCACGGCGGTGCTCGTCGGGCTGAATCTGGTGCTGCTCAACGTGTGGAGCTACACGCTGCAGGGACTGCGCGTCGATCTCACGCAGCAGCAGGAGTTCAGCCTGTCGCAGCCGACCCGGGATCTGCTCGCCGCCCTCCAGGAGCCGCTGGTCATGCGCGCCTACATCAGCGACAAGACACACCCGCTGCTGGAACCGCTCAAGCCGCGCATCGCCGACATGCTGCGCGAGTACGCGATCGCCTCGGCAGGAAAGATCACGGCGGACGTCGTCGATCCCGCGTCCGATCCGGCGATCGAAGCCGAGGCGAACCAGACATATGGCATCGAGCCGACGCCCCTCCAAGTGTCCGGGCGCTACGAGGCGTCGCTGATCAACTCGTATTTCGATATCCTCGTGCGCTACGGCGACCAGAACGCTGTGCTCAACTTCCGCGATCTGATCGAGGTCCAGTCGAACCGCGACGGCACGCTCGACGTGCGCCTGCGCAACCTGGAATACGACCTGACGCGATCGATCAAGAAAGTGCTGTACGGCTTCCAGAGCGTCGATGCGGTGCTCGCCGCGCTGGAAGAGCCGGTCCAGCTCACGCTCGTCGTCACGCCCGATACGCTTCCCGAGGCGCTCCAGTCCGCGCCGGAGACCATTCGGAAAGCCGCAGAAGACATCGCGGCGCAATCGAATGGCAAGTTCACGTTCGAGGCAGTGAACCCGGACGAGGTGGGCAGTTCTCTGACGCGACAGGCGCTGGTCGACACGTATAAGCTGCAGCCGATCCCCGTCTCGCTGTTCTCACCTGACTCGTACTACCTAGATATGATCCTCCAGATCGGCGATCAGACTCGCATTCTTTCGCCCGGCTCGGAAATCAGCGAAGCGTCGGTGCGCTCGGCAGTCGAATCGGCGCTCAAGCGATCGTCGACGGGCTTTCTCAAGGTCGTCGGGCTATGGACGCCGCCCGCCACGCCGACGACGAATGTCTTGGGCCAGCCGCAGCAGCCGATCTCCGACTGGCAGCTCATCCGGCAGCAGCTCGGCCAGGACTACACCGTGCGCAGCGTCGATCTGTCGAACGGCCAGGCGCCGCCGGACGTCGACACGCTCGTCGTGATCGCGCCGCAGAACCTGACCGATAGAGAACGCTTCGCGATCGACCAATATCTGATGCGCGGCGGCTCGGTCATCGTCGCCGCCAGCAACTACACCATCACGCCCGACCCGTTCGGCGGCGGCCTCGCGCTACAGCCGATCGACAATGGCCTGCGCGAGATGCTGCAGCACTACGGCGTCGACGTCGGCCAGTCGCTCGTGCTCGATCCGCAGAACGAGCCATTCCCGACGGTTGTCGCCCGCAGCGTGGGCGGGCTGGTCGTGCAGGAGCTGCAGGCGATCAACTATCCATTCTTCCCGGACGTGCGCGCCGACGGAATGGATCCCGAAAGCCCGATCGTCGCGCGGCTGCCGGCGGTGACGATGAACTGGGCCTCGCCGGTCGAGCTGGACGCCGGGAAGAACGCCGAGCGCCAGACGAGCGTGCTGCTGCGTTCAAGCCCGCTCGCCTGGCTGACGACCAACACCAACATCCAGCCGGACTTCCAATCGTATCCTGAGCTGGGCTTCCCGGTCGAGGGCGAGCCAAAGTCATATCCACTGGCGGTGTCCGTCCGGGGCGTGTTCGAGAGCTTCTTCAAAGGCAAGCCATCGCCATTCCAGCCGGAGGCGCAGAGCCAACTCGACACGAGCAGCCAGCCGTCACTGGAGTCGACGCCTACGCCGGCCCAACCGGTCAGCGTGATCGAAGAGTCGCCCGACACGGCCCGCCTGGTCGTGATCGGGAGCGCCGAGTTCGTCGACGACGTCGTGCTGCAGATCTCGTCGAACCTGACGCGCGACCGCTATCTCAACAACCTGCAATTCCTGCAGAACGCCGTCGATTGGTCGGTCGAGGATATCGATCTGCTCGGCATCCGCGCGCGCGGCACGCTGACCCGGGTGCTCAAGCCGATGGAGCAGCGCGAGGAGCTGACGTGGGAGCTGCTCAACTATGGCATGGCGCTGCTGGCCCTGATCGGCATCTGGATGATCTGGCGCGCCCGCCGTCGCAGCGAGCAACCCATGCCGTTAGTCGGTTAGTCAGATGGTCAGGACTATAAGACTAAAGGAGCATCAATGAATCGACTCAATCGCATCTTATTCGGATTGCTCGCGGCGCAGATCGTTTTGGCTGTGCTGGTATTCTTGCCCCGATTCGTCCCGACCAGCGCCGAAAGCGCGCCGGTGTGAGCGATGCGAACACCGGCGAATGTCACCGCCATCCGTATTCTGGATGAAACCGGCAATCGCGTCGACCTGGTCAAGCGGGGCGATGCTTGGACCGTTGCAGAGACCGACGACTTCCCCGCCGACTCGAGCCGGATCGATTCATTCCTGACGAAGGTCGCCGGCTTGAAGACCAATCCGTTGGTCACGCGCACCAGCGCGAGTCACAAGCGCCTCGAGGTAGCCGACGACGGCTTCGCGCGGCGGGTAGATCTCACTCAGGCGGATGGCAGCACGGCGACACTGTTCATCGGATCGGCATCCGGCGGGGGGACGCACGTCCGTGCCGGAGGCCAGGACGAGGTGTACCTGACCCGTGACTTGGGCAGTTTCGACGCCAACGCGAACGTCAACGGATGGATCGACACCACCTACCTGAGTGTCCCACAGGATAAGGTGACGAGCCTGACTCTGGAAAACGCAAACGGCACGCTCGAGTTCGAGAAGGATGCGTCAGGCAACTGGACATTGAAGGACCTGGCAGCCGGCGAAGTGTTCAATCCGAACAACCTGACGACCCTGCTCACGCGCCTGTCGTCGCTGGCTATGATTCGGCCATTGGGCAAAGCAGACAAGCCGGAATATGGCCTTGGCCAGCCGACGGCCGTGGTCACGGTCAAAGCGAACGACGACTCCGGTGGAACGAAGACGACCGTGCTGCGCGTCGGCGCGAAGGATGACGAAAGCAACACTTACGTCGTCATATCGTCCGAATCGCCGTACTACGTGCGCGTGGCCGGCTTCAGCGTAGAGGATTTCGTGACGCGAACCCGGCAGGACTTCCTCCAGGCGCAGCCGACGCCGACGGCGACACCCGAAGCGACGGTCACGCGGGAGACTACGACTACCGTGGAAGTCCCCCCGACATTGGAGATCGCCCCGACCGTCGAGGCGACGCCCACGGCAAGGCCAACCCCTTGATTCTTAGCCCAGGTTTTGCACCTTGTGCCCACTTTGGGCCGCGCTCGCGGCCCCTTCGGGTGATCAATCCGCCGCCCCCAGACCGCCGGATTGATCACGCGAAGCGGAGCGGGAGCAGGTGCGAAAAAGGCTTAGCACAGCTCGACGCGCTCCAGCGCAAACGCGATTTCCTCCGGCACGATTAACGCCTCGCCCTCGCAGTTCGGGCAAATGCCATCTTTCCCTTCGAACCGCAGGCCGCAGCAGTTCCAACAGATGTAGCGCGTGGGCGCTTCCGTCAGGATCAGGCGGGCGTCCAGGGCCGGTGTGCCGCGCCGGGCTGCGTCGATCGCCTCGCAGATCGTTTCGGCGGACACGTCGGGTTGCGTTGCATCTTCAATGAGAGTAAGTGAGTGTTGCGTTACAAGCGGCATTCAGGCAGCCGGCATCACGGCGAAGCAGCCTGCGCCGGTCCTGAGCCTTGCCCTGAGTCCTGCCCTGAGCGCAGCCGAAGGGGCAGTCGAAGGGGCAGTCGAAGGACGGCGTCGTCCCTTCGGCAGTCCTTCGGCTTCGCTCAGGATGTAGCTCAGGGCAGGCTCTTCAGGACGAGAGGAAGATTCACCCGATAAGGCAGCGCGCCGACGACGAGCGACGCGTTGTCGACGACCATCGCCGTCCGCCCACCCACGCCGTCGTTAGTCACGCCAAAATGCAGCACGATCGATTGGCCGGCATACGCCGTCAGGTCGAACACGCCGTGCCGCCAGGTCTGCGTGTTGGACAGCGTCCAGAACAGCGTCTCCAGTGTCGCGCCGCTGGCTGGATCGACGACCCGGAGGTACTGCGCGTCGCCGGCTGCCTGTCTCGCGAGCGCGATCGGATCGGGCGCCGCCATCTGCTCTTCGCTCGACGCGCCGTACCAGTGAACGCTCAATTCGGCGAGTGTCGCGCTAATCGGAATCGTCACGGTCTGCTGCGCCGACGAAGTGGCGTCGACGTTGCCGCCCACGTCAATGCCGAGACGCAGCGATTGCAGGCCGTCGTACACGATGCGAGAGGAGTATGCCGCCGGGTAGGGTGTCGTGGGCAAGTCCCAACCGCTGCCGGCTTCGAAGTTCCCGTCGATGAGGATGTCGCGCGTCGCCGCGCCGTAGCGCCACACACCCGCGCTGGACGCCACGATGACATGCCCGGCGCGAGTCACCGCCACGCGGGAGAGCGCCGGCCAGCCGGGAGGCGCGCCGATCGCCGTCCAGCTTTGGCCGCCGTCGATCGATCGATACAGTTGGCTGGTCGAAATCGCGTAGGCGGTGTGATCGGCGGCGTAATTCGGCGAGAAGGCCACACCGCGCAGCTCGGCATGCGGCAGGCCGACGCTCGCCGCCTGCCAGTTCACACCGCCATCGGTCGAGCGGAACACCCCGCCGTGCAGGGCAGTGCCCGATATCCAATTCGCCACTGCGAGCAGAGTCTGGCTGTCCGTATAGTTCGGCGCGACGGCGATCGCGGAGACGGTCGTGGCGCTGATCAGCCCGGAGGCCGCCGGCTGCCAGGTCGTCTCGCCGGAGGGCAATCGCCAGAAGCCCTGGCCGCCACCGGCGAAGATCGTGCCGTCCGCCGGATAGTCCGGCGTCAGCGCGACTCGCAGCGCCGGATACGACACACCCGGCGGCCACGTCCCCACCTGCGCCCAGGTATCGCCGCCGTCCGCCGAGCGCAGGACACGGCCCGTATTGCCCGTCGCGTAAACCGTGCGATCGGCGACGTATTCAGGTGAGATCGCCAGCGCCCCCACGCTGTCCGTCGAATACACCGGCGACCAGGTCGCGCCGCCGTCGGTCGTGCGATAGACGCTGCCGCCGATGCTGACACTGCTGTTCCATGCGGCGAAGAGGGTTCGGTCGCCGGCATAGTTCGGCGAGACCGAAACATCGGCGATGCTGTAGTGCGACGTTCCCCCTTGCAAGCCGATAGGTGTCCACGCCGCGCCGCCGCTGCTTGCGCCCGTGCCTGCCCCCCGCCCAGCGGGGCGCCCAGCGGGGTCGGCGCTCGCATAGATGCCGTGATCCGACGTGCCCGCCACCCACAGTGTTTCGTCCGCCGAGAGCGCGATCGAGCGTGCCGAGAGCGTCGCCAACCCTTGCGCCGGAGAGCCGGCGCTTCCTACGATGCGCTCGACGCCGCGCGCAGTGCCCACCAGAAGGACGGAGTGTCCGGGCCAGCCGGGCGAGATCGCCAGCGACAAGACTGGCACGCCGGAGTAACCCGCCATGACACTCCAGTTCAGGCCGCCGTCCGTCGATCGATACAGGCCAACGTTCGTGCCGGCGTACAGCGTCCGGTCGTCGTTGAAGTTCGGGGAAATCGCCAACGCGCTGATGAGCGTCACGCCCGGCGCGATGGTTCGGGTGATCCAGCTCGTCGCTTCGTCGGAGGAGATGTACAGCACGTCGCCGCCGGCGTACATCAGGTGGTCGTCGTCAAAGCGCGGCGAGAGGATCAGCGACGACACCGGGTACGTCAACATCCGCGTCCAGGTCGTGCCGCCGTCTAGCGTTTTGTACACGCCGTTCCCTCCGGCGACAAACGCCATCTGGGAGGTCGCGAAGCTGCCTGAATAGGCTATCGCCGACACGGAAATCACACTGTAGTCCGGCGTCCAGTTGACGCCGCCGTCACGGCTGATGAACAAACCGCCCCACCCGCCACCGGCCATGACGTGGCCGCCGGTTGCGTAGTTCGGCGCGACCGCGACGGAGGCCATCGATCCGGGCGCGCCGAAGGTGGCGCGCGGCAGCCACTGCCACGTCGCGCCGCCGTCCGTCGACTTGAACAGCCCGGCCCATGTCGCGGCGAACACGGTGCGATCCGTCGCGAAGTTGGGTGAAAAGGCGTAGCCGTGAACTGCCGAGCCATAGGGGAACGGCGCCGACTCGATGCCGCTCGACGACGCCTGCCACGTCGCGCCCCAATCGGAGGACTTGAAGATGCCCAGCCCCGACTGATCGCCCGCGCGCCCCATCCGCCATTCGCCGCTGAAGGCCACGCCGTCGCCGACGAAGTTGGGCGAGACGGCCAGCGCCTGCGCCTGGCCGCCGCGCGGGCCGGCGCTGGCCCACGAGCCAGCTTCAGCCGGATCGAACTGCGTGATCCCGAACTGATATAGCCCGCCGCCCGCGCCTGCGAAGTCCCCGACCAAAGGGAGTGGGGCAGCGCGAGCGCAGGCGTTCGTTCCCGCGTATAGAGTCAGCGAGACGTGTGGCTCGACATCCCTTTGATGCGAGGCGGAGGCTACGTCGAACACCTGGTAGGCGCTCAACCCGCTGGCGACCAACTGCCAGGCTTGCCCGCCGTCCACCGAGCGATACACCGCGCCGCCGGCGGGGCTGTACGACACACCGGCCAGCACCGAGCCGTCGCCCGCGAACCGCAGCGCCGTGATCGTCAGCGCGCCGCCATTGAACGCCGCCGGAATTCCGGTGCTCAATTTCTGCCAGGTTGCGCCGCCGTCCGTCGATCGATAGAGCGCGCCTGGCCCATCGAGCGTTTCTATCACACCGGCGTATATTGTCTGGCTCGCGGCGTAGAGCGGCGATACGGCCAGCGCGGTCGTCGTGTGGGACAGCACTTGGGTCCAAGTCTGCCCGCCGTCCGTCGAGCGCTGCACGCCGCCGTCACCCGTTCCCGCGAAGATCGTCCGATCGACGGCGTAATTCGGCGACGGGATGATCACGCCGGCAGACCCCGCTGGGCGGGGCGCAAGCAGCGTCCACGAGTCGCCGCCGTCGGTCGAGACGAAGACGCCCGACTCTGTCGCGCTCGAACCGTACACCCACACCGTGCGATCGGCGGCGAAGTCAGGCGAGATCGCCACGGCCCATCCGATCAGCCCGCTGCTGACCAGGCTCCAATTCTGCCCGCCGTCCGTCGAGCGATAGATCCCGCCGCTGCGGAAGTCGGGCGGCGCGGTCAGGCCGGTCACGGCGAACGCGGTCCGGTCGGCGGCGAAATCGGGCGAAAAGGCCACCTGCTGAACCTGATCGAGCCGGCCCGAAACGTCACGCCACGTCCCGCCGCCGTCGGTGGAGAGCTGCAGGCTGCCCGCATCCTCGTCGGGATTGTCGGTGAGCGCCCGCTCGAAGAACGCCGTGCCGGCCAGCAGCGTGTTCGGGTCGTTCGGCGCGACGGCGAGTGCGCGGATGGTCAGCCGGGCCAAACCCTTGCTGCCTGGATACCAGTGTTCGCCCCGGTCCGACGAGCGATAGATGCCGGAGCTGGTCCCGGCGAAGGCAGCGGCGTCTGATGCGGTGTTCGGCGCGAGCGCCAGCGCGAAGACCGACCCGCCGATGAAGCCGCCGAGATAGGGCTGCGCTGCGTCGTACCAGCCGGCCGGCGACCACGTCGCGCCGCCGTCGGTAGAACGATAGGCCCCCGGATCGGCCGCGCTCGCCGCCAACATGATGCGGTCCGTAGCGAACGTCGGCGAGAAGAGCAGCGTGTGTTGATCGGCGCTGCCTGACAGTGTGATCGTGCTGGCTGACCACGACTCACCGCGATCGCGCGAGATATAGATGCGGCCATCGTCTGTGCTGATCGCGGCGACGGTCTGATCGCTGGCGTAATCCGGCGAGACCGCTACCGTGCTCAGGTTGCCCGTGAGGCTCGTCGGGGTCCACGCTGTCCCGCCGTCGGTCGATTTGTACAGGCCGGCCGGATCGCCGCCCGAGGCCGTGGCATACAGCGTGCGATCGACCGCATACGCAGGCGAAAAGGCCAGGTCGGTCAAAGCGTGCGTCGAGAACCAGCCGCCCGCCTCAGTGAAGGTGATGCCGCCGTCCATCGACCGATATACTTGCGATGCACCGATCACGTACAATGTCCGATCGGCGGCGTAGCTGGGGGAGACGACGACGTAGGTGAGGTTTTGCAGTCCGCCGGAAGGCGCCATCGCCGGCGCCTGCCACGTCCCGCCCGCGTCGGTCGAGCGATAGACGGTGTAACCGGTCGTCCCAAACCCGGTCACGGCGAAGAGTGCCTGGTCGGTCGCGTAAGCGGGCGAAATCGCGAGATCGACGATGACCCAGTCGTCGGGGCTGGTCAGCTTCCACGAGAGGCCGCCGTCGTCCGTCCGGTAAATGCCCTTGCCGCGCAGGCCGGCGTATGCGGTGTGGTCGTAAGCGTAATCGGGGGAAATCGCCAGGGCGGAGACGCTGCCGCCCGTTGGGCCGTTCACCGGCGACCACGTGTCCGTCGCCGTCGCTCGCGACGGCAGCCCTTCGGCGGAGCCGGTGAGGAGCATCAGAGCCAGCAGCAGAGTGAGAGCGCGTTTCATCGCCTGTGCCTCCATGCACACTGCTCGCCCACCCTGAGTTCATTGTATCACAGTGAAGCAAGTCAACTCGTGAGCCTCGGTAGATCACATTTAGTTCCCGCTGGATTGTCAAATAGGGTAGGGATATCCCTACCGCTACCCGGTATTCTCCCCCCGCCATCAAGGGGAATCCCCCATTGATTGCTCCTTCGCATCGGAATATCCAACAGGTGCAAAACTCACATACAAACCGCACGCCCTGGACATCACCGCGATTGGCGACTCGCTGCCTGACCGGGTAGAATGCTTCATCCCCACTCAGGACAGAGCGATGCGAAAAGCC
>Ga0209751_10004826_pt1 | contig 12816 bp, 13 predicted proteins | sample RifCSP13_1_FD_184019 | JGI IMG/M metagenome (GOLD analysis project Ga0209751, IMG submission 184019) | Soil microbial communities from Rifle, Colorado - Rifle CSP2_sed 13_1 (SPAdes) (version 2) | ecosystem: Environmental > Terrestrial > Deep subsurface > Rock core/Sediment | place: Rifle... | reverse complement strand
CCCGCCTCGCGATGGCCGTTGCCGGTGGCCTTGGTGCCGCCGAACGGCAGGTGCACTTCGGCGCCGATTGTCGGCGCATTGACATAGAAAATGCCCGTGTACAGATCACGCATGGCCGCGAAGGCGCAGTTCACGTCCTGCGTGTAGATCGACGCGGACAGTCCGTACTGCACGCCGTTGGCGATCGCGACCGCCTCGTCGAACGACTGGCACGGGATGACCGACACGACCGGACCGAAGATCTCTTCCTGCGCGATGCGCATGGTCGGCGCCACGTCGGCAAAGATCGTCGGCTCGTGGAAGAAGCCGTGCGCGTGCTGACCGCCGGTGAGCCGGCGTCCGCCACAGGCGAGGGTCGCGCCGTCCTGTTGTCCGATCTCGACGTACTTCATCACAGTGCGAAGCTGTCCGTCGCTGACCACCGGGCCCATCTGGGTCGCCGGATCGAGGCCGTCGCCGACACGGAGCGCTCGGGCCCCGGCGACGAAGCGATCGAGAAACGATCGATACACCTTCTGATGAACGACGACGCGGCTGGCGGCCGTGCAGCGCTGACCCGTGGTGCCAAAGCCGCCCCACAGGCATCCATCAACGGCGAGATCGAGGTTCGCGTCATCCATGATCATGATGACGTTCTTGCCGCCCATCTCGAGATGGGTCTTCTTGAAGGACGACGCTGTCATCTGCGACACCGTGCGGCCGACCTCGGTCGAACCGGTGAACGACACGACGCGAACCTGATCGCTCACGAGCAGCGCCTCGCCGGCTTCCGCGCCCGCTCCCGTGACGAGATTGACGACGCCCGGCGGGATGCCAGCCTCCCCGAGCATCCTCACGAAGTTGACCGCCGACAGCGGCGTCAGGCTGGCCGGCTTCAGCACAACGGTGTTGCCGCAGACGAGCGCCGGCACGATCTTCCACGATGGGATCGCCATCGGGAAATTCCACGGCGTAATCAGGCCGCAGACGCCGAGCGGCTGGCGGACCGACATCGCGAACTTGTCCCGCAGCTCGGAGGGAACGGTCTGGCCGGACTGGCGGCGCCCTTCACCCGCCATGAAGAACGTCATGTCGACGGCTTCCTGCACGTCGCCGCGCGTCTCGTCGAGAATCTTGCCCATCTCGCGCGTCATGTCCCGCGCGAGCGCCTCTTTCCGATCCGCGACGAGCTGCGCGGCGCGAAAGAGCATCTCCGCCCGCCGCGGCGCCGGGACGAGCCGCCAGCTGAGATACGCCCGCGCCGCCGCGTCGATCGCCTGCTTCACATCCTCGCGCGTGGACTGTTGGAACAGCCCAATCAGGTCGCCGGTTTGCGCGGGATTGCGGTTCTCGAACAGCTGCCCTGAACCGGAAGGCCGCCATGCCCCATCAATAAGGTTGTGATAGGTCATCACGTTGGAAGATGTTGTGCTCGCGGAAGGCATGCCGTGAGAGTGCCGTACAGTGGAGTGCGGCTGCAACAGCGGCGAACACCATTTGCAGCAACAGATTGCGCGGCTTTGGCCGAGTGGCACCTTCGGGGGGCAGTCGCAGGAACGGATGGCGTACGGATGACGAAACCCGCGCAAATGGCTGCAATCCTGCGCGGCCTCGATGGCACGATTCCTGAAGTGAGCTCAGGCGTCGGGAGGCGGACCATGATGACCAACACGACGCCGATCACTGCAGCCGCGGCCACAGCCGAGCGCGTCACGCCGTCGCCGGCGACGCAGAAGGTTTTGATTGTCGACGGAAGCAGCGACATACTGGCGTTGCTCGAAACGGTTCTCGACGCCGGCCACTACGACGTCGTGTTCGTCGAATCGAGCGAGCACGCGTACTCGCACATCAAGCGTGTGCAGCCGAACCTGGTCATCCTCTGCATGCGCATCGAAGACCGCGACGGCTTCGAGGTGCTGTCGATGTTGAAGCTGGACGACGAGACCCGCCGGATTCCGGTGCTCACCCATACTGAGTTCGAGGGGCAGGAAGTGGAACACGAAGTCCCGGAACCCTCCGAAATGGAGATGTTCGCCGCTTCGAAGGCGGCGTTGCCGATGAATTGAGAAATGGTATAGTCGGCGCCCAATGACGCCCGACGACAACGACAAGCGCGACGGGGAGCGCATCCAGATCCTCGGCGAGCTGCACGGCGAGGTGATGGTCTTCCAGCCGATGGTGATCAAGGAGATCGCCCGCGGCGGCTGCCAGGTCGAAACCGGTTTCCCCCTCCAGCTCGACTCCCTTCACGAATTCCGCCTCACCCTTGGAGACCGGTCTGTCATCGTCAAAGGACGCGTCGCGCACTGCAGCATCAGCGACATGGATCAGGAGATTGTGCTCTACCGTTCGGGCATCGAATTCATCGAGCCATCGGAACGCGTCTTTGCGGTAATCAACGACTTCATCAACGCAGTCCAGGACGGCCGGCGGGCGCTCTGAAGGTCCGGCTAATTTAAAGCCGGACACTACGTACGGCAGGCCGAAAAACCTGCGCTACTTCACTTTGAGGTATTCGAGGTAGTCGCCCGACTCGATCCGCTGCGCGCCGCCGAGCGGCGCGTTGTAGAAATACACCCACGCGTTCGCGACGTGGCCGTCGTCGAACGTCACCTGCGCCTCGACCCGCGTATACAGGCTTTCGTCAGGCCGGCCGGGGCGGAACCCTTCGATCTCGTCCAGCGCGTCGAGCACGCCGGCGCTGTCGAGCATACGGTAGACCTCGCCGCGCACGCGGCTGTCGAACGCAGGGATGGCGGCAGGATAGATCCCGAGGTCGAAGAGGGCGGCCGGAATCGATCCGCGCCCTTCAGGCGTCAGCTTGGGATCGATGCGCGATCGACCGGGCCGCTCGAAGACGCTCATGAGCGTCCCGTAGAAAAAGACCAGATCGGTCACGCCGAGAAGTGTATCAGTGCGCGGGCGGTTTCTCAGCGCTTTCCCGACCTGCCCCGAAAGCGTCGAAGACGGCGCCGGGAATGGAAAACGTCAGCATGACGCTCTTGCCGGTGCCACCGAGCTCGAGCGATTGCACGAGCGTCTGCAACTCAGGCCGGCTGCCCGCCTGAAGCTTCGCGAGCGCAAGGAAGCCACGTACGACGTCGCGCAGGTTGTTGGCCGCCTCGTCGTCGCGCGTGTCGGCGCGCACGGTGCCGTGGAGGTCGTCGTCCACCCGGCTGCTGACCGAAAACCACGTGATGGCGGGAAGCTGACTTGCGATTTGCTGGGGCAACCGCCCGTCAGTACGCAGCGCGTCGAGCCGCCCGATCGCCCACGCATCGCCCTGATCGAGCGAACGCATCAGGTCCATGAGCTCGGTGTTCTTCGTCACGTTCTCGCCGCGCTTCTGCAGATCGATGGCCGCCCGCACGCCCCGTCCGCTGCCGACCGCCACGAGTCCGGGTTCAAGAAACGCCAGCGCAAGCGCATCGCCGACCTGCTGCGGAATCTCGCGGTTCTCGATCACGCGCTTTCCGTTGTAGTCCTCGATCTGCGCGCCATGCTCGCGCATCAGCGCTTCGATCTTGACGAGGTTGAAGCGTCCGCGCGCGATCACCAGGCTGGCCGTCGTGCCGTCAGCCAGCGGCTGGAGAGACGCGACGACACGATCGATGTCGGATTCGATGTTGATGCCGGTCTGGTCCTGAAACTGCGCCTGGCCCCTTCCTGGCAAGGGCACCGCGCGGCGGATTCTCTGACGGACCTCAGATGTCATGATTTCCCGAACGTCCGCGTAGGCGACGATGGCGGCGTCCCGGGGCACGAATTGGAGCTCGTCGGGGCCGCGATCGACCAGAAAGCCGCCCGGCACGCCTACGTAATAGGCGAGCAGCCCCGTCCCGATTCCGATGGTCAGGATGAGGAGCGAAGCAATCACGAAATTGCGCGTTCTGGTCGTCATCGGAAAAGGTCTCCTCAAGCTTATACGAGGAAGAGGGCGCTATTGTTCGAGCACGTATTCCCGGCGTTCGACGGTCCGCACGGCGAGCCACAGTCCCATCCCGACAATGACGGCCAAGCCGATCAGGCTTGTCGACACCGGCGGGATCTCTCGGAAAATCTGCAGCAGCGCGGAGGCCGGACTGTCCTGCGGCATCTCGTGCCTGACGAGCGCCTGAAGATAGTAAGCAACGGTCACGCGTTTCAGGTACCCCGGAGCGATCAGGACAGCCGGCTCCCAGCCGAACGCGAAGAGCAAGCCAACCACCAGCGGACGCTTGAGACGGGCGCCGACGAACGCGAAGACCGCGCCGTAGGCCGCCAGACCGAGGGCCAGCATCCCCAAATCGGTCAGCAACGTCGGAAACATCTGGGCAATCGTGGCGCCGCGGCCGAGCGGCACGGCCAGAAAGAACACGACAACGACTGATGGCAGCAGAATCAGGACCGTGCAGACCAGGTACGCGAGGTACTTGCCGATGATCACCGAGCTGCGCTGAATCGGACGCGTGAAGAGATACGTCAGGGTCTTGTCATCGACTTCGTCCGCAATGAGCGACGTGCCATAGAACACCCCGAGCACCGGAACGAGGAACCTGACGTAAATCAGCCAGATCATCATGCCGTACACCATCGTCCCAGCCGGCCGCAGGCGGTCGAATGTAAAGAGGAGTCCGGAGATCTCCGCCAGACGGAGTGCCGCCGCCAGCACGATGGGGCCGCCGACCACGAGACCGAGAAACACGGACCGGCGCGACCACAGCATCTGCCCCAGCGACAGATCGAAGATACGCGCGGCTGACGTCCACAACGCCGGTCGAGATCGCGCCGGCTCGATCATCACTTCACCAGATACCCGAATACGGCCTGGAGGTTGTCGTCCGGCGAGGTGACCTCGTGAATGGCGCCGAACTCACCGGAGGCTGCGAGCGCCGTCAGGCGCGCGTAGAACATGTCTGGCCGGCCCGTCTCGACGACCACCGCGTCATCCTCAAACTTGAGGCTGAGCACATCGTCGTACGCGAGAAACTCGCGCGCGAGCGCATGTGTCTGATCCGCCCTGACGTGGACGGTATGCGGGTGTTCATCGATCAGATCGCGAATCTGGTGCACGTCGCCTTCCGCCAGAATGCGGCCTTGATTGATCAGCAGGATGTTCGCCGTCATCGCTTCGATTTCGTGCAGGATGTGGCTCGAGACGAGAATGCTCTTCCCTTGACGGCCCCAGCCCCTGATCATGCGGATCGTCTTGCGGCGCACGATGGGATCCATTCCGGAGAGCGGCTCGTCGAGTACGATCAGCTCCGGATCGTGCACGAACGCCTGGGCCATCTTCACGCGCTGGCGCATGCCTTTGCTATAGGCGCCGATCTTCTTGTTCGCTGCGTCGGTCAGTTCGACGAGCTCCAGCGCGCGCCCCGCCAGCCGGCCCGCCTCGGCGTCGTCAACGCCGTTGAGGCGCACGAGCGCGGTCACCCATTCCAGGCCGGTCATACGTTCATAGAACGCATCCTGCTCCGGACAGAACCCGATGCGGGCGTAGAGCGCGGGATTGCCCCAGATCGGCTCACCGAACACGGTGATCGTGCCCTGGCTGGGTTTGAGCTGCCCGGTCATGATCTTCATGAACGTGGACTTGCCCGCGCCATTCGGCCCCAGAAGGCCGGTGATGCCTGACGGCACCGAGAGCGTCACGTCGTTGAGGCCGATCACCTGGCCGTACCACTTCGACAGGTGCTCCGCGACGACGATGGCCATTACGCGATCACCTCGACGCCGCGCACACGCTTTTTGAGAATCAGCCCGGAAGTCACGACGAGCGCAACCACCATGAGCAGCGACACGGGCCAGGGCGTGGAATAGCGCAGCGGCACGCGAAACATCGCGTCCCCGATCTGCGCGAGATTGTTGCCGAACGACACCCACGACAGGCGGGATTCACCAGTAACCGCTCTCAGGACGACAAACAGCGCATCACTGAAGAAGATCAGCCCGGCATACAGGATGCCGACGAACCGGCTGTTGTTCGAGAGCGAAGACAGCGCGAGCATCGCCGTCGACACCATCGTGGCCTCGACGAACGACAACAATGTGATCGCCGGAACGAGATGCAGATTGCTCTTGAGGAACGTGAGGCTGCCGGCGAATGACACCTGAACCAGGAGCAGCACCATGGCAGGCAGCCACGTGACCATCAGCAGGAACGTCATCAGGATGGCCATCTTGCCCAATACGTACTCGCCCCGCGTGAGCGGCTTCGACAGATAAATCTGCAGCGCATTGGCCCGCCGATCGTTGGCGATGAGCCCGGCGCCCACATACACGGAGACGAAGAACACGAAGGGATCCTGCTGGTTCAGGAACTGCCTGAACGTCTCGGCGGTCGGCGCAATGAAGGCCATCTGCGGAAAATTGGCCGCGGCGTATATCTGCACCGTGCGAACGACAAACGGCAGCCAGGACAGCAGGAGCAACGCGAGGAAGGCGCGCTTCCCGAAGAAGGTGCGCAGGCCGGCCGTCGTGATGACGGCCCACGCGCGACCCCGCGGCGTCCGCGTGCCTGTGTACCGGCGATACCCCTGATCATGAATAGGCATGGATCACATCGTCATTCCTCTCCCACGGCCTGAGCGAAGACGTCTTCGAGCGTCGGAACGCTCGGACGGAGATGCCGCACCTGGGCGCCTGCCGACGCCGCGATCGCAAACACCTCGCGAGCGCCGCCGTCGCCCGGCACGAACACGCGCATGACGTCCTCGTCCGTCGCGTGGCACTCCAGACCAGCGGCGGTGAGACGAGCGAGAACCGGCTCGAGACCGCCAGCCGGCGGCTTCACACGCAGCTCGAAGACCCGTCCGCGCGGCTGCTTGAGGGCCGCGATCGGCCCGGCCGCGGCCACCTTCCCTTTGTCGATGACCACCACATGGTCGCAGGCGTATTCGACGTCTGGCAGAAGATGCGACGACAGAATAATGTTCACGCCTTTGTCGTGGCCGAGATCGTGGACGAGTTCGAGCATCTCGTCGCGCCCCCTGGGGTCCATCCCGTTGGTGGGTTCGTCCAGGAAGAGCAGATCCGGATCGTGAACGAGCGCCTGCGCCAGCTTGATCCGCTGCTTCATGCCGGCCGAGTACGTCTCGACGTTCCGGTAGCGCGCTTCGCCGAGCCCGACATAGAACAGCACTTCGTGAGCGCGCTGCACGGCATCGACGCGCGGCAGTCCTCCGAGCTCGCCGCAATATGCCACGAACGAGACCGCATTCATTCCGGGAATGTGCGCATCGCTTTCCGGTACGTACCCGACGCGCGCCCGGATGTCGAGCGGCGCGCGCGCAACATCGAGGCCGAGGACCTGCATGCGCCCGCGCTCGGGCACGACAAAGCCCAGGAGCGTCTTGATGAGAGTGCTCTTCCCGGCGCCGTTCGGTCCAAGTAAGCCGACGGCCCCCGCCGGAAACGAGGCAGTGACGTTGCTCAGCGCGGCGTGCTTCGCGTAGACGACGGTGACCCCTTCGAGCGTGACGACGGGCGCGGCGGTATCAGCCATTCAGATGGTTATACGATGCGCGGATCCGAAAAGGTCCGCCGGCGGTTGTGGCGCGGGACTTCAGTCCTGCCTTTCTCCCCGAAGGCCGAGGGCGTCGGCTTGTTCGCGCATGAACGCGATGACGTTGGAGATGTGTCCCTCGAGCGGCAGTCCCAGAAGCTCGGCGCCGGCGCGCAGATCGTCGCGCTTGACCCCGCGCGCGAACGCCTTGTCCTTCATCCGCTTGATGACCGAGCGCGCTTCGAGATCGAGCACGCTCTTGCTCGGTCGCACGAGCGCGGCGGCGGTGACGAATCCAGCCATCTCGTCGCAGGCGAACAACGTCTTTTCGAGCAGGTTTTCGCGCGGCACGCCGCTGTAATCGGCGTGAGAGAGGATGGCCCGCCGGAACCATTCGGGATAGCCCTGCGCTTCGAGAATCTCGCACCCGCGGAACGGATGATTTTCAGGGTTCGGCCACCGCTCGTAGTCGAAGTCGTGGAGCAGGGCGACGATGCCCCATTCGACGTCGGGCTCGCCGAATTTCCTGGCGTAGCCGCGGACGGCGGCTTCGACCGCGAGCGCATGCTTCAGCAGGCTTTCGCTTTTCGTGTACTCGGTCAGCAACCGCCAGGCTGCATCGCGGCTGAGTACGGCTTCCACGTCGTAAGCTTACTCCCAGTGAACTTCGCGCGGCGTCCACCCGGTTGCACGGCGGGCGATGGCCTTGTCGATGATGCTGATCGTCGCGTCCGCGACGCCATATCGGCCGAGGTCGGCACACTCGGCCCACATCGCTTCCTCGGCGTCCGATGCGCATTGCAGCGTACCGCTCACCGGCCTGCAGACGAAGTCGACGAGGACGTAGTGAAATTTGACTCGCCCGTCCGGATCGTACCGAATGCGGTCCAGCACGTCGACGATGGGTCCAACCTCGATGTCGAGGCATGTCTCCTCGCGAACCTCTCTGCGAATCGCTTCTTCGAGCGTCTCGCCGACGTCAACCACCCCGCCGGGCACGCTCCACTCGCCCTTGAGCGGCTCGTGTGCGCGCTTCACCAGCAGCACGCGGTCGCCATCGAGAACAATCGCACCCACGCCGACGATCGGCCGTTCGGGGTAGGTTCTCAAATCCTCAGATCCTTCCATCCTCAGATTCCCATCGCCTTGACCTCGGTGATGCGGACGAATGCCTGGCGCTTCTTGATGTTGAACCAGAGGTAATCGGTGAAAACCCGCACTTGGTGACTTGATGGCTTGGTGATTTGCGATTTACAGCACCAGGGATGCGTCAGCGTTCAGGTCAGAAGGCGCGGTGATCCCGGCGCGAAACTTGCGCAGGCCCGCGGCGGCGATCATCGCGGCGTTGTCGGTCGACAACGCCGGGCTGGGCAGAAAGGTTGGTATTTCCCGCAAGCGGCCATGTTCCTGCAGCTCGGCACGCAGGCGGCTGTTGGCGGAGACGCCGCCTGCGATACCGATGCTTTTCGCCTGGTACCGCCGCGCCGCATCGAACAATCGATCGATCAGCGCCGTCACGACGACGCGTTGAAAGCTCGCGCAGATGTCCGCAATTTCGCCTTCCGCGAAAGCGGGATGCGCATCGGTTGTTTCCCGCATGCGGACATATCGCAGTACCGCCGTCTTCAGGCCGCTGAAGCTGAAATCGAGATCGCCCTTCAACGTGGGAGCGTTCCGGTCGGCATGGGTCAGGCGCGTCGTCGGCAGTGCCACAGCACGATCGTTTCCGGTGCCCGCAAGCCGATCGATCGCCGGGCCCCCTGGATATCCCAGGCCCAGCAGCTTCGCCACCTTGTCATAGGCTTCACCGGCCGCATCGTCTCTTGTACGGCTGAGAAGCTCGTAATGACCGGCCTGCGGTACGAGATATAAGCTCGTGTGGCCGCCCGACACGACAAGCACCACGGCTGGAAGCGGGAGCTCGCCGTTTTGCAGAATAAGCGACTCGATGTGTCCGGCCAGATGATGAACCGCGACGAGCGGCAGGCCGGCGGCTGCAGCGGACGCCTTTGCGAACGCGACACCGACCAGCAGCGATCCCACCAGTCCGGGCCCCTGGGTGACGGCAACCGCGCCCAGATCGCTCCAGGTGATGCCGGCGTCCTCGAGCGCGCGTTCCACGACCCCGCAGATATCGCGAATGTGCTGGCGCGACGCGAGCTCCGGCACCACGCCGCCCCATTCCCGATGAATGGGAATCTGGGACGCGATCACGTTCGAGCGGATGGCCCAGGGACGGTTGACGTCACCGGTTTCTTCAACGACGGCCGCCGAGGTTTCGTCGCAGGAGGTTTCGATACCGAGAATCAGCATGAGGAGTGTGCCGCTGCTTTGAGATCGAACGCCGCGCGCAGTGATTCCGTGTACGGCGCACGAAAAATCCCGCGCTCGGTGATGATGCCGCTGATGAAGTGGTGCGGCGTGACATCGAACGCCGGATTCCAGATCAATGCGCCGGTGGCCGCGATTTGAGTGCCCGCCACATGCGTCACTTCCCTGGCATTGCGCTCTTCGATCGGGATGCGCGAGCCATCGGGCGTGTTCAGATCGATCGTGGAGAGCGGCGCCGCGACGTAGAACGGAATGTTGTGCTCGCGCGCCAGCACGGCGACGCTGTAGGTGCCAATCTTGTTCGCGGTATCGCCGTTGGCCGCAATGCGATCGGCGCCAACGACGACGAAGTTGACGCCGCCCTGCCGCATCAACGAGCCCGCCATATTGTCGGTGATGACGGTGGTCTCGATGCCGTCCCGGACGAGCTCCCACGCCGTGAGCCGCGCACCCTGGAGAAACGGCCGCGTCTCGTCGGCGAACACCGTCACATGCTTGCCGGCTTCGACCGCACCGCGAATGACGCCGAGCGCGGTGCCGTAGCCGGCCGTCGCCAGCGCGCCCGCATTGCAGTGCGTCAGGATTTTCGCGTCGGCGGGGACCACCTGCGCGCCGAACGCGCCCATCGCGCGGCAGCTCGCTACGTCTTCGTCGTGAATCGTCTGCGCTTCGCGGTCGAGACGGTCCTGGATCTGCTCCACCGATGCGCCGGCCTCGGCCGCAGCCGCGAACACCCGCTTCATCCGCTCGATGGCCCAGAACAGATTGACCGCGGTGGGCCTCGTGCCCGCCATCAGCCCGCACGTCTTGTAGAACTCGGCCGCGAACTTCTGCGTGCCGGTCGCCGTGCTCTTCCGCATGCCGAGCGCGATCCCGAAGGCGGCGGCGACGCCAATGGCCGGGGCGCCGCGAATGACCATGGTCTTGATCGCCTTGGCGACCTCGGCGGCCGTCCGACAACGCACATAGATCTCCTCCGCCGGCAGCTTGCGCTGGTCGACCATGACGACCGCGTCGTCTTCCTTCGCAATCGTTGGAAGCATGGGTAGATCCTACCGTTCACACCGCGCGAGCGCGGTGCTGTAAGTACGACCCCCGTTCAAACCGTGCGTGCGGATTTCCCGCACACGGCTTACCAAGGGGCATTCAAGGTGAGGCATTACGCCGCCGCCGGGTACCGAATCGTGCCGCGCAGGCGGTGGAGACCGAGGGCCTGAAAGAAGTCACCGGTCCATTGGTCGGCCTGACCAGCGCGAAGCTGGCGGCCGTGGCGCTTGACAAGCAAGCGCTGCAGGCGCCAGTTTACGTAGTCATCGACGTCCCCAAACTTGATGGCAGCATTCCCGGTGCGAAAGTACGCGCCCCAGCCCCGGAGCACCGGGTTAAGCTGCGCGAGGATGTCGCGCAGGTCCCGATGACATACGGAGCGGGAGGTGAACGCCTTCACACGCTGTCGTATCCGTTGCATCGCCCGCTGAGACGGCCATCGCTGGAGGTAGTACACCCGGTGGTGTCGTCGCTCCCAGATGGGTCCGCTCATACGCTTGCGCAGGTGACAACCAAGAAAGTCGAAGCCCGCCGCGCCTCGCGAGAGGTCGACGCGTCTCGTCTTCTCCGGGTGTAGTTCCAAGCCAAGCCGCGCGAACACCTCTCGGACGCGCTGCTCGGCCTGCTCGCACGCCGCTTCCGTGTCGCACATGACCACGAAGTCGTCCGCGTAGCGCACCAGCACGCCGAGATGCGCGTACCGGCGCGTCCACACGGTGTCGAGCACGTGCAGGTAAATGTTCGACAGCAGCGGCGAAATGACGCCACCTTGCGGTGTCCCCGCCACGGTGGCGCGGACGCGGCCCTCTTCCATCACGCCTGCCTGGAGCCACTGCCGTATCAGTTTGAGCACCCGTCGGTCCGAGACACGCTGTTCGACCAGCACCCTGAGTTTGGCCTGGTCGATGCTCCCGAAGTAGTCGCAAATGTCGGCATCGAGGACGTGATTGCCGCCCCGCGCGCCACGTATGCGTAAGGTCTCCAACGCCTGCGTGGCATTCCGCTTCGGCCGGAAGCCGTACGAGCCCGGATGAAAGTCCGCCTCGAAAATCGGCTCCAGCACGAGCGTCGCCGCCATTTGCGCCACCCGGTCTCGGACCGTCGGAATCCCCAACGGCCGTTGTCGTCCGTCTGCCTTCGGAATGTATCGACGCCTCACCGCTGAAGGTCGATACGTGCCCGCTCGCAAGCGCGCGCCGAGGGCTTCGAGAAATGCCTCGACACCCAATGGCTCGACAGCGGCCAGCGTCATCGCATCGACGCCCGCCGCGCCGCGGTTCTGCTTGACCCGTTTCCATGCTTCCCACAGGACGTCACGCCTGTAGATGCGGTCCATCAGTGCATGGAATCGTCGGCCCGGTTGCTGCTTGGCCGCACGCCAGAGTCGGCGTTGCAATTGGCGCACTTTGTCGAGGGACTTGCGTCCTTCGGGGTGGTTGGAACCGGTCGAGCCGGTCATGCCCTCGCGCGTGCTTGCTCTGCCGACATTGCCCCCGCAGGGACCCTTCGCTCCACCCGCGTTGTTCGTCACGGGCCTCCTCACTACTACGGTCCCCTCGGATTCCCGCTGCGCCGCACTCGCTTTCGCCGTTGGCTTATGCGAGCCGCGCGTCCGCGACGACGGCCGCGCAGACGGGCCTCTCGTGTTTCGTTCCGCTCCGTGTCCGCGTGCTGCGCCCCCTACCCCGCCGAGACCCTCCGCGCGTGCACCTCCGGACCAGGGCGCGATGGGTATAGCCTTCGCCGCGCCATGACCGGCTCGGCTCTCGGGTTGTAAATCTGTCGAGGCTGCAGGCTTCACATCATGTTGCGGCCCGCGGACTGGCTCCCTCCGTAGAGGCGCTTGACACCCCGCTTGAGCCGCGCAACTCTCATCACGCGCTTGGGGTCTGCTACTCGGCGCTCCGGCGCTTACCGAGGCGGGACTTGCACCCGCTGGAGAAGAACGACGGGATGCGAGCGCTCGCGCGCCC
>Ga0209751_10004823_pt1 | contig 12818 bp, 11 predicted proteins | sample RifCSP13_1_FD_184019 | JGI IMG/M metagenome (GOLD analysis project Ga0209751, IMG submission 184019) | Soil microbial communities from Rifle, Colorado - Rifle CSP2_sed 13_1 (SPAdes) (version 2) | ecosystem: Environmental > Terrestrial > Deep subsurface > Rock core/Sediment | place: Rifle... | reverse complement strand
CCGAAGCAAGCAGGTTTTACCAAGTGTTATTGCACTGAATTTGGGCAAGGCAAGTGTCCAATGCTTAGAGAAGAAAACTTTTTGGAGGCAAGGGGGCTGAGATTGCCTTATATGTAGAGGCAATACGATAAGTTGAAGTCAGCTTCCTTGGTCAATCAATTGTTGGGTTTTCGAACCAAATCACCCCTAATCCTTGTTTTTCTTCTGTAGTCAGAATGTCCAAATCGCCGTCCTGATCTACATCATAGAGAATTGGCTGGTCAAACTTGCCACCTTGAATGCTATAGATTGTTTGCCAAGTCCAATCATTCAGAAAAGGGGAAACATCATATTTCATCCAGCCGAGTCCCACGTTCCCGCCCACGAAAGTCACAACTACATCTAAGGATCCATCAAGGTCAATATCACCTACGGCTACCCCTTTCTGACTCCCCAATTCTGCGTTGTCCTCTATAACAATCGGGAAAAGCTGGGTTGTAGCTTGTTCAAGTATGGCAATGTAGTTCTCTGTGAGCAGAGAAAAAAAGTATTCAATCTGACCGTCACGGTTTAAATCCCCCAAGCTCATAAATCCGGGCCTGCTCCCTTCTAAGCCTCCGAAAAAGTGGGACTTCCATTCCTCTGCCCAAGCGGTACCTGGATTTTCCAGCCAGCGAGCCCCCATGTGCTCCTCGTCGGAATTTCGATCGGTTAATAGAATATCTAGGTCGCCATCTCTATCAACATCGTGAGCAATAATGGACATAGGCCACCCTGCATGATCCATTGTATGGTAGACCCAATTCTCCAGATTGCGTTTATCTCCCAAAGGTGCTTCAAGCCAGCCAACTTCGCCGACCGCATTGCGGTTGTTGTAATAGTCGTCTTTTGCCCCTATAACTATATCAATCATGCCGTCCTGGTTTACGTCCAAAGGAATTGCATACATCCAGGCCTTACCGTGAGTAGCAGGAAAAAGTTCTGTTTGCCATTCGTTCTGATCAAGAATCAAAGCCGGATTGCTAGGGGCCCAGTGGACGTACATTCCCAGCGTGTCCCCTTCGTGAGCTGAAACTACATCAACCGCTCCGTCGTCGTCGACATCCATCCCAAATGCGTCCTCGCCTCTCGGCACATGACCAACGATAACAAATGGCCATTCCTCGTCGATGTTCTCGGTTCCTGGATGTAGAAACAGGTATACATCTCCGCCTGATTCGAATGAAGTGGTGACATCCAGTAGCCCATCGCCATTAAAGTCAAAGATTCGGTCACCATCAGGCCCCCCCGATCGATGGGCTATATATCGCAGCTTCCATGGTGCCACTGATAGGAGGTCGTGATTTTCGATTGCACGGCTAGCAAGGATACAACGCGATGCAAACAAAGCAATTATCAAAAACGAGATGCCCAATTTCTCTTTTGAATAGTCACGCATAGATTCCGCGGATTATAGCTTTACCAAAACAGCTATTGACATTTCTATTTCAACGTGTCAGAATTCATTTTCTGAATGCTGGATTATGCCAATAAAAGATCGTGAATATCGCCTTTTGGAGGCCATTTCCAAAGACGAGGAAGTAACCCAGGCAACTTTGGCTGCTAAGTTGGGCATGGCAGTCGGCAGTGTGAATTGGTATGTCAGGCGACTCATCGGCCGCGGATATCTCAAGGCTACCCGGATGGATCGTACTCGCTTCCGGTACAACTTGACACCAGAGGGAATGGCAGCATTTACCCGCAATGCAACTCAATATATGCGCGATTCTTTAAAGATTTATCGGGATTTTCGCAATCAAGCGCAACAGGCTGTCACTATCATGAGGGGCATGGGGATTAACGCTGTGTATCTGCAAGGCCAAGATGACGTGATGGATATCCTGCGACTTACTTGTATCGAAGCCGATATATATGTGGAAGAAAAGCCAGGTAAATGGATGGTCAGACGCAACGGCCGTGGTTACGAAGTAAAGGAAAATATCCCCTAAATGAAGGAACAAAGACGCTGGGACCTCTATAACCAGTTCGCCTTGTGGGGAGATCTGGATCGTTTTACCAAGCTGCTGGCCCGTTACGAGCTATTTAAACTCATCGCCGACAAACCCGGTGATGTCGTAGAGGGTGGCGTGTTAAAGGGCACTGGGTTGATTTTCTGGGCCAAGCTAATAGAAATTTTTAATCCACAATCCCGGCGAAAGGTAGTGGGCTTTGATACATTCGAAGGCTATCCGGAAGACGCGGCTCAAGACTACGACCGGAATATAGCCAAGGATTTCAAAGAAATCCAAATCAAGAACCGCAAGGACGTCTCGATAGACATTATTAGAGAAATCGCCAGCCAGCAGGGGTTAGCGCACCGTATCGAATTGGTGGGAGGTAAGGCCGAGGAAAGCATACCGAAATACATCGAACAGAATCCGGGCTTCAGAGCAGCTTTGATTAACTTGGATTTCGTCTTATACGAGCCGACAAAGGCTGCCCTGGAGCATCTGTATCCTAAGGTGGTCGCCGGTGGTCTAGTGGCGTTGGACGAATATGCTGTGGCTGGGGCTGGGGAGACGGACGCAGTAGATGAATTCCTGGCCGGAAAACCTGTGAAGATGCTTTCCTTCCCGTGGGCGAAAAGCCCCACAGCATACTTTATGAAAGAATTGAACTCATGAAACAATCAGCAATCGCGATCGACGACCGCAAGATTGGGCCGGGGTATCCGGCGTTGATCATCGGTGAGGTTGCTCAAGCGCATGATGGCAGCTTGGGAATGGCCCATGCGTTCATCGACGCCATTGCTTCTGCGGGCGCGGACGCGGTTAAATTCCAGACGCATATTGCCGAAGCAGAAAGCACACCAGAAGAAAAATTCCGCGTTCCGTTTAGCCGTCAAGATGCCACGCGTTTCGATTACTGGAAGCGAATGGAGTTTACCGAAACGCAGTGGCGTGGCCTCGCCCAGCACGCCACCGAGCGCAAGTTGCTCTTTTTTAGTTCACCGTTTTCGATCGATGCAGTTGAGCTGTTGGAGCGCGTTGGAGTGCCGGCATGGAAAGTTGCGTCGGGGGAAGTGTCAAATACTCCGATGCTGGAAAAGATTGCGACCACGCGGAAACCCGTGCTGTTGTCGGCAGGCATGAGCCCATGGGAGGAGGTGGACAAAACGGTAACCTTCTTTCGAGCAAAATCCCCGTTGGCAGTTTTCCATTGCATAACAGCTTATCCATGCCCTCCCGAAGAAATCGGCTTAAATCTCATAGCTGAGATGAGGGCACGATATAGAGTACCAATTGGACTTTCGGATCATTCGGGGAAGATCTATGCCAGTCTTGCGGCTGCCACTTTAGGTGCCAACATGATTGAAGTCCACGTAACCATGAGTCGCGACATGTTCGGCCCGGATGTCCCAGTTTCTCTGACACCGACGGAGTTGAGCCAGTTAGTCGAAGGAGTCCGTTTCATCGAAACTGCCCTCAGCGCGCCAGTGAATAAAGATAAGTCCGCCGCTGAAAAAGTGGAATTGCGGCAATACTTTTTCCACAGCGTGGTCGCCAAGAGAGATCTGCCGGCTGGGACTGTCTTGGCGAGGGAGCATTTGACGACAAAAAAACCAGGAACAGGAATCGCGGCAGAACGATTGTCGGAAGTGATCGGGCGCAGACTGGCGCGTAATCTTAGGCGTGACCAATTAGTGGCCGAAGAGGATTTGGACTAGTAAAAATGCGAAAAGTCGGTTTGGTGGTAACGGCACGCCCCAGCTACGCGCGTATCAAAACCGCACTGCGGGCCATCAAGGAGCACAGCGACCTTGAATTGCAATTGATCGTGGCAGCTTCTGCTCTGCTTGATCGATATGGAAATATCGTAGACTTTATAGAGCAGGACGGATTTGAGGTAGCGGCGCGTGTTTTTATTATCTTGGAGGGAGAGAATCTAATCACCACAGCCAAATCCACTGGGCTCGGCATTATGGAATTGGCCACGATCTTCGACAATTTACGACCCGATATTGTGGTTACGGTTGCAGACCGCTATGAGACCTTGGCAACTGCTGTGGCAGCGTCCTTTATGAACATCCCCCTTGCCCATGTGCAGGGCGGTGAGGTGACCGGCTCTATCGATGAGAAAGTGCGTCATGCAGTAAGCAAGCTGTCGAACCTGCATTTTGCTGCCACGAAAGGCGCAGCTGAACGACTGATTCGCATGGGAGAGGACCCGAGGACTATTTTTGTCACAGGTTGTCCCTCAATCGATTTGGCTGCTGAAGTGCTGAAAAAACCCCAATTGAATTTCAATCCGTTTCATAAATATGGCGGGGTGGGAACCATCAGTGATCTATCGGGCGGTTATGTTGTCGTTATGCAACACCCGGTTACAACCCAGATCGCCGAATCGCGCGCCCAGATCACTGAAACCCTAAACGCTGTTGAGGCTTTAGACCTGCCAGCTCTGTGGTTCTGGCCTAATGTAGATGCCGGTTCCGACGGGATTTCGCGTGGAATTCGCATCTTCCGGGAACAGGGACGCGGGGCCAAGTTCCACTATTTCAAGAACATGGAACCGGAGGATTTCCTGCGCCTGATTTATAACAGCAAAGCAATTGTAGGCAATTCAAGTGTGGGGATCCGAGAATGTTCCTTCCTTGGTGTGCCCGCAGTGAATATTGGAGATCGACAAGCGGGACGCGAGCGCGGGAAAAATGTTAAGGATGTCCCCTATGACATGGCGAAAATCAAAGAGGCTGTTGGGCAACACTTAGCAAACGGACGCTATAATTCTGAGCCAATCTATGGGGACGGCAAGAGCGGGGAGCGTATCGCCGATTTGTTGGCAAAAACTGAACTTAGTATTGCGAAACAGATCGCTTATTAATCATGACGACTTCTGAAATCCTAATCGACCGCATGAAACGAATACAGGCTTTGGCTTATAACTATTCCGACCAACCCATGGAGTCGGTTTATCTGTGTAATTTGTGCGGGGGAAACTATCTTGTGCACCTGTGTGACCAAGATCGGTATGGATTCAAGGCAAATGCATATGCCTGCAGCCGATGCGGACTGGTTTTCCTGAACCCGCGATTAACTAGCACGGCGTATGCCGATTTTTATGCGCGCATCTATCGACCATTGGTCACCGCCTACCACGGGAGACTCATTGACTCCAAAACAATTCAGGATGAACAACGCGAGTATGCAATCGAGCGTGCGGAGTTCGCAGCACCGTTCTTGGGTCAGCGCCGCGGCGAGCGGCTGCTAGATATCGGAGGGTCGACTGGCGTTGTGGCGCACCATTTTTCCGAACGCTTTGGCTATGCAGGCATTGTTCTGGACCCTTCGACTGAAGAACTCCACGAAGCGAAAAAACGGGGAATGTCCACAATTCAGGGGCTTTTTGAAAAGGCCGATTTTGGAAATGAGAAATTCGACTTGGTGCTCCTCTGCCAGACAGTTGATCATTTATCGGACATTTCCGTAACCCTCTCCAAAGTACGGGACCTTTTGACAGAAAACGGGCTCCTTTTTGTCGACATCGTCGATCTTCGTGCTGCTTACTTGCGCCAATGGAGCATCCAAGAGGCAATCAAAATCGATCATCCTTATTACTTGACGCAAGAGACCATGGAAGCCTTTCTGGACCAGAAGGGTTTCACAGTTTTGCGCAAAGAGTATGCTGAAGACCGTCTTCATATTAGTTATTTATGTGATCTAGCTGAACCTAATCCCGACTATATGCCCTCAATTGAAAGTGTCACGCAGTTGTTGCGAGAGATCAGTACTGTGCAAAATGCACCGCGGGGGACTCTCCTATGAAGGTGTTAGGAATCATTCCGGCGCGCGGTGGCTCGAAAGGCATCCCAAACAAAAATTTGCGTGAATTGGCTGGCAAGCCTCTGCTGGCATATACACTGGAAGCCGCCAAAGACTCAGGGGTGTTCGATCGCCTTGTACTTAGTACCGAATCAGAGGCAATTGCCGAGCTTGGTCGCCACTTGGGATTGGAGGTGCCTTTCATGCGGCCGGCTGAGTTGGCTGCGGATGACAGTCCGATGCTGGCTGTGATTCAGCATGCTGTAACCGAACTGGAACAGCGAGGCTGGCGGCCGGACATTATTGTGCTTCTTCAGCCGACCTCGCCGTTTCGGCGGGCGGAACGCATCCGAGAAGCTGTGCGGTTCTTGAACAATGGCGATTCCGATTCAGTGGTGAGCGTCGTAGAAATTCCGGATTTATTTTCCCCTCAAAAAGCTATGCAAATAAAAAATGGCGCCTTGCAATTTTGGTCCTCTCAGGGAAGGGAAATTACTAACCGCCAACAGGTGCAGCCAGCTTATGCTCGAGAAGGAACGGTGTATGCCTGCCGACGGGATGTTCTGATGGACAAGGGTGACATCTATGGCGACAAATGCCTGCCGCTTGTAGTTACTCGCGAAGAGGCCCTGAGCCTTGATAATATGGATGATTGGGTGAGGGCAGAAGCAATCTTGAAAGCAAGAGAACGACAGTAGATGCAACAATGAAACCTATTGATTTTAAATCTCCAACCCGATTGCTTCTTGCTTTCCTTTTCCAGCACAAACGGAACTTGGTGTACTTGGTTATCTTGTGGCTGGGGGCTGCCGGCCTTGCCGCTGCGCAGCCACTAGTTATGGCTCCCATCGTGCAGGTCGCACTTGGGCAAACGGAGGCAGTTTCTGGAGCAACGGAACAGCCTGTATCAATTTCCAATTTGGATCTTAATAATGTAGACCAATTAGTTAGTGGAATATTGGGACTTGAAGGCCTACGGCCTTGGGATGTAGTGCTAATTCTTTCGGGACTTTTCCTTGCTCTTGTTGTTTTTGCAACTTTGTTGGAAACTATTGCATTTTATTTTTTGACACGCACACGCGTAAGCGTACTTAGAAATCTGCAGGAGTATGTGTTTAAACACCTGCTGTCCCTTTCGCTTGACTTTTTTAACCAGCAAAGGACAGGTAGTCTTGTATCGCGATTGGAACAAGATGCAACTGCCAGCGTGAATAGCCTGATGGGTATCTTGAAATCAGCGACGATCGCGCCTGTGATGGCGCTGATATACGGCATTATGCTAGTCCGCACTAATTTGCAGTTGATGTTGCTTGTTTCTCTCATCGGCGGCGCCCAATGGTTCTCTGCACGTCTTTTGCGCAATCAAATTAGGAAATATGTGACAGCGGAATTTGATTTGATTGCATCAGTTCACGGATATCTAACAGAGATCTTTCAGAATATTCGCGTTGTCAAATCATTTGTTGCTGAAAGATTCGAAAATATTCGCCTGAGTAGAAAATTTTCTGGCATGATCCCCGTGCATGTAAGGCGAGCCGTTTCCAAACACGGGCAGGAACCATTGGTTGCAATAATAAACGCAGTAGGCAATGTTTCGATATTGCTGTTGTCGGCGCGCGAGCTTCTGGATGGCAATTTGACAGTGGTGGGATTCTTCCTTTTCCTTTACGTGGGCAGGGCAATGATTCAACCAATAAGCCAGATGGCACAGATTTATGCCGATTATCAGGAAATGTCAGCGGCCGCAGAGCGCGTTTATGGGATTCTTCAAGTGCGACCGACCATTGTGGATGGTGGATTGCAATTAAACAACTTTACTCGTACTATCCAGTTCAAAGATGTTTCTTTTTCATATGGCGGCGAACCGGTCCTTAGCCATATAAATATTGAAATTGGTCGCGGACAAACCATTGCCTTAGTAGGACCGAGTGGAGCCGGGAAATCGACGTTTACTGATCTGCTTTTGCGTTTCTATGACCCAAGTGAGGGTTCAATCACAATCGATGGGCACGACCTGCGTAATCTACAGATCGCTAATTATCGTAGTTTGTTTGGCGTTGTTGCGCAGGAGAACTTACTATTCAATGAAACAATTGCCAGCAATATCTCTTATGGACGCGAAGGAATTAGCAGGGAGCAGATGGCAACGGCGGCGGAGGCAGCCAACGCCGCCGAGTTTATCGAGGCTTTACCAAATAGTTATGAGACCCTTGTTGGTGACCGAGGTATTCGGCTTTCCGGTGGGCAGCGCCAGCGTATCGCCATCGCACGCGCCATCGTACACAGGCCGGAGATCTTAATCCTTGACGAAGCCACTAGCTCCTTGGATACAGAATCCGAGCGACTCGTACAAGCTGCCATTGATCGGGTCGTACAGGGCAGAACTTCGGTCGTAATCGCTCATCGATTATCAACCGTGCTTCATGCCGATAGGATTATCGTGCTCGAGAATGGACACGTCTTAGATAATGGTCAGCATAACGAATTGTATGCGCGCTGTGCTTTATATAGACGGCTGTGTGACTTGCAATTTAAGATGGATGAGGAACCGCTTGTCAGACTTCCGGGCTAGGTAAGCGAGTCAGGATATGGAAAAAATCTTAATCAGAATGCTCAGTACAGGGCGGGTCGGAACAAAGTTTATGGAGGCTGCCTTTGCAGATCAGGGTTATCGTGCCTTCCATGAAAATCTGTATGATGGCGAGCCGGGGTCTGCAATTATTCTTTACACTCAAATGTTAGGTGATATGTGGTTCAGAGACCGGGCAGCTTACTATGCATTGGATTCTGATTTTGCCCGACCCTATGTAAAAGCAGTCCTCGATGCCATTGATACGGGCAACAATACCCATCGGGTGTGGAAGAATGGGCTTTTTTCGCGCAAGGTGGAAAGTTTATCTGATCGGGTCGTGATACACACTGGCCATCGCCTAACGGCTGCAACCCCTTTGGTTCAGCGAGAAGCTGAGAAGCAAGGGTTAACTGTAAAAACACTGATACTGTTTCGTAACCCGATTAAGACTATTCATGCTATTTATAACGTGGAAAGCCCTCCTGGTCCTTCGGTGATCCCTTATCGCAATCGTCCCGCTTCGTTCTTTGGCGACAGCACATATAGGGGGGCTGCTGATATTTGGGCAAATACGTATCTAATGGCCCAAGATCAATCGATACACCTAGGGAATGGCAATTATCGGTTACTGAATCTGGAAAAATTTAGTAATGATTATGACTATGCCAAGGATTTATTTGAATTTCTGAATCTTCCTTTTCAGGAGGAAAGGTACCACAAATTTCTACACCAAATTCTCAATCAACCTCTGCGATCGTCAAAGGTGGATAGTACGCGAAACTCCCACATTTTCCACGATCCTAAATTTTCTTTCTCTGACAACGAGATCGCCGAAATCTATAAACGCGTAAAAACCCTGCTTTCGATCTATGGAATTAACTGGGATAAGGCGATAAATGAATATAAGGTTTTCCATCAACAAGAAAAGCAGGAAATCGGTTTTGTTTAGAAGGTTTCGTATATTATCTCAAACGAACAGTTGTGTTTGCCGAGTTGCTCAGAAGGGAATTGCAAATAAGGCTCAATGGAATTGAGAATCGGTTTTTTAATATTACGCGATACTTCCCTTAAGACGATGGGGTGCTTGATTGATGTCTGTATCAATCATGGCTATCCCACGGTTCTCTTCTATGACGATACTGCGATTTCCGGCTCGAAAGCTTATCAAAGGATAACTCCAGAGAAGTTAAATGCTTTTAGGAACAAGGGAGCCATTCTCGTCAACCTCAATATTTCTGAATTAGCGAATATATGTAATAAGGCGCAAGTCGATGTATTGGTGACACACGAAGGTTACTATAACTTAAAAGACAGGCTTAACGAAATAGTCCAGTTACGCCGAAAGGGAATGAGGATTGTCTCACTTTGCCATTTCTTTGAAATAGCGGGCCAGCCTCTTGATGCCTTAACATTTTTTGACAAGACATATTATCCCAGCGAGTACGCACGGGACTTGCATTTCCAACTCAAGGCTCCCAGCCACCAGGTTCAGCAGGAATTATCTCGTTATGAAGGCTTGCACGAGGTGGCAGGTTCTCCCATGTTTGATCAACTTGCTAATCTCGATAAAAAACGTTTTAAGAAGGAGATTGAAATTCCTGACGATCAACCGATCGTTCTTCTCTTCGCCCCCGTGCTATCTCGGACTACAAACTGGAGATACTATGTCTGGCGAGAACCTGATAGAAAAAAACGGATTGCCAGTGTCGTAGGTGACAAAAAATGGCGCTTTCTTTGGGAGGCCGCGGTTGGCCATTCCTTTTTCGACATTGTGAAAGCAATCAGAGCTTTTTGCGATAAGCATGGCGCAAGGTTACTCATTAAATCTCGCCTTAAGCAAAACGATCCGGCATATCTTTCAGAATGGGCTGATCAATACTACGACGGAAGAGATGATACGTATTTTCCTGTTTTCAGTACCTATAAACTCATTTCCGCTGCAGATCTATGCATCGGCGTGATGAGCATGAGCGTTGTGGAAGCAGTGGCTATGTCGAAACCAACTTTAAATATTTATATTCCACCTTCAATAGAATATCCAAAGGAATATACTAACATTTCAAAGGGAGAGCGCGCCTATTTGAATGCTGTAATGAAAAAACAGGACGGGCCTCTGAGTCGGAGTGATAGCATGGTGATCTTGCAAAGGCATCAGATATTGCCGTGGTTCAATGACCATGAAACGCTCGATTTTGAAATCAACGAAGAGGCTGTACGAGAGTATAAAAAGCGGTTTCTCGGTATAACCGATATTCCAAGCAGTACCCGTATTTTTAATTCTCTGATTACCCTTGGTGGTTGAAATGTGTTCACTAAAAAACGTAGCTGAATGTCTAATCGGTCAGCCCGGCTTCGGTTTATGCAAAAAAAAATAAAAATAGCCTGTCTTTTGCAGATGTTTGGCATCGGTGGCATGCCAAAATGGCTTTATACCCTTGCCGGAGCACTTGCCAATGAATTTGATTTTACATTTATCGCCACCCATTCGAAAGTCGTTATGCCAGAATACAGGGAAGTGGCCCACGTAGTTACCCTGCCCTTCAATAAGTGGATACTTGCCGCCTACTTGTGGTATGGCCGTTATGACATTGTCCAGGTGGCTAATTTGCGCCTCTACACCGAGGCTGCTTTATTGGCTAAGGTTCCTGTTGTGATCGAGCGCGTTGATGGACTTCGGCGAGGAACTGCCCTCCAGGACAAGTCAGGTTTACATGCTGTTATTGCCTCTACGAAGGGAATTGTCCCCCAGCTGGAGAAAATGATTCAACCAGAAAAGATTCATTTGATTTATAACGGGGCAGATTTAAATAAAATCGATCTGGTTGCTCCACAAAGATTCGGGTTTGACGAAGAAGACATCATCGTTGGAAGAACCTCACGATTGGCCGGAGGAAAAAACATTTCATTATTAATTCGGGCAGTGATTGAAATCCGCAAACATATTAATTACAAGCATGTTCGATTAGTGATTTGCGGAGGAGACACTAGGCAGCCCGGCGCTGTTCCAATGATAGAACTGCTTAAAGAGGAAGCTCGTCTTCTTGGCAAAAGTGTTGTTTTCACCGGAGAGGTATTCGAAACTGCTTCTATAACGAAAGGGTATGACATTGCAACTTGCACTTCGCGTCCACATAACGAAGGAATTCCAAATTCGCTGATCGAGGCTATGGCGGCCGGAAAACCAGTAGTTGCAAGTGCTGTCGATGATGTACCCGAGCTGATCGAAGATGGACATACCGGGCTCCTTTTTTCTGACGATAATTGTGAAGAGCTTGTTGATAGATTAAAGAGATTAATTGATGAAAAAGCAATGCGCGTGCAAATGGGCATGGCTGGAAGAAAAAAGGTAGAGGAATATTTTGATTTAAAAGATCAGAGCCGTAAGTATGCTGACTTGTACCATATGTTATTGGCGCGTTGGAAATGAGTTGGGCCGTGAGAGACTCGCTGTGCTAGTGAATGTGAGATCGCCGCACCAAAACGAATTGAAACAAGGCAACTCAATTCAGTTGGTCCTTTTTTTCACGCGCGGTTCTTCCCTAAAAAGGTGGGAGGAGGCTGGACTTTTATCCCGTGAGTTGGCCATTTACAAAGGGCTTCAAAGTGAAGGTGTAGCCATTACATTAGTAACTTACGGAAATCGTGACGACCTAAACTTTGCCGTGCAAATCCCAGGTATTAAGATCATTTGCAACCGATGGTCATTGCCTGAGAATTGGTACATTCGGTTGTTACCTTATTTGATACGGATGACTGTTGGGAAGAAATGGATTGGAAAAAGCAATCAAACATTAGGTGCCGACATCGGACTGACCGTTACTCGAAGGGCAGGGCAGAAATTCATTGCTAGAGCCGGGTACCTATTTTCTCTAAACGCAGAACGTAGCCATGGGAGCGATTCGAAAGAGGCGCGCTATGCCCGCGTATTGGAAAAAGAAGTATTTGAGCACGCGGATAGGATTGTGGTAACGACGAAAGCTATTGCAAACGAAGTTAAAAGGAGATATTTCATTTTGGACCCGAAGATTGTTGTGATTCCTAATTATGTCGATACCGATTTATTCTTCCCAGGATCGAGGGAGAAAGGAGACGGGAATCGAATTTGCTATGTGGGACGTATGGTTGCTGCAAAGAATTTTTTGACGTTATTGGAGGCTATTTCTGACTTATCGGCTTCATTATTTGTGGTTGGTACGGGTCCACTGCTGGAGGTTGCTAAGCAAAAAGCCCACAAGCAAAAGAACAATGTCACCTTTTGGGGAAATGTCCCTAATAATAAATTGCCCCAGATTCTCAACCAATGCAACCTTTTCGTTTTGCCCTCTTTGTATGAAGGCCATCCCAAATCGTTGCTGGAAGCAATGGCTTGTGGTCTTCCGGTCATTGCAACCAATGTTCCCGGAAATAATGATTTGATTCGCCACGAAATTGATGGTTACCTTTGCGGTTCTTCTCCAGGTGAAATA
>Ga0209751_10004822_pt1 | contig 12818 bp, 14 predicted proteins | sample RifCSP13_1_FD_184019 | JGI IMG/M metagenome (GOLD analysis project Ga0209751, IMG submission 184019) | Soil microbial communities from Rifle, Colorado - Rifle CSP2_sed 13_1 (SPAdes) (version 2) | ecosystem: Environmental > Terrestrial > Deep subsurface > Rock core/Sediment | place: Rifle... | reverse complement strand
GCTTTGGCGCGGGGGTCGCTGGTCAGTTCTTCGTCCACCGGGAGCTTCTCGATCTCGGGAACCGAGGCGCGGGCGCGGATCACGGCGCGGACGAGGCCGCGATCGATAAACGGTTTAATCGACGAGTAGGATCCCGCACGACCGTCCAGTTCCTTGCGCTCGATCGCCAGCATGATGTCGGCGCTCGATGGGTAGCCGCTGACGATTCGCAGGTTGGCTCCGAGAAAGGCCTTGAGCAGCAGCGGGAAGTCATACGTGTTGGCGCCCGGCCCCGTGGCCCCGATGATCAGGGCTTCCCTGGCCCTCTTGAGCTCGTCGAAGGTCCGGTAGGGAAGATCGCTGCGGATCGCCAGGATCGTGGTCTCGTTCGAGGGGCTGCCGATCCAGGCGAACTTGCTCATGTCGAACCGGACGCCCTCCACCTTGACGAGCTGGCCGAGGGCGAGGTTCCGGTTGAACGCGGCCAGGGTCAGGCCGTCGGGCCTCGCGACCCCGTACACGTGGTTGGCCGCGATGAGGCTGTTGGCCCCGGGCATGTTCTGCACGATGACTGTGGGATTCCCCGGCAGGTACTTGGGCAGATACCTGGCGATCATCCGGGCCATGCGATCGTACCCGCCTCCCGCCGCGTAGCCCACGATGATGGTGACGGTCTTGCCTGAGAACGTCGTCTGGGCGTGCGCCGGCGGCAGCAGGGCCAGGAGCAGCCCGGCAAGCACGAGAGCCGCGATCCTTCTCATCGTCACAACCTCCTTATGTCATGTCGTCAGGATCCGAAACACCGCCCGTTCCACCTCGATCATGTGAGGCTCCCTCCACAGGTATCGAAGGGGAGCCACCTCAACGGGAGACCAGCTCTGGTCCTTCACCTCCCGGACGGCCAGCTCCGCCAGCACGACCCTGAGCCCATCCGGCATCTTGCGTTCCCCGTGCGGCAGGCTGGCCACGCCCTTCACCAGGTAGAGAAGATTATCCGGACCGATCACCTGCGCGGCCGCGATGGCATTCGCCATCAGATTGGCCAGCGTCGTGCTCCCCTCGTCGGCGATCACCCGCATCCTCGCCGGTTCGGGCGACCCGATCCAGGAAAACGCCACGTGCGGCCACCCATCCGGCCCGACCGTTACCAGCAGCCCCTGCGCGCCGTGATGGAGGAACTGAAACAGCCGCGGGGGCAGCACCACTCCGGCTACCCCTTCCTGCCTCCACCACGCTTCGGGACCTTCCCTTCCGGCGCGCCCTCCCACCGGCGAAACAGGGAATGCGGCACGTTGAACTGGTCCAAGATTTTCCCCACGGTTTGGTTGATCAGATCGTCGATGGTCTTCGGTGCATGGTAGAACGCCGGAGCGGGGGGGAGGATCACCGCGCCGATCTCAGCCGCCCGCACCAGGTTGCGCAGATGCCCCAGGTGCAGCGGTGTCTCGCGCGGCACCAGCACGAGCTTGCGGCCCTCTTTCAGCGTGACGTCGGCGGCGCGGACAAGCAGGTCGGTGACAAATGAGTGCGCGATCGCCGAGACGGTCTTCATCGAGCAGGGGGCCACGACCATACCGTCGGTGCGGAACGACCCGCTGGAGATCGCGGCCGCCATGTCGCCTTCGTCGTACACCACGGCGGCCAGGGCCCGGACCCGCTCGACCGTCCACGTGGTCTCAAGGGCAATCGTGCGCTGCGCGCCCCTCGAGACGACGAGATGCGTCTCGACGCCTCCAGCCGCCAGCGCCTCGAGCGTGCGAATCCCGTAAATCGGGCTCGACGAACCTGAGATCCCCACCACGAGTCGCATCGGCTGCCCCACCTTCTGGACTCCTGACCTTCCCCTCGCGCAGGTGGATTCGTCGCCTACTCACCCTCCCTCCTGCGATACCCCGGAAGGTCTTTGACCGGCCGGTCAGAATATTCCCCGCCGGTGGCCCGGTTATGAAGATCAGCGTCGAGGGGCTGCACCTCAGGTTTCACAAGGGCGTCGAGGCCCTGCGCGACGTCAGCTTCGAAGTACGCAGCGGCGAGTTGCTCGCGGTCGTGGGGCCCAGCGGCTGCGGGAAGTCCACCATGCTCAACGTTATCGCCTCCCTGATTCCTCCGGAAGAGGCGGAGATCCGGGGGAAGATCGTGATCGATGGAGTGGACGTCCGGCAGGCCGGCACGCCTCCGGGATCCCTCGGGTACGTCTTCCAGCGGGATACGCTCTTCCCATGGCGCACGGTCATCCAGAACGTGGAGGCCGGCCTCGAGATTCGCGGCACCCCGCAGGTTGCCCGCCTCAAGAAGGCCAGGAGCCTGGTCGATCTGGTGGGACTGTCCGGGTTCGAACACTACTATCCCCATCAGATCTCCGGGGGGATGCGGCAGCGCACCTCGCTGATCCGGACGCTGGCCTATGATCCCCAGGTCATCCTGATGGACGAACCCTTCGGCGCCCTGGATGCCCAGACCCGCATGATCCTGCAGGGTGAGCTCATGCGCATCTGGGCCGGCAGCCGGAAGACCATCATCTTCGTGACACACGACTTGGCCGAGGCGATCACGCTGGGCGAACGCGTGGTCCTCTTCTCGAAGCGGCCGGGCACGGTGACCCAGGTCTATGACGTCCCCTTCCCCCACCCTCGCGACCCCTTTGCGCTGCGCGGGTCTCCAGAATTCGCCGACCTCCATGCTTACATCTGGCGGACGCTCGGGGAGGAGTTCCGCGCGGAGGCGGAGGACAAGGGATTGACCGCGAGAAGGAGCACGGCGTGACTGTCGAGCACACCCCCCCCACCCGCGTGCCGTTCGGGCGCCGGGCCCTGGCCGCCAGACCCGACCTCCGCGTGCTGATCTGGAGGGTCGTGCTCATCGCTGGGCTGGTGTTGCTCTGGGAGGCCGCCACCGGCGGGCTCGGGCTGGGCTGGAAGGTCTTCGAGACCGCGATCCTCGCCCGCCCCTCGCTGATCGCTGCGGACGTGGTCGACTACGCCGGCTCCGGGTTCCTGCTGCGTGATATGAGCGCCACGCTCAGCGCCGCGTTCCTCGGGCTGTTCTTTGGCGTGGTCGGTGGGATGGCGGTCGGGCTCCTTTTTGGCTACCTGACGACGGTGGCCGCCGTCTTCGAGCCGATCATGGTCGCCCTGAACTCCCTGCCCCGGATCACCGTGGCCCCCATCCTGATCCTCTGGTTCGGCCTGGATCTGAGGTCCAAGGTCGTGTTGAGCCTGTTCACCGTGTTCTTCGTGATCTTCTTCAACACGTTCCTGGGTGTGCGGAACGTTGACCCCGAACTCGTGAAGGCGGTCCGGGTCATGGGAGGTGGTCCTCGGGACGTGGCCCGGATGGTGGTCATTCCATCGGTGGCGAGCTGGATCTTCGCGGCGCTGCGCACGAGCGTGAGTTTCGCGCTGACCGGGGCGGTGGTCGGGGAGTTTATAGGATCGACCCGAGGGCTGGGCTACAGGATGCTGCTGGCCGCCGGCCTCCTGCATACCGAGCGGGTTTTTGCCATCATGCTCATCCTGATGGCGGTGGGCGTGTCTCTGGTGGAGGTCTCCCGCCGGGTCGAACGGTATTTGCTGCGGTGGAGACCGCCGCAGGCACAGATGGGGTGAATTCAGCGCTGGATGCCATGAGGGTCTTTACTTTGACTGACCGTGCAGTTAGCCTGGAGGCATAGCGGGCAGTACAGTACGGAGAACTCCGGCTGCGGAGGGGCCGACTCGGGCCATGGTGATGGTGACGGAAGAGGCGCTGCAGGAGCACATCCAGAAAGGCCGGCTGGTGGAAGGCCCCGAGTACGCGACGGAGCCGTACATCGAAGGCCTCAAGCGAACCCTGATCGTCTCGGCCGACACAGAGCTCATCAGCGCCCCCGCGTACCTGCGGGCGGCGCGGGCGGCCCCCAGCATCAACTCCTACACGTCCGCCATGGGGATCATTCAGGACGAGTTGGGCCACGCCCACATCGCCTACCGGATGCTGCGCGACCTGGGCGTGGACACCGACGCGCTGATCTACGAGCGCGACCCCAAGGCCTTCAAGTATCCCTACGCATTCGATGTCCCGCTCGACACTTGGGCCGAACTCGTTGTGGCCAACGCCTTCTACGACCGCGCCGGCTTCCTGCTGCTGGGCGACATCTACCGCCATACCTCCTACGGGCCGTGGAAGCGCGCGCTCGCGAAGGTCGACAGGGAAGAGAACTTCCACCTGCGGCACGGCGAGAAGTGGATGCACATTATCGCCCAGGAGCCGGGCGGCCGGGAGGAGCTGCAGCGGGCAGTCGACTGGATGTTTCTCTTGACGGTGGAGTGGTTCGGGTTGCCCGATCACCTGAAGAAGCACGCGGAGCAGATCGGGTATCGCCTGAAAGGCTACACGAACGATCAACTCCGCCAGCAGTGGATGTCTACCGCCGTGCCGTTCTGTGAAGGACTGGGGCTTCAGGTTCCCGCTCGGTACGACGCCGAGCGCCGCGAATACGTGGTCACCGGCGCCTTCCCCGCGCGGTTCGACTCAGCCGGGAAGGGATGGCTGGTTGAGGAAGGGGCCATCACGTGGGACGACGTCCTGGTCCGCTGGCGGCAGCGCGGGCCGTACAACGACGCGTTCGTCCACGAGCTGCAGCGCGGCTATCGCGAACTGTCCAGGCGGATCTGATGCGAGCCACCGAGCAGGATGTTCAAGAGGCGCTGCGGGAGGTCCTCGACCCCGAGTATCCGGTCAGCGTGGTGGACCTGGGACTGATCCGCGGGGTCGAGGTGGACGGCGCGACGGTGCGCGTGCGGCTCACGTATACGTCGATGGGCTGCCCCTGCATGGAGATGATCCAGGACGACGTCCGGGAGCGCCTCCTGCGGTTGCCGGGAGTCGAGCACGTCGAGATTCACACGGTCTGGGAGCCCTGGTCCCGGCAGCACATTACCGAAGAGGGTTGGCGGCGCTTGAACCGCGTCGGGGTGGTCTAGGGTGTGTGGCGAAGCGGTGAAGCAAACGGGCGGGCGCGGCGGCGAGATTTACGAGGTGTTCGCCGCCCGGACGGAGAAAGAGGAGCCGCTGAAAAACGTGGGGGCGGTGCGCGCGAGCAGCGCCCGGGAAGCCGCGGTGTTCGCACACAAACTCTATGATGAGTGGCGATGGCGCGAGATGTTTGTCGTGCCCCGCGCGGCGCTGATCCACGTCATCCGGCCGACCTAGAGCGGAGCCCTCGGTGCGGCGCTATCTCGTCCTGGCCCGCCAGCAGTACGTCGAGGCGTTGTCCTATCAGGGCATGCTCGACGTTGACGCCGCGCAGGACCCGACGGGATTGGTCACGGAACGCTTTGGGTCCAACTGGCTCGAGCTGGTCCTGGCGCCTGAATCCGCGGTGTACTGGGTGTTGGGTCCCGGCGCAGGTGTTGAGGCCACATGAGCCAGGGCGACGAGATCCTCACGAGCGACCGCGCGCTGGCTGCGCTGGTCAATCTGATCGCGGTCCTCGCAGACACGAAGTACTTCCTGGGCCGGAGAGTCTCCGAATGGACGACCGGCGCGCCCACGCTCGAGGCGGCCGTGACAGCGGCCGCCGTTGCGCAGGAAGAGCTGGGTCACTCCCGGGCCATCTATCCCCTCCTGGAGGAACTGCCGTGGCCTGGGCGTCCGCTGCCGCTGGAGCGAGAACGCGACCGCGCGCGCCGGTACTGTGTCAGCTTCCTCGATGCGGAGTTTCCGACATGGTCTCATGTGGTGGCCGCCTGCGCCATGATCGATACTGGCGTCAATACGATGTTTGAGGCGCTGGGTGACGCCAGCTTCGAAGCGCTGGCCAGCCGGGTACGCAGGGCGCTGGAGGAAGAGCGCTTTCACATGGGCTACGCCGAGAGCCTGGCGAGGCAGATTGTGACGTTTGACGCCGGCCCTGCGGCGCTGCAAGAACGGGTGGACGAGTTGTTGCCCGAAATGCTCTGCTGGTTCGGCCCGCGGGGTGAGCCTGGCGTGGAGGTGCTGGCCGCGGAGGGATTCCTCAAGTGGGCAAACGAGGACCTCCGGCAGCGGTATCTCGCGCGCGTGGCGCCGCTGCTCCTGGACGTGGGTATGCGCCTGCCGCTGCGATGGAATCTGGGGGAGCGCCGATGGGAGTACGACGACCTGCCATGGAACCAGTGGAACCCTCTGCAGCGTCGCCTGGAACGAGCCCGGGCGGCGTGACCCCCCTGCGGTGTCCGTGGTGCGGCTCTGACCGGGTAGAGCGCATCGGCGCTACAGGGTCACAGTTGATGTCGGAGCAGTACATGTGCCTGAGCTGCCACAGCCCCTTCGAGCGGATCCGTCGATGAAGGAGGGATACCCATGGCACTGCTGCTGATCAACGGTGAGCCGGTCGCTGCTCGGTCGGGTGCTCAAATGGCCGTGGTCAATCCTGCGAACGAGGAGGTCGTCGACACCGTCCCCAAGGCCGGGCCCGAAGACGTGGCCGCCGCCGTGGCGGCCGCCCGCGGCGCCTTCGCCGGGTGGTCGCGCACCGACCCCGATGAACGCGCCCGGCTGATCCGCGAGGGCCTGGCGAAGGTCCGCGTCCACCAGCCGGAGATCGCCGAGGTGCTGGTGCGGGAGCAGGGGAAGCCCCTGGTCGAGGCGTCGGGGGAGATCCACCACTTCATCCACGGGATGGAGTTCTACGCGGACATGGCCAGCAAGCTCCGCGGCGCATATGCGCCGCTGCCCTCGACCCTGGGGAAGAGTTACGGCCTGGTCCTGCGACGACCCGTCGGGGTCTGCGCGGCGATCGTGCCCTGGAACTTCCCCCTCACCCTCATGGGCACCAAGATCGGGCCGGCGCTTGTGGCGGGCAACACGGTCGTCGTCAAGCCGGCGAGCACGACGCCGCTGTCGACGCTCAAGGTGATCGGCCTGTTCAACGAGGCCGGCATGCCGCCAGGCGTGCTCAACGTCGTGACCGGGCCGGGCCGCATCGTGGGTGAGGCGCTGTCCGGCCACCCCGACGTCCGGCGGGTCGCCTTCACGGGTGAGACCCAGACCGGGCGCCGCATCATGGAGGTTGCCGGTCCGCAGTTCAAGCGCGTGACGCTGGAACTCGGCGGCTCCGACGCGGTCATCGTCTGCCCCGATGCGGACGTGGACAAGGCCGTCAAGGGCACGCTCATCGGCCGATTCTGGAACGCCGGGCAGGCGTGCCTGGCCTCCAAGCGCGTGTACGTGTTTGGGGAGGTCTACGAGCAGTTCATGGAGCGGCTCCTGGCGGGCGTCGCTCGCTACGAGCCCGGCGAGGGCTGGGTGAAGGCCGAGCGGCCGAGGATCCGCATGGGCCCGCTGCACACCGCGGCGCAGCGCGACGAGATCGCCAGTCAGTTGAAAGACGCGGTTTCCCGTGGAGCTCGGGTGGCCCACGGTGGGCGGATCCCCGAGGGTCGTGAGAAGGGATACTTCTTCATCCCCACCGTCGTGACCGACGCGCCGCACGACAGCCGGGTCGTGCAGGAGGAGACCTTTGGTCCGCTGCTGCCGGTCTTCAAGGTGCGCGACATCGATGAGGCCATCCGGCTGGCCAACGACTCGATCTACGGCCTGGGCTCGTCGATCTGGACCTACAACGTCCGATGGATCCACAAGGCGGCGCAGGAACTCGACGCCGGCATGACGTGGGTGAATCAAATTCACTTCGGCTACGACGAGTTGCCGTTTGGCGGGGTGAAGGCGTCGGGCATGGGCCGCGAGCACGGCCCCGAGGCGGTGGACTACTACACGGAGTTCAAGTCCGTGGTCATGGGAGACCTGGAATAGGAGGCAGCGCATGGCCGTCGAGTACGCGCGAGAGGACAGCATCGGGTTCATCACCCTGAATCGCCCTCCGGCGAACAGCTACGACTATGGCGTCATCGACGAGCTGCGGCGCGCCATCGAGGCCGCTGCCGACGACGCCGGAGCACGAGTGGTGATCGTGCGCAGTGCCATCGACCGGTTCTTCTGCGGCGGCGCCGACATCAAGGCGTTCAGCGAGAACCCGCCGGAGCGGAACATGGACATGTGCCGGCTGGCCCACCAGACGCTGGGGAAGATCGCGACAATCCCCAAGGTCTTCATCGCGCAGATCCAGGGACACGCGCTGGGGGGCGGGTTGGAGATCGCGCTGGCCGCCGACTTACGGTTTGGGGCGGAGGGGGAATACTACCTGGGCGTGCCGGAAGTCACGCTCGGGTTGCTGCCGGGGAACGGTGGGACGCAGCGGCTGCCCCGGCTGATCGGGTGGAGCCGGGCCTTGGACCTGATGGTGACGGGCAAGCGCCTGGCGCCGAAGGAAGCGCACCAGCTGGGCATCCTGGACCGTTTGTTCACCCGCGAGCAGATCGACGCTGAAACGCGCGGTTACGCTCAGACGCTCGCGGGTGGATCAGCGAGTGCCATTGGCTCGATCAAGCTCGCGGTGCAGCAGGGCCGTGAGGTCGCGCTCGATGAGGGCCTGCGCCTTGAGCGCGAGCTCCTGGACGGGCTCTTTCGGACCCCCGATGGCCAGGAAGGCGTGCGGGCGTTCGTCGAGAAGCGAAAGCCGGCGTTCAACCAGACAGGCTAGAACGGTCCCGTGTGCTCTGACCGGAGATACGCCAGCACCGCGCGCTTGCAGGTCTCGCGCGTCCGCGCATGGAGCGCCTCCCGGTCGGATTCCTGCAGCCACTGAAGAAAGAGCCCGTCGATGATGCCGCGGACGACGGCCGCGGCCTCGTTGGCGTCGGTGATGTGAAACGTGCCCTGCTTGATACCCTGCTCGATGATGTGCGCGTACACTCCGTTGACGGTCGTGCGGAAGGTGGTGCTGAGTTCGTCGAACCGGTCCAGCCGCGCGGCCGTGCTCAACAGGTCCAGGAGCACCAGATAGAAGTCGCGGTTGGCTCTGGGATCGATGAAGATCGCATCGAGCATCGCGGTGACTTTTTCTTCGGTTGATGCCGCCTTGAAGACGGCGGTACGGATGCGCTCGGCAACCCGGCCGAGCACCCAGCGCATCGTGGTCAGGATCAGGGTCTCCTTCGAGCCGAAGTAGTACAGCAGAATGCCCTTGCTCACCCCGGCCTGCTCAGCCACGTGCTGGAGTGAGAGTTGCTGGAGTCCCTTTTCGGCCAGAACCCGATAGGTGCTGCGCAGCAGGTGGATCTGCTTGTCCGAGAAGGCCTGCGCGTCCAGGGAGGCCGCCGCCCGCTCGACCCCGCGGGCCCGCGCCGCACCATCAGGTTCATGCGGCGTGCGGGCAGCGACGCCGGGCCCCTGCGGTAGAAACACGTCCAGTTCCCACTCCCGCAGGCGCCACAGCCGGCCCACCTTCACGCCGTGCAGCTTCCCTTCACGCAGCCAGTTCCTGATCGTCTTCGAGCTGATGGCGAGGCGCTTGGCCGCCTCCTCGGGTGTGAGCAGCCGCTCAGGCATCGTGGCCCCCTTGTTCGTTGCGGATGTCATGGTAGGATTTGGCCGGCGCCGTAGAGAATAGCACTTGTCTAACTATTCAAATTAACTTCCCGCTCGGGCCCGGTCAAGCCCGGAGTAGCCCGGACAGTCCCTGACCGGCCAGGGCGATTGAGGGCAACGGCTGAGTGATGGGGGGATATCCATGCCAGTCGGGGTGCGGAAATTGGCGGTCATCGGCCTGGCGCTGGTCGTGGTGGCGGCCATGCCGGGAGGGCCGGGCTGGGCGCAGACCCCATCGATCGTCGCACGCGTGGCGAACTACAGAGGCGCCGACCGCCAGCCCATGCTCGAAGAGGGAGCTCGGAAAGAGGGCGCTCTCCTGCTGTACACGTCGATGGATCTGGAGGAGTCGCAACCCCTGGTGGAGGGGTTCGTCAAGAAGTATCCCTTCATCAAGGGCGAGGTGTACCGGGCCTCGGGGGAAGACGTCGCCCAGAAGTTGATTACCGAGTATCGGGGCCGGAAGTACATCGCCGACATCTTTGAGGGCACGGGAATCGACGTCGCCAAGATGCTGAACGAGCAGTTCGGGCAGAGTTACTACACCCCGCGCGCCGCCTCCTACCCACGTCAAGGACAGGACCCCAAGGGCTTCTGGGTCGCCACCCGGTACAACATGCTGGCGTTGGGGTGGAATACCAATCTCGTCACGGCGGCCGATGTGCCCAAGCAGTACCAGGATCTGCTTGACGCCCGGTGGCGCGGGAAGATCGGCATCGAGGCCGACGACCAGATCTGGCTCGCCACCCTGCTTGAGCACTGGGGCGAGTCGCGGGCGATGGAGTTCTTCAGGCGGCTGAACGAGCAGCAGCTCTTGATCCGGAAGGGCCACACGCTGCTGGCCAACCTGGTCGTGGCCGGCGAGGTGCCGCTGTCGCCCACGCTCTACAACCACCGGCCGCAGATCCTCAAGCGCCGCGGCGCGCCGATCGACTGGCGGCCGCTGGAGCCGGTCGTCGCGGTGATCCACGTGATCTCGCTGCCCAAGAATGCGCCGCATCCGCATGCGGCGATGCTCTTCATCGACCATCTGCTGTCCCCTGACGGCCAGCAGGCGCTCGCGAAGCTCGGCCGGATTCCGGCGCACTCGTTTGTGAACGCCGATCCCCCGGAACTCAATCGCGGCTTCGTGTACAAGGCACTCGACCCAGTGGTCTTTCTCACGAAGTACGCCCGCTACGACCAGCTGTGGCAGGAGATGATCATCCGGCGGCGTTAGCGGTCTGGATCCAGTGGCCCCTCCGGTGAGGTGAAGCGTGGCCGCGCCCGCGGACTCACTCGCTCCCCCGCTGCGTTTCCGCGTCGATGCGCCGACGCTGCTGCTCATCGGCGCCGGGGCTCTGGTTGGCTACCTGACGCTCTTCCCGCTGTTCTTCCTCGTCTACGGAAGTTTTTTCACACCCACGGTGGGAGGCGTGGCCGGGACCTTTACGCTGGACAACTTCGTCAAGGCCTACGCCGACCGCTCGACCCTCTCGGTGCTCCTCAACTCCATCGTCTTTTCCGCCGGGACCACCGCCGTGGCCTTTGTTATCGGCACCGGCCTGGCCTGGATCACCGAGCGTACCAACGCGCCCCTGCGACGACTCTTCTTTGCCATGAGCCTGATCCCGCTGATCATCCCGGGGATCCTGTTCACGGTGTCCTGGATCTTCCTGCTCAGTCCGCGCATCGGGTTGATCAACCTCTGGCTGAAAGACCTGCTTCGCCTCGCCGAGTCGCCCTTCAACGTGTACTCACTGCCAGGGATGATCTGGGTGGAGGGGCTGCACTGGTCGCCGATCGTCTACCTGTTGATGACCGCCGCATTTCGCTCGATGGACCCGGCTCTGGAGGAATCGGCCCTGATGTCCGGCGCAGGGCTGGGCGCGACCTTCTACCATGTCACCTTGAAGCTCAACGTCCCGACGATCCTCTCGGTGTTCCTCCTCCTGTTTCTCCGGGGGCTGGAGACGTTCGAGGTGCCGGCGATCATCGGCCTGCCCGCGGGCATTCACGTCTTCACGTCCAGGATCTTTACCGCGATCAAGAGCTATCCGTCCGATTTCGGGCTGGCCGGCGCGTACTCGACGTTCCTGATGGTGCTGACCTCGGCGGGCATAGCCGCCTACGCGCGGGTGACGCGTGAGGCCACCCGGTTTGCAACCGTGACCGGGAAGGGGTTTCGCCCCCGGGTCATTGACCTGGGGCCCTGGCGCTACCTGGCCGCGGCGGTCATCGTGGCCTATCTCGCGGTCATGGTCGTCCTGCCGGTTTTCGTGCTGTTGTGGAACTCGCTGCTGCCGTTCTACATCAAGCCATCGGTCGCGGCGCTCTCCCGGTTGACCCTCGAGAACTATCCGTTTGTCTTCAAACTGCCCAAGACCACACGGGCGATCGTCAATAGCGTGGCGCTGTCGGTTGCCAGCGCGACGATCATCATGCTGCTGACCGCGGTGGTGGCCTGGATTGTTGTTCGCACACGCGTCCGCGGCCGCTGGCTGCTCGACCACCTGGCGTCGATGCCGCTGATCTTTCCCAGCGTCGTCATGGGGGTGGCCCTCATCTGGGTGTACCTGACCCTGCCGATCCCGATCTACGGGACGATCTGGATCTTGCTGGTGGCCTATGTCACGCGGTTTCTCCCCTACGGTATGCGCGCGTGCTCCAGCGGCCTGGTGGCGATCCACCGCGAGCTGGAGGAGGCCGCCGAGATCAGCGGGGCACCCTGGCGGCGGACGTTTGGGAGCATCGTGCTGCCGTTGCTGCGGCCGGCGCTGCTGGCCGGGTGGATGTACGTCGTCATCGTGTCGATCCGCGAGCTCGGGAGCAGCATCTTCCTGTGGGGGCCCGGGGCGGAGGTGTTGTCCGTCATCATCTTCGACTTCTGGCAGACCGGTCACTTCCAGGAACTCTGTGCCCTGGGGGTCATGCTGGTGGTGTCACTGCTGGCCCTGGCGCTGGTCTCCCAGCGTCTGGGTCAGCGGGTCAGCGCCTAGCGGCGCCGCAGGACGCGGAGCCGAGACAGGGAGGCGTGCGTGGTCAGGATCACCGATCTCGTGAGGGTGTTTCCGACGGGCCGCGGGGCGGTCGTCGCGTGCGACCGCATCAGCATCGAGATCCCGCAGGGCCGCTTCTTTACCCTCTTGGGTCCGTCCGGGTGCGGCAAGACCACGACCCTGCGGTGTGTCGCGGGGCTGGAGCGACCCGATGAGGGCGAGATTACACTCGACCAGGTCACGGTCTACTCCTCACGCCAGGGACTCTTCGTGCCGCCCAACCAGCGCAGCATCGGCATGGTCTTCCAGTCGTACGCGATCTGGCCCCACATGACGGTCTTTGACAACGTCGCGTTTCCACTGCGGGTCGGCCGCGCGCGGCCGACCGCCCCGGAGGTCACCAGGCGGGTGCGC